>Ga0068855_100006292_pt1 | contig 14472 bp, 19 predicted proteins | sample KBSCornC52_FD_66592 | JGI IMG/M metagenome (GOLD analysis project Ga0068855, IMG submission 66592) | Corn rhizosphere microbial communities from Kellogg Biological Station, Michigan, USA - KBS Corn C5-2 | ecosystem: Host-associated > Plants > Roots > Rhizosphere > Soil ... | reverse complement strand
ACCGAAATCCTGAACTCCGGCGGCACCTTGCCGGGCGTGACCGCCGAGGAAGATATTTCAATCTCGGTTCGCGAACGCAGGGGGATAGTTGTTGAGGTTTGAACGAAAAATCCTGCGATGGCGGGAAATAAATCTGTGAACGTAAAACCAACAACCAAGCCCGCGACGGGCATCGAGCGCCCGGCACACACGCCATTCGCAGCGATGTCTTGTTAGAGGCGAACATCAAAAAACAAATATGCCAACTAGATATACTGCCGACATCGAAAAGGGAATCAGCTTCAAGCAATATGCGCTCTCGTGCGCCCGCGCCTTTGGCGCGTGTATCGAAATGCGCGACGATCCCGCTGACAAACCAATCCAGGACAAATTCGAGGCGTCTGACTACCACGAAAAGAAACTGGCGGAAGCTAACAAGAAAAACGTCAAGATCAAGGCGATGACTCTCGAAGCCTGCCAAAAAGAATCGAAGGCCGAATACGAAAAGGCCGTGGAATACCACAAGGCTGGAATCAAGAAAGACGCCGCGCTCAAATCCAAATACGAAGTCATGCTCGCCGAAGTCGAGGCATGGGCATCGCCGAGTGCCGAGCATGACGAGTTCAAAAACTTCATGCGTGAACAAATCGTCGGCAGCATCAAATTCGACTGCGGCGGAACATATCACCAAGACGCGCTTAAGAATCTCAAGCCGCTCTCCGGCGACGAGTGGCGTCAAAAGCAAATAGACGGTGCGCTCAAAGACATCAGCTATGCCGCCAAAAACCAGAAAGAAGAAAACGAACGCGCTGCCGGTCGAACCAAGTGGATCAGACTGCTGCGCGAAAGCCTCTAACGACGAACCAAGCGGCGGACGGCCCAGCGGTGCGTCACCCGCGATTAGCGGAACTGAGTGCGCCCAAGGCCGTCCGCTTCGGTGACTGGTTGGAGACAGCAATCAACGACAAACAAAAATGAAAACACCAATAACTGACAAAGCACTCGCAGCCTTCAAGTCCAAAGTGACCGTGAAAGGCTCGACAGAAACCGACCTGATCGAGGCAACCAACATGCTGGTGCAAGTGATGGCCGGAATCGAACGCGCCGCAAACAAACTCGCCGATGCCGCCGACAAACTGATGACCGCAAAACTCGAAGACGAGGAATCTGCGGAAAACGAACTCGACTATATTTGGCGCGAATACAATCAGATACGCCTCGCCGCTATCTCCAACGCAGAAGCCAGCGAACCCGGAACTATGACTCACGACAACCCAAAACCCGAAGCGGCGAACCCAAGGCGTAATCCGGGTTCGCTGCGCTGACTGGTTACACCACCATGAAAACAATCACTCAAAGACAACTCATCCAGAACGTCGCTAACAAATGGCGCGATCAATATGAGCCGTTCAAATCTGACAGCCCAATCTTTTCGGAGCGGGCTGGAATCAAAACCTACAAAACCAAAAAGCAGATCGCGGACGAACTGGACGCGCTCGATAAGGAAACGGCTACCGCTCAAGACGTGGCCGCAATCATCGGAAACGAATCGTGGACTCGTCTCAAATGTGACGAGTGCGGAAACGAACCTGAAACAGTGGTGCAAGTCGGGCAAGAACCCGACTACGAAAGCCACACTGCCTGCCTCTGTGTGCCGTGCTTAAAAGCTGCGGCGGGGCTGGTGGTGTAACGTCCGCATAAGCGGCGCGAAAGAATAAAATATGAGCAATCCAAAACGTTCTCGGAAAACTAAAGGCGTCCAATCGCGTCCGCTTCATGCGGTGGTTGGGCATGGCGACAGTGTGATAATCGAAGTCATACAAGCCGCCGTGAACAAAATGAAAGTGCCCGAATCCTGCGAAGGCAAGATGCGTGGTGAATATGTGAAATGCGGTATGCGGCTGGCGGTCGAGGCCATCAATGCCGCCATCGCAGAACATAAACGCACCGCCGCCATACCCAACGACCAAGCCGAGTGAACCGCCGACTAATGATATGAAACAACCTGAACCTCTTGCGAACGTAATGAATCGGCCAACGGCGGTTCACTCCGGCGCATGGTTCTCCATCGTCAACACAAAATGAAACTCAAAGAACTGCTCAAACTAATCCCCGCTCTGCCGTGGCATCTGGCCGTCGAGGAAGACAGCAACTCGGACGGCATCACCGAAAACGTGGCGGTGATTTACGACCACGAAAACCTCGGAGAAGAAATCGTGCGAACTGTGACTCACAGTGATGCGCCCGATGAAGGCACAGTCCACGAAGGCGCAATGCTCAACGCAAAATATCTGCATCACGCCGCCAATGTGCTGCCGGGGCTGGTGAACGCCGTCCGCGAATACACCAAAGAGCGCGACTACCAAAATGTAGCCGCGTGCAAAAAAGACCAAGACTGTCTCGAAAAACTCCTGCTCGCCGAACTCGCACGAGCGGAGGAAGTCGAGATGGAGAACGATGAACTCAAGAACGCCGGACACTAACGCTTCGATTTCTGCGAGACGCTTAACCGGCGTTTCTTGCAGTGATTTGTTAAGCATCAACAACGACAACCGAAAAACTATATGACGAAAAAATACATGCACACCCTGAATGACAAACCCGCCTACTTCGACCCGAAGGAGGGTGAAATCTTCTTCGCTGCTCGCGGCAGCTTCAATGCGGTGCGGCTCGTGGACTCGGTGGCTGAAATCCACCGCAACGAAAGAATCTCTCGGAAAACCCGAAAGGAGCTTTTCAAAGAGAACGAGGACAAGTGGGAGCATGGATGGGTGAACGTGCTCGTAGATGCTTAACGCCAAGCTCTGCGGCCTGCGCGGAGAAGATCAAGGAACGAAATGATCCATAACCAAGTTAAACCGAAGGCCGGAGCGCGCGGCGAACCGCAGGTTCGCAGCAGCGACGGGTTAGGCATACCGCAACCACTGCCTCAAATGAAGTGTGGAAAGTGCGGGTCTGTGAACATGAAAGACACTGGCAGCTTCATGGTCACAATCTATCAATGCCAAGACTGCGGCGAGCGCCACTGTGAAGATAGTGGGGATGCCGGATGGGATGCCTAACGACAAGCTGTGCAACGTGGCGTCAACAACCAGTAACCAATCGAAAGACCAAAAACTATGACCAATACTCAAACGTCCGAAACGCAGAGGCCAAGCCACGTTGCGCACCAGCGGCTGGTTCGGCATCCGGCTCGTATCCAGTGGAAACCAAACTACATCCCGTCTGAAAAGCGGCTGTGTCTGACGCGCATCCGATGGGAACGCGGCACAGTCGGCGACGGCAAAGGCTACTCGTCCAAACTCTCGGTGAGCCTCATCCTCGAACCGCGTGATGTGTGGGTCGGACTCTACTGGAAGTGCGACACCTTCACGAAAACCGTGTGGCTGTGTCTGCTGCCCTGTCTGCCAATCCGAATCAAGCTGCACAAATCATGGGGTGGAATCTTCCCGTGACTAGGATGCCGAACAGTCGGGGTGAGCGACCCGGCCCAAATGACGCATGAATTGCAACCAGAGCGCGATGCCGGGTTCGCTCCAACCCGTTGTTCTGGCGCAGTTTTCGCGGCGTGAAAATAAATGTCGAAATACTCTTGACGTAGCGGCTACGTTGTGTAGATTGGTCACGTAAAGAGCGACGGGCCAGTAACCCGAAGCCAAAGAAAGAACCGAATGAAAATCACAGAAATCGAAAACGGCGTGACCAAACTGACCCACAACGGCACTGGCTACATCACTGACCGCGAGGTCGGCGCAGTGGGCGACGAACTCTCCTTCAGCCTGCGCGACGGAACGAAATGGGTGAACGACAAGACCGGCGACTACGTGCCTGAGTCCTTCATCTTCAGCGAGTCCGAAGACCAATACAATGAACTCGAAACCGAAATGTATGGGGAGGGCAAATGAACCCTGCCGTCTCAAAATACATGCGTGAGATGCAAGCCCGGTCGGCCAAGAGCCGGTGGGCGGGCATGACCGCTGCCGAAAAGAGCGCCGCGATGAAGGCGCTGCGAGCGAAAGGCAAACGCAAACCCAAGGCGCGCGCTCTGCGCCAGAACAATAAGCTGAGCGACCGGCAGTAAGCCGCGCTCCGCAACGAAGGAATCAAATGAATAATCCTGAATGTGAAACCGAAGCGGCCCAGCCGGTTGCGTCTCCAGCGACTGGTTCGGGGACGGTCTATACCACTCACCATATGTGCGTGGACATAGCAGGTGTGATGCGCTGGCCCGACAAAGACCTGTGCCGCCTTTTCAAAGATGATGACGGCTCAAGAAAACCGGGGCGCGTGGTGCGCGACTGGCTGAAACTTCAACTGGCTCAAGGTAAGCGGGTGCTGCCGATGGGTGAAAAGTGCGAAGGCTGGTCTGATGTGGACGGATGCCCCGGCCATCCTCGCAAACCTGACGCGAGCGAGTCCCTGAACAGTGTTTATACAAAAACCACTTAGCATAATGAATCCACAAATCCGCGAGCAAAATATCGAGGCTTTGATCCAGAAGGGCCGGGCGGTGATGGCGTTGCAGGATAATGCTTGGTCCACAGAGCAGCAGTATCTTGGCTATGTTCGGCGGTTCTTCCGGTTTGCTTACACGCAGCCGGCGAAGCTTACGAGTGAGCAGAAGTTTGAGAACTGGCTGACGAAAATGGTGCTGGTGGATGATTGTTCGGTGAGCACGCAGGATGTGGCGTTTGCGGCGATCTGCTGGTTTTATCGGGATGTGCTGAAGCGTCCATTGAAGGACGTGAATGCGTTGCGGGCGACGAAGCCAAAGCAAATTCGCAATGCACCTTCCGTCACTGATGTGCAGCGGTTGCTGGCGGATGTTCGGGATGTGGGTGGTTATCCAACTAATTTCATCACGCGGATTTTATACGAACGCGGAATGCGCGTGGGTGAACCAGTGGCTTTGCAGGTCAAGGATCTGCGCTTTGAACAACGTGAAATCTTCATTCATGCGGGCAAGAATAAGACGGATCGTATTATTGCCTTGCCGGATGAGTTGGTGGCCGATTTCCAGCGGCAACTGATTATCGCGCACCGGACGTTTGAGATGGATTGCCGAAATAAGATTCCGTTGCATCTGCCGAATCAACTGGGTAAGAAATATCCCGAAATGCGGTTTAGCTGGCAGCACGCATGGGTTTTTCCCGCGCACCGGACTTGCGCGCATCCGCGCACGGGTGTCATTGGGCGCTGGCATATGTTGAAAGATTATGTGCAGCAGGCTGTCCGCGAAAGCCGGCGGCGTTTGGGGATTTTTGTTTTACCACATGAGTTGCGGCATGGGTTTGCCACGCATCTTCTGGATTCGGGCATCAACCTAAAAGCCCTGCAAGGGGCGATGGGCCACAAGAACATGGAAACGACGGCGGGGTATTGTCACGCCGAGGCCAAGAGCGTGCCGTGTCCATCGTCCAGAACGCGGTTTAATCCGGTGGTCACTGTGGAAATTTCTCAACCGAAACGCTTGGAATTTCACCGCTGATCACTTCTTCTTTTCCGGCACGTTCGGGCGGAGGGATGGAATGCCCATTTCAATAGGCCGATTACTTTTTTGAGTTGTCTAAATTATTTACGCTGATTCCAAGAAAATCAGCGATTATTCCAGCCAAAACCGGGGTTTCTTCATTTTTAGACTGCATCAATTGCATGGCGTTTTTTACTGGCAGAGGTTCAAACAAATTTTTCAATTCGTTCATAAATGTCGCCGGATTGTGATTGTAATCTTCTCCATTAAGAACATCCCTGACGACTCCCGCTATGGGGGATAGCTTTCCTTCCAAGAAATTTTCCACCACATCCAATCCGGTTCTGGACTTGAATTTTCCAGTGTTAAGCTGGGTTATTTTTCCAGTTGTCGCACTTTTGGAAGACATTGTTGCCAATCGGGTGGCTAGAACCAAAATAGACCCCATACCGCCAGAAACATCAAAAGTCGTATTGCCAATCTTGATTTTTCCAAAATTGCTGCTGCGTGGGTCGGTCTCAACGCTTCCCGGAGCAATAGCATTTGCGATTGCCAAAATTGAGGATGTTCCGACGACAACCTTGATTAAATTTGTCAATGCCTGCTGCCGGACAAACGGAGTCACATCCTTTTGCAACTGGTGGGCCGTAAGAAAATCCAGATTACTTTTCAGGAAACGAGGTGAAAAGAAAAAATTATTTATGGTTGATGCGGCAGGCTCATATTTTCCAAGGTGTCCGCGTCCGGTCAGAGAATTTACCAGCTTTCCGATGGATTCAAGCTGTTCTTTGTCACTGATGTCCACGCCAGATTTTTTAGCGATGTCCAAATACTTATCAAACACATCCGCCCGCATCCGATAGACAAAACCAGTGTAAGCGGATTCGCTGGCTTTGTAGAAACGTCCGAAGACTGGAATTTTGGCCGGTAAATGAGTTGGGAACTGTTCCTCGGTTGTGCCTACATCCAGCTTGGCTTTCTGCATCAAATCGTATGTCGGGCGCGATTGAATTTCAGCATGAAGCTCGTCCATGACGGCCTTGCCGCCAAACTGACGAACCAAATCAACGAACGATTGGCGGGCGTTTTTCTGCCACAGGACAGGATTTGTGAACAGAGTTTTCCAGCCTTGCCGGAAGATGGCGGAGTTGTCCAAAGAGGCGTTGATTGCCTTAGCGGCTCCAGCCACTTCACCGATTGAACGCGATGGATTCTTTAGATGCTCCAAGTTTTTCAAATTCTCCATGAATGTAGGCTGGCTGGCGTGCTTCAGATCAGAGACGTAATTATGCAATGCGATCTTGGCGCGGCCATAATCAAGTCGGTTGCCGCCAGATTCCATTGCCGTCTTTGTCTCGGCAACCTTCTTAGCGAGGTCAGAAATTCTCCTCGCTTCATCCATTGTGATGTCTGCGCCAAGTCGTTTAGACGCCAAATCTTCAAGGAAAGCGTGTTCATTTTCTGGCTGCAAAACTTTATCCATCCGCTCAATCTTGGAAATCATGTCACGCCGGGCTTCGGGGGTTAATCCGGCGGTCTGTTTCAACCATGTAATCATTCCGCGTTGCTGGTCTTTAAGAATCAGTTTGGACTCCAGGGCGGCGTTCATCTCCTTGGCGTCCTCTTTGCCGACAATCTCCGAAAACAATTCACGCCGCTGCTCTGATGACATTTGCACCAGCTTTTCTGGCGTGATTTTTCCACTCTTCAAGTATTCCTTGAACTTGTTAGCCAATGGTCGGGGAATGCAATACATATCAGTTGCAGATAATCTTGTTCACAACCTGATCCCATGTCATCAGGCTTGAGCGAGTCCGACGCATGGTAGATTTTATTTCGTTGACGACTTTTGCCTTGGTGGTTTTGGCGCGGCGCTCGCCAATCGCTTCTCTCGTTTCGCGGATGTCTCGCATGATTTTTACCGGGCTGTTGGGGTCTTTTGAATCCAGCAATTTAAGGCGTTGGCCAGCTTCTGTTGGAAGCTTGCTTTGCGAGAGCTTTAAAAGTGTTTCGGCATCACCTTCGCGAACCGCCTTTTCTTCCATTGCGGTGTAAACCGCTTCCGGCCTGACACTGGAATTTCCCTCTTCGCCCTGAGATATTCTTAGAGCTTCTTCTGGATTTGATTTGATGAAATCAATGGCTTTAGCGGTTTCCTTAGAGACGTTCATTTCAACGTGCGTCGGAAGCTCTGGCAGGGCTTCAATCAATTTGCGTTCAACGGCGGCATGAAGAACATCTTCCCCGCGAGTGCTTGGGACTTGTTTGCCGGTTTCGGACGCTTCGCTTTGTGACGCTATCTTTTCGCCAGTCACATAAGATTGCCCCGGCTGCTGAGTCGCTTTAGGCTCGGAAACCGGAGCGTTTTTTGTCGCCTCAACTTCGGGTTGAGAAAGTTTTTGCATCAGTCCACGCATTTCTTTCGTGTTTGAAATCGCGGCCTGCAATGGAGTCTTGAAATAACTGTCTGCTTGTTGAATCAGCTTTGAGGCGATTCCTTTTCGTTGAAACTCCGGCAGTGTATAAGCCAGATGTAAATTGGATGCCGCCGGTGTGGCAGGAGAATGCGAATAAGGCTCCCCCTTCTGGCGTTCGGGAAATTCAAGCACCTGCAAATAAGAAACTCCTTTGCCATCTTTTGAGAATACAAAGCGATGAATTTTGTAGCCCTTCGTAAATTTTTCTTCAGCAAAATGCGATATGCCATTGTCTGTCTGGTTTATCGCAACTTCTTTTGGTCGGTCGTTCCATTCCCCAGCTTCCGGCTTTTCACCAAGAGGAGCGTTTTTCAACTTAGGTGCTGATGGACTAAAATCGTGCTGTGATTTTGAATCAACAGGAATAGCCCCGCCGCCCTTCAATTCATCCTGAAAGTTTTTTAGGGTTTCTGACTTTAATGATTGCGTCTCACTTTTCGAGGCTGGTGAGACGGAAGGCTCAGTTGGAGTCATCCCGCCATTGCGGTTCTTGATAGCCTCGATTTCGGAAAGGATGGGTTGCGCATCGTCCATTGACTTGCCTTTGAGGGATGCCGTCAACTCTTGGTAACGGGTGAAATCAGATTGTCCCGGCAGGGCGGCTGGGGCGGCGGCTTCTGCCGGAACGGGTGGCGAAGGCTTGGCAGGTTCGGAAGGTTTCAACTGATTGCCGCGCATTTCGGCCTGCAACTGCGCCAAGTCGGCCAGTGTGACGGGCTGCGACGGCGCGGCGGCGGCTTTCTCGGCGATGGTTGGGGTGTTTTGTGGAACATTTTCAACAGGCTTAATTGTTCCACGTGGAACTTGTTCCACGGTCGGCGCGGGCGGTGTTTGTTCCCCAATAACAGGGGTGTTAATGGTTTCACCGCCCGGAGCCGCCGTCCCCTTGGATTCGGAACGAAGTTGGTTTTGCGCCTCGGCGACGGGGTTGAACGGCGCGGGCGGTTGCGCTGGCGCCACAACCTCGTCAGCGGGGGCGGTGAAGCCGGATTCCGCCGCCGGAGCGGCAGGCGGCTCTGGCGCGGCTGTGCGCGGTGCTTCCGGCGCAGCCTTTCCAGACATCCCCTTTGCCATCAAAGCAGCCATTGCCAAATTAGCCACAAGCTCAGTTCCGGCGTCTCTTTGCTCCTCTGGCGTCTTGGCTGAAAGAACCTTGTTTGCGGCGTCCGGCAAGGCCATTCCAGATTGAGCCAAAAACGCGCCTTGAATCGCCTTGCTTTCGACTGCCAGCGGCAACAGCGCAATGTTTTCAGGAGTGGTGAAGCCTTGAAGAATCCGAGTCAGGGCTGGAATCACGCCTTTTTCCTTGGCCAGCGGCAAGGCTTCGTCTGGGATAATTGGCTTTCCAGATTCGACATTTGGGATCGGAACGCCCGCCCATTGCAGCGGACGATTGAGGTTGTTCATCGCAAACGCCGTGACATCGCCAACCGCGCCCATGCCAGCCGCCATTGCGTCTTGCGTCAATCCGGGCAATCCGCCGCGTGTCGCCTTGGTAAACGCCCAATCAGGATTATCCGCAATCGGCACACTGGCCGGCAAACCGCTGCTGAACTGCGACGGCTGGTTTACGGGTGTCGCCTGAATTTTTGAAAGATTAACCACCTCGTCAGTCGGCGCAACGAAAGCAGGTTTGACGACCTCATCATCTGGCGCACGGAAAGACTTTGACGGCGCAAGCAATTCGTCGGCTGGGGCGGTGAATGGCATTTCACTTGGCGGTTGACGACTTTTTCTTAACGGCAATGTTGCCCGCTGAATCCTTGTATTGAGATCCCGGCGGCAAGGCGTCGTAATCTTCCTGCGTGCCGACGGTCGGGATACTAGTTGGCTGCGCGGCGGGCGCGGGTGCTGGGGCTGTGGGCGGCGCAGCGGGCTGACTTAAAGGCAGTCGTTGCGTCGTGTTCGTAACGCTGATTGTCGGCGGGACATTGGTCATTCCCAAGGCTGGCTTGTAGGCTGGATTCGGAATTTGATTGATGTCCGTCTTGGTGTAGGAAGCAACCGGCTTGGGAGCGCCGCCCTGCTTTATTTTTTCCATCTCCGTATCAAAATGCGCGGCCTCTTTGTCGCTCAAATAAACCTCTCCCTGCGGCGTGGTTCTTTTGACTTTTCCAACGGGTTCCTTTGTGGAAATGGAAAGGGTCGCATCCGGCTGTTTCTGCAAAATTTCATTCATCTTGGCCTCGGCCTCGTCGAATGTTCCTGAAACACCAAAGGCATTGCCGGACTTCTCATCGTAAATGTAAAACGGACGCTTTGAGGCGGCAATCTTGGTGTCAGCCACCTTGTCCGCCGTCGCGTTCTTTTGCTTGAGCAGATCGGTGATATTATCCTGCTTTTCCTCCATCGTCTGATAATGGGCGGACTGCGCATCGTAACGCTGCCCCTGAATGTCTCGGAGTTGAGCCTCCAATGCCAATCTCTGCATTAGTGCCTCATGCTCTTGCGACATGGCGCGGCGTTTAAGGGCGTCGTTGCCGGCGTTCTGGATGGATTCGTTTAGCAGCCTAACGTCATTAAAATTCATACAGTTATATGTGTTTCCAAGTTTTTCGTTGGACGATTGAAAGGATCGCGGTTGGCGTTACTTCGTATTCCTCAGAAAGAGACGCTAGTTGACCCCATTTTCCGGTATATTTAGAGCGTATTTCCCTAACTTTAAAATCGGTCAGTTTAGAGCCGTAATGCTGCTCGCCTTTCCTGTGTGCGAGGAGTGACGAATTATCGCTAAACCTGCCCTTTTTTATGCAATCTTTTATGTTTTCGCTTTGCGTTCCTAAAAATAAATGATGCGGATTAACACACGACGGATTGTCGCAGCGATGACACACCATTAGTCCATCCGGGATTTCACCGACGTTAATCAACCAAGAAAATCTATGCGCCCCGATTGTTGTTTTCATGGTGTATGGCGTAAATGTTCCATATCCATTTTCTCTGGTTTTTCCGCCAGTCCAATTCCAGCATTTTGTTTTGTCCTTAGTTCTTTCAACTAAAGACCAGAAAGATGTAACAGCCTTTGCGGTAGCGAAATCAATTTTCATAAACAGAATTATGAACATCGGAAGGCGAAATGTCTATGATTCATTTTTTACCCCAGATGTTTTGCGCGGTGTTGCCCGCGCTGGTTGCTAGAGAAAGACCTGTAAGCCACGAATTAGGTTGTGCTGACTGCTGGGCGTATTGCGTTGATGCAGCACTGGCTGCCAATCCAAGGTTGTTTGTTGGCAGCGTCGGCAACGGGCTGCCATTGACCACCGGGCTGGGGCCGGTCTGTGCCGCTGACAAGCTGCTGAACTCGCTCGTGGGCGTCTTCCCTGAAATCTCACTTGCAAGGTTCGCCAAGTTTTGCTGCTCGCGCCGGTAATCCACATCGCCAGTCGTGACACCACTGCCCAACAGGCTGGACGCTTTCTGAATGCCGGCCATCCGTCGTTGTTCTCCGGCAAATCCAGTGGTCAACAGGCTTTCCCAATCTTGAGCCTGACCGTTGCCACCCTCGCGCGCCTTCAAAGCATCGGCAACCGACTGATTCAACGCCGAACGGTCAAAGTCGGTCAGTCCTTTCCCGGCATGAAGCTCGTCTGATACCTGTCCTTGAAGCTCGGTTGCAACCGGGTTTTCCGGGTGGCTGTTGATCTGTTGCTGAATCAATTCGCTTTCGCGTTCGCGGGCGGCAACGCCTTCGGGGTTGGCGAGCTTTTCTTGTTCCTTGGCCGAATCAATAAACTGAGAGTCGTATTTTTGAGACAGCGCGAGTTGAACCTTGGCCGAAGCCTTCGCCAAAGCCGCCTGCGTGTCTCCGGCTCCGTAGCCGGAAAAATCAAAAGTGTGCGGCCCGGCTTTTACAGTAACGGTATGATCGAACGGCTTGGGCGGCTTTGTTCCATCCTTGGTGAGTTTATAATACTTGCCCCCTGGCTGCCACTCGGAAGCGACATAAGGAACTGGAACTGGCTTGTCACTGTCGCCAAACATTCCACCAAGAGCGGCTCCAAATGTTCCAGTTCCGATTGCACCCAGCGGGCCGCCAAAAACCGCACCAACACCGCTGCCAATAATCGCCCCGGTCTTTTCTCCGCCGTGAAAATTGGACGGGATGTTGACATACTGCTGAACCTCCTGATGCTGCGGCAAATTAACGGTTACGCTGGTTCCGGCATTGGCCGCCGCCTCAAGCTGTCTTTGAATGGGAAGATAGGACAACTGTGCATTGGAAATCTTCTGGCTGGCCGAACCAAGATTCGGCTGGCTCGGAGAAAATGCGCCAGCGGCAGAGGCTGCGCCCATGCCGATGCTGGCTACTCCAAGTGCGACGTCAACCCATGCCATATTATTCGATCCTTTCAGGTTGATTGTTTAAAAGCTGGTTGATCTCGTTTTCACATCCAAGAAAATCGCCACCCTTTTCCACAAAAACCTCCTCAAGACTGTCCATGTCCTGCTCGTTTGAAGGGTTGGGATGAACATTCGCCCAACGCGTGTCCTCGATGGCGCAAACCGCCTTACGAACTCCAGCCGGAGACTTGAACACCCGCGGAGCGGAAAGCTCGATCAGCTTTCCGTCACAAACCACGCGGACTCGGCCAGAAAGCAGCACGTTGATATGCTCGGTTTTGTGCTTTCGGCCAACGGCGATTGTCCCTTTGGGAATCAGAATCTCGCGCCAGTAAATGCCATCCGCAAACAGATTGGTCAGCGGACAATCCACCCTTACGATAGTCGGCGGCACATTGTTGATTTGCTGAATCTTGTTCATAACGTAGCGTTTAAGCCAACCGATCCACCGCCTCCCGAATAGGCATTCTCATACGAGATTCCAGAAGGCGGCGCGGCCGGTGTCGAGAAAGCGTTGCTGTAGCTCACCTGCGTCGCCGGGGAGCTAAACGATGGAACGTAGGGGCTGGAAGTTGTAGTCGGACGGCTGAAAAACCCAGAGTTGGCGATGTTGTTAATCCCGCCGATAACCATTCCAGCGCCAGCCATGAACGGATTCGCGTTTTGCTGGCTGGTGTTGAAATTCGATTGAGCAAAATTGATTCCGATGCCGGCGGCGTTGGGGTTAAGGCTGGCCGGATTGGAATAATTCGGCGTCGAAAACGGAGCAGCCCCATTTCCAGCACCGGCAAGTTGACCAAATTGCGCTTCGGGTGTTTGACCGTTCTGGAATGCCCCCAAGTTCGCCAAGTCCTGTTGAATCTTGCGGAACTGGATGTCTTGCGGGCTGATGCCGGATTTTAGGTAATCCTCAGCAGACTGTTGTTGCTGCGTGCGCAACGTGTCCTGGGCCTGAACCACGGCTTGCGCCTCTTCCTGTGCTGGCGCATTGCCCAAGATGATGCCACGCGCCGCCTGACGGCCCCTGACGCTATTTTGAACCTCTTGACGGCCTTGCTCATCCAAACCGCCAGCCCCTTGGAGCATTGTGTTGACCTGCCCTTGCAAGTCTTCGGACATCTGCTGATTCGGGGCGGCCTTCTGTGAGTCTTCAAGAATCTTGTCGAAAAGCTGTTTTCTGGCGGCAAATCCAGTGGGGTCAGACCGCTGCAAATCGGCCAGCCGTTGCTTTACAAAATCGGCCCCATAGTTTTTTTGGATGTCCAGCAACGCCTTGGCCATCGTGTCCGATATGGCTCCCTGTTGATCGGCATTGCCCAGCCCCGAAAAATCATAAACCTTGCCGTTGATGACGACCTTGCTGCCTGTTTGCGCAGCCGAATTAGCCATCCATGTGGACGGGAAATTGACAAGGTCTGCCTTCATGCCGCCCACTGCGGCATCTGCTGGATTTGGAACTGATCCGCCGAATAATCCCATAATTATTTCGATTTCACTTTAACGATAACAGTCAATGTTTCAATCGGAATCTATAGAAATTCTTGTAATCGCCTCGGATAGCAGTCGCGCCGATTGTCGAGCATCAGCGAGTGGGTCGTGCATTGGCATTTCGCTCGGCGTGCGCGGATATTTCGCCATCGGGTCAAGTCCGGCAGCAGCGAGATAGCTTGCGATTTCATGGAGCGGATACGGGCCTTCCCATTTGCGCGCCGGTTCGTCGGCGATGCAGGCTTTCACGAATCCAGCTTCGACCGGCCATTGGCATTCAGCAGCCATTACAGCACCATCCGCCTTTGCTTTCATCCACTGCCGCCAGAACTCATCACGCATGGCTTTCGGCGAGCGGTGAGTTTCTTCGATGGCAGGGATGTTTTCCTTCACCCATTTGCGGTCATCGTCATCGCCCGCACACTCGTCTATCGGGCACGCCAGCCGGAACTCCCATTGAGCAGCACCATTTGGCAGATACACGCCGCCAGCGACAGCGAATCCCTCGCCGTGCAGACCAACGGATTCCACGTCTATCACAAAGAATGGAGAGCAAGATTTATCGGGTTCAGTTTTCATATTTTGATCGTCATGTTTCTGAAAATGGGTTGATAAACGCTCCGGCACTTACGCTTTTCAAGAACCACCAGCCGTTTTGAGACTCAATTTTCAAGTATGCCTCGTTAAAAGTGGGTAGTCCCCTGATTGGCTGGGGCA
>Ga0068855_100006291_pt1 | contig 14475 bp, 6 predicted proteins | sample KBSCornC52_FD_66592 | JGI IMG/M metagenome (GOLD analysis project Ga0068855, IMG submission 66592) | Corn rhizosphere microbial communities from Kellogg Biological Station, Michigan, USA - KBS Corn C5-2 | ecosystem: Host-associated > Plants > Roots > Rhizosphere > Soil ... | reverse complement strand
AAGCGCAGGACGTTCGCGGTCGGATGTTGCGGGTTTTGGAATACTACTTCGAAGCGCATTTGCAGGTGGGCCCGCAACTGAGCGTCGTGCGCGCCGGGAGCGGGTATCAAGACCTCGCAAACGATCTGCAAGTTCTGGCCGACCTCTACGAAAGCGCCGTCGTGAAGCCCGTGCTCGCCCGCGATCCGATGTTCTACAAAGCGGACGATCCCGCGCGTGCGCGCGAGCTCGCCGGCTCGATCTTCACCTCGCTCGGCCTCGGCAGCGAGGGCGAAGCCCAGCGTTGGAGCAACGCCACGCAGCGCGCCTGGACCTTGCTCTCCAACACCTACGATCAGGTCGCCGCCGCCGGCCGCTTTCTGTTCGCGACTCAAGAAGATGTCGTGCTCACGTATCCATCCCTGATCACCGTCGTGCGCGCATCCCCCGCTCGCCGTCCGGTGCCCGATCCGGGCCCAACCCCCTCGCCCGCCCCGGTTCCGCCCGCGCCGAGCGCGTGAGGGGACCGGCGCTGGTTAGTGAGACTCGGAACTGATTGCTCAGCATTGAAGAAGAACGCGGCGTGGCTGGGCCGGCATGTGTGCTGGCCCGGCCCATGTCGCGGCGGGGCGGGACAGAGGAGCCGATTGGTCATTCGCCACGGCCGCAGCCGGAACTGCTGAATGCAGCGCGAGTGATCAGGTAACGTCGGCCCGCTAACAATGTGTCTGGAGCGGTCACCCAGAGGCATCGGGCGAAGCCCGGCGGCATTTCCATGTGGTCGGCTTTGGGCGTCCGCCAGTTGCCGGGCTGGAAGCCGAGCGCCTGAATGACGCGGTTACGCCGGGCGTCGGCAGCAGCGTGCCCACGTGATCGCCGACATCAACTTCACGACCAGGCGCGCGGTTGACGCACAGAAATCGGCGATGAAGTCTTCACGCTTTTCAAGGGGGTTCCGCGATCACGACGAGCTGGGCCAAGGCCGGCCTCAGCCTGGCCGCAAGTGGCCCGCCCGATGCGCGAGGCAGGTTCCGGGCAAAGGAGCGAGAATGCATAAGGCGACGTCGGACTCGATGCATGCGCTGCCAGTCGCGCCCAACCAGCTCGAACTGATACGCAGTTGAATGGCGACGAGCCAAATTGCCGTCTGCAGCTTGGATCCCGGCGTAAACCGTCAGGTATGTGCTGGCAGCGACAACGGATCGTCAACCTGTGCCTTCCGGCACCCTCAAAACAAATTTGCGAAATTATTTTCGCACATCGTCGAACTTTCTTGACGCGATTCGAGAGCAACCAGCGCGTGCGCTTCGCGGTGCGAGGCGAGCGGACCCGGGTTACCACGAAAGCGAAACACTGTGACTGTACCGACTTCGTGGAGACGCGAGCTCTGTAGTGTGCAGCGCGCGCAAGTGCGCCCAACCTGTCGCCGTGCAAGCTGTGCGTGCGGCCTCAGGAGGTCTGCGGGGAGCTTCGTTAGCTCGCCCATCACTATTTCCTTCAGTTCTGTTGATTGGATTTGACAACCTTCGCGCACGGAGTGAAGGTCGCGCGCGCCGAACCGGGGCGGGCTGAGCTCTTGATGAAAAACGGGAATGCGGGTGACTTCAACGAGCTAGCGGACGATTCGGTGGCGCGGGAGCCTGCCTTGCACCGTAGTGCTGAGCGATCTGAACGAAAGCGAGGGGGAGCGCTCGATGCTCGGACGAGTCAACCGCGTAGCTTGAAAGCCAAACGCGTCTCGGAGAACGTGATGAGTGAGCTGAAACAAGCTGGACATGTTTCTGTCGTGAGGAGCCGAGGTGGAGCGCCAAATGCGCGCACCTTGCGCGGTGTGCTCGCCCTTGCAATGGGCATCGCCTTCTCCGCGATTTCATGCGGCTCCAAGACGTCGGAGCAGCCCGCACCAACCAGTGGTGGGACGGCAGGCGCTGCCGCGGACTGTATGCTCGGTGACACTCGCACTTGCGTCGGGCCAAGCGCCTGCCGCGGCGGACAAGCCTGTGGAGCCAACGCTCGGTGGGGCGCGTGTGACTGCGGAGAGGCGGGACTCGGCGGGCAGGGGGTTGGCGGCGGAGGATCTGCAGGTTCCGCTGGGGCTCTCGTTTCTATTGGCGGCGCAAGTGGCGTTGGCGGAGAAAGTGGGATCGGCGGAACGTCGACCGAGGCGGGAACGGGTGGAGGCGCCGGAGCTGGTAGTCTCAACGCGGGTGACGAGCCCTGCCCGGACAGCTCGATACTCGCCGACTGTTCGGGCCAGTGCGGCGCAAAGCCAGCGGCGTGCGATATGCAGTGCCCAGTTACGGTCGTTTTGGATCATATCAGTGACGGGATGGTGATCGCGCGCACGCCTTCGTCTTCCGGCGGTCTGTGCACCATCTGCACGCCCGCCACCCGCGCGTCGGCGTACTCGGTCTCAATTGTCGATCAAGTCGCGCCCCCGCCAGCCACCGCGTTTCACGTCACTGTGCCGGCGCCCTGGTTTGCCGCAATCCAACGCGGATACTGGTGCACGACAACGGAGGCGGCCTGCGTCCCCTTTGGTAGCGACGGCGTCATCGTCTGGACAGCAGATCCGAACGCTCCTGCGATCAATATTACTGCAGCGGAGGGGCCGTGCCCCGTGACTCCGTGATTCCAAGAAGCAAAGAAATGAACCGGAAATTCGAACTTAGGTTGACGCTTTGGGGGTTGGCACTGCTTGCTTTGCCCGCGCTGGGTTGCGGAGGCGGTGGAAGCGGTGCACCGGCGCCGGCAAAGCCCGCCAAGGTTCAGTCCGACTATGGTATCACCGCCAAAGTCGAGATCGCGGGGCATCCGGAGCAGTCGGGTTGGGTGCGTGTCCCGCCAGCTGATTGGGGCTCATGGAATGCCAAACCACTGCTCGGCTCGAGCGCTGACCCCACCGCTCCGGCCCCAACGAGCTTGTCCTTCACTCCCCCTCCGAGGCACGTCGAAGCTACGGTAGGGAACGGGGCAGGGGGCGCCACTGATACCGATCAACGCGACGCTGAGCTGAACTACGCGCCGGGCTGGTCCCTCCTATATTGGGCGACCAGTGCCTGCTTTTCAGCCAGCCCTGAGCTGGCGAAACTTGAGCCTCAGCTCTACGTTTCGTCCACTCCGTGGCTTGTGCACAATCAACAAGGCGTTGGTCGTGACTATTACGTCTTTGGCGACGCAAACTGCAGCTCCGGCGGTTGTGGCTTTAAAAATCCGGACGATCTGGCTTGCGACGGTTTGTTAGCGATGCAGGAGACCCTGTTGTGTGCGGCGGACCATTTGGCCCAACTTGGTGACTCGCCGGGCACCGTGACTTGGTCGGGCTCAGATGGCAGTCTCGTTCCCGGTCGTCCACCCACGGCCATCACCGTCACCATTCCTCCTCAGCGCTCCGATGACATCTTCATTGCGCGCGATATGGCTCTCAACGCCTTGGCCCACCTTCTGCGGCTGGACACGAAGCCGCGGACATTCACGTTAGAGTCGGTCGGCAATACCCCTCAGACGTTTCAGTCGACCTGCACTGCTCAATACGCGGCTATTGCAAGAGACGGGGACCGATCGGTCGAGAACGTCCTTGTTCGCAATACAAGTACTTACTTCGACCCAATCCCTCTCGGCGCTTCGCCGTCCGTCTCGGATTTCCAGGGCGCGGCGACACTGCGGCTTAACCGGAAAGCAAACCTATTGATCAGCGCCGCGCGCCTGACCAAGGACTTGGTTGAACGGTCAGTCCAAGACGATATTTCTGGCGCGCAGCAACGTCTGAGCTCCTCAGGCGATTACCATGATGGAGCCCGCCTGGCATGGGGCGCTAAGGGCGGACAGAGCCCTTATAATACCCTGAGTCACGCGGTGCGTACGCTATTCGGGCGGCTAGAGATTGGCAACGACGCGAACCCCAACGATTTCTCGCTCTCTCCAACCGGAGCGTTTGAGTACACGGGCGTGCCGGATTGGACTCCGCACGACGTCACTCGAGACGACCCGAGATGCCTACTTACCGCGAGGTCGGATGGCACCCCGTTCACCCTGATCGGGAACGGCACGCCAGAGCTGGGGGAACTGTCGAAAATCCCGGGCATCTCTGCGCGCTGGGACGACGCGCCTCCAACAACCGCGGGACAATCGCTGGCCTTGTCCATGCTCGATCACGCGGGAATCGTGATCCCGCCCGGGCTCGCGGACTCGCCCGCTGCGCTCGCCGCCGACCAGAGCGATGGGCTGTCCGCGCTTCAGCACGCAGTAGCAAACATTATTCTAGACGATGCTGCAATTCAGTCCGACGCGGTTTCTACGAGCGCTTTCTTGGCGACGGACGCAGGCGCTGCGCTCGTCAGTACGCTGAAGGGCATCTCATCTGCTGAATTGTCCTTCGCATTGCAGCGGGTCTACGACGCATTTCGTTTGCTGACCGAAACGGAGCCTGAGGCGGCTTTGGATTCGGTCACCGCGTCTCACGATCTCGCCCTGTCCGCGACTGCCGCCGGGTTGGCAACACGGTCGGAACCTGCGATTGAGAGTCTGGGAGGCATCGCGCTCCTAGCCCCAATTCCTCGCGACAACTTGGCGATCGATCCCATGGCACGCCTCTCTCGACCTCAAGCCATTAGTAATTGCGGTATCTTTCCCGCCATCGGAGATTCGGAAGCAAACAAGCTCAAGTATGCGCTCGGGCCACAAAACACGGATGTTTCTGCGTTTCAGAATCCGTTCTTCCTCGCCGAGGGCTTCCGCCGCGTTTTGGCCAGTATTGCAGGCGGTGTGGCAGGTACCGACGCACTCAAGGGCTTGACAGACTTCTCTAAGCTAGGAGCGGCCGAAGTCAGGACGTGGGCCGGCCCAGGGACGTTCCTCACCACCCGTGCACAGGACACCGGTGCCCAGGTAGTGTACCTCATTAACCTAGCGCCTGAAGATTTGGGGATCACTGCGGCCAACTCTGTGGATGAGCTCACGGAGATAAAGCAACGTCTAGCGCTCGTGTCCACAGCGGGGCCAGTCGCGGTTGCTGCGAACTGCGCTGCGGGTCTGCTTCCGCCCGAGTCATGCGTTGGGGTAAGCAGCGTAATTTCCGTCGCCAATGCGGCTACCGCGGTCTCTCTGGACCCAGATGTCGCTGTAGGTCTCGATAATCCCACTGTGAAGGTCACCTTTCCAGAGAACGACGGGCCCAATCCTGGCGCTCATCTCGTGCTACTGCCGGCTTCTGGCAAACAAGGAAAGGTTTTGGCCTGGCTAAACGGGGGGACGGACTCGAATGAGTGGTTTGCCGAGATGTTCAGTAATGAGCAGCGAACTTTGGCTCAGCGAGTCGTTGGTATCGCACAGAACGCACAGACCACTAGGAGTTGTGCGAACATCGCGCCGCTCGCACTGACGGAGGACTATTGCATCGCTGGGATGAAGCGGGACCAGTTCGTTCCTCTAGCTAACGAGCTCAATTCGACTGGTCTCTCGACAAATGTCGACGATTCCTGGAAGAACTATTTGGATCTCGCGCAGGCCGCCGCTGATAAGGCTGACCAGCTCGGGGAGCAACTCATCAAGGAGGGACTCGAGCAAGACTTGCGCAAGGAGTCGGCCACAGAAGAGCTAGGGGCCCTGTGCGGATCGTACTCGAGTGTTGACGGCGTCGCCACAACAGACGGCAAGGTGACACCTCCTAGCGATGATCAACAGCTAAGCGCATGCGTGAGCGCGCCGACAACTGACATCGTCTTCCTGCGCGACGATCCCTTCGTCAAGTTGAATCCGAGCGATGCTGATAGCGCCATTAGAGGAATCTATTGTGGCGCCAGTGCGTCAAAACCTCCGTTCTGCGCGCGGACAAGTCTGGTCAGCCACGCAGGTCTCGGCTTCCAATCAGCTGCAGCTCAACCGGTATCTCCGGGCATCGCTACCGCATGTGAAGACGTGCTGAACTCGCTGTCGCCTTTGCCTGTCTCTTCTGGTGGGACAGTCGCTGTGCAAGTTCAAAAGGCTCCTTTTGGAAACGCGATCGCTGAGCCGTGGGCAAGCGCAGCGGGTATTGCGAGCGCCCTTCAAGGGCTAAAATTGGAGGAACACGCTGACGGCGAATGGATTCTGAGCGTGGGTTCTCGGATCGTTAGCGGGAGCGACGGACTGATCGCCGCCTTCCTGAGTAGTCCGAGCAACGCTTCCACCGAGCTGGGGGAGGATATCTGGCCACTCTGTCTCCATCTTCCGCCGACCCCTGGGCATCCCTCTACTCCGCGAGTGTGTTCTCCGGTTGGCGCGTTCATCGGAAATCTTTTCCCGGCAGAACTCGCTGCTCTGAATGATCCGACGCATGCTGCTCTGCGGTCCGCCATTGAGGCCACTGTGTTCTACATGGGCGCTTTGGCCGGCGAGTTGCCGGCTGGTGCCATCAGTATGCCAGTCCCTGTCGCGAATCGGGGGAGCTCAGCCATGACGGGGGCTACCATTCCGGCGCCCGCGCTGTATAGCGTGAGCGTTTTTGAGAAGAACGGCGTCGAGACCGCAGGCGACCCTCTCACGCTTGGTACGCCAAAGGACCTGTACACGATCGCCAACCCCGGCGCGAACGGCCAGTACACTGGGCTCGTGCCCTGGGATAACAGCGAATTCGAGGCGATGGGCGGTCCGGCCAAACCGTTCGTTTCTTCCAAGGAACTTGCCTACCTGGCGGCGAGGCAAGGAACGGTGCCCCAGCCGGATTGGCGCAGTCGAGTTTACGAGCAAGCCGCGCAAGTAGCGGGCAGCCAGGGCTTTCTCTATGTGGACACCAAAAATGCCGCCCTCGAATTCGATCCGACCCTGGTTCCAGGTAGTTCGGGTGACCGCACAGCGACGTTGCAGGCATGGTTGACTGCGCGCGCGGACGAGTTCAACTCGGGCTCTTCCACCTTTCTGACCACTGTACAGCAGGCGACCTTCCTAACTGCTCCGGCGAAGACTGCAGACACCGCGACTCCGTCTCCGTATAAGTTTTGCCGCCAGCCGGGGCCGGTCGATGGACGTAGTGTCTGTGGCGGTGCGCTCGTATCACCGCTCTTCTTTTACAACTACGCCCGCTCTTCCGGTTTTGTCGAGCAGTGCGATAAAGATTACGTCAGCACGCCCCTTGACGTGACGGTGAATGCTAGGTGGCACACGAGCTGCTTTCTCGCCGACGGGACAGTGGTGTCGCGTCCGCCTGGCGATTCCTGTAGCGGTACCGAGTCCTTTGCCGTTCCTCCGAGCACGGCTGTGACTTCCCAATTGGTCCACTATGCGTTCACCGACGGCATCGGTTGGTTCTCCCCGGAAGTAGCGGCAGGAGGGACCGAAAAGATACACGGGGAAGGCTACAGTTGGACTTCTCAAGAGAACATTTGTCAAACATCCGCGTCGTCGTGGGCCGTCGACACCTCCTGTCCGAGCTATAACTGGCAGGGCAACAAGGCCTCGTGGGGCGTGGCCACGAGCCGAAGCCTCTGGCAAGATCGGTTGAAACCCTCCGTGTGCTCCCCCCAGCAACGGCTCGAGCTATTTTTAGACAACAGTCTGCAAACTGGGCTCGGTGACGCCCAAGATCGGGTGGCGGCGATGCAGACTCTAGTCCGTGTCCTCGGTTTGTCCTGCATCTCCGGGAACCAGCACCTGGGTATCCGGCTCAAGGATGCGCCTCCGCCGATCAAGACCACGGAGGACATGAATGTGCTCGAATCATGGCTGGATCTGTTCGGCTACGATGTCGACCAAATTGGGAACGTAGTCTATTTGGTAGACGTGCCAAGCGACGTCGTAACCGTCGCAAAGGCAGGGGCGAGCGATGTCGGCGCGGTAACGTCAGGAGATCGCGGCAAGCTGGTGCTCGATCTCGAGACCAAACTAAATTTGCTTGAAAACGGTTTTTCGACTTTGGGCACCACCTTCCAACAGCTTTCCGGAGCGATCGACAAGACGCGCTTGGAGATCACGGCGGCCCAGCTCGCCACCAATGGTCAATCGTTAAGTATTTCAGCTGCGCAAATTGAAAATGATCGGAAGAAGAGCCAGGCGTACCTCCAATTCGCCGCTGGAATCGCAAAGGCGGCAGTTGCCAGCCTAACCTCAGCGAGCGTGAGCTCCGCTTTCAGCAATGGGAGGGATGCTGCGAATGAATTCATCGAGGCAGCAAGCGAGATTCACGGTGCGCAGATTGACCTAGGTGCCCTGGAGAAGTCTGATCAGAACCTATTGGATCAACAAAAGAATGTCTCTGCAACGGGTGCGAATTCAGAGGCTCAAGCTGTTCTTAGCCTGTCGCAAACGACACAGGGGCTCTACCAAACCGTTAATGATACCATCACGGGTATCAAGGACAACAACAACGCGGCGCTTCAAGATATTGACGACCTCAAACAGACAGCGGCCAAAGCCAACATCGCGATGGCGAAAGCGAACGGCGCGGATTTTGAGGAGATAACGGGCAAAAGTGTCCCGAATCACGTGAATACTGTTTACCGGCGGCAATTCGATCTGACGCGACAGCGTTACCAGCTTGCACTTGAAAGTGCCAAACGGACGGCCTACTTGGCTCGGCTTTCAATCGAGCAACGACTCGGCGTTCGATTGGATGAACTCCACGTGAACATCGGGCCCTTGGAGGCGCCTGCTACCTGGGCTGATGACCTTTGCACGGTGCAGGGCGTTGATTACAGCAAGCTGCGCACGGCGACGGTCGGAGCCGATCCGACAAGTCCTAGTGAGGTCGATACTGTCAAGGGCTTCGCGAACCAGTTCGTGGGCAATTATATCGACAAATTGCGGCAGTTCGTGCAGTTCTACAACGTCCAATTCCCCTTCGTAGACTCGACCGACGTGGCCGTGATTTCGCTTCGTGAAGACCTGCCATCAAGCCTCAGCCAGTGTGTTGGGCCTTCGGCTAACTTGCTCTTGTATTCGGATTCTCTCATTGCGAGGTCTCCAGACGCTTCTTCCTCGACAATGACGTCGCACGGCGGGTGGCGAGTGACGCAGTGCGGCCTTGGGGCGTGTCTCCGCGTTCAGGATGGCGGGGTTCTAGTCAATGGTGGAACCGCGCGGGCGCCTCTCATTGCGCAGCCTCCCGGCGATATCGGTCACGCGAGCTTGTTGACCACGGTCGTCGATGTTGCCATTCCGCCAGACGATGCCGGCGTGGCTGACCCGGGCTCACCCCCTGTCCCGTCAGCCGCGCCACCTGCCGCGCTGTTCCAAACGGTCTCGCTCCGAGCGGGAATTCGGTACGTGCTGTCGTGGTGGGATATGGCTCGCAATAGCGACGGAACGCCCCTGGCCGCCAACAGCGGAGCAGCTCCTTATACCGCTACCGTGTTCGATTCGAACTGGGCGGTGATCGGCGGGGGGGAACCCACGATGCCCGCCCAATCCACCAACGGTATCACTTGGAGTGAGCGGCGGGCGGTCGAGATCTTCGCGCCGGCTGACGGAGAGTACCACGTACTATTCAGCGCTGGCCCTGCGGGGATTGTGGGATCAGCTGTGGCGATCGCTAACGTTCAACTCGAGGCTAGCTCAGGGAACGCGGGAGGGGCAACGGCGTACGAATCCAACGGCGCGTCCGCCATGCACGCCACCGGCAATTGCGCCGTAGACACGCCAGATCTCTTCCGTTCACGGTTCGTTCGTAAGTGCGACACTTCAGGTTGCTTTTTCGAGCTCAAGGACGTTTTGGCGATCGACACGCAGCTGCTGAACCAAGGTTCTTCTTCGTTCATTGGAAAGCTGGCACCCGGAAACTTCAACTATCGAAACAACACCATCGCACTAAACGTGGTTGGTACCGGAGTCATCGATTGCAGCCGGTCACCCGATAACAATTGTAACGGGTCGGCCTACGTCCAATACGATCTCGACCACAAGGCGTACGACGTTCCGCTAGAAGACTACGAAGGCGGTACGCGCTGTTTCGATTTCGGTGCTGGCGCCGTTCGGAGCGGAAAAGCGTTGGCGTCCGAGCGATTCATCACTCTGCCCATGAGCTCGACTGATCGGGAGCTGATCGAGCAATCGCCATTTCTCAAGCCGGAATTTTCGGGGCGGCCACTCAGCGGCGCGTATCGATTGCGGATCCACGACGAGCCGCAATTGGTCTGGAAGAACGTGAATGATATCCAGATCGTGATGAACTACGGATATTGGTCCCGCGTGGTGCGGAGCCCCGGGAATTGAATGAAATTGTGTTGTGGGCTTGCCCGAGCAAAGAAAGCTCACTTCTCGCGGAGCGAGCCCATACGTCAACCGTGTATTCGATTGTACCGCCGCCGACCCAGTCACTCCACCCGCACGCTCCGCTCCAACCACGTCACTCCCCCCCGATCATCATGCACCACAAACCAAATCCGTAACTCCTCCCCCCGCGCCGCACTCCGCGCCGCCCACCCCGTCTCCGGACTCTCCGCCAGCCGCACCGCATTCTCGAACAGCCCCTCCGTCGCATAATACTCGACCACCACCTGCTCGCTGAAGCTTTCCCCGAACTCAGTCGTCCCCGATTCGACGCTATCCGGCGTCACCACTGCCGCGATCTGGTGCTTCGTCGAATCGGCGCACTTTGCGTACTCATTGCCGTCCGTATCGCACGCAGTCACGGCCTTCACTTCGCCCTCCGGCCAGTCCGCGCCGTCAAACGTAATCTTAGCGATGCTCGGGTTTTGATTCCGATCCACTGCGCGCACTGAGATGCGTTTGAGGCCGACGACGTATTCGTCCCCGCCGAGCACGCGTCCGCTACTCGGATCGGTGCAGCGAAAGGGCAGATCCGCCGCTCCGGTTTCGACGCTCAGATCGCCGGGGCAGGCGACGCTCAGCACGCCCACGAGCGCACTCGGACGCGCTGCCGCCGGCAGCGCGTCCAGCGCGTCGCTCGGTACGGTGTAGGAAAACCTATCGAGACCTGGGCCTTCTGCCGCAATAGGCGATACGCCAGTTGCTCCGGAGTCCGCGTTGATCTTCGCGAGGCAGCCTTCTACGGTGGAGGCGCTGGGGTTCAGGCAGGTGGCCCAGGCCCAGTTCACGGTGCGGCCCTGCGGATCGTAGCTGAGCGACGTGAGGTGGACGGTGTCTCCGGGTTTCGCGAAGGGCGTGTCGGCTTGGACGGCGAGCACGCGAAAGCTGGTGACGCGGTAGCCCGGGTCGAAGCTTGCGCCGCAAGCGGTGAGCAGCGAAAGGCTCAGGATGGCCCCGTATCGAGCTCTGATGAATCGTCGCATCTGGTGAGGACGCCCGCCGATCTTGGCTTTTGGCTTCGTTTTCTCTCCGCTCCGGTGGGCGTGCGCGACTCCTCGAGCGCGTCGTACGAGAGTACGCTCCGCTCCGGTGCTCGCGAAAGCCTCGCCAAAAGCCAAGCTTGGCGGGCGGGCAACCTGCGATGTGATGAGTGCTGAGTATCGAGCTAGGGTTTTCATAGTTCGCCTCGCAGGCCGATGATCGGCAGGATCGGGAGTCCGGAGACGACCGAGCTTTGCGTGTAGTTGTAGTTGTAGGCGATGCCTTCGGCGTTTTTTCGGTAGTAGACGTTTTGCACGTCGAGGTAGGCGCTGAGTTGCCAGGCGCTAAACTTCCACGCCTTGTCGATACGCAGATCGAGTTGGTTGAAGTCGGGCAGGCGCGCGGAGTTCACGCTCTTCGAGGTGATGGGCGCGTAGGCGCCTGCGTCGTAGTCCATGATGCCGCCGATTTCCGGCGTGTATGGGCTTCCGGTGACGTAGCGAAAGCGCCCGCCCACTTGCCAGCCGCGGCCGAGTTTGTAGCTCGCGAGCGCGGTCAGGATGTGCGTCTGGTCGTAGTCGTAGCGGTGGAGTGGCTCGCCGGGTGCGTCGCGCCGTTCGCTGCGCGAGAGGGTGTAGGCGAGCCAGCCGAAGAACTTGCCTTGCGGTTTGTAGCGCAAGAGGAGCTCACTGCCGTAGGCGCGCCCGGAGCCGATGTTTTGGTAGGATTGGCCATTTTGAGTCGAATCAGCGGCGGCGACCGGCACCACCAAGTGCCGCAGATCTTTGTAAAAGAGCTCGAGCGACAGCTCGACCGGGTGCGCCAGTTCTTGTTCGATGCCGACGCTCGTGTGCAGTGCGCTTGGGCTGCCGACCCCGGGCGTGCCGAACGGCTTGATGCTTTCGTTGGGCTCTGGCGGTTGGTGAAACAAGCCGACTCCACCCTTGAGGGTAGTGCGCGGAAACGCGGCGTGGACGTCGTAGCGCAGGCCGAGTCGCGGATCGGCGGTCCAGGTCTTGGTGTCGCTGCCGTAGTCCGCGCGCACACCGGGGAATAGTTTGAGGCCGGCGCTGGGCGTCACTTCGAGCATGGCGTAGCCCGCAGGGCGGATGAAATTGCCCGTGCCGTGCAGCTCGACCAGCGGTCGCCCGAAGATCGGGCCAGTGTCTTGGCCCGAGTCGAAGTTGGCGGGCGGGACGCGCGTGGTGACATCGTAGTGGTCGCTTTGGATGTCGATGCCGCCGATGGCGGTGAGCCAGGGCGTCACCTGCGCGCGTACGTCCGAGCGGCCGTCGAGGGAATAGAGGTCGACGTCGAAGGCCACGTTGCCTACGCCGACGTGGATGGCATCGTGGCCTACGGAGAGCGTCGTCGTCCAGCGTGCGGTGCTCGATGCGCGCGTGTCGAGCCGGCCCTGAACTCGCCAAAATTTGGTGCTGTCGCTGATCGTGCCGCCCACGGCGGGGTCGCTGTCACTCGGGGTATCGACCAGCAATTTCAGGCGATCGTCCGAGCCGAAGGCGAACACGCGCACGCTGGTGTCGCGCGTGAGATCGTGTTCTAGCATCGCTTGGTAGTCGTAGTAGCGGGGCGCGACGGACACGCTGTTGCCGCCCGAGCGCAAGACCGGACCGAGCCAAGCATCGACCCATGATCGGCGGCCGCCGATCATGAAGCGTGTGTCTTTGCTGATGGGGCCTTCGGCCAGGAAGCGCCCGTCGATCAAGTCGAATTGCAAGAGTCCGCCTAGGCGATCTTTGCGCGGCGAGCGCACGCCCACGTCGACGATGCCGCCCGTTGCGCGGCCGTATTGCGGCCCGAAGTTGCCGGGGTAAAAATCGATCTTCTCCAGCATCTCGCTCGGGATGACCGAGGACAGGCCGCCGAAGTGATAGACAATCGGAATGTTCGTGCCGTCGACGAAGATTTGGGTGTCGTTCGGCGACGAGCCGCGCACGATCAAGACGCCGTCGATCCCGGGTGGTCGCGCTACGCCCGGCAAGTTGCCGATCGAGCGCAAGGCGTCGCCGTTGGTGCCGGGAATGCGCGTGATTTCTTCGGCTGAAATTTGGTGTTTCGTGGGCTCGCGTGGCGGTTTTTGGCCTTGAACGTCGACCTCGAGCGTGTCTTCTGCGGCCACGCTGGCCGCGTCGGACGCCGGTCTCGGAGTCGGCCCGGCGGAGGGCGCGGCGGGCGCCGCGCTCGGAGCAGGCGCGGCAGAGGGCGCAGGCGCGCCACTGGCCGGCACGGGTGGCACAGGCACTGCGGGCGGCGCGACTTTGAAGTCAAAGCGATAGTGAATCTTCGCGACCACCGGCTCACCATTTCTCCGCGCGGGTTCGAATACGAGCCGCTGCGCGGCAGTGGTGGCCGCTTCGTCGAACTCGGGGCCCGCTGATTCGCTGACGACAGCGTCGCTCACGTGGCCCGTGCGATCGATCGTCAACGTGAGCAGGACGCTCGCCGCTTCACCCCTCGCGCGCTTGGCCTCTGGATACGCGGGCTCCACGCTTGAAACGAGCTTCGGTGGGCTGAGCGCGTTCGCGTCGGAGTCTGGGCTCTGTGCGCCGCCTTCGGGGGCTTGCGCGGCCGCGACGCTGGGATAGGCGAGCGCGCAGGCGACCGCGAACAAGTTCAGTTTGAGCATGGTGTCGCCGGCGCCTACAGCAACGTCCGCGCCAAGCGCACTGCCGCCGACGCGGCGCGTACAACTCCCTATAGCGGTAGTTCTCGCGCGTCGCGCAACGCGGGCAGTTGTCCGCGGTGCGGACCGCCGCGGCCTGCGTGAGCCGGACAGTTGTCCGTGCGCTGCTCGGCGATCAACCGCTCGAGTCCGCGATTTATTCGACAATCTCGAGCCTGCGCGCGTTTTTTCGAGACGGCACGGGCCGTGCTTAGAGGGCGGTCGAGCGCGGCGCAGCGCTTGCCCGCGGGCGACTTCGCCCACGCCCCCCCCCCAAAAAAATCTCTGGAGAAGCGATCATGAATATCGTGGAGCGTTCGAAACACTTGCTGCTCGACGTTGGAGCCACTCCGATTCTGTATTTGATGATCGCGCTCAGCGTCATCAGCCTGGCGATCATGATCGAGCGCGCTTGGTTTTTCTTCGCGGTGAGTGAAAACATCGAGCGCTTGGCGGGCGAGCTCGCGGCGCGTTTGAACGCGGACGATTTGAGCGGCGCGCGGGAGCTCGTGGGCGCGTCGAAGTCGGCGGAAGCGGCGATCGTCGCGGCGGGGTTGCAGCAGCTCGGGCGCGGCGCGGACTCGGCACAGGAG
>Ga0068855_100006289_pt1 | contig 14477 bp, 9 predicted proteins | sample KBSCornC52_FD_66592 | JGI IMG/M metagenome (GOLD analysis project Ga0068855, IMG submission 66592) | Corn rhizosphere microbial communities from Kellogg Biological Station, Michigan, USA - KBS Corn C5-2 | ecosystem: Host-associated > Plants > Roots > Rhizosphere > Soil ... | reverse complement strand
TTTTTGCCATTCTACCGCTTTGTTGTAGCTGTCGCGATCCACATAGTAAAAAGCTCCGCTGATTCCGAAATTACCTATCCTTTCTGCAGCATCCACCGTATATTTTAAGGCATTCACTTCTCCCATCTTCAGGTCTTTCCACACATTCTGCCACGACATATTTCCGGAGTAGGTAACGCGGGGTTTGCTTGTGCCAGAGCCTTTCTTAGTGGTGATTAATATAACGCCATTGGAAGCTTTTGCCCCATAAATAGAAGCTGCAGCAGCATCTTTCAGAACGCTGATAGAAGCTATTTCATTTGGATTCACTACCTGGATGCTAGGGATTTCCACATTATCCAATAAAATAAGAGGCGTGCTGGTTCCCTGGAATGAAGTCATCGCTCCGCGGATTTTCAGGATTGGATCTGATCCAACTTCGCCGCTTGGTATAACCACGCTCAGGCCTGAAACTGCGCCCTGCAAACCTCTTCCCACATCCGCAATGGGCCGGGCGACTAAAGTTTTATTTACATCAACCGATGAAATAGCCCCGGTGACATCGCCTCTTTTTTGAGTGCCATATCCCACGATTACCACCTGGTTAAGTGATTCAAACGAAGGCTCAAGAAACACATTCAAATTGGTTTGTGAGCCTACAGCTACGGTTTGCGTTTTGTAGCCAACAGTGGTAAAAACTAAAGATTGGTTGCCATTTGGAACCTGGATGGAAAAGTGCCCGTTGCCATCAGTAGCTGTTCCGGTATTAGTGCCTGAAACAGTTACAGACACCCGGGGAATTGGTTGCTGATTGCTATTGTCTTTGACATCGCCGGTTACTGTTCGCTGTGCAACAGCTAACTGGCACCACAACAATAGCAGCAAAGCCATAAATGATGTGATTTTTCTCATAATTAAATTTTAAAGGTGAAAGTGATTTTGATTTTTATTTAAGGTTGGCTGTTTATTTTACATTAATTCCTGCTTTCACATAAGGTTTCAATACTTCATCATCAGGTGATAATTCTGTTATTAAAGTGTCTATTTTCCTGCTTTCACAAATCTGGAAGGGTTGACGTGAATTGATCTTTTCAGAAATCGTCAGGCAGACTACTTTTTGCGAAGCGGCGATCATTGCTTTTTTGATCTGAACTACTTCCCAGTCATTGTCGGAAACGCCGGTTTCCAGATTAATGGCAGATATACCTAAAATGCACAAATCCACTTTTAACTCATTAATTCTTGAAATGGCATCAGACCCGACTGTGATTTTTGAATCTTTCGAAATTTTATCGCCAATGGCGATTACTTCGATATTCGGATGAACAATATATTCGGCAAGCGCGGGAATACTTCCGGAGATAAATGTTGCATGAAGCTCAGGAGGAAGCGCTCGTGCCATTTCAATAATAGTGGTGCCTCCTGTAGTTAATACGAACATTCCATCCTTAATGATTGAAATAGCTTTTTGAGCAATTATCTTTTTTTGCGTATAAGCATACACATCTTTTGACGAACTGTTATTATTATGAAAAGAGGGCGATAAGGCGCCGCCATGAAATTTAATCACCTTTCCATCGTCGGCCAGTTGCTGAATATCCCTTCGTATCGTATCGTCTGAGACCTTCATTTGTTTACTAAGGTCAGTCGATAATACTTTGTTGTGAAGATTTACCTGGTGAAGAATAAAGGACTGTCTCTCAATCTTAAGCATTACAATTATAATTTACGTTTAACAAACTTATAACAAAGATTCGTTAAAAGTGCAAAAACCGCAAATTTTTTTTATAAAAACCGCAAACAGGTCAGGATCAGTTAGGTAACTAAGAAACAAAATGCCTTTTATGTTTTATTTTACCAGGAATACTCAAAACATTTTTGCGGAAATGGAATGAGTATTTTGCGGATTTAAAAAAATATGGCAGACCAACATGCAGATCAAGAAGTTTTATGTCTTAATGTTTGGTATTTCAGATTAACCGGTTTACAGTAAACAAATAAATAATCGCAAATCGTGTTTTGATGTAATTAGGGGATTGTGAAAAAGGAGTGATATGAGATGAAGGCAATCATTCAGAAATGAAAAAGGCTATCGTTTTGTGACAGCCTTTTCATTTTGATATTTAAAGTGTTTATTATTACTTGAGGTATCCATAATATTGATCATCAGTAGCGCAATCCCACCAAACGGGCATGCTCCATACATTTGGTTCCGTTGCATGAGCATTTACTGCAAGTGCGTTTGCTGAATTATAATTTAATTCAAGCGTTGTGGGTAACTGCCACCGGCGTTGCCAATACCTTGGATCCTTTGGGGTACCGCCCGTATATAAAGCTTCGCCTGCAAACAATGGTCCCCTGTCGTACCCGGGGTAAACGGTACCAAAGCTACCAATATCGCCTGCGCTAAAATCGAACCGGCGCATGTCATTGTAATTTTCGAGGCTCACGCCCATTGCCACATATTTCTGCAACATGATATCTGACATTGTTAAAGAACCTGCGTCCTGGCAAACTGCATCGCTTGAAAGATAAGCGTTAATGTCGCTCTGGTTCATCGGGGCCATGTCAGGATTGGTTTTTGTATACCCTTCGGCCTGCCATTCCGTTAGTTTTGCCTGCATCATATCCAGGTGTGCCTGGATCCCTTGCCTGTAAGCAGTGTAGGCATTTGCGAGGTCTCCTTTTCTCATGTAAACTTCCGCTTTGATAAAGCACATTTCATGATAAGTGAGTATTTCCTGATCAGATACCGGCCGTATTTGATAAGAACCTGTGGAACCCACGGCCCCGGCTTTCATGGCGTCTGCTGACGGATACCAATCTACGTCTAATGGATCTTCTCCGCCTGTAGCTATGGAGAAAGTCCGCATATTGACATAAGAGGTATCTCCGGCATACAAATAATTATTGTCATTAACATAAATCGAACCGGCTTTATATGTCACTGTTACATTGTCACCATCTACCGTAAAAGCCCGGCCTGCTAACTGTTGGTCTGCAATAAATTTTGCTTTGGCGGTTCCATCAGTAATTGTGTAGGTGATATTTTTATCAGAAGCGGTGTAGCTTACCGCCTTGATAGAAGCCGGTCCACCAGCCACCAAGCGCTCGGAAGCGCCATAGGAATCAACACCAACAGAACGATTCCACGAGTAAGATACCACCTTTCCACTGGCATCTAACTTTATATCAGTCATTGACGCAGGCACAATTTTGGACATCCTTGGGTCTGTAACCTTGGAGTCGCGCATGTTCGTTAAAAGATTATAATAATATTGCGAGATCCGTTGGTTACTACCATAGCCGGCATAATCCCAGTTGCCATTTGTTACAACCGGATCACCTAACAAATAATCTGTTACCGTGCTATTGTTATATCCTCTTTGAAATACATTGTCTGCATTGGATTGAGGGCCTTGTGATATGCAATACAACACTGAATCGGCATTAAACAAATCTGCTTTTTTTGAAAGCTTAAGCATATACCTTGCTTTTAATCCGTAGCAGAACTTAATCCATTTGCTTACATCTCCGTTGTTCCACATATCGCCGCTTGCAAATGAGGGAGCGCCCGGGTCCTGTGTTTTATTGAATAAGCTGATAGCTTCATCCAGTTTTGCCATGCATCCGTAGTAGATAGTTTTGCCATCGTCATATTTCGGGCTTGGTAATGAAATTCCTGAAATAGCTGTGGTTTGAGAATAAGGCATTTCTCCATACAAATCCAGCATTTGCATAAAACCAAGTGCTGAAAACACATCTGCGGCAGCCATATAATAATAGGCGCCCTTCGCTTCTGCAGATTTGTACATATCGTTGATATTGGCAGAAACTTCTACAAAAAATGTTTGATAAGGAGTAACATTACCACTTGATGCGGTCCAGGTGGTACTCAACGCGTTAGCCGATCCTGTGATACTGTATAAAACGCCGGCCTGGCAAGAAGTTCTGAAGTTGGTTACACCTGCGGTATAGGTGTAAAAATGTTGAATCCATGGCAGCCTGTTTTGAACTAAAACGCTCGTGCTGTTTGGATTGTCAGGATCGGTATTTACATCAAGCCATTTTTTACATGAAACAATAGTGATGAGAATACAACCAGCCACTATGTATTTTATATTTTTCATATTTATCTTTTTTCTCTGATTTAAAATGTAAGATTAATTCCAAATGCTCCACTTGCTGTCGCGGGAACGCCGAGATAATCAATTCCGGTAGATCCGGAACCTCCTGTGCCCCCGGCGGCGCTTACCTCAGGGTCCATTCCTTTATAATTAGTCCAGGTGGCAAGATTGGTTCCGGTAACGGTTGCTGACAGGCCTTTGATGATTTTTTGATTTTTCAACAGGTTTGAAAAATCATAAGTCAGGGATACCGAACGAAGCTTTAGCCAGTTTACCGATGTTATAAAGTTCAAAGAATTCGAGGCATAATTTGACCAATATCTTTGAATCATATTCTTCCCGGAATAAGTAGTTCCATTAATTACATAAGATTTGTCAGCCTCGTAGGTTTGGGTAAAGTCTTCTCCTGTCTGGCTGTCCACACCGGTAACGGTAACTGATTGCCGGTTATTTTCTAATGTTCTTTTGCTTAATCCGTTTATTACTAATGAGTACTCTGTTCCGTTATACACATCACCGCCTTTACGAATATCAAGAAGGAAGGAAAGTGAAAGATTTTTATATCTTAACGTATTGCTAAAGCCTGCAATGAAATCCGGTTCCCGGTTACCAACAATAGGGTTGTTGGTATTGAGCTTATACAATCCTGTTTTAGCATCTACCTGGTAGCGGCCATTAGGAATTTCATTTCCATTTTTATCAACCTCACGTAGATACTTCACGCCTGTCATTCCCAGGAAATATCCTCCGTTTGGAATGGATGCCGCCTTTACGGTACCAAACTGTGCGTCTGTTGGATAGAAATAAGCTACGCCCGGAATAAACTGTCCAAGTCTGCCAACATTATATGAAAAATTCAATGTAGCGTCCCAACTGAAATCCCGTTTTGCAATCGGTCTACCGGTAAGTGCGATTTCCATTCCTTTATTGATAACAGAACCCGAGTTAATAGAAACCAGGATATATCCGCTGGCATTCGACAATCTTGGCTGTGCAATTTGATTTTGTGTTTGACTGTGATAATAAGTATAATCCAATCCTAATCTTCCATCCAGAAATTTAAATTCACCACCGATTTCCCACGATTTTTGAATTTCAGGTTTAAGGAATGGATTGCCACTTATGTACTGATTGCCTATGCCCGTGTAGGAGGCAATCGTAATGGGGCTGTTCACATACGTTAAAGTGGCGTAAGGATTTGCATCTTTCCCTACCTGCGCCCAACTTCCACGGATTTTACCGAATGAAAGAAAATTATTGTTATGCAATAATTGAGTAAATACAAATGAACCGCTTAACGAGGGATAAAAGTATGAGCGATTGGAAGTAGGCAATGTGGATGACCAGTCATTGCGCCCTGTAGCAGTTAAGTAGATAAGGTCTTTGTAGGATATTCCGAATTCGCCATACGCTCCAACCAATCGTTTGCGTGTTGTGCCATCAGTGAAAAACTTATTTTCAGGGGCAATATTATTGAAACTGACAGTGCCCGCAGTCACAAAGTTATAACCCCAGTGGTTTTGACCTTCAGTAGTAGTATTTTCAGTAGTGGATCCCAACATCAGGTGCGTATCAAAATCTCCGAATGTTTTATGAAAATTAGTCATTACCGTTGTAGTAATATAAGTGTAGGCTAGCAGGTCTTTACTAAGCCTTCCACTTTGATACATTGGGCTTACTGCAGAGCCGGGAGCAATGTAAGTATAGTCATTGGTCGTATATTGATCATAGCCAATCTTACCGGTAATATCCCACCAGTCAGTCACCGCAAAATTTCCATTTACTCCACCGGTAAACCGGTTTGTTTTTGAAGTAAGATCATCCTCATTTATAATCCAATAGGGGTTATTGATGTCATCTTCCAAAGCAACTGTTCCGGCAAATTTGCGGTATTGTGTTCCATCCGGATTAATATAATGTTTCATATTAAATGTTTGCGGCCAACTGTATACCGCTCCCATTGCGCCATTTCCACCACCACCATATAGTCCTGATGTAGTTAATGTTCTGTCCGTGTTAGCTACCGAATAAGCTACATTTGCATTCAGCGTTAAACGGCCATATTTTTGTTCGCCATTGAACCGGAATGTGGTTTTATTATAATCGGTTCCGGGTATAATTCCTGTTTGGTTAAAATTGGAACCTGACAAATAGAAACTCCCGGTTTTTGTGCCTCCCGATAAGCTTACGTTATTATCATAAATAATTCCATTCTGAAAAAAGCGTCCAATGTTGTCATAAAGCGTACTGTCTGCCGGTATTTTCGGTCCCCATGAATCGTAGATTAAAGTGTTTAAAACCCCGTTGGTAGCATAGCTTCCCGGCCCAAATACGGTTTGTGCCTCAGGTAATTTATTAGCCCATGATGTGCTGATTTTGCTGTTAACATTTACGGTTGCTTTTCCTTCTTTTCCTTGCTTGGTAGTAATTATTACAACACCGTCTGCAGCTCTGGAACCGTATAAAGCTGCCGCGGCTGCTCCTTTTAATACGGAAAGAGTAGCGATATCTTCAGGATTGATATCCATAATCCGGTTGGAATAAGTGGTATTGCTGCGCGAAAGGCCATCCGTTCCTGTATTTCCCGTTACCGATGTAGAATTATCATAAATAATTCCATCAATCACAAACAACGGTTGGTTCTGCCTTCCGTCTGAAGTGGAATTACCGCCCCTGATAGTTATGGATGCTCCTGCGCCTGCCGCGCCACTAAACTGGGTGATGTTTACACCGGGAACTTTTCCTGCCAGGGAATTCACCACGTTTGTATTCTTATTTTTCATCAATTCTCCTGCACTAAGATCTGAAACCGCATAACCTAATGCTTTCCGTTCCTTTTTTATACCGAGTGCTGTTACCACCACTTCCTGTAATTCGGATTTTGCTGGTTCAAGCGTAATTGAAAGCGCGGATGAATTTCCTACTTTGACTTCCTTTGCGGTATATCCTACTGAGCTGACAATGAGAACATCAGAGGGACTTGCTTTGATAGTGAAGTTTCCGTTTACATCTGCGTGCGTACCAATGGTAGCTCCCTTGATGATAACAGAAGCCCCTGCAACCGGCGTGGCATCCGGCGAAACTACGGTTCCGGAAATGGTCCGTTCCTGGGCAGAGGCTGTGTGGCTTAATTGTAGAAATAGTAGTACAAGAAGAGCCGTTACTAATTTTCTCATAGTAATTTTAATTGATGATTTGTTAAGAATTGTAGTCATTAAATAATACCGGAAACTGGCTTCCGCTACTTTTTTATTTTTTATATATTAATTTGTTCGCTTTGGGAGGGATAAAGGATAGTGTCTCAATCTTAAGCATTAGAAATTGAATTACGTTAATAAACTTGGAACAAAGATTCATTAAAAATGCAAAAACCGCAAAATAATTTTATTTTATAGCCCAAATCTCTCAATTTCAGCAACCATTTAAAGCTTCAATTCGGTACTTTATTTTTGTCATAAATCTGATTATAAGTAACTTACACATTAACAATGCTGCGGGGGTTGACTGAGGATTTTGCGGATTTTGTTGATCTGCCGTCGCTAAGTACAAAGCGCAAAAATGGATACTAAAAATTTAAGATAGATTTGTTCAAATTGAAAATCGCACAAACTCGTTTATGGTTTAACCTGGTTGCAAGAGTGCGTGCCGGGTAGTAAAGCATTTACATCTAAACCGATTGTATGAAAAAATATGCCGAAAAGCACACAGTTGCCCTGTTATTGATAGCTTTTGTGCTTGTTGCCTCCTGCTCGTCATCGCGGCCCACCTTCCGTACCATTTATAAACCCATAATTTTTGATTCTCAGAGAAGCGCCCTGTCTCTACAATACCTTAACGAAAGGTATCATATTGTTCAAAATGCGCCCGTGATACAGCCGGTAATGGTCGTTCTTCACTGGACTGCCATTCCTTCATTGGAAAAAACGTTTGATGTGTTTAACCGGTCAACTTTGCCGGATACCAGGAAAGGAATCCAACATGCCAGTACACTGAATGTTTCGTCGCAGTACCTGGTAGACAGGGATGGGACTATTTTTCAACTGATGCCCGATACTATATTTGCCAGGCATGTGATTGGGTTAAATTATTGTGCGATTGGGGTGGAAAACGTTGGCAGCGAAAAGCAGCCTTTGACAAAAGCACAATTGAAAGCCAATGTGCAATTGATCAGGTATTTGAAAGAAAAATACCCGATAAAATATGTGATCGGGCATTATGAGTATAAAAAATTTATCGGAACACCGCTGTGGAAAGAAACCAATCCCGATTACCTGACACAAAAGACTGATCCCGGTGTTTCATATATGAAAAAAGTAAGGGAGAGAATAAAAGATCTTCACCTGGAAGGAGCACCTGAATAATTGAAAGATTCACGCGTGCCGTTAAAAAAGTGCGGACTTTTTATTAACGGTGATGCCGGTACGAAATTCCTGGCGTTTGGTGATAAAATAAAAAACGGTATTATTTATGGCTTTACTGCCATAGCTAATGCGATCTTTTTTTCCGTGAATTTGCGGGATGTTTTTTTACGGGCTTTTTAATTACCGGCTGCGAATCCACATTGGGCTTAGGAGTGAACGGCTTGGTGATTAATTCTTCCTGCGGAATTTCTGCATTCTCATCCTCGCTTGCAGACGGAACTGACTCGCTGTTAAAGAATTTTTCCATATCTTTTGCCAGGTAAATATTCCGGTTATATTTATTGCCCAAAACGATGATGGTTACCGAATCCTGGATCATCCGGATGAACACTGCGTTGTTTCCATGCCACCATCCGTTATGATAAATCACTTTCCGGCCGTCAGGATACACATTCATTCTCCAGCCATAGCCATAATTTCTGATGCCGGGTTTTTCGTTGCTATAGGGTGTAAATGCCTCTTCCAATGTTTTCTTAGAAAATAATTCATTCGTATATAAAGCCTGGTCCCATTTCAACAAATCTTCCGGAGTGCTATAAATATTTTTATCTCCAAATCCGCAATCCAAAAAAGTGAACGCTTCCTGCCGGCCCCTGAAATCGAAAGATGGCATGGCTGAGGCGCTGTCTTTTATGTTCCATACATACGTATCGTTCATATGAAGCGGTGTAAAGAACTGTTGTTGCAAAAAATCTGCATAAGACTCACCCGAAGCTTTTTCTATAATAAGGCCCAAAAGGTCATAATTCGTATTGCAGTAAGTGAAATGTGTATTAGGTTTGGTGGCGGCAGGTTTGTATTTAATTAAATAGTCAAGTACATCTTTGTTGTCACAATGCTTTTTGGTGTCCCAGCCGAGTCTATCCATAAAGTAAAGATAGTTTGGAAGTCCGCTGCGGTGACTGAGCAAATCTCTCACGGTAACATTATCGTAAGGGAATTTTGGAAAAAACTTTTTTACATCATCATCAACCGACAGCTTGCCCATTTCAGCAAGCTTCAAAGTGGCCATCGCAGTAAAGGTTTTTGAAACGGACGCGATATGAAAAGCACTGTGCTTATCAAGAACCGAATCTTTTTTTTGCACATTAAAATAGCCACGGTAATCTTCAAAAATCACTTTTCCTTTTTTGGCAACGAGTATCGCCCCGTTGAAGCCTGTTCTTAATAATTTATTATCATAAAAATTTTGAATATCGTTTTTGTAACGGGCTAAAACCGCCGGGGGAATTTCTCCCGGATCAGGAGCTACATAGCCCGTGCTGTCTGCTTTAGCTGGTTTTGATTTAGCGCTGTTTGAACTGCATGAAGGAAGAGCAAAAAATATAATTACGACAACGACAAAAAAATTTCTAAGTGACATCAAAAAAAATTCAGGGATTTAGGAGTTATATTTGCAATATTACATTACAATTTTAATATGCCTGAGAAAAAAGTAACTAGTTATCCTAAAGAAAAAATAAATATTCTTTTACTGGAAAATATCAGCAAAGCAGCAGCCGAAAAATTTTTAGAAAATGGTTATGTATCTGTTAAAAGACTAACAGGAGCGCTTTCTGAAAGTGATTTAATTAAAGAAATTAAGAATGTCCATTTGTTGGGCATCCGGTCTAAAACAAAAATTACTCCCGCAGTTTTAGAACATGCCCAAAAGCTACAGGCCATCGGTTGTTTTTGCATTGGCACCAACCAGGTAGATTTGAAAGAAGCTACCAATCATGGCATCGCCGTTTTCAATGCGCCTTATTCCAATACGCGTTCTGTAGCTGAACTGGTGATTGCTTCGTCCATATTTTTAATCCGGAGAATACCTGATAAAGATAAATCAGCCCATGGCGGAATCTGGATGAAAGAGAGTGCAGGCAGTCACGAATTGCGTGGTAAAACGTTAGGAATCATCGGTTATGGAAACATCGGATCGCAGGTGAGCGTGCTGGCAGAAGCTTTCGGCATGAAAGTTATTTTTTATGATACGGAAACTAAAATGCCACTTGGAAATGCAGAAAGCAAGAAAACAATGAAAGATGTTTTGAAGCAAGCCGACATTGTTACGCTTCACGTTCCGGATTTGCCTTCAACAAGAAACCTGATTAATAAAACCAATATTCCGTTTTTTAAGAAAGGCAGCATTCTGATAAACTATGCGAGAGGAAAAGTTGTAGACCTTGACGAGTTAAGAAAAGCCTTGCTCAATAACGATTTGAGCGGCGCAGCAATCGATGTGTATCCATCAGAGCCTGCAAAAAATGGCGAACCTTTTGAAACGCCATTGCAGGGCTTGAGCAATGTAATTTTAACCCCTCACATCGGTGGCTCTACCGAAGAAGCTCAGCAAAATATCGGCGAGGATGTAAGTAATAAATTATTTAATTTTTTAGAAAAAGGAATTACCACCGGATCGCATACCGTTCCGCCATTGAATCTTCCGCCGCACGAAAACACGCATAGGATTTTGCATATTCATAAAAATGTGCCTGGCGTGTTATCTGAGATCAATACACAGCTTTCATCTCATAAAATAAATATCCTGGGACAGTATTTGAAAACCAACGACGAGATTGGCTATGTGGTGCTGGATGTCAATAAAAATCTTTCAAAGGAAGCGCTCGAATTATTAAAGGAAGTGAAGGACACGATCAAGGTTAGATTGCTGTATTAAGATTTTTAGAAAAGATTTTCTAATTTATACAATCAGTGGCTTTTTTAGAGCCACTGATTTTTTTTTAGATATCCAATTCAAAAAAATAAGAATTCGTTTTATTTATTGTTTTACTGGTAGTGGGATATCTTATACGGAACGCAACTTATAACCATTGTGATATTCTTTCATAAAATATTCTTTATTCACCGCATCATCAGTGAATTGTTCTTTTGAAGCGTTCCATTCCAGTTTTTTCCCGCTCCTGTAAGCAATGTTTCCCATTTGTGCTACGGTAGCCACATGCGCCGCGGCCTGCACCGGGCAATGCAAATCTTCCATCTTTCTTGATTTCACCACACTCACAAAATTTTCCCAATGCTTGTCAAGGCCGTTATCTACTGATGGAGCGAAAGGCTTTACCACTTTGTTTTTACTTTGTTTTTCTTCTATCACTTCCCAGCCACCGCGGTTTAAAACAAGTGTGCCGTTGTTACCGATAAAAGCAATACCATGATCGCGGCCGTAAGGTCCGTTATCAATTCCCATTGCCGAATCCCACACCATATTGAAATTGTCAAATTCATACAAAGTAGTAAGTGTATCAGGCGTTTCTTCATATAAATCAGGATAGGCAAAACGGCCGCCCAGCGCTGCTATTGATTTTGGAACCGGAAATTTCATACCTATCAATCCATAATCCAGCAGATGAACGCCCCAGTCAGTCATAAGGCCGCCGGCGTAATCCCAGAACCAGCGAAAATTAAAATGAAACCTGCTTGAATTGAAAGGCCGTGTGGGCGCGGGCCCCAGCCATGTTTTGTAATCCACTCCTGCCGGAGGCGCTGTATCCGGAACAACGGGCCCTGGCTTCATCCAGCCCTGGTAGCAAAACACTTTTACTGTCCTGATATTGCCCAGCACACCGCTTTGTACATAATCAACTGCGTCTTTAAAATGCTGCTGGCTGCGCTGCCACTGGCCTACCTGCACTGCTTTATTATATCGCTGTTGCGCTTTCACCATTTCCCTGCATTCGCCGATTGAATTACCAACTGGTTTTTCACAATACACATCTTTCCCTGCAGCCACAGCGTCCATCATAATGAGCGCATGCCAGTGATCTGGCGTGCCCACTATCACTACATCCACGTCTTTGTTATCAAGCAATTGCCGGTAATCCCCATAGGTTTTTATTTTAGAAGTGTCTACATTTTTTTTAGATAATTCCTTTAGCCTCCGGTCGATCACATTTTTATCAATATCACAAATGGCAACGAGATTTACACCCGGAATTTTTAATGCGGACATAGTATCAGCCCATCCCATTCCGTTTACACCTACCGAGCCAATGTTGAGTTGGTCACTGGGCGCGATGCGGTTTTTAAGAATTGCAAATGCGTTATTGTCGAAGGCAGAGGCCATTAAAGTACCGCTTGCAAGCATAGCTGAGTTTTGTAAAAATTTTCTTCTTGAATTCATTCTCAATAATTTTTATGGTAATAATTTTCTTTTGATAACAACCTATAAATATAAGTAATATCAGTATAACAGTACATGGCTGAATAAAATTCATTTACCAACAATGTTTTGATATGCTTTAATTTGTATTTTAGTTTTTAATAAAAAAAAATAAGATTATGAAACAAATATTGTCTTTATTGTTTGCAAGCTTTCTGGCAGGTAGCCTTCAGGCCCAATTGGCCAACACCAAATGGCAGGGAAAATTAGACATCCAGGGCGGAATGGATGTGGTTTTTAATTTTGGAAAAGATACCGTTGATGCCATAATCCCTGAGAGTGGCGAAAGCGTTGAAACCAGCTTATATACGCTCACTGATTCTGTGATGACTTTTCAAAAGCTATATGGAGGAAGCCAGTGCGACACTACTGTGGGAAAATATAAATACATAATCAACGGAAACGAAATGACGCTTAGCTTAATTTCGGATAGCTGCTACGACAGGGCAACTGCCATCGGCACCATGAAATTGGAAAAGAAAGAATAGTTTCCAGTAAACTAACCTGCCTACAGTAAGTAGATAAATATCCTTTTTTTTATTTTATTTGATATAACGGTCATGCACATACGTAAATTATTTTTGATCCCATTACCCGAAATTTTTTTTAAATGAAGCTTTCAATTTACCAGGCCGATGCATTTACTTCCGAATTATTTGGTGGAAATCCGGCGGCAATATGTCCTCTTGAATCATGGCTGCCAGATGAACTGATGCAAAAAATTGCGCTTGAAAATAATTTATCTGAAACTGCTTTTTATATCAAAAAAAATGACCAGTTTGAGATCAGGTGGTTTACCCCGGCAGCGGAAGTAGATTTATGCGGGCATGCCACGCTGGCAACGGCTTTTATTCTTTTTAATTATGAAGGATATGATAAGAACGAAATTATTTTTTCCACTTTAAAAAGCGGCAATTTAAAAGTGACCAAAAACGGCGATCTGCTGACGTTAGATTTTCCGAAAGATCATTTGGAAAAAATAGATCTTTCCCCGGAATTTTTAAATGCATTTAATTTCCAACCGTCTGAGGCTTTCAAAGGCAAAAGCAAATACATGTTGGTTTACAAAAATGAAGATGAAATTAAAAATATAATCCCTGACTTTAAGGCGATTGCTGAATTAGTGCGCGGCGGCGTAATTATTACCGCTCCCGGAAAAAATGTCGATTTTGTTTCCAGATTTTTTGCGCCGTACCTGGGTGTTAATGAAGATCCGGTAACGGGTTCTGCACATACCGCTTTGATTCCATATTGGGCGCAAATAACAGGAAAGGACGAGCTTTCAGCAATTCAGTTGTCGGCAAGAAAAGGATATTTAACATGCAGAAATCAAAAAGACAGAGTGGAGATAAGTGGTGAATGCAGGCTTTACCTGAAAGGCGAAATTTTTATTGATTAATCGGATTTTTTATTTCTTTTTTGGAAAAAAATTTCATCTGTTTATCAGTTTACTATCTCTTATTCGTTTTGCTTTTTTGATCAGCGAGGCCAATTTTTTCTGAATGAATAATTGCCTCAGCGCTGTGCCTGAAATAACAACAAGGAACCGAAAGATTCTCCATTTCTTTTAAGTGATCAAGTGTCGGCTGTTTTTTTCTTTTGCCAACCTGCCTTATATACACAGCAAAAATTTTTCCCGGAAAATGTTTTACAACAGATAAATAAATGGTTACGTCGATCTGCGTATCGTCGCCCAACAACACAAATTGCAAATGCGGAAAATCTTCAATGATGCGCACGATCCTTGCAAATTTGGTCATCAAATTGGTAGAACCTGTTTTCCAAAATTGC
>Ga0068855_100006285_pt1 | contig 14478 bp, 8 predicted proteins | sample KBSCornC52_FD_66592 | JGI IMG/M metagenome (GOLD analysis project Ga0068855, IMG submission 66592) | Corn rhizosphere microbial communities from Kellogg Biological Station, Michigan, USA - KBS Corn C5-2 | ecosystem: Host-associated > Plants > Roots > Rhizosphere > Soil ... | reverse complement strand
AGCGCCTGGCCGAGCTTGAAGATGGCCTTCACGATCTCGCCGCCGTCGCCGTCGCGGCTCATGCGCTCGATGAACGAGCGGTCGACCTTGAGCGCGTCGATGGGGAGCGTGGCGAGGTAGGAGAGACTCGAGTAGCCGGTGCCGAAATCGTCGATCGAGAGCGTCACGCCCATGTGGCGCAGCGCCGAGAGCGTGGAGACCGCGTTCTCGATGCCGTCCATCAGCACGCTTTCCGTCACCTCGAGCGTGAGCTGCGAGGGATCCATCTCCGCCGCCTGCAGCGCGCGCTGCACGTGCGAGACGAAGTCCGGGTGCGTGAGCTGCAGGCTCGAGACGTTCACGCTCATGCGCAGCGTGGTGCTGTCGCGGATCGCCCGCCACTCGCGCATCTGGCGGCACGCCTCGGTGAGCACCCAGTTGCCGAGCGGCACGATGAGGCCCGTCTCCTCGGCCACCGGGATGAACGTGGAAGGCTCCAGCAGGCCGCGCTCCGGATGGTTCCAGCGCACCAGCGCCTCGAACCCCATGAGCTTCCTGTCGCGCAGCGAGCAGATCGGCTGGTACTCGAGGTAGACCTGGCCCTGGCCCAGCGCGCGGCGCAATTCGCTCTCGAGCTGCAGCTGCGCAGTCACGTGCTGGTGCAGGCTCGAGTCGAAGAGGGCGTACTGCGCCTTGCCCTTCGACTTCGCCTTGTACATGGCGATGTCGGCGTCGCGGATGATCTGGTCGGAAGTCTGGTAGCCGTTGGTGCTGAAGGTGATGCCGATGGAGGCGCTGATCGCCACTTCCATCTGGCCCAGCTGCACCGGCTTCTGCAGCTCCTTCTGGATGCGCTCGGTGAGCTCCACCGCGTCGCGCTGGCGGTGCAGGTCCTCGACCAGGATCGCGAACTCGTCGCCGCCCAGGCGCGCCAGCACGTCGGTCGGGCGCAGCATCTCCTTCAGGCGCCGCGCTAGGTTCACCAGCAGCTCGTCGCCGGCCTTGTGGCCGAGCGAGTCGTTCACCATCTTGAAGCGGTCGAAGTCGAGGTACATGACCGCGAAGCGCTGCTCGGGATGGCGCTGCACGCGCGCAATCGCCCGGTTCAGCTGCTCGTTGAAATGGGTGCGGTTGGAAAGCTGCGTGAGGCTGTCGTGGTAGGCGTTGTGGTAGAGCTCGGCCTCGGCGCGGCGCCGGGCGGTGATGTCCTGCGCCTGCACGATGAGGTTGTGCGTACGGAACTGCCAGTCGCGCGCGAGCGAGATGTTGAGCGACATCCACACGTCGGAGCCGTCGCGATGCACGCCGCGCACCTCGGTATGCACGCTCGCGAGCTCACCCTTCACGAGGCGGTCGACGGGACCCTGGAGCGCGCCCAGGTCGTCCGGATTCACGAGCGCCGGAAGCTGGGTGGCGAGGAGCTCCGGCAGCGAGCGCCCGAGCATGTCGCAGAACGATTTGTTCGCCTGGATGAAGCGGCCCTCGGTGGAGACCAGCGCCATGCCGATCGCCGCGTGGGTGAAGGCGCTGTGGAAGCGGCTCTCGCTCTCCTTCAGCTCCTCCATGTGGCGCTGGTCCGATTCCTTGCGCTGGAAGTAGGAGTGCAGCGTCGACAGGAACATCGCGATCACCGGCACCGACACGAGCAGCACCGGCAGCCCGAACTGCTGGAAGCTCACGAAGAGCAGGCCCGCGATCGAGGCGCCCGTGAGGTAGGCGAGGCCGATCCAGCCGAAGTTGCGCAGCCACTTGAGCGGCGTGAAGGGCGAGCGCGTCTTCAGCGCGAAGAGCGTGGAGGTGAGCAGCGTGTTGGCGATGAAGTAGAGCGCGGCGAAGCCGAACAGCAGCGTGATGAGCGCCGCGCCGCTCTCGTGGTCGAGGCGCGAGCGAAAGTATTGGTACGCGCTCGCGCAGCCGAGCATCGCGATCGAGGCCATGGCGGGCGTGCCGAGGCGGCTCGTCCAGCGCTTCGACGTGCGCCACGACGCGACCAGCCCCTCGAACGCCGCCGCGATCACCGCGGCCTCCGGCCCGTAGAGCAGCATCACGAGGAAGATGAAGATCTCGGCCCCGGCGATGGACGTTTTCGCGCCCGGGATGCGCACGGGGAAGAGGCCCACGATCGCCGCCACGGCCGCGCCCACCAGGACCTGGATCAGGAACTTTCCATCGATCGCGACCACGCTCGAGATCGACCAGCCGAGCGCCGCCATGCCGCACAGCGTGACCGCCCACCAGTAGCGCCGCGCTACCGGGTTGTAGTCCTGCATGTCGAGGATGGGCATGGCACCTCGCGTCGTTGCGCGTCGCCGTCCGGATCAGGGCTCGCCGAGGCCGGCGTTCTCGCTCAGCACCACGCCCTCGGAGAGCACCACGCCTTCGGAGAGGACCACGCCTTCCGACAGCACCACGCCTTCCGAGAGCACGACGCCCTCGCTCAGGATTATGCCTTCGGAAAGGATGATGCCTTCGGACAGGATGATCCCTTCCGAGAGGATGATGCCCTCGGAGAGGACGATGCCCTCGGACAGGACGATGCCTTCCGAGAGGACGATGCCTTCGGAGAGCACGATTCCCAGCGATTTCGTCACGCCGTTCACGATGTCGACCACCGGCGTGAAGACGCCTTTGTGCGCGGGCAGGACGCTCGGGCCGAGCAGCTTGCTCATGAGCTGCACGCCCGGGCTCACCAGCTTCTGCGGCTTCACCGGGTCTTCCTCGAAGCCGGAGATGTACAGCGAGAACGGGAAGTAGTCCGCCGCCGTGTCGGTGACGCGGTTGCCGACCCATTGGATGGTCGGATCGTAGGCGAGCTGGAACCTGGTCATGAGCGCCGAGCCGCCGAGCACCTGCTGGCCGCCCATCGTCACGAACTGGCTCCACTTCACCTGGCGGCCCTCGATGGTCGAGTACGGCGCGGGCATCGACTTGCCGAACCCGAGCATCGAGTCGCCGACATGGATCGTGCCGGTGGCGACGCGCAAGGCCACGAGCGGCGAGATCGCCGACGCCATCGTGAGCGCGCCGGGCACGTTCACGAGGCCCGCGCCCTGCTCGAGCATGTTGTAGCCGGGCAGCGCCTCGGCGGTGTACTGGAGGATCGCCTTGACGAGGGGTGGCGTGAGGCCCGGATTCGCCTGCAGCATGAGCGCCACGGTGCCGGAGACGACCGGAGCCGAGAAGGACGTGCCGCTCACCTGGATGAGGCCGGTGCCGAGGCCCGTCTGCCGCACGAGCTGCGGGTACTCGATCGCGAGCTCGCTCGGCCGCGTGCCGGTGAGGTCCGTCGCGAGCGCGCCGATGATGTGGTTGCCGGGCGCGATCAGGTCGGGCTTGAGCACGTTGTCCGGATGGAAATGGCCGTGCGCGTCCGTGTAGCCGCCGCGCGTCGGGCCGCGCGAGCTGAAGAAGTTGACGCTGTCGTCCGCGCGCGTGATGGTGTCGTGCGGATTGTCGGAACCGACGGTGATCGCGGACGGCTCGTTGCCCGGCGCGCTGATGCTGCCGTAGACCTCCTTGCCGTTCGCGTCCTTGCCGTAGTTGCCCGCGGCGACCACCACCGTGATGCCGGCGGCGACCGCGTTGCGAACCGCGCGGCACAGCGGGTCGGTCATGTACGACTCGGTCGAGTCGGCGGCGAGGCTCACGTTGAGCACGCGGATGCCGTACTCGCGGCCGTGGTAGATCACCCAGTCGATGCCCTCGAGCGCGTCGGCGACGTTGCCGATGCCCTGGTCGTCGAGCACGCGCACGTCGTAGAGCGACGCACCCGGCGCGACGCCGGTGCTGTCGATCGGGCCGTATACGTCTCCCCCTCCCGCGATGGAGGCGACGACGGTGCCGTGTCCGAGCGGGTCGGGGAAGCTCGCGCCGGCGCTGTTGATCGTCGCCTCGAAAGTCGAACGCGCGCTGCTGCCCGGAACGAGCGCCTTGCTGTAGTCGTAGCCGCCGACCCATTCCTTGGCGCCATGCAGGGCGACGTCGGAATCCTTCATCATGTCGACGCTGCGCTTCACGCGCGAGGCCCCGTTGCTGCCGAGGAAGGCCCTGTGCGTGGCCATGATGCCGGAGTCGAGGAACGCGATGCCGACGCCGCTGCCGTCCACGCCCGGCGTCACCACGGCGCCCGCGCCGTTCGATTCGTAGGAGCCCGACACCGATTGCACCAGGCTGCGCGTGCGCACCGTGAGGCGATTGGGCGAGATGCTCTCGACGTCGCTGCGCTGCGCGATCGTGACCACCTTCGCGGCGGGCAGGAGCGCATAGACCGCGTTCACCGAGATGTACTTGTAGTACACGGAGCCGCCCGCGGACACGATCGCCGCGCGCAGGCCGGTGAGGTCGGGGTCGTCGGTGCTGAAGCCGATCACGAGCACCTTCACCATGCGACCGGAGCCGGTGTCCTTCGCCCATGGCAGGCTCGCGACGCTGGACGCGGCGAGTGCCTGCTGGAGGTCGGGTGCCAGCTTCGTGGTGGCCTGCGTCGGGGTCGTGAAGGTCAAGGCGGCGCCGGCCGTGGCCGAGCCGAACAGGACCGTCGCGGCGGCAAGCCATGCGATCGAGCCGCGTGCGCCTTGCAGCAGTTTGCCGAGGAATCGTTTTTGGTCGTGGGTTGTCATTTTCGCCTCCCTGCACAGTGAATTACTGCACAGTTTTCTCGAGCGACGGCCCGAGCATAGGCCAGAGCCCACAGAACTTTTGTGACATTCCGCACAGCGGCGATTACAGCTGTAAGGTCGATTACAGCTGTAAGGAAAGGGGCCCCCGCCGTATCATTGGAGCCTCATGCCGAACCCGCTCCACCCGCTCCCGCAAGCCGTCCTTTTCGCCCGACTCGCCGAAGGGCACGCCGCCCGGATCACCGTGCTCACGCCGAACGCCCGGCTCGCCCAGGCCTTGCAGGCGGAGTTCGACCGAAGCCGGCTCGCGGCCGGCCGAACCGCCTGGGAAGCGCCCGACATCCTTCCCTTCGCCGCCTTCGTCGAGCGCTGCCACGAGGAGGCGCGGTTCGAGCCGGGCGGCGATGAGCTCCCGGGCCTGCTCCCGCCCGCGGCGGCCTCCCTGCTGTGGGAGGAGGCGATCCGGGCGAGCCGCTGGCACGGACGGCTTCTCTCCGTTTCCGCGGCGGCCGCGCTCGCCGCCGAGGCGTGGGATCTCGCGCACGCCTGGCGCATCGAGGGCGCGATCGAAGCGGCCGAAGGCGCCGAGGAGGCGCAGGCGTTCGCGGCGTGGTGCTCGCACTATCGCCGCCGCACCGCGCGCGACCACCTGACCGAGGCGGCGCGGTTGCCCGCCGCGGTCGCGGCACGCTTCGCGAGCGGCGCCGCGCGTCCGCCGGCGACCCTCGTGCTGCACGGAATGGACCGGCCGACGCCCCAACAGGAGGATTTCATCGCGGCGTGCGCGCGAGCGGGCGCCGAGATCGCGCGCACCGTCGCGGCCTGCGAGCCGGCGAGCGTACGCCGTCTCGTGTTCGATTCGCCGCGCCAGGAGCTCGAGCACGCGGCACGCTGGGCGAGGCAGCGCCTCGAGGCCGGCGGCGATGGAGCGCCGCGCATCGGCGTGGTGGTTCCGCAGCTCGGGCAGAACCGCGCGGAGGTCGTGCGCCTCTTCTCGCGCGTGCTGGGGGAGCCGGCGCACCGCGCAGACGTCGCCGCGCCGCTCTTCAACGTGTCGCTCGGCGTGCCGCTCGCGTCGTTCCCGGTCGTGGACGCCGCGCTCGACCTGATCGAGCTCGCCGGCGCGCCGCTCGCCTTCGAGCGCGTGAGCCGGTTGCTGCGCTCGCCGTTCCTCGCCGGCGCCGAGAGCGAGCGCGATGCGCGCGCGCGGCTCGACGTGGCGCTGCGCACCATCGCGCCCGCCGCGCTTTCCCTGCATCGCTTGCGCGCGCTCCTGCCCGAAGCGGTCGCGCGTCGCGGCGCGCCATCGTGCCCGCACCTCCTCGCGTGCCTCGATCGCATGTCGGCCGCCGCCACGGAAGAGGCGCGCGCGCCGGCCCACCAATGGGCACGGCGCTTCACCGCCTGCCTCGATGCGGCCGGCTTCCCCGGCGACCGGGTTCCCGATTCCGCCGAGTTCCAGGCGCTCGCGCGATGGCGCGAGCTGCTCTCCGAATACGCGGCCCTCGGCTCCGTGGGCGGCGCATGGAGCGCGGGCGAAGCGCGGGCCAGGCTGCGCCGCCTCTGCGGTGAGACCGTGTTCCAGCCCGCGTCCGGCGCCGCTCCCATCCAGGTGCTCGGCATCCTCGAGTCCGCGGGGCTCGCGTTCGATCACCTTTGGGTGAGCGGCCTCACCGAGGATGCCTGGCCGCTCCCGGCGCGGCCGCATCCGCTCCTTTCTCCGGCGCTGCAGCGACGCGCGGGAATTCCCGGCGCGAGCGCCGAGCGATCGCTCGAGGTCGACGCGGCGCTCACCGGATCGTGGCGCACCGCGGCGCCCGAGGTTCTTTTTACGAGCGCGCGGGCGGACGGCGATCGTGAGCTCCTGCCGAGCCCGCTCGTTTCGGGCATCGAGGAAGCGCGCGATGCGGCGATCGCGGAATTCGCCACGCGCCGTCGCGCTCTCTTCGAGGCCGGCCGCGCGCCCGGCGCCATCGCCACGCGTTCCGATGGAATCGCCCCGGCCCTGGGAGCCGCGACGAGCCTCGGCGGAACGCGCGTGCTCGTGGACCAGGCGGCGTGCCCGTTCCGCGCGTTCGCGCATTTCCGGCTCGAGGCGCACGCGCTGGAGACGCCGCAGCCCGGGCTCGGGCCGGCCGAGCGCGGCCAGCTGCTGCACGAAATGATGTCGCGACTTTGGAGCGCGCTGGGCGACCAGGCGACGCTCAAGGCGGCCGACGACGAGCGCCTCGCGCAGATGATCGACGATGCCGCGGCGTTCGCCGTCTCGCGCGTGCGGGCCGATCGCCCCGGGCGGCTCGAGGGACGCTTCGCCGAGCTCGAGCGCGAGCGCCTCGCGCGCATCGCGCGCGAATGGCTCGAGATCGAGCGCTCGCGAGCGCCGTTCGAGGTGCGCATGCGCGAGGAGAAGATGACGCTCTCGGCGGGCAACCTGCAGCTCGCCGGGCGCGTCGACCGCGTCGATCGCCTGCTCGACGGCGGCCTCGCCGTGATCGACTACAAATCCGGCCCGGTGAGCGTTTCCTCGTGGCTCGGGCCGCGTCCCGACGACGGCCAGCTTCCGCTCTATGCGCTGGCGGCCGGCGACGAGGAGATCCGCGCCGTCGCGTTCGCGCGGCTCAAGGTGGGGCAACTGCGCTTCGTCGGCGTCGCGCGCGACGAAGGCCTGCTGCCGGGCGTCGAGGGCTTGCGCACGCATCGCACCGCACGCAAGGCCGCCGCGTCGTGGACGGAGCTCCTCGCCTCGTGGCGCGAGGCGCTCGACAGCCTGGGCGAGAACTATGCGAGCGGCGACGTGCGCATCGATCCGAAGCGCGGCCTCGCGACTTGCCAGCGCTGCGACCTCAACACGCTGTGCCGCGTGCACGAGCGCCTGGCCGTGCCGGCGGGCGACGACGGCATCGAGGAGGAGGAAGCGTGACGGACCTCGTCTCCCCGGGGCTCTCGCAGCGCGGCGGCGCCGTGCCCGTCGTCGACGCCCCGGAGCGCGAGGCGGCGCTCGATCCCGCGCGCTCGTGCATCGTCCAGGCGCCCGCCGGATCGGGCAAGACGGGACTCCTCATCCAGCGCTACCTGCGCCTGCTTGCGGGCGTGGAGCGGCCCGAGGAGATCCTCGCGATCACGTTCACGCGCAAGGCGGCCGCGGAGATGCGCCGGCGCGTGCTGCAGGCGCTCGAGGCGGCGGCGCGCGGCGACGCGGTCGGCGAAGCCCCGCACGCCCGGCTCACGCGCACGCTTGCCACCGCAGCGCTCGCGCGCGACCGCGAGCGCAACTGGCGCCTGCTCGACAATCCCGCTCGCCTGCGCATCCAGACGATCGATGCGTTGTGCGCATCGCTCGCGCGCCAGATGCCGGTGCTCTCGGGTGTCGGCGCCGCGGCCTCGATCGTCGAGGACGCGCGCGAGCTCTATCGCGAGGCGGCCGAGCGCACGCTCGCCCGCGTCGAGGGGGCCGACGCCCTCGCAGGCGCCCTGCGCCAATTCCTGGTGCATCTCGACGGCGACTGGGCCGCGGCGCGCGCGCTGCTCGAGGCAATGCTCGCCCGGCGCGACCAGTGGATCCATCGCGTGGCCGGCTTCGCGGCGGACGCGTCGGCGCGAGCGATGCTGGAGGATGCGTTCCGCAGCGAGCGCGCGCGGCTCCTCGAGCGCATGCGCAAGCTCCTTCCGCACGAGGCGGCGGGCGAGCTCGCGAGCCTCGCCGCGTACGCCGGCGCGAACCTGCTGCGATCGATTCCCGATTCGCCGATCGCCCGGCTCGCCGGCATCACGCGCCTGCCGCCGGCCGCCGAGGAAGGCGCAGCAGATTGGCTCGCGATCGCGCGCATGCTCCTCACCAAGCAGGGCGTGTGGCGCGCGCAGGTGAACAAGCGGATCGGATTCCCGCCCGGCGAATCCGGCGACGGCGCGAGGTTGCGCGAGCGGATGAAGGCGCTCATCGCACGGCTTCGCGGCGTGCCCGGATTGTGCGAGGCGCTCCACGCATTGCGCGGCATGCCGCCGGTCTGCTTCACCGACGCGCAATGGGAAGCGCTCGGCGCGGTGGTGGCGATCCTTCCGCACGCGGTGGCCGAGCTGCAGCTCGTGTTCGCCGAGCACGGCGCGATCGACTTCACCGGCCTCGCGCAGGCGGCGGTCGCGGCGCTGGGCGACGAGGACGATCCCACGGACCTGCTCCTCGCCCTCGACGTGCGCGTGCGCCACGTCCTGGTGGACGAATTCCAGGACACCTCGCGCAGCCAATGGGAATTGCTCGCGCGGCTCACCGCCGGGTGGATCGAGGGCGACGGCCGCACCGCATTCCTGGTGGGCGACCCGATGCAGTCGATCTATCGTTTCCGCGCGGCCGACGTGGCGCTCTTCCTTCACGCGAGGGAGCGCGGGCTTCCGCAGGTTCGCCTGTCCGGCGTGCGGCTCGCGACCAACTTCCGTTCGCAGGCGGGCCTGGTCGCCTGGGTGAACGAGGCATTCGGGCAGGTGCTTCCCGCGGTCGAGGACGCGGACGCGGGTGCCGTGCCGCATTCCCCATCGAGCGCGCACCATCCCGCGCGCACCGGGAGCGCGGTGCGATGGCATCCGTGCCTGCGCCACGATGCCGCCAGCGCGCGCCAGGCGGAGGCGCGCAAGGTGGCGCAGATCGCGCGCGATACGCTCGCCTCGAGCCTCACCGAGACGGTGGCGATCCTGGTGCGCAACCGCTCGCACCTCGACCGCATCGTGCCGGCGCTCAAGGCGGCGGGGGTCGGTTTCCGTGCGGTCGACATCGAGCCGCTGGGCGCGCGTCCCGCGATCCAGGACCTGCTCGCGATCACGCGCGCGCTTTCCCACCTCGGCGATCGCGTCGCGTGGCTCTCGCTGCTGCGCGCGCCGTGGTGCGCGCTCGGTGCCGGCGACCTGCATGCGCTCGCCGGCGTCGAAGCCGATCCCGCATCGGCGCGCAGGACGGTGTGGGAGCTGCTGCAGGACGAGGGCCGGCTCGCGGCGCTGGCGCCGGAGGCGCGCGAGCGGGCGCGCCGCATGCGCGAGATCCTCGCGCCGTTCGTCGAGCGGCGCCTGCGCGGGAGCGTGCGCGAGCGCGTGGAAGGCGCATGGCTCGCGCTCGGCGGACCCGCCTGCGCATCGCTGGAGAGCGATCTCGAGGATGCGGAGACGTTCTTCGACCAGCTCGATCAGCTCGAGCGCGGCGGCGATGTTCCCGATCCGGCGGTGCTGGAGGAGCACCTCGCGGAGCTCTATGCCGCCGCCGATTGCGCGGCCGATGCGCGCGTCCAGGTGATGACGATCCACAAGGCGAAGGGGCTCGAGTTCGGCACCGTGATCCTGCCCGGCCTCGACCGCATGCCGCGCGCGGCCGAGCGCCCGCTCTTCGCCTGGAAGGCGCGCGCCGACGGCACGCTGCTCATGGCGCCGGTGCGCGCCGCCGGCGAGACCGAGGAGCCGGCCTACGACTACCTGCTGGGACTCGACCAGGCCGCGGCGGACCACGAGCTCGAGCGCCTGCTCTACGTGGCGGCGACGCGAGCCGCGCATCGGCTGCACCTGCTCGGCTATGCGCGCGTGGAGGAGAAGAACGGCACGCTCCAGCTGCGCGCGCCATCGGAGCGATCGCTGCTCGGCAAGGCGTGGTGCGTCGCGCGGCGCGAGTTCGAGTCGGCGCTCGGCGAAGCGGACCTCACGCCGCCCGCCGCGAAGGACGCGCAGCCGGCACAGGGGGAGCTGCGCGTGCTCTCGCCCGCGGCGCTCGCGGTGGAGGTGCCGCCGGTGCGCGCGCAGGCTCCGCCGACGCTCTCGCCGGCGCCATCGTCCATCGAGTTCTCGTGGGTGGGGGAGACCGCGCGCCACGTGGGCATCGTCGTGCACGGCTGGCTGCAGCGCATCGCCCTCGATGGCGTCGAGCGATGGAACGCGGAGCGCGTCGCGCGCATCGAGCGCGCGGTCGAGCGCGATCTCGCGCGGCGCGGCATTCCGCAGGCCGAGCGCGGCGCGGCTTGCCGGCGCGTGCTCCGCGCGCTGGGCGGAGCGATCGAGGACGAGCGCGGGCGCTGGCTCCTGCGCACGCGCCCCGGCGCGCGCTCGGAGTACCGGCTGCGGCTCGCCGGCGCGGCGGGCGTGCGGCTGGTCGTGATCGATCGCACCTTCGTCGACGACGGAAGGCGCTGGATCGTCGACTACAAGACCGGCGCGCACGAGGGCGCCGAGCCCGAGCGCTTCCTCGACCGCGAGCTCGAGCGCTATCGGACGCAGCTGCTCGGCTATGCGTCCGCGTTTCCCGGCGAGGCGGTTTCGCTCGGCCTGTATTTCCCGCTCATGAAGGGCTGGCGCGAGCTCGCACCCTGAGGCGGCCTCAGCCGAGCTCGGCTCGCAGCCTCGCCATCGCCTCGCGCAGCTCGGAGATTTCGCGTTGCAGCTCGCCGATGTTCGCCTTCATCGCCGCGATCTCGCTCACGGAGACCGTCTCTGCGGGTGTCGACGCGGCCGTGGGTGCCGCGGCGGCCGTCGACGGCTCCCCCGAGAGAAGGTGCGTCCAGCGCGTCTCGCGCGTTCCGGGCGAACGCGCCAGCTCCTTCACGAGCGCGCGCTCGGCGAGCTCGCCCAGGAATCCTTCCACCGCGAGGATGTCGCCGAACTTGTGCAGGCGATCGCTGTTGATGCGCAGCTCCCCCGCCGTCTGCGGCCCGCGCAGGAAGAGCACCGCGAGGATCGCCACCGACTGCGGCGGGATCGAGAGCGCCTTGCCTACGTTGTGCGCGTAGCGCATGGAGCGGCCGCCGCTCGTCTCGGTGACGAGCGAGAGCAGCTTCAGGTGGTCGAGCGCCGCCTGCGCCTCGGCCTGCGTCGCCTCGATCACCGGGTCGCGGCTGGTCTTCTGGTTGCAGCCTGCGACGAGCGCGTTGAGCGTGAGCGGATAGGTGTCGGGAACGGTGTGCTGCTTCTCGACCAGGACGCCGAGGACGCGCGTCTCGAGGAGCGAGAGGAGCGGCAGGGGCGTGCTCAGATTCGCATCCCGCCGAAGAGGCCGATCAGCCCGATCACGATGAGGTACACCGCGACGATGTAGTTGAGGAGCCGCGGGACGATGAGGATGAGGATTCCGGCGATGAGCGAGATGACCGGACCGATGGCGACGTAGGTGTGCATCGTGTTCTCCCGTGCGCGTTGAAGTTGGGATTCATTGTTGCAGCCACTCGCCGAGCAGCGCCGTCACCTTCTCGGGCTGCTCCAGCGAAGACATGTGCCCGCAATCCTCGATCACTTCGAGGCGGGCGCCCGGGATGCCGTGGGCCAATTCGTCGAGCCATGCGACGGGCATGATCGCATCGTCGCGCCCGGCGACCACCAGCGTCGGACAGCGGATCGCGCCCAGGTGCGCTCGGCTGTCGATGCGGCCGATGATCGCGTGCTGCTGGCGAAGGAACGCTTCCTTGCCGGTCGCGAGGGCCATCTCGCTCATCTTGCCGACCAGCCCGACTTCCTCGGCGTGCCGGGGCGCGAGCAGCTTCGGCGCGAGCTCCGCCATGACGGCCGGGAAGTCGGTCTCGGCGAGCGCCATCAGGCGCCGGCGGTTCTCGGTGGATTCCCGGCTGTCCGGGCGCGCGTGCGTGTTGAGGAGCGCGAGCCGCTCCACGCGCTGCGGTGCGCGGCGCAGGATCTCGAGCGCCACGTAGCCGCCCATCGAATGCGCGACGAGGCAGAAGCGCTCCGCGGGCGCCTGCGCGAGCGCGTCCTCGGCGAGGCCCGCGATGGTCTCGGAGCGCGTGAGCTCCGCGGCGCGGCACGCCGCGGCCTCCGCGAGCCCGAGGAACTGGTGCTCGAAGGCGTCCGCGTCCTCGAGCAGGCCCGGCAGGAAGAGCAGGGGCTTGTGCGGCATGGGCATTGGTCGCGTTCCCGGGCGGAAAGTTGCGGGCCCATGCTGCCACAACTCGCCCTCCTCCCCGGCCTGCGCCAGGAAAGAGCGAGGAACGCCGTCAGTACTTCGGCACGGAGCGGCGCAGGAAGGCGTCGGCTTCCACGGCGCGGCGATCGAGCTCCGCGGCATAGCCGCGCTCCATCGCGGCGCCGAGACGCTTGAACGAACGCAGCAGCGCGGCGCCGCCTTGCGCGACCAGGCTGCCCACGTATCCCCCGCGTGCGGCATGCGCGCGACGGATGTGCTCCTCGACGGAAAGGAATTCGTCGTCTCGTTCGGTGCTCATTTCGGCCTCTCGTGGAGTGGTTTGCGGGCCCCGGATCTTGTCTTCGGCCCTTCCATGGCAATATAGGAGTGATGCTGCAGTGCAACAAACGATTTGTTTTCCCCCGATAAGCGAGAAAAATTGACCCATGGCACGACCGCCTGAACGCCTTCCGCCGCTGAACGCGCTGCGCGCCTTCGAGGCGGCCGCGCGCCTGCTCAGCTTCAAGAAGGCGGCGAAGGAGCTGCATGTCACGCCGGGCGCGGTGAGCCACCAGATCAAGCTGCTGGAGGACCACCTGGGGATCGCGCTCTTCCGGCGCCTCACGCGCGCCCTCGAGCTCACGCCGGAGGCGCAGGCGATGCTTCCCAAGGTGCGCGAAGGGCTCGAGAACCTCGCCGCCGCGGTGGAGCGTGTGCGCGCGCGGCAGGAGTCGTACGCGTTGACGGTGATCGCGCCGCCCAACTTCGCCGCGCGCTGGCTGGTGCCGCGTCTCGGCCGCTTCACCCAGTCGCATGCGAACCTGGAGCTGCACGTCGCGAGCCGGCTCGCGATGATCGACGGGCGCGAGAACGGCCACGTGGCGCCGCCCAACGACGCGCCCGAGGATGCGCCCGTCGTCATGGTGCGCTTCGGCGAGGGCCGTTATCCCGGCGCGCACGTGGACCAGCTTTTCCGGGCGGTCTACGTGCCGGTGTGCAGCCCGAAGCTGCTCAAGGGCGAGCATCCGCTGAAGAAGCCGGCGGACCTGCGCTTCCATACGCTGCTCCACGACGAGACGGTGGTGGAGGAGGGCGTGCGCCCGGACTGGCACGACTGGCTCGAAGCGGTGGGCGTGGAAGGCGTCGACGCGGCGCGCGGCCCCAGCTTCAGCAACGCATCGCTCGCGGTGGAGGCCGCCATCGAGGGCATGGGCGTGGCGCTCACCATGAAGCCGCTGGTGCGCTCCGAGATCCAGGCCAAGCGCCTCGTGGTGCCGTTCGACATCCCGGCGCCCGCCGCCTTCTCGTACTACCTGGTGACGCCGGAGACCGCCGCGCGGACTCCCGCCGTGGCTGCGTTCCGCGAATGGATCCTCGGCGAGGTCGCGCCGGAGCGCGGCCGCGAGGCTACAGCCACCCCACCCGTTTGAAATTGCGGTAGAGCAGCCAGTCGCCGACGATCATCAACAGGAGCGACGCCGGATAGCCGAACGCCCAGTCGAGCTCCGGCATGTGCTTGAAGTTCATGCCCTCGACGCCCGCGATGAGCGTCGGCACGGCGATCAACGCCGCGTAGGAGGCGAGCTTCTTGGTGACCTCGTTCTCGGCGAGCGTGATGAGCGAGAGGTTCACCGACATCGCCGTCGTCACCATGTCGCGCAGGCCGTCGACGGCCTGGCTCACGCGCAGCAGGTGGTCGTGGATGTCGCGGAAATAGTCCTGCGTGCCCATGCATACCTGCGGCACGCGCCCGCCGTAGAGCCGGTGGGTCACCTCGATGAGCGGCTCCACGGCGTGGCGCAGCACCGTGAGCTTGTGCTTGAGGGTGTAGAGCTCCTCGATGTTCGCCTGCGCCGTTTTGCCGGAGAACATGCGCCCCTCGATCGCCTCGAGCTCGACCTCGAGCGCGTCGACCACCGGGAAGTAGCGATCGACCACGTTGTCCATCAGGGCGTAGAGCACGAACCCGGAGCCGTGGCGCAGGAGCTCCGGCTCGCGCTCGGCGCG
>Ga0068855_100006284_pt1 | contig 14479 bp, 14 predicted proteins | sample KBSCornC52_FD_66592 | JGI IMG/M metagenome (GOLD analysis project Ga0068855, IMG submission 66592) | Corn rhizosphere microbial communities from Kellogg Biological Station, Michigan, USA - KBS Corn C5-2 | ecosystem: Host-associated > Plants > Roots > Rhizosphere > Soil ... | reverse complement strand
AACCGTTTCGATCGGATTCTCCACCACGAACGGATCCAATGTGAACCCGGGATCAACCGACTCAGCAATAAACTGGTCCTTCGACTCCACCTGACCGCCGCCATTGACGAGATGATAGTCATCCGCCAGAAGGCGGTTGAGTAGCACCTTGTCTCCTTTCACCTGCGCCCGATCGTAGTCCGCAGCAGCGGCCGCGAGATCCGCCGGGAGCCTTGGTTTAGCACCCAGCGACGGCTTCCAAGCGCATAGCGAAACCGCTGCGATCACGGCTGCTGCGACTACTCGGCCGCTCATGGTCACGAAGCTCGACAACGGTATGCGATGCCCGAAACGCTTGCCCGTCGTGACGCGTTGAGCAGGACGGTGTCGGCTCCGATAGCTACCGTCCGATTGCGGATCTGCTCCATATCATCACCTGGAAACGAATAGGGACCGACGCTCTGAACAGCACCGATATGCTTGCAATGCTCCACTTCGGCCGCATCGCGGGTAACTCGCACCTCGTGACCGCCCGGTCCTGTGGTTGCGCAGCCGAACAACGCGGCCACGAGAAGGACGACAGCAAGACTCCTCATACAACCTCGTCCTATTCAAAGGTAGACCCCCGAAAGCTACGCAACAGTGGCATCGTCGTGTGTGACTTCACTCACGAATGCGCGTGGATGGCCGCACGGGAGGTCCGCAAAAGCCAACACACGCCACGTCGCGAGTTTCCATAAAGCGACATTTTCCATAATCGAATTGAAATCGCCCCCGGCCGCGAATCAACGGCACTCGGGTAGCGCTATGCTCATCGCCTTGCCCGAATAAAGAACCTCGCGCGAAACACCGGACACGCTTGCGCAAACCACTTTGAGCGGCACCGACTCAGTCATCCCGGGATAGCGCCCCTCGCGCGCGGCAATTGCAAGTGTCCGGCTTCGCTCGTTCCAAGTGAATCGTGTCAGGCTGGACTCTCCATGGAGGTATCCGAAACCGTTGCCTGCGTCGTCATAGAGTGTGAACTGACCGTTTCCTCCCGGATACACGCGGATTTCGACCGGGTCGTCTGAGGGTGCATCGGCATAGGGCTTGACTGGGCCCAGCGGGACTATGCTGCCGGCACGAACGAACACCGGAATGGTACTCGCGTCAGCCTGGGCTGTGAGGTTCCTGCCTCCATCCAAGCGCTTGCCGGTCCAGAAATCAAACCAGGACCCGTGGCCAGGCAAATAGACACTGCGCTCTGTTACACCCGCTGCCAGGATTGGCGCAACCAGGAATGCCCGGCCGAAAAGGTACTCATCGACTATCTGCAACGCCCTGGGATCGGTGCGGAAGTCGAAGGCGAGCGCGCGCATCATCGAGCCACGATTTGTAGTCACATCCCAAGAGAGCGAATAAATGTAGGGCAACAGGCGGTAGCGCAGTTTTACAGCCGCGATGAGGTTTGCCTGCACGGGGCCGTCGAAATTCCAGATTTCCTTGCCGCCGTTCGTGCCGTGCACGCGAAATTGCGGAGTGAAGATTGCAAATTGATGCCAGCGGGTAAACAGCTCGGCATAACTCTGCGCATGCGGGTCCCCGCCGAAGAAGCCGCCGATGTCCGCCGACCAGTACGGAATTCCGCTCATGGAGAAGTTGAGTGCGGCAGGGATCTGCTTTCTGAAAGATTCCCAATTGCCTTGAGTATCACCGGACCAGGTGAGCGCTCCGTTGCGCTGCTGGCCTGCATATGCCGAGCGCGTCAGAATCATGACGCGTTTGTCGGGAATGTCACGGCGCATCCCGTCGTGTACGGCGCTCGTGTGCAGGAGCGGATAGCTGTTGTACACCTCGGCGCCCGGACCGGCTGCGGTTTGCACCTGTCGCATCTCGCCCCAGTGGCCGCCGAGCTCGGCTTCCGATGCGTCCAGCCACCACGCCTCAAAACCCATCGTGCCCAAGCTCTGCATGATCTGTCGCCAGTACAGATCGCGCGCTACGGGATTCCAGGCGTCATACCATCGCCCCTCCCCGCGCGGATAGACGTTTTTATAGGTGAGCGGGAACAAACCTCCGGCCGCCTCGAGCGCCTGCGCATGCGCAGTCCCGGGATCAAAGCGCGCCCATATCGAAATGGGCAGATGGACATGCATGCCATCCAGGGACCTGATCAGACCTGCGGGGTCCGGGAAGCGTGCCGGGTCGAACTGGTGGGAGCCCCATTCTCCAGGCCGCCAATACTGCCAATCCTGAACGACCGCATCGAGCGGTACGCCCATCGCCCGGTACGTACGAGCGACCCCTAACACCTGTTCCTGAGTTTCGTAATGCTCGCGTGACTGCCAAAAGCCCCAACTCCATCGCGGCATCAACGGTGCATCACCCGTCAGCCACCGATACCCGGCAATCACATTGTCCACTTCAGGGCCGAGAATGAAATGATAGTCGATGCCAGCGCCCGCCTCGTTGCGCACCACGAGGGGAAACGGCGCGCCAGGTTTCGCAACATCCACATCCATCACGGAGGCGTTGTTCCAAAGGATGCCGAAGCCGCCAGGGCTCAACATCATCGGCACACCCACGTCACCGTTGGTTTGCTGCAAATGAACCGTGGTCCCGCTGTAGTCCAACTTCCCGTTCTGGTGCTGACCGAGGCCATAGATGATCGCGCGCGTGTTGAAAGCGGCGATTGTGCCCTTGCCCAGGGCACGCTGAGCCTCTTCGAGCAGCGTCGCGCCCGTTGCATCTGCGAACGACAGCAGTGCGCTCGCCTTTGCGATCCGAACTCGCAGCCGGCCAGCGCTGATGACGTAAGCATCACGCTGTTGGCGGACCGTGACGCCAACTCGGGACGGACGGGCGATCACCGCCGGATTGTAATTGCCGGTGTACCCGACCGGGCCGAACCGCACATGGACAATTGAATCCGACCAGGGCTCGATCGAGAGAGAGCCCTCCTCCGTGACGACCTCGACACCGCCGGAAAGCACGTGCACCGACTTCACCGAGTCGCCATAGACCGCAGAAGACCCGCAAATGACGCAAGCTGCGCAGAGCACTCGATAGCGCAAGGTTGGCCCCCCCCAAGTTGCACGCCAGTAGTCAGACAATCATAGCATGATGTTAGCGCTATCTCTAAGACTCGCCCAGCCGGCCCGATGCGCACCCGGAGCGGCTGCGAGCAGCCGTCGCGCAACACCCGGTCGGTAGCGTAGAGTTGTTTCGAATCCGGTCTGCAGTATGATTTGAGCTCAACTGCGCGCCGGTTTTGGCGGCAAAGCAGGCGAGGAGCGGCGATGTCAAAACGCATTGCGGCCACGGTTCTTGCGCTATCCTGCGCGTACTCCTTGCACGCCGCGGATGAAGAGCGCCACTCGCATCCAGCACCGGATAAGCTCGGCTCAGTGAGTTTCCCGACGTCGTGCGCACCGGCGGTACAAGTTGTATTCGAGCGCGGGTTGGCACTCCTGCATTCATTCGCCTACAGCGCCTCCGAGCAGGCATTCCGCAATGTCGCTGGCCAGGATCCGAACTGCGCCATTGCCTATTGGGGCATGGCGATGACCCATTACCACCAGCTCTGGGAAGCCCCAGCAGGTAATGAATTGCATGCAGGGGCGGAGCTCATCGGCAAAGCCATCGACACTCGATCGGGCTCGCCTCGTGAGCGTCGGTTCATCGAGGCCCTGCGTACGTACTACCGCGACCCGGAACATGCAACGCCCGCGGTTCGCGCCGAACGATACGCGAGGGCCATGGCCGGCGTGGCCCGAGACAACGCCGGTGACATGGAGTCGCAGATCTTCTACGCGCTTGCCCTCCTCGCGATAGCACCGCCGAGCGATAAGACACATGCCAACCAGAAGCAAGCCGTGGCGATTCTCGAACCGCTGTATCGCTCGCATCCACAGCATCCCGGGCTCGCCCACTACTTGATCCACGCCTCCGACAGCGCGGAGATGGCGTCACAGGGGCTCGCGGCAGCGCGAGCCTATTCCCAAATCGCTCCGTCCGCGCCGCACGCCTTGCACATGCCGTCGCATATTTTTACCCGCCTCGGACTCTGGGATGACTCCATCGCTTCCAATCGGGCGGCACGCGCAGCAGCACACGAGCAAGGCGATATTGGGGAAGAGCTGCACGCGATGGACTACCTGACCTACGCCTATCTGCAACGCGGCCGTGAAGCCGAGGCCCAGCAGATCGTCGTCGAGCTCCGGTCGATGACAAGCATCACCGCGTCCCAATTCAAAGCGGGTTATGCCGCCACGGCGATGCCGGTGCGCTTCGCCGTTGAGCGCCGCGCTTGGGATAGCGCTGCTTCCTTGGAGCCGCTGTCGCAGTCGCCGCCGCACGTCGCCGCCCTCGCTTACTGGGCTAGAGCGCTCGGTCGGGCGCGAAGCGAGCATCCGCGATCATCGGACGCCGATATCGGCAGGCTCGACGAATGCCGGCGCGAATTGCAAGCAGCGGGGAACAGTTACTGGGCTACGCAGGTGGACGTCCTGTTCAAGGAGGCTCAGGCCTGGCGCTCCGCGGCCAAAGGCGAGTCGGAAGCAGCGATCCAAGGTCTGCGTGCGGCAGCTGGTGAGGAGGACGCAATCGAGAAACTACCGGTCACGCCCGGTCCTATCGTCCCGGCTCGGGAGCAGCTCGGTGAGCTGCTTCTGGATCTGAAGCGCCCGCAAGAGGCGCTGCAGGAATTTAGAACTGCTCTATCCAGCGCTCCGCGCCGGCGAGGAGCGCTGGTTGGAGCGATTGCCGCCGCCGAGCGCCTGGGTAACACTCAAGTCGTCACGCAGCTTCGGGCGGACTTGAATCGATAGCGGTCTGCGGTTGCCCCGCCGCTCGTTGACTAGTCGATCAAATCGCGATGACTTTTTCGACTCCTTTAGCGCATGAAAGTCACCTGGATTGCGGGTGTAGATAGGGAGACTGTTCGCCGCAGCAGTAGAGGCAATCAGTACATCGGCCGCGAGTCATGTTTTGTTCTGGATACAGACGCTTCGCAGGAGGCGTTCGACCCGCGCGGTGCTGGAGCGCTAGAATGGGGCAGCGGGCCCGCGTCGGGAAGCCAGCTCAAACGAATCAACTCTCGAGACAAACCGTCGCAGGAACTCCTTGGCCCGCAACACCCGAAATGCCATTCTGGAAGCCGGTACGAGACTGTTCATCGAACGAGGCTACACCGCCTGCAGCGTTCAGGACATCACCGAGGCGGCGGGTGTTCCGAAGGGTTCCTTTTACAACCACTTCAAGAGCAAGGAGGCCCTGGCGGCCGAGATCGTCACCGAGTACGGCAAGGGCAGTACGGATCGAAGCATCCTCACAGACCCTGAGGTCCCCGCCCTGACCCGCCTCGAGAAGCACTTCGCAGCGCTCAACGAGTATTTCTCCCGGTGCAACGATGGCTGCCTGGTCGGGAAATTCATGGCCGAAGTGTCGGACGATACACCGCAGATTCGCGCGAGGCTCTTGGGCGTACTGAGCCTCTGGAGCGAGCAGATTTCCTCGACCATTGCGACAGGCCAGGAGCAAAAGTTTGGGTCGAGCACCCCTGGGTGCTCATCCGCCCGGGTGCATTCTTAGGGCAAGCCTCATCGATCGGATGGAGCGTGCCGGCTTGACCCCAATGATTGCCGCTGAAATCCACAACATGCATATGCAGCTGGCGTTCGTTCAGTCCGGTTATGGTGTCGGGTTGCTACCGGCTCGCTTTATTGCCAGGAATCATTCTTTCAGTCCTGTGAAAGTCTTGCGTCCCCCATCGTTTGACCTGCACCGCTCCGTCGCGATAGTCCAGGTTGGGCAACTCGGCGCCTTGGGGAAGGCCATCGAACTGTTGGCAAACGGGTTTCGGCAATTGTTTGAGGCAGCCGACACCCCGAAGCCCGTGAAGACGCACCGAAGAGGTATGCCCGCGAATCGGCGGGCACCGCGACCGCCCCGATAGTCACCGGACATCGATCTGGCCCCGCTCAGTCTCGTAAGAAAAAAAACTCCTCAACCGATACCTTGAGTGACGCGCAAGCTTCAATGCGAGCGTGGCGTAGAGATAGCGTCAAGAGAGATAATGCGACGCTTTATGGCATATTCATCCTCGTGGCGTGCCGACGCGATACGATCAAGCGAAGGCCCGCATGAGGCGATTCTGCAGACCCGATACGCAGCAGAGAGTGAACACATTGCGCGCTCAGGAAGACCTGTTTGGGGACGAGGCGACCTCGCTCGCATTCGATACATCGTTCGTGACCGCGAGGCGAGTCGCGCTCGATGCTCATTCATGGGTAGATGTGGTGCCCGGCTGGATGTCAGGCTCCGGAATTTTACTCGAGCGCCTCACGAGGGCAGTACCGTGGCGCCAGCATGACCGGACAATATTCGATCAGACATTCCGCGAGCCACGCCTGACGGCGCAATACCGCAGTCTGCATCAGGTACCCGAGCAGGCGCTGTTGGATGCGGCGCGCGCGTTATCGCGGCACTATGGTGTGGAGTACGACAACCTTTGGTTGAATCTCTATCGCAACGGACAAGACAGCACCGCATGGCATCGCGATCGGTTTTCCTGTCGACGGCCCGAGTGCATCGTCCCGGTACTCACCTTGGGCGCAACACGCCGGTTCCTGATCAAGCCACGCAGAGGAGGCAACTCCGTCACGTTCAAACCCGGATCCGGTGATCTGATCGTCATGGGCGGACGATCACAGGAGGATTGGGTGCACAGCGTACCCAAGGACCCAAAGATTATAGAGTTGCGCGTCAGTATCAACTTCCAGAGCTCGGCGCAAGGGAGCCACGAGAGCTGACCGCATGCCGGCTACGGAGTTTGTGCTGGAGGCTTCGGGCAGGCAAAGGACGCTCGGACGCTTCGCTGATCTACTTACGTCTCCAACAGCGCCAGAGCCTGTTGCCTGGCCGCGGCCCGGAGCGATTGGCGCAGCTCGGCATCGTTTGTGGTGCGCGCAAGCACCATGCCGCCGACGCACAGAGAGACCATGGCCTGCGCGCGGCGTTCGGCATCCCGAGCATCCGTAAGTGCCGCGCGAAACACACGCAACAAGTTACGGATGAGGTCGGTGTAGGCCTTTTGCGGTGACAGGCCCGCGCGCGCGACGTCGGTGGGCAGGGCATACAGCGGGCAATGCAGGTCCACATTATCGAGCACTTCATCACTGAGATAGAGGTCGACCAACATGCGCGCCAACTTGTGCGGATCGCGGATGGGCCGCTTCGCTTCGGCGAGCTGCACGGCAAACGGATTACACGTGGTGAAGCTCGATACGGCGGCCGCGTACAACTCGTCCTTGCTGGCGAAGTGGTAATAGAAGCCGCCGCGGGTCAGACCCGCGCCGCACATGATCTGGTCAATGGAAACCTGCTCGAAGCCGTAGCGGTTGAACAGCCGGCGGGCGGACTCGACGATACGGCCGCGGACGCGCTCCTTGTGTTCGGCGGGATAGGGCAAGGCAGACTCTCCTGAACCATTCACGTCGACTGTAAATTATGTTCTTGAACATACTTTAATTCCGCAGCATTTTGATGTCCATGCGATGTGTCCAACGAATTTTCCAAAGGGGAGCTGCTCAATGAAGAAGTTCATGGCTGTTTACATCGGCACGCCCGCCGCCAGGGAGAAGTACAACCAGCGCATTCCCGACCCGGCGCAGCGCAAATCCCAGGAACAAGCTGGCGTCGCGGCGTGGGGTCAATGGGTGAAGGACCACGGTAAGTCCATCGTCGATGTTGGCACGCCGCTCGGCAAGACCAAGCGCGTCAGCACGGAAGGCATTTCCGACTTCCGCAACAATCTAACGGCTTACACCATCGTGCAGGCGGAATCGCATGAAGCCGCAGCCCGGATGTTCGAGAATCATCCGCACTTCACGATATTTCCGGGCGACTCCGTCGAAATCCTCGAGTGCTTGCCGCTGCCGGGGACTGCGGCCTGAGCGGTGCGAGGCAACATCCTGCTGCAGCATCCGGAGAGACGCGTAGCCTCACTCATTCGCGGCCTTGACCGCCACCTGAAGCAGGACGTCCGCGCCGGCGGCGAGGGTCTCCGGGTTGAAGGTCAACGCCTGTGTATTGAAGAACGGTCGCGGTTTACACCGCCGCCTTTGTAGCGAGTGGAAACCTGCACGTAAGACATCAGGCGAGGATTCCAGTGGTCTTGCCACGATCCACTCCAGAGGCTACACTGGACTAAGTTTAGTCTAACCAAGTGCGATCATGACTACTGTAAACATCCACGAGGCGAAGACCCACCTCTCCCGTCTGGTCGATGAGGTTGCTGCCGGCGCGGAAATCATTATTGCCAAGGCGGGCAAGCCTATGGCGCGACTTGCCCCCATTACGGCGCCCGTTCGCAAAAAGCGCCTGGGACTGCTGAAAGGAAAGATCAAAGTTCCTGATGACTTCAATGCTCCATTGGAGGACGAGACCCTCGCCACATTTGAAGGCCGCTAGCGATGCGGGTCCTGCTGGATACTCATCTGCTTCTTTGGGCGCTTTCCTCTCCGGAAAAACTTTCGAAGCGTGCGCGACAACGCATTGACTCGAGTGATGTGTATGCGAGCGCCGCTTCGATCTGGGAAATCAGTATCAAATCCGCCCTAGGCAAACTCGGAGCGGATCCCGACGAAGTGCTGGCAGGCATCGAGCCGGCGGGCTTCAATCACTTGTCGATCGTGGGAGAACACGCAGCGAAAGTTGCGAGCCTCCCTCCGATTCACAAGGATCCGTTCGATCGCCTTCTAGTGGCACAAGCGCGATCCGAGCCGATGATTCTGTTGACAGACGATGAGGTGTTGGGTGGCTATGGAGATTTTGTCGAGCTCGTTTGACCACTGAGCTCCGCGGACCTTCCTGGATTCCCATTTTCGTTCGTGCTCCCCCATCCACGCTTTCGGCATCGCTAACGCGCAGGTGCCGCTCGCTCCTGCGATGAAGAACAGGCTGACCTGGCGCGGCGCGTTTCGCAAATATGGCAAGGGCCGCATCCGTAAAGTCGCCCGCTCACATGAATTTCGGTTGGTAGTGGGGAACTAATGACCGGCAACCGGCTTAGTCTGCATCAGCCGTATGATCCCGCGGTCGCCGGATGCCTTCTGCCGTGATTCGCTCTTACGAATACTGCGCCTCCCGCCGCGAGTTGCCAGTCCGGCAGGAGTTATGTCTATTAAGATGTACCTGCGGAAGCTTACAACGCCATGAAGAACGCCTTCTCCAAGGGTGAGTTTTTCAACGCAAATATACGAGACCGCTACACGTTCAGTCGGGAAGATTGCGGAGCCTCATTAACCATGAAAGACACACGCGACACTGCAAAGTCGAAGCAGATTTCGAATTCAGGGAGCGCGCAGGATCAGACGCCGGCGCCGTTCCCCGGAAGCGCTCCAATCAAGACACCAGATCCAACAGATACCGTTCGGTCTTCGCAAGCTGATGAGATCCCAAAGGTGGGATCGCAGGACGCCCCGGGAGGCTGATCACCCGCACGGTCAGACATGATAGTCGGCGTCTGTAGACCGGGCGTGACAAAGCCCGGTCAGCCCTCACCCAGCGGATGAAGACCCCCAGTACCATATCCGCTGCGTCTGCCAGGGAGCCAAGCATGCGGTAGGCGACGCGCATGAGCTTTGGGCGCAGCGGCTCGAAACCTGCATGCTAAGAGCTCAGGGCGGACAGCTCCGGCTCTTCCCATTCCGGAACGTTGAGGGCGAGCTTCATCAACAGCGAACCCAACCGCTCGCGCTCTTCCGCCGAAAGGGGGGCGAGCAAGCGTCGCTCCCGTTCCTGAAGGAATGGAAGTATCCGCCGATAGATTGCGCGGCCCGGGCCGGTCGCTCGGAGCTCCATGCGCCGTGCATCGGCGTGACTCGGGCAGCGAATGATCAAGCCCTTCTTCTCCAGCCGTGCGACGGCAAAACTGATGCTGTTCTTCGGTCGGCCTGTGGCGGCTACGATCTCCTTCGCGGTGACCCCGGGGCGATGTATCACACAGAACAAAATCACGTATTCAGGACGCGAGATGCCAATGCGCTGCTCCAGAGCGAGATAGAACGGCACCGCATAGAAGCTTGCGATGTAGTTCAGGCGCCACGCGAAAGTAACCGCGTTGTTTTCCAGCATCCCGGTGCGGAAGTCGGCCGCGTTCCCATCGCAGTCAACAGTTCGCTGCGCAGACCTCCGGCTCGGCCTTCTTTTCGCTCGGTGTGCGGATGTCATGTCCTCTCCTGTGCTACTACGGGGAAATCCACGGGGCGCCAAGTGTTGACAATGGTTCTATATTGAACCAAACTGCCCCGTCGCTCAATTGACATGGAGTCGATGATGAGCAAACCAGAATTCCCCCAGAAGAGCCTTTCGTCGGTCACTTGCACACGTTTGGCGCTATCCCTGGCGCTTGGATGGGTACTGCTCGCCGCGCCTGCCGCCTTCGCCTTTGACGAGCACGGTGGCGACTGGGTCGCCACGTGGGGGGCAAGTCCCCAGTCGGAGGTCGAACCGGTTTTCGGACCACCGCCCACGCCGGTGCAGTTCGACAACCAGACGATCCGCATGATCGCCCGCATCAGCAAGGGCGGCAACCGGATCCGGGTGCGACTGGACAACTCGTTCGGGACCGACTCCCTGGTGATCGGCGCCGCGCATGTGGCTGTGCACGCATCCGGTGCCGGACTGGTCCCGGGATCGGATCACCAACTTACATTCGGCGGTAACGCGACCGTTACGATTCCACCCGGGGCGCCAACAGTCAGCGACCCGGTCGACTTCAACGTCCCGGACCTGACCGAGCTAGCCGTCAGCATCTACTTGCCGCAGCCTACCGCCGGCCTGAGTGGCCACACACTAGGTGTGCAGACGACGTACGTCGCGGCGCCTGGATCGGGCGATCAAACCGGAGCGGTGGCTGTGACCACACCGACCACAACCCTGATACGTTACTTCCTGGCTGGAATTGACGTTCTGGCGAACGATGACATCAAGGCGGTGGTCACGTTCGGCGATTCGATCACAGACGGTTTCAACTCGACTGTCGATGCCAATCGGCGCTGGCCGGACCGGCTGGCTGAGCGGCTGCTCGATCGGAGACATCCGCAAAATCGAACAGTCGTCAACGAGGGAATCAGCGGCAATCGATTGCTCCACAACGTGATCGGGCCGGACGCGCTGTCACGCTTCGACCGCGATGTGATCAGTCAGGCCCACGTCGAATTCGTAACCGTGCTCCTGGGTATCAACGACGTCGGCTTCCCGGCGATCTCGGTCCCGAACTCGCCGCCGCCGTTCGCCAGCCAGAACATTACGTCGGACCAGATGATCCAGGCCTACCGCCAATTGATTGCGCGCGCGCACGCGAAGGGCATCAAGATCATTGGCGCGACGCTCACGCCCTTCGAGGGCGCCGGCTATGCAACGGCGGAAGGCGAAGCAAAACGGCAGGCGGCGAATCATTTCATTCGAAGCAGCGGCGAATTCGACGCCGTTATCGACTTCGATCGGGTCACGCGCGACCCGACCCACCCGACACGCCTCGCGCCACAATACGATAGTGGCGATCACCTGCATCCAAACGACCTCGGATATAAGGCCATGGGAGATTCGATCGACCTTGCCATCTTTCAGCAGCACCCCTGATAAGAGGCGCAAGAGGCGAGTGGAACCCGTCGCTGGTTTCCGAAACACGGCGACGGGGTTCCTCAGACAAAGCTTCCGGATCGGGAGCAGCACTGCACGCTGGCTCTCACTCCATCTGCACGCGTTGATACCAGGCGAGCGGTCGCCGCGCGCCGCCCTTCTGCTACACGGGGCGACGTTGGCGAGCTACGTGTTCGATCTGCCGGTCCCGGGGTATTCCCTGCAAGAAAGGCTTGCGGCCGCGGGATGGGCAAGCTATGCGCTGGATGTACGCGGCTACGGGCAATCAAGCCGACCGGTGCCCAGTGATGCGGGATCCCCGGCGGATCGACCATTCAGCACTGCGGCGGAGAGTATTGCGGACGTTGCGGATGCGATGCGATTTCTGCGTCACGATCGTCGACACGCCGAAGTCGTTCTGGTGGGCTATTCGTGGGGCACGATACTCGCAGGCCGCTTTGTCAATGCGTATCCCGGCGCGGTCAACAGGATGATTCTTTTCGCCCCGATCTACGGAACTGCGAACGCCCGCTGGAGAGACTACTTTGGCGCGCCGGGCAAGCCCCATTCCGGTTTCGGGCCCGGCGGGTACCGCTGGACTACCGCGGACGAATTGCGAGCCCGTTGGGATTCAGAGATTCCAAGCGACGACAAGTCGGCATGGCGTGCCAATGAAGTGTTGACGGCGGTTCTCGATGCCGCATTGGGGAGCGATCCACTCTCGCTGACGCGAGCGCCTCCGGCCTTCCGTTCTCCAACCGGGTGCGATATCGACCTTTTCCGAGCCTTCTCCGGTCACGCGGCGTTCGAGGCTGGAACGATAGAGATCCCCATCCTGCTCCTTCGAGGCGACTCGGATACGACATCGACCCAAGCCGATTCGCAACGACTGTTGGATCGTCTCAAGAGTCGGGACAAGCGCTCGATCACGATCCCCTCCGCAACGCACTTCGCCTGCTTCGAGTACTCTGCACCGTTGCTGTTCGATGCGCTTCTCGCGTTTCTTTGACGATTGATCGAGACGTCAACGATCGACCGCTACGACTCTCAGCTACACAGCGCCCGGACGCGCTGAAGGAGCTCGGCATTGATGGGTCGAGGTGCATCGGAAAGCCGGTTCGAATGACGGCGACTCCCCGGCAGGCGCGCACCTTCGATGGCCTGGAAGCGTGTAAAGAATGCTTCGCAGTGCTCGGCCCACCCTGGCCCAGCCAACAGCTCGGGTGATATCGCCAGCATGAACTCACCGCCGCGGGGTGGCCCCCCGTCCTTGTTATCAGCCTCGGCCGCCTCGAAACTGAAGTTCTCCCCGATCGCCCCCGCCGCCAGCAACTCCACCATGAGCGCGATCGCCGAGCCCTTGTAACCGCCGAAGGGCAGCAAAACGCCTTTGAGAATCTCGGCCGGTTCGGTCGTCAGCCGGCCGTTGGAATCGAGTCCTGTCCCAAGAGGCACCGACCGGCCTTCGCGGGCCGCGATCTGCAGCTCGCCATGAGCCATTGCGGCAGTGGCCATGTCGATGACCATGGGCGACTTGCCCGGACGTGGCCACGCGAACGAGATCGGGTTGGTACCAAACAATGCCTTGTACCCGCCGGCTGGAGCCATGTATGGCATGTAGCAAACGCAGGCGATACCGATCAGGCCCTGCGCGGCAATCGCCTCCGTTTCCGGCCATAGGGCGGCGAAGTGGTGAACATGCGTCGCGGCCAAGACGGCGATTCCGAGCTCCTGCGCCGCCTTTACCAACGCCGGGACACCCCGCTCGATCGACAAAGGTGCGTAGCCATTGTCACCGTGAACATTGACGATCGCCGGCGTTTTGTTCGATACCCTGGGTTGCGCCTTGCCGTTCACCTTGCCGCTTCTAAGCGAGGCCACATAGCCGGGCACGCGGAACAGGCCGTGGGACAAAGAGCCGTCGCGCTCGGCCGTGACCACAGTGCGCACCAGGGCCTCAGTATTCGCGTCATCGCAGCCGTTGCGACTGAAACAACGTCTCGCCAGCGCCTCGATTTCCTGCAGAGACAACGACTCAGTGTGTGTCACAACGGCTCCTGTCATTTTTGATGCGCCCCCCCTCACGGCCGATGGGTAGGATCCGGCCACGGCTCACGCACGGCAGCCGCGACTGCGCGGGCGGTTGTCAGAACACAGCGCTCGAACTCAGAGCGCCCGTGAGCCGCGGTCGCGTCGGTGACATCCCGGCCCCAAACGCCGGTCTCGCTGACCTGGTCCATTCGATAGTCCCAGAACGAATCGACATCGCGATGTGACGTTGCACGGTCCATGTGGACCAACTCGGGATATAAATGCAACATCACCGAGGTCTCGAAGTAATTCGCGTGCATGAGCGCGCGACCGTACCTCACATGCCCATCGACCTCCGGGCCCGGGTACATGGTCACATACCCTAGCGCACGCACCCGCGCGTCACGGTGACGAACTCGCAATTTCTCCGCCGAGACATCCAACGACCCGTTGTTCCAGATATGGCCGTTTAGCAGAACGAACTGGCGAATGCCCCGCTCGTAGAGCGAATCGACGACATCCTCGATGACATGAATCATTGTCTCCGGACGCAACGCGATAGTGCCACCGAAATCGCCGTGTGACGCGGACACACCGTAGGCAAGCGCCGGCACGACCGGCACGGCTGTCAGCGCCGAGACAGCCAGTGCGACCGCCTCGCCAATCAACGTATCAACCGAGAGCGGCAAGTGCGGACCATGCTGCTCGATTGCGCCCACGGGGATGATGATCGCGTTCAGCCTCGAGGCCGCCTCACGCGCCTCGGGCCAGGTCAGGTGTTCCCAACGGACCGGCTGCCCCGAGCCACCGAGCTCGGTCGCGACCTTCAACAGCTCCGGGC
>Ga0068855_100006282_pt1 | contig 14479 bp, 11 predicted proteins | sample KBSCornC52_FD_66592 | JGI IMG/M metagenome (GOLD analysis project Ga0068855, IMG submission 66592) | Corn rhizosphere microbial communities from Kellogg Biological Station, Michigan, USA - KBS Corn C5-2 | ecosystem: Host-associated > Plants > Roots > Rhizosphere > Soil ... | reverse complement strand
GTGGTCGCCGGGTTGCCGTCCGCCGCCGCCTCCCGGATAGCCGTGATCGGCCGCCAGAAGCTCCAGCGGGCCTTGTCGTTCCAGCAGCCGATCGCCCCGTCGGCCGCCGCCAGGTTGGTCATCGCGAACATGCGCGCGGTGTCGGCGAGGTCGAGGCCGCGGCTGGATGCCAGTGACCGGTAGACGCGGTTCCAGATCGCCGGGCCGCTGTCCTGCCAGAAGATGGCGGCTGCGGTCTCGTCGGCGGTTCGAGTCGTGCTGGTCAGCGAACCCAGTTCCTTCACCTCGTTGAGGTCCGTCGCGTAGGCCGCGCTGGTGAGTGCGTTGGGACCGTCCGTGCGCAGCATCTCTGCGTCGGGCACGAGGAATGGGCGGACGGATCCGACCCACGGGGCGGGGTCGTGCGCCACGATCCCGGACGGACCCTGCGGCGGCCCGAGCCGCCATTGGCCCGGCTCGGTACCCGGCACGAAGGTGAAGCTGCCACCACGACCGTCGCCGGTCCGCGCCGCCAGCATGGTGGCCGCCGCCGCCTCGCCGTCCGCCACCCCGCCCGCCTTGCTCGGGCCGTCGCCGATGTCGGCCATGGTGGCGTCGTAGAGCGGCGCGAGGGCCCCGAGCTGGCTCGGGAACAGCCCAGCCACGGCCGGTACCCGGTCCGGGAAGCCGGTCAGCACCCGGAAGGCCGCCGTCGCCGCGGCCGCCTCCTCCGAATCGCCGCGCCGGGCGTTCGGGGCCGCGAGGTAGGGCTGGTACCCGCCGTCGATCGCGTTGACCGCGTCGTACACGGCACCCTGCACCATCGCCAGGCTGAGCACGGCGGCCTGCGGTGACTGGCCCGCCGTGGTCATGACCGACGTCGAGGCGATCGCGTTCCACTCGATGGCGACGTTCGCCGGGGGGTCGGCGCGGGCGACGGTCTGCACCGCGCCGGCGGCGACCGCGCAGGCGGAGAGGGCGAGCAGGCCGATGGCAGACAGTCGCGCGAGGACGGCGGGTTCCTTCGTCATCAAGTGCCCCTCTTCCCGAGTTCGGTCGATGACTCGGATCATCCGCAGCTTCGACCGTCGCCGGGATAGGGCATTCGTCGTATTGCGCGAGCGGCGGTGTTAGGCCTCGCGACGGGCGGGACGCCTTCGCGGTCGGCCGCCGCGGACGACCGCGATCACGCCGCCTGGGCGGCGAGCGGCTCCTCGGGGCCGGGCGTCTTCTCGCCGACGATGAACCGGTAGCTCGCACCGGCGATCAGCGCGCCCACGAGCGGGGCGAGCCAGAACGCCCAGAGCTGGCCCAGCGCCCAGCCGTGCTGGATGATCGCCGGTCCGGTCGAGCGGGCCGGGTTCACCGACGTGTTCGACACCGGGATCGAGACCAGGTGGATCATCGCGAGCGTGAAGCCGATGGCAATGCCGGCGAAGCCGGCCGGGGCCCGCAGGTCGGTCGCGCCGATGATCACGTAGAGGAAGATCGCGGTCAGCACGATCTCGACCAGCAGCACCGAGCCGAGGTTGTAGCCGGCCGGCGAGTGGTCGCCGTAGCCGTTGGACGCGAAGCCGGAGGCCTTGGCGCCGAAGCCGTCCTGACCCTTGGCCACGCCCAGCAGGACGAGCGCAGCCACGAGCGCCGCGACGACCTGCGTGATCACGTACGCGACGACGTCGGCCCACGGGAAGCGCCGCGCCATCGCCAGGCCGACCGTCACCGCCGGGTTGAAGTGACCACCGGAGATCGCACCGACGGCGTAGACCATCACCATCACGGCCACGCCGAAGGCGAGCGCGACACCGAGCAGATCGATGCCCTTGTTGCCGGCGTCCAGGATCGCCGTGCCGCAGCCGGCGAAGACGAGCACGAACGTGCCGAGGAACTCGGCGCCGAGTCGACGGGCGAGCGGTTCGTCCATGGCCTGCTCCGATCGGTCGATTTCGGTGCAGTGTGGCGCCGATCACCACGATTTCGACCGAGGCGCGCGGGACGTGACATGGCCGACGATCGTTGGGCATCCGACTATCGAGCGGGCGATACTTCCCGGTAACCCGAACGTGACCCGCGCCCATTACGCGCGGGCCGAGCCGTGGAGGAACGCGACATGGCCCGTCTCGCCCAGACCGACGGTCTCACCGACGTGCAGAAGGAGATCCTGTCCGCCGTCAAGACGTTCGTGGACAAGGAGATCATCCCGTACGCGACGGAGCTCGAGCACAAGGACGAGTTCCCGGAGGCGATCGTCGAGGGGATGAAGGAGATGGGGCTGTTCGGCCTCACCATCGCCGAGGAGTACGGCGGCCTGGGCGAATCGCTGCTGACCTATGCGCTGGTGGTGGAGCAGATCGCCCGCGGCTGGATGTCGATCTCGGGCGTGATCAACACGCACTTCATCGTGGCGTACATGATCGCCCAGCACGGCACGGACGAGCAGAAGCAGCGGCTCCTGCCGAAGATGGCGACCGGTGAGGTGCGCGGCGCGTTCTCGATGAGCGAGCCCGAGTGCGGCTCGGACGTCGCGGCCATCAAGAGCCGGGCGACGGCTGAGGGCGACGGGTTCGTCATCAACGGCCAGAAGATGTGGCTGACCAACGGAGCCCGTGCCGGTGTGGTCGCCACCCTGGTCAAGGACGATCAGGGCGCCGAGAGCGTCTACAAGAACATGACGACGTTCCTCATCGAGAAGGAGCCCGGCTTCGGGGAGACCCGGCCCGGCCTGACCATCCCCGGCAAGATCGACAAGATGGGCTACAAGGGCGTCGAGACGACCGAGATGGTGCTCGACGGCGTCCGGGTCGGGGCCGACTCGATTCTCGGTGGTGAGGCCGGCCGCGGCCGCGGCTTCTACCAGATGATGGACGGCGTCGAGGTCGGTCGGGTGAACGTGGCCGCCCGCGCGTGCGGCATCTCGATCCGCGCCTTCGAACTGGCCGTGCAGTACGCGCAGCAGCGCAAGACGTTCGGCAAGGTGATCGCCGAGCACCAGGCGGTGGCGTTCAAGCTGGCCGAGATGGCGACCAAGGTCGAGGCCGCGCACCTGATGATGGTCAACGCGGCGCGGCTGAAGGACCGCGGCGAGCGCAACGACGTCGAGGCCGGCATGGCCAAGCTGCTCGCCTCCGAGTACTGCGCCGAGGTGACCCAGGAGGCGTTCCGCATCCACGGCGGCTACGGCTACTCCAAGGAGTACGAGATCGAGCGGCTCATGCGCGAGGCGCCGTTCCTGCTCATCGGCGAGGGCACCTCCGAGATCCAGAAGACGATCATCAGCCGCGGCCTGCTCAAGGAGTACCGCGCCGCGCAATAGCGGCGCAGTAAGGGCGGCCAGCGCCGCGTACAGTTGGGCGATCTTGCCGACCTCGCCCCGCTGGAGCAACTGATGAGTCGTGCCCTTCGCCGGTGGGGCGCCGTCCTGATCGCGGCCGCCACGACGCTCTCGGCGGTGGTCGCGCTGGCCCCGGCGCCGGCCGGCGCGACGCCCACCGGCTGGGTCGTCCGCCCGCTGTGCGCGACACCGCGGCCGGGTCACCTCGCGTGTCATGCGCTGCGCCTCGTGCACGGACGCGTCCTGGCCGGCGAGACCACGGTGCGCGCCCCGCTCGGCGGTGGCGGCCCGCTCGGCGGGTACTCGCCGTCCCGCCTCGCCCTGGCCTACGGCGTGCACCCGAACGCCAAGATCGGCGCCACCCAGACCGTCGCGATCGTCGACGCGTTCCGGAACCCGACCGTCCTGGCCGACCTCAACCACTTCGATCACCACTACGGGCTGCCCAAGGAGACCGCGACCTCCTTCCGGGTGCTCAACCAGCGCGGCAAGGCGCACCCGCTGCCGCGCCCCGACGAGGGGTGGGCCGGCGAGATCGGCCTCGACGTTCAGGCCGTGCGCGGGCTGTGCCACAAGTGCAAGATCCTGCTGATCGAGACCGACTCCGACTCCGACGGCTCACTGGCCGCCGGCGTGAACCGGGCGGCCAAGCTGGGCGCCACCGAGATCAGCAACTCCTACGGTGGCACCGAGCACGACCCGCACAACACCAGCCGCGTCGTCGCCGCGTACGACCACCCGGGCATCGTGATCACCGCGTCCACCGGCGACGGCGGTTGGTACGACTGGGACGCGGTGAACGAGGGCTTCCTGCCGGACAACACCCCGGAGATCCCGGCCGCGTACGACACCGTGGTCGGCGTGGGCGGGACGTCCCTGTTCGTCGACTCGCACGGCCGTCGCGAGGGTGAGCGCACCTGGAACGGCGACGGCCCGGCCAATCAGGACGGCGGCAGCTCCCACTCCGCGCTCGGCGCCGCCGGCAGCGGCTGCAGCACCGTGTACCGCGCCCGGCACTTCCAGCACGCGGTCGCCGGGTACTCCGGCCTCGGCTGCGGTGCGCACCGCTCGAGCGTGGACGTCGCCGCCGTCGCCGACCCGGCGACCGGCTACTCGGTGTACCAGACCTTCCCGGCCGGCACCGGCTCGTGGGGCGTCGCGGGCGGAACGTCGCTCTCCTCGCCGCTGATCGCCGCGATGTGGGCGCTGGCCGGTGGGTCGGGCGGCACGCGTTACCCCGCGCTCTCGCTGTACGGGCACTTCGCCAGCCGGACGCCGCACGTCCACGACGTGTTCGCCGGTGGGACCGGGTTCTGCGGTGGCGCGTCGATCGCGGACTGCCAGCAGGCCGGCGGCGTGAACCCCAACGTCACCGAACACGGACTGGTCGACTGCGCGTTCCCGGCCACCGGCACCGGCGTGGTCGCGAACCGGTACCAGTGCAATGCGCGGCGCGGGTACGACGGTGTGTCCGGAGTGGGGACGCCGAGGAGCGCGTTGCTGTTCGAGCCGATGACCCCGAGCGTGCACGTCGCGTGGCCGGCCGGCGCGCACCGCGGCGTGACGAAGCGGTTCACCGTGCGGGCGCACGACCCGTTCCCCGGCGGGCGGATCGTCCGCTACACCTGGAACTGGGGCGACGGCCACGTCACCCACACCACCTCGTCGCGGGTCACGCATCGCTTCCACAGCGCCGGTCGCCTGCTCGTGCAGGTGAAGGCGGTCGACAACTACGGGCAGAGCCGGATCGTCGGCCACCGCCTCACGGTGAACGGCTGACCCGACCTACCAACACCCAAGATCACGCTCGCATAGTAGAAACGGGGCATGGCCGTGCCGATCCCCGTCCTCGAGGTTGGGGGCACCCACGTCACCGGTGCGCTGGTCGACCCCGACGGCTGGCGGGTGACGCGGGCGACCCGCTACGACCTCGACGCGGACGGTTCGGCCGCGGCGATCCTGGACCGCTTCGGTCGCGCCGGCCGCGGGCTGGACGTCCCGGCCGGTGCGGTGTGGGGCGTGGCCATGCCCGACCCGTTCGACTACGAGACCGGGGTGGCGCTGTTCGAGGGCGTCGGCAAGTTCTCGGCGCTGCGCGGGGTCGACATCGGCTCCGGGCTGCGCGATCGGCTGGGCGGGACGTTCCGGTTCCTCAACGACGCGGATGCGTTCGTCCTCGGCGAGTGGGCGGCCGGGGCCGCGGTTGGTGTGCACCGCTGTGCCGGCATCACCCTCGGCACCGGGGTGGGCTCGGGCTGGTTGGTCGACGGGGAGGTGGTCGACCCCGGCGCGCCGCCCGGTGGTCGCATGCATCGCATGGACGTCGCCGGCGTGCCGCTCGAGGATGTCGTGTCCCGCCGGGCGCTGCGCCGCGCCTACGCCGCGGCCGGCGGTGATCCGGAGGCGGACGTCAAGGAGATCGCGATCGCCGCGCGAGCGGGCGACCCCACCGCCCGCCGGGTGCTCGACTCGGCGATGACGGCGCTCGGCCGGGTCGTCGGGCGCTGCGTGAGCGGCTTCCGGGCGGACGTCCTGGTCATCGGCGGTTCGATGTCGGCCTCGTGGGACCTGTTCGCGCCGGCCTTCCGCGCCGGCGCGCTCGGCTGCGCGCTGCCTCGGGTCGTGCTGGCGGCCGACTCCGAGCACGCGCCACTCGTCGGCGCAGCGCTGCACGCCGGACGGGTGGCCGGCGTCAGGCCGTGACTCCGGTGGCCGGCGTTAGGCCGTGACTCCCGTTGCGGTGTTGCAGTAGTCCCAGAACGCCGCCGCCTGAGCGGCCGAGTGCCGGGTCAGCGGGACGTACGAGGTCGGCCGCGGGCGCCGGTCGTGCCAGAACAGTCCGCTCGTGCGTCCCGGCTCGTCAGCGGCCATGAGCCAGACGATCGTGTCGGCGCCCTGCTCGGGCGTGCGCAGCAGCGGCCCGGCGAAGCGCGCGAACCGCGGCAGCGACTCGGTGACACCGGGGGTGTCGGCCCAGCCGGGGTGCATGGCGTGGACGGCGACGTGCTGCTCGGCCAGCTGTTCGGCCCACAGCTGCGCGAGCACGACTTGCATGCGCTTGGTGCGCGCGTAGGCGGTGACGCCGTCGTACTCGCCGCGGTGGAACTCGGGGTCGTCGCTGCGCAGCCGCTGCGCGTACATGCCGCCGGAGGACACGAAGATCACCCGGGCGTCGGGCTCGCCGGCGAGGACGGCCCGCAGCTCGGCGGTCAGCAGGTGTGGCCCGAGGACGTGCGTCGCGACGGTGAGCTCGTGCCCGTCCGCCGTCTCGGTGCGCTGCGGCGGCAACACCCCGGCGTTGTGGACGAGCCCGTGCAGGCCGGCGTGCTCCTTGCGGATCACCGCGGCCGCGGCGCGGACCGACTTCGCATCGCTCAGATCGCATTCGTCCACCACGACGTGCGCGCCCGGGCAGTCGCGCAATACCTGTCGGCGGGCCCGCTCGCCGCGCTCGACGTCGCGGCAGAGCATCCGCACCTGCGCCCCGAGCCGGGCGGCACCGATCGTCGCGGCCAGCCCCAACCCGGAGTTCGCGCCGGTGATCGCGACCGTCCGACCGTCCAGTGCGTCCGGGCGCGGCGCCGGCGGCCAGTCGACCCGGCGCCGGACGGCGTACCCGATGCGCGAGTAGCCCGGCACCACCAGCCGGTCGAGGAGCGTGTCGAGCGCTCGGGCCAACGCCATGCGCCGAATCTAAAGGACCTTCCTCGCTGCTTCTCGTCGGGTGCGGCCGCCCGTCCGCCGTTTCGCCGGAACCGGGCCACCCCGGGCAGCGCGCTGTCGTTCCCGCTCGGCCGCCATCAGGAGCCGGACCAGCATCGTCGCCGCGAGCGGGACGGCGATCACGGTCGCGATGATCCATGAGCCGGTCAGTTGGCGAATGGCGCACCCCACCCACGCGCTCGGGATCAGCGGCCACACGAGCAGCACCAGCAGTAGCTGAGCGCCGCCGGGGAGCCACGGCACGCGGAAGGCCCAGCGCATCATCAGCCGCTTGAGCAGGAACACGTCGACGAACGTCACGGCGAACGCGACCTGCACCCACGGCGGTGCGTCGAGCGCGACCCACAAGCTGCCGAACACGACCGCACAGCCCACCGCGCGGGTGAGGAGCGACGGGGTGGCCGGCGTGGTCATGCCCGGAGTATGAGGGGCCGGCGCGTGCGCGTCACTCACTGCGACGCTGCCGGCCGACGCCGGTTCGAGCTTGGGCGCGCCGAAGCGGCGGACGTCGGGTGTCCGCTGTCGGTCGTCGTGACCCGCCGGCTAGAAGGGCGGTGGCTCCGGATCGGTGGCCCGGTCAGGCTGCTTGGTCGGCGGCGCGGAGTTGCGCTCGGGCCGTTCGAGGAGCGCGGCATCAACCGGCCGCTCGTCCGCCGGCCACGGCAGGTCAGGTGGTAGTTCGCGGGGGAGCGGATCGGGCAGTGGTGGTGCGACCGGATCCACGTTGATCACGTGCCTGCGGCCGAGCGGGCTGATCCAGACGTAGGTCTCGTCGTCCCGCTTGATCAGCCGCCAGCCACCGGTGGTCTTGAGCTGGTGGTCGTGGCGGCAACCCGGTCCGAGGTTCGCGTCGGTCGTGGGACCACCCTGGCTGCGCTCGCGGCGGTGGTCGAGGTCGCACTCGGCGGCCGGCCGCCGGCAGCCCGGGAACAGGCAGGTGCGGTGCTTCACCTGGCTGTGCCGGCGCAGTGGACGGCCGGCAAAGCGGGCGGCCGGGTCTTGCCCGATCGGAGCCTGCTCGGCGTACTGCGCGGCCAGGTCGCGGATCAGCGGTCCCCAGCCCGGGTGCTCAGTGGCGAAGAACGGATCGTCCAACATCACCGCCGGCACCTGCAGCTCGACGAAGCCACCGTCGACGGCCGGGGAGAGGGCGTCCGTCGACGGCGGGCGGTGCCGGGTGATGCCGTCGAACAGCAGCCGCCCGTCCTCGTCGACCACCGCGAAGCGCCACTGCGCCCGGCGCTGCTTCTCGGCGATGGTGCGCGCCACCGGTGCGCCCACCGCGCCCCAGCCGGCGATCTCGGCGGGGCGCTCGTCGAGGCCGAGCAGGGTGGCCAACCCGACGCGCAGCTCGACACCCGGCTGAACCGGCTCGGGTTGCACCGGCTCGGGTTGCGCGGGCTCGGGTTGTGCAGGCTCACCGTGCGCCGCCGTCTCGGCGGGTTCGGCCGGCTCGGGTGCGGTCGCTGCGGGCGCCGGGTCAGTTTCCACCGGCTTGGGGAACTGCGCGACGAGTGCGGCCACCATCTCGGATTGGCTCATCCCGTGGAACCGGCCGTCCAACAACCCGGCGAAGACCTCGGTGCGAAGGTGGTCGACCGAGGCCGCCGCTCCCGCTCGCTTGGCCCGGGCGGCCAGCGCTACCACGCGGGCGCAGGCGGCCATCGCCTGATCGGCCGGCAGGCCCTGGGCCGAGATGACCGCCGTGCCGTCGTCGCGGAGGTAAGCGATCACCCGCCGGTGCTGGATCTGGTCGCGATACCGGCGCTCGGCCCACGCCGGGTCCAGCGCGATCGCGACCCGCCGCACCCGGTCGCGTAGGCCGTTCGCGTTGACCTCGTGCGCCGTCGGCAGCACCTCGTCGACGAGCTGCGCGGCCTGCTCGTCAGTCAGCCCGAAGCAGCCTTCGGTGATCACGATCGCCCGCTGGCGGTCGATCGCGCCAGAACGCAGAGCCGCCGCCACCCTCGGCTGCGCGAACACCTGGTCGGCGTAGCCGAGTTCGGCGCGGGCACCCTGGCGGCTCAGCACGAGCTCGGCCCGCACCTCGTCCACCGCGGCCTCGAAGATCTCGTCCGGACGCCAGAGGACGGCGCCGGGAAAGTTGCCCGGCGCGCGCCGAGCCAGCTCGTTCATCACCGCCCATTGGCGAGCCTGCTGGTAGGCGAGTTGTCGGGTCTCGGCGGTAAGCAGTTCGAGGAGTTCGACGTCGGGCACGGTGGCGGCGTCGATCGGTTCGAGCAGCGCGCCCAGGCCAGCCCCAGTGGGGACGGACGAGAGAGGACTGCCCATAGATCCAGGATAGCCTATATGTTCGAATAGTCAAGAGTTATTCCGCGCCGAGATCGGTGCTCTCGGAACTCAACTCGATGCCACCGAGCGGCCTATCGCGACCGGGTTCCGCGAACGGGCGTCCCGCGGCGCCGGCGCCGCGCTCGCGCCGCTCGCGCCGCCCGCGCGCCCGCGCCGCCCGCGCGCCCGCCGGGCCATCGCGAAACGCGGCTACCGTCACCGGCGTGGCCACGATCTTCCACGTGAGTGACGGCCCGGCGCTGTCGTCCCTGTCGCCGCGCCCGGCGCCGGCCGGGACGCCGCGCCCGGCGCCGGCCGGGACGCCCCGGCCAGCGCTGGCCGGGACGCCGCACGAAGGCCGCGCCCTGGTGTGGGGCGTCGACGACAAGCACCTGGCCAACTACCTCGTGCCGCGCGACTGTCCGCGGGTGTGCTGGGTGCCGCCGGCGGCAGAGCCCGGCGTGCTTGGCTCCCCGTCCGGACGAGTCGTAGCCATCGAGCACGCGTGGCTGCCGAGGGTGATGGCGACGGTGCTCCGGGTCCACGAGCTCGACCCCGCGCACTTCCGCTGCCTCGACGAGGTCGCCGGCTACTGGGTCGCGGAGCAAGAGGTGGCGGTGCGCCGCGTCCGCACCGTCGATGACTGCGCCGCCGAGCTGGCCGAGCGCGGGGTCGAGCTGCGCGTCACCGCGTCGCTCTGGCCCTACGTCGACGCCGTGGTCGCCCAGGGCGGCGAGTTCAGCATCATCCGCATCCGCAACGCGGGGCGCGGCCAGAAGGACGATCGTCCTACTCGATCGTGATCGTGAAGGACGTACGTTGCCCGCTCCACTCCGCCGGCAGCGTGAGCTCGACGGTGTGCGTGCCCGTCCCGAGCGCCTCGCGCAGCTGGCGGACCTGCGCGAACAACCCCTGACCGGGCTGGGCCGGGTCGCCGTCGGTCGCGATGATCGTGGCGTCCCGGGTGAGCTGCGAGCCGTCCGCCTTGGTGATCGTGGCGTGCGCCTGACCGCCGGCGGCCAGCGGCACGCTACCCACGTTGACCAGGAAGGCGCCGGCGCTGTCGTCGTGGGCGTCGTAGGTGCCCTGGTGGTATTCGCTGTACCACTCCGCCCGTGGACCGTCCTCGTGGTGCGTATGCGGCGCCAGTCCGTCGGTGTGCGGGGTGTGCGGCTGGCTGAAGCGCAGCGCGGCCCAGGTCTGGTCGCCGACCACCCCGTCGTCCAGCAACCCGTGTGCGCGCTGGAACTTCTGGACGGCGAGCAGCGTGTCGTCGTCGAAGACGCCCGACTCCACCAGGTCGGGATCGGTCAGGACGAGCAGCTGCTGCAGGTACTTCACCCAGCCCTCAGCGCTCTCGTTCCGGTGCCGCAGCGTCGGCTCACCGGCCATCGTCGCTCCCCTCGATGACGTCGTTCGGCCGCATAGTGCCAAGACGTCCCGCACTGCGCAGCGGACGGACGGGCTGCACCTTGGGGCAGATCGCTGGCCCACCGCCCCCGCGCCCGGCAGCGCTTACGGCCATATGCCCAGGGTCCCTGGCCGGACGGTCCGTTCGTCCCTGATCGCGCACCTCGCACCCCGGGAGGATGGGAGTTGACCTAGGAGAAAGCGCAAAATGACCCTCGTCGAAGACGTTCGCACGACCACCGAGACTCTCGACCCCTGGCGCAGCTTCACCGGCGGCGGCTGGCGCGACACGATCGACCCCCGCCGGTTCATCCAGGAGAACTACACCCCGTACGAGGGGGACGCGTCCTTCCTCGCCGGCCCGACCGAGCGCACGCTGGGCATCTGGGCCCGCCTGACGCAGATGTTCCCCGAGGAGCGGGCAAAGGGCGTCTACGACGTCGACGCCGCGACGCCGTCCACCATCACCGCGCACGCTCCGGGCTACATCGACCGCGATCACGAACTGATCGTCGGCCTGCAGACCGATGCGCCGCTCAAGCGGGCGATCATGCCCAACGGCGGCTGGCGCATGGTCGAGGACGGCCTGACCACCTACGGCTACCCGGTCGACCCCGAGCTGAAGAAGATCTTCACGCGGTACCGCAAGACCCACAACGACGGCGTGTTCGACGCGTACACCAAGGAGATCCTGGCGGCGCGGCGCTCGCACGTCGTCACCGGCCTGCCCGACGCGTACGGCCGGGGCCGCATCATCGGCGACTACCGCCGGCTGCCGCTCTACGGCGCCGACCGGCTGATCGCCGAGAAGCTGCGGGTCAAGTCCGCGCTCGATGCGCGGCCGTCGTCGGAGGACGTGATCCGCGACCGCGAGGAGCTGGCCGAGCAGGTGCGCGCCTTGCGCGAGCTGAAGGAGATGGCCGCGAGCTACGGCTACGACGTGTCGGCGCCGGCCGCCACTGCGCGCGAGGCGATCCAGTGGCTGTACTTCGCCTACCTGGCCGCGGTGAAGGAGCAGAACGGCGCCGCGATGTCGCTCGGGCGGACGTCCACCTTCGTCGACGTCTACCTCCAGCGCGACCTCGCCGAGGGACGCATCGACGAGACGCACGCGCAGGAGCTGGTCGACGACTTCGTGATCAAGCTGCGGATCGTCCGCTTCCTGCGCACGCCGGCCTACGATGAGCTGTTCTCCGGCGACCCGACGTGGGTCACCGAGTCGATCGGCGGCATGGGTGCGGACGGCCGCACCCTCGTCACCAAGTCGTCCTTCCGTTATCTGCAGACGCTGCGCAACCTCGGCCCGGCGCCCGAGCCGAACCTGACCGTCTTCTGGTCGCCGAGCCTGCCGCAGGGCTTCAAGGACTTCGCCGCCCTGATCTCGGTCGAGACCAGCAGCATCCAGTACGAGTCGGACGAGCTCATGCGGCCGGTCACCGGCGACGACACCGCGATCGCGTGCTGCGTGTCGGCCATGGAGGTCGGCAAGCAGATGCAGTTCTTCGGGGCGCGGGTCAACCTCGCCAAGACGCTGCTGTACGCGATCAACGGCGGTCGGGACGAGCTGACCGGCGAGCAGGTCGGCCCCGAGTCCGAGCCGGTGCAGGGCGAGTACCTCGAGTTCGAGGACGTCCTCGAGAAGCTCGACGCCGAGATGGACTGGCTGGCCCGTATCTACGTCGACGCGCTCAACGTCATCCACTACATGCACGACAAGTACGCCTACGAGCGGCTCGAGATGGCGCTGCACGACTACCCGGTGCGGCGCACGATGGCGATGGGCATCGCCGGGCTCGCGGTCGCGGCGGACAGCCTGTCGGCGATCCGGGACGCCCGGGTGCGCGTGGTGCGGGACGGATCCGGCCTGATCAAGGACTACGAGGTCGAGGGCGGGTACCCCGCGTACGGCAACAACGACGAGCGCGCGGACGGGCTCGCGGTCTGGCTCGTCGAGACGTTCATGGCGAAGGTGCAGCAGTACCCGACCTACCGCGGGGCGAAGCACACCCAGTCCGTCCTGACCATCACGTCCAACGTTGTGTACGGCAAGGCGACCGGCAGCACCCCGGACGGCCGGCGAGCGGGCGAGCCGTTCTCCCCGGGCGCGAACCCGATGAACGGCCGCGACCGGCACGGCTTCGTGGCGTCCGCACTGTCGGCGGCGAAGCTGCCGTACGAGGCGGCGCTGGACGGCATATCGCTCACCAGCAATCTCGTGCCGTCAGCGCTGGGCAAGACCCGCGGCGAGCAGATCGACACGCTGACCGGGCTGCTGGACGCCTACTTCACCGAGGCCGGCTTCCACGTGAACATCAACGTGCTCGACCGGGACACGCTGCTGGACGCGATGGAGCACCCGGAGAAGTACCCGCAGCTGACGATCCGGGTCTCGGGGTACGCGGTGAACTTCGTCCGGCTCACGCGCGAGCAGCAGCTGGACGTCATCCACCGCACGTTCCATGGATCGCTGTGAGTGAAGCTTGCGAGCGAACCAATTGGCACAGGGGCTTGGCCAGCCGAACGAAGTGAGGCTATGAGCCATGGGCCGCGGCTGGAGCTGCGCCCGATCCGGACGTCCCGGGCCGAGCTCGAGGCCGAGCTGGCGCACGAGGGCGACCCGGAGATCGGCTACTACCACTCGTACGAGATCACCGGCGCCGTCAACGGGCCGGGCACGCGGTTCACGCTGTTCCTCTCCGGCTGCCCGCTGCGCTGCCAGTACTGCCAGAACCCCGACATGTGGCGGCTGGCCGACGGGCGGCGGGTGACGCTCGGCCGCATGGTGGACGAGATCGCGAAGTACGCGCGGTTCCTGCGCGTCTCGCGGGGCGGCATCACGATCAGCGGCGGCGAGCCGATGTTGCAGACGCGGTTCCTCGAGGCGTTGCTGCGCCGGTGCAAGGACGACCTCGGCCTGCACACCGCGGTCGACACGTCGGGCTTCCTCGGCGACCGAGCTTCGGACGAGTTCCTCGACCTGGTCGACCTGTTCCTGCTCGACGTGAAGTCCGGCGACGCGGCGACGTACCACCTCGTCACCAGCGCCGAGCTCGATCCGACGCTGCGCTTCGCGCGCCGGCTCGCCCAGCGGGACAAGCGGACCTGGGTCCGGTTCGTCCTCGTGCCCGGCCTCACCGACGCCCCCGAGAACGTCGAGGCGGTCGCCGCCTTCGTCGCGACGCTGCGCAACGTCGAGCGGGTCGAGGTGCTGCCGTTCCACCAGCTCGGTCGCGAGAAGTGGGCCCGGCTCGGCCTGCCCTACCAGCTCGGCAACGTCCCGCCGGCCGATCGCGCGCTCGTCGATCGGGTCGAGGCGCAGATCCGCTCGCGCGGCCTCACGGTCGTCTGAGCGGCACGCTCACGCGTCGGCCGGGACCTCCCACGGCGTCTCCGGCAACGGCGCGCCCGTCTCCAGCAAGGACTTGAGGTTCGCGAGGACGGCCGGCCAGCCGTGGGCCGCGTCGGCGTAGTCCTTCTCGGTCGGGATGTCCTCGTGCGTCACGGTCAGCTTCACGATCGCACCGTGCTGGTGCAGGTCGAAGGTGACCCGGGTGCTGTCGCCGTCGGGCGGGCCGAAGGTGAGGACGAGCCGGCGCGGGCGGTCGACCTCCAAGACCGTGCCCAGGACGTCGGCGGCGTCGGAGCCGTCCGTGCGGCGATGCTCCCACTGCGACCCGACCTTCCAGTCCGACACGTTGGCGTGGCCCCAGTAGCGGGCCGTCAGGTCGGCGTCGGTCAGGGCGT
>Ga0068855_100006281_pt1 | contig 14481 bp, 14 predicted proteins | sample KBSCornC52_FD_66592 | JGI IMG/M metagenome (GOLD analysis project Ga0068855, IMG submission 66592) | Corn rhizosphere microbial communities from Kellogg Biological Station, Michigan, USA - KBS Corn C5-2 | ecosystem: Host-associated > Plants > Roots > Rhizosphere > Soil ... | reverse complement strand
TTTTTTGCCTCTTCTAAACTTTTTACATCGCCATTACCGGAAATGATCGTTAGCGGGCTAATTCTATCTCTCATTTCAACAATCTCTCTCATAACCTCCCAATGAGCTGGAACTAGCGATAGTTCTTTCGCAGTACGCAAATGGATAGTAAATGCGGCAATATCTTGTTCGAGTAAAAAAGGAATCCATTTTTGCATTTCACTCATTTGTTGTAGCCCCAGTCGGGTCTTAACACTTACGGGTAGTCCATTACTTCCCTCTTTCGTTGCTTGAATCAATTCTTTGGCTAGTGGAGGATTCTTAATCAAAGCCGAACATGCTCCTTCATGTGTAATCGTTCTATGTGGACATCCCATATTTAAATCAATACCGTCAAATCCCATCTTTGCAATAAGTTTGGCTGATTCATAAAACGTTTTCGCATTAACCCCCCAAATTTGTGCCACTATTGGATGTTCATTTGGATGAAACTTGAGCCGTTCTATTACTTTTTCTTTTCCGCTAGACATCAGTCCATCACAATTGGTAAATTCTGTAAAAAGAACATCAGGTTTGCCTATCTCCACCATAATTTGGCGAAAGACCACATCGGTGACGCCGTCCATAGGAGCGAGAATGGTAAATCCTTTAGGTAATGATTGCCAAAAATTCTTCATAGACCTATATTATACTTTTTAATTAGTAATTTACAATTATCAATTTTCAATGAAGTCACATTTTTTAAATGTTTTAGATATGCCTAAATTAATGAAAATTGGAAATTGAGACTTGAAAATTATCGTCAGAAAACGATTTGAGTGCTATAATAATTTGGCATGAAAAAAATTCTGCTCATTTTATTTCTATTTATTACTTCTCTCTCTTTAGTTCCAGCATCGTATGCAGTTTCGGATCCACTTGCAGTTCCGAATAACAAAATCGGTATCCATATTCTTTTTAACACAGAACTTGGTAATGCAGCTAAGCTTGTCAATAGCAATGGTGGAGATTGGGGGTATGTCACTATACCTATTCAAACTGGCGACAAAGATATCGTGAAATGGCAACAATTTATGGACCAGTGTGCATCTCTGCATCTTATTCCTATTATCCGTTTAGCAACCGATGGTGACTATTTCAACACACAAGTATGGAATACACCAACTTATGATGATATCATTGATTTTGCGAATTTTTTGAACTCTTTAAATTGGCCAACAAAGAATCGTTATGTGATCATCTATAATGAAGTCAACCGAGGTAATGAATGGGGTGGATCTGTTAATCCCGCCGCATATGCAAGTTTACTTGAGTATGCTGTCAAAGAATTTAAATTCGTTAACCCAGATTTTTTTGTTATTTCTGCCGGACTTGATAATGCTGCTCCTACCCAGCCACCATTATATATGAATGAATACAGTTATATGCGCGCTATGAACCAGGCAATTCCCGGTATTTTTGGGGAAGTAGATGGACTTGCCAGTCACTCTTATCCAAATCCTGGTTTTTCCCAACCACCTACAAACACGAGTTCCATGAGTCTTTCCAGTTTTACGTATGAGCAGCAATTGGCGCAACAATTAGGTGGAAAGAAGTTGCCTCTATTTATTACTGAAACTGGCTGGAGTACTGATGCAGTGTCAGAGTCAACCATTGCTCAATATTATAAGCAAGCACTTGCAACTGTTTGGAATAATCCGAGTATTGTCGCAATTACGCCTTTTTTATTGAGTGCCAATCAGGGAAGTTTCACACAATTTTCTTTTCTGAAAACGGACGGAACTCCAACTCAACAATATCAAATGATTCAAGGATTAACAAAAGTAAAAGGACAGCCAATTATTGCAACGTCTCAAGTGCTTTCAGCCGCCAGTTCTCCGTTCAATATCACATCGGTGAAAAGTTTCGCTGACACGACTGCTAATAGCGAACATAACCCCACACTTGCAGATGATGCACGAATTGTGCTTAAATGGCTTTTTAAAAGATAAAGACTATTAATATAAATGAAAACTAAATACTAGATGCTATTATGGAATGGGAAAAGGCAGATGACATACAAGAAGAATTAAAACGTATTTTGGCAATTATTAATTTGCCATATATCCAATTGGATCGAATTTTTTGCTATCGAACATATGGCTCTAAGGCAAGAGCTTATGCTAGAACTTGGGGTTTTCCAAAGATTTTTCAGCAAGCACTTGATGTAGAACCTGCGTATGTTATTGAAGTTCTCTCGAAACACTTCGATTCTCTTGATGAAGATAAAAAGATAAGAGTCTTAATTCATGAATTATTACATATTCCGAAGAATTTTTCGGGCGCGCTTGTCCCTCATCAAACAAGGTATCAACACTTAGGTCAAACAGTAGATAAACTCTTTAGAGACTACAAAAAGAAAATAAGCGAATACTAGAATAGTCGAATAAACGAATTGATAACTATTCATTCAATTATTTTCTTATTTGTTTATTGGATTATTAAATTATGTTAATGCTCATTCATGGAGATAATACTGGACAATCCAGAAACTACTATCTTGAAATAAGAAATAAATATAAAAATCAGAAGCTAATCAACGGTGACAAGCTTACTATGACTGAATTGGTTGAAGCAGTTGAGGGTGATGGGTTATTTTCCATAAATGAGGCAGTATTTGTCGAGCAATTTCTTTCAAAAAATAAAATCGGAAAAGATTTTGATGCACTTCTTGACTATCTCAACCAAGAACATGAGATAGCAGTTATCCTCTGGGAAAGTAAAGAAATTGATAAAAAGCAGATTGCGAAATTAAAAAAGGCGACTACTAAACTATTTAGCTATCCGAAAACTCTTTTTCAATTGCTCGACGCAGTTCAGCCACATAATGGGAAGAATATTATTAATTTATTTCATCAAACTCTGCAAACCGAAGCTGTGGAACTCATTTTATTTATGCTTACGAAGCAAGTACGAATTCTTCTTGCATTAACGGATAATGGTAAAACCTCACCAAACCCTCTTCTAAAAGGAGAGGGAAATGATAGTATTGATGAAGTGAAGCGGATACAATCATGGCAAATGGGCAAATTACAAAAGCAAGCCAAATTGTTTTCTGTAGCGCAATTAAAGTACATGCATAGCAAGCTATATGAATTTGATCTGGGCTATAAAACAGGAGGATTAGCCATGCCACTTGAGTCTTCACTTGACTTTTTCTTCGCTTCGATCTAATATTTGACTGCTATGGCAATAAATCCGGGCATTTTCAAGTCGTACGACATTCGTGGTATCTATCCGACAGATTTTAACGAAGACCTTGCCTATCAAATCGCGCAAGCATACGTGAAGCTATATACTCCGAAAATTGTTGTATTAGGAAAGGATGTTCGAGAATCAGGCCCGTCACTTTTTGATGCGGCATGTAAAGGATTTACAGACGCAGGAGTAAACGTTATTGATATAGGGACAGTCTCAACGGATCTTTTTTACTTTGCTGTTGGTGAATTGCCTGTCGATGGGGGAATTACCATTTCTGCATCACATAACCCTCGAGAATGGAATGGTATGAATATTTGCAAGCGAGGAGCAGAGCCGATTTCATCAGAAACTGGACTTTTGGCTCTTCGTGATTTAGTTAATACTCAGTTTGTACCTTTAAATGAAGCTGTAAAGGGAACAGTCGAAAAGAAAGATGTTACAGATGATTTCTTAAAGCGTTCCATTTCTTTTATTGATGTAGCAAAGTTAAAACCTATGAAAGTGGTGGCAAACGCTAACTTTGGGATTGATTACATTCTTTTACAAAGAGCAGTTGAGCTTTTCAACTTACCTTTAACGCTTATCCCACTTAATGAGAAACCAGATGGAACCTTTCCAAAAGGCCCACCTAACCCGCTTTTACCTGATAATAGAAAAGAATTATTAGAGTTAATTTTGAAAGAAAAAGCTAACTTGGGAGTATCATGGGATGCAGATGGGGATAGATGCTTCTTTGCTGATGAACAAGGCAATTTTATTGAAGGGTATTTTATTACTGCTGTTCTCGCGGTTGAATTATTGAAAAAGGCTCCAGGAGCAAAGGTTATTATAGATCCTCGATTAATTTGGGCGACGCAAGAAGCCATTACGAATGCAGGTGGCACTCCAATAATTAGTAAACCTGGTATGACTATCATTGCAGATCGGATGAAAAAAGAAGATGCAATCTTTGGTGGAGAAATGTCCTCTCATTTTTATTTTAGAGAAAATTATGGACGAGACAATGGCCTTATCCCATTATTTCTTATATTAGAAATGATGTCCATATATGATAAGCCTCTCTCACAACTAGTAATTCCTTATACGAGCAAATACTTTATATCAGGAGAGATAAATTTCGAAACAGAAAATAAAGATGCCATTATTGAAGCTATCAAAGAAAAATATAATGATGGAAAACAAGAATTTATTGATGGGTTATCAGTTGAATATGACCAGTGGAGATTTAATTTGCGCAAGTCAAATACAGAACCATTATTACGAATTAATATCGAAGCCAAAACACAGCAAATGATGGAAGAAAAACGTGATGAACTCATTCAAATGATTAAGTCCAAGTCTTAATATGTTTGATCCGAATCAATTCGACAAGGCAACATTTTCTACTGATTCCTATGTCAAAAAATTTGACAAACCATGGGGATACGAACTCCATTGGGTTCCGACAAATCTCCCCTACATGGGAAAAATTCTTCACATTAACGCAAATTGTCGTCTGTCTCTGCAAGTGCATGATCAAAAACAAGAAAGTTGGATGATTATGAACGGAAAAGCGAAAGTTGTTTGGGAAAACGATAAAGGAGAGCTCATTGAGACTGAATTGCAGCCAGGTGTTGGCTATACTTGCGCTTTAGGTCAAAAACATCGATTGGTTGGTATTACTGACTGTGATATTATCGAGGTATCTACACCGGAAATGGGAACAACGCTTCGATTAGAGGATGATTATAAGCGCCCGGATGAGACGCCGGAGCAAAGAGCGAAAGAACGAGCGACGAGTATTTAGTATCTGGAATCTGGTATCTAGAAAGAGGATTTTTTACTAAATTCTAAATACTATATTCTAAATACACGTACATATGGATAATTTAACCAATCTTGAAGCAATTAAGAAGATTGATCCACAAAACACAGTTGGTTCAACCGATTTATTGATTGAACAGCTACAAACGGCTTGGTCACAGGTACATGCCTTGCCTATTCAACCCTTGAAAGATATTGAAATGATTGTTTTCTGTGGTATGGGAGCTTCAATCTATGGAGCACTGGTTGTCAAAGCACTTGTGGGGTCGCAATTCAAATATCCTTCTGAAATCATTACTGATTACCATCTTCCGAGCTATGTGAATGAGAGAACGCTTGTTATTTTGACAAGTTATTCAGGTACAACGGAAGAAGTTTTATCCTGCGCACAGGAAGCTAAAGAGAAGAAAGCGAAGATGCTTATTTTAACCAAAGGAGGACAATTAGCTGCGTTTGCAAAAGAGCATACAATTCCTGCTTATATTTTTGATGGCGCGTTAAATCTCTCAAGTACACCACGTTTGGGTGCAGGCTATACAATACTTGGACTGATCGGATTATTAAATAAAAGTGGTATCGTCACAATTCCTGAACAAGAACTCGAGCATGCGATTACAAAACTCCAATCGCAGGTAGAAATAATCAAGCAACAAGCAATGAGTGACGCGAAAGCACTCAGAGGCAAACTTCCGGTGGTTATTGCAGCAGAGCATTTATCAGGAAACGCGCAAATTCTTCGCAATCAGTTTAATGAGACGAGTAAGACCTTTTCTGCTTCCTATCTCGTGCCAGACTTGAATCATCATTTAATGGAGGGCTTACAATTTCCTCAACCATCTAATTTACATTTTTTACTTCTCCAATCGCATCATTATTCTGAAAAAATTAGCAAACGAATGCAACTAACAGCTGATGTTATCAAACAGAATAAGCAAATTGTGCAAGAATATGTACCAACAGCGCATACGATATATGGAGATTTTCTTGAGACGCTTACCTATGGTGGTTATCTGACGTTATATCTGGGACTTCTCTATGACCAAAATCCCGCAATTAATCCATGGGTTGATTATTTCAAAGAGCAGTTGAAGCGTTAGTATACTCCAAGAGTACTAGCTTCTCGGAAGCGGCGTCTGGTATTTGGTATCTAGCATATGAATTACTAAATTCTATATACTAGATATTAGATACTACTATGGAATTAACCTGGAAAGACAAGATTTCATTTTATATAACAGAACTTCGTCAAAAACTTCCTCTTTATGAGCAACCGAAGAAGCAACTTTTGGTTTTGGGAGGAAGTGTAGGCGGCATTCTTATTCTAGTTCTTATAATAGTAGTTATTAGTATTACAAATCCTATTTTTATTTCTTCATCATCTCGCCCACTTCCCAAACTAAATACTACGACGCCAGATGTGGACACTTCTCCTCCCGGGGCAAATGACCAGAATACCCTTCCGCAACCGAATGCGCAATCAGGAGGAACAAATAATTCTGCTACCAATACTTCTACTTCCCAAGTAAAAACAGGCAAAAGCGAGGTTGTTTTACAGTCGAAGCCATTTACGACACCAACAGGCTCAAGTGGCACATCCGGTAGCAATGGTGGATCAAATTCATCGCTTTCTCAAGGCACTAATGGGAATGCTTCATCAGCTCCTGGTAGTGGCGGTGCTGTAGTTGGTACTGATCTCTCCAATCTGTCTCTTCTATTGCAATCAAGTACTGGCACACCCACTACCCCACCACCTGATATCTTATGGCAAACATACTACAATGCCAGAGAGAATTATTCAATATCTTATCCGACTGGTTGGCAAGCAACGAGTACTATATATAATAATCATGAAGGAGTCACATTGTATCCTCCGCCAAGTATTGCACAAGGTGGTTCAGAAGAAATTGGCTTTGGTATATCGCAGTTTAGTTATGTAATGCCCGATCAAACGACTGGAAACTCGTCAGCGATAGCTGATATCCTTGTCGATGGTTATCCGGGTAAATTGTATACACAGGGGTCATTGCAAGCAAACACAATTGCCGCCGTATTTAAATATGGTGCATTCTATTTCGGTCTTTCCGGAACGACGGACAATAGCGATATGATCTATGTTTTTAGCCATATGCTTACTAGCCTTCAATTCTATGGCGGAAGTTATTAATATTTGAAAATTATTGCAATAGAAGCAATGCGTAATATGTATTCTCTTCTTCTTCCTCAATCGGGTAAAGATTTATTTTAACTAATAGATAATGTATCAGCAATTAATGGCAGTAGATTTATTGTCTCATTGATTAGTTAAGTATTATATCAATAAGACTTCGCTACTATTCCACTCGGAATACATTTCAAGCGTAACTTGTCATCATAGAGCAAGATAAAACAAATTTATGGAAGCTTGAGGTGGACATAGGTAACATCACTACAACAAATAAAACAAACAACTTCCAATTATTAAAATCCAAAGATGATAAGTATTAAAGGAGAGGATAAATTAGCGAGTGACAGTCATAGCAGAGCCAGTAATTTCACTAACTGCTTGCACTGTAACTCTATTGTCAGTACTAGATTTAAATATACTATATCCAGAATCATACGTACCTGAACAATCACCATTACCAGTTCCAGTTTTTGGATCAAGTGGTAACGCAGCAATATACGTAGTTACCAACAGCGAACAAAGATCTACACCAGTACTTGAAATATCTCCAGGAGTATTTACTGGAATAATAGCTGGAACAATACCTTTGTTATCTGCTGCGTACTGATCAACCGCATTAAGGATCGAATTAATATCAGAATGACGCTTTGTATCATTTGCTTGTGCAAATTGTTTTGCAGGGTTAATAGCGACTAAAACAATTCCCATGAGTACAGCTAAAATACCGATAACAATGAGTAACTCAATAAGCGTAAAGCCTTTTTCTGTTGTGTTGATTTTCTTGATAAGTCGGGCAGTTGTCATATATTTATTTGATCTGTATTTAGTATTACGTAATAAGATAGTGTTTGTCAACTAGGACAAAATATATCAATATTACCGTCGTTTTATGGCAGCGTGATAAGCACATCATCGGACATTTGACTATTACTCTGTACCCCTATATCTGCTACCACTTTATGTAATTCATCAACGATACGTTGTTTCGTTCCTTCAGATATACTATCAGAAAATATAACAGCATTAGCATTACTTCCTGTTGTTACAGGAATATCCTGAATAGCCTTTATGCCAAAATTAGTTAATTCATTTTTCATACTAGCGGCAAGTGACGCAGAAGCTGGTGAATATTCAATACTGATCTTTAAATTCTGTTCATCAACAGTTGCGGCGAAAGCACTTGTCGATTGATCCGTTGTACTTGTAACAGGAACCGTGGGAACAGGCGCTGACTGTTGTATTTGTGTCGACTTTTGTTTGGCTCTAAAAAGCGCGTCTTGTTTCGCGTTTTCGGCATTCATTTGGAAAAGGAGAAAAAGGAATACACCTATTAGCGGTATAATACTTATTCCCATTATCAAAATCCGCTTATTCGATTTTTTTGGTGTAGGTGGCGGGGTTGGAGAGGCATCTGCATCAATTTCTTTGGGAGTCCTTTCCATAGGGTTAGTTTCTTGAATAGTCGGAGCGGTTATGCTTTGCATAATTGGCATGCTCCATGCTCTAATATTTCCTAGTTTATCTAGAATGGAGTGTGCGACATCTTGTGGCATACCATTCTGTAGGTTAACTGTTTTCCCAAGCAGAAACGTCGGCACAACTTCTTCAATCCGGCTGTTATTACTTTCAAATGCCTCCTGAAATTTTGTAAAATAATCAAGGTTCGTTGCAACCAATATTTCTTTTTTTTCTAGCTTATATAATTTATCAATGACATGTTCAAAAGGTACTGCATCCAGAAAAGTATGTATTTCTTCTTCATGAGCCGGATTCACCCCTGGAGTTAAGGAAAGTTCTTTACAAAAAAGTAGCTCATCAGCTAACAGCATAAGAATACTTGCTGAGGGAAGCTTATTAGTTTGTATAAAGGATTGGATTTGTTGCGTCAGATTTTCAGGGGTAACAATATCGAGATGTTGTATGACATCAGCCGGAAATGTATATCGAAGCGTATTGCTCATACCTACTGCATAAAAATCGAAAAAAGTTTTTGTAAAGTAAAGAACTGCATTGACACGTGTTATTTGCATATTATATTTCCTTCCATGATGACACAGTGAGTACGTTATTTGTCAGTGTTGCTATAGCTTGAATAGTGTGAACAAAAAAACCAATTTTTCCTACTGATGTAACTGTATAAGTAGAGCCATTACTTGTTACTTGTACTGTTACTGTGCCTTCACTTATGGACATGGTTTCTCCAGTATATCCAGGATTGCGAAGTAAACGCAACATTGCATTTTCAACGCCACTTTCTGCGATACTTCTTGAAAAATTTGCTTGATCAATTTGAGTAACACTTTTCGTATTAACAACGATAACGATGATTGCGGCAGTTGTAAGCGTCACAGAGATTATTATGAAAAGAAGTAATGTGACGAGCGCCTGTCCAGGATAGTTTATTGTTACATTTTTCATATATATCTTATAAGGAATCTTTCCTTGCTAGCGTAAACTTATTGTTGTTGAAAAGATTCTACTTTGTTCGCCTGAAACTTGTTGCTTTGTTGTACTATTTACTTGAAAGCTCATCTGTATAGTACTTTTTCCTCCTGGATTGCCGATACGAATAAAGGTCAGATTCGTCACTGTTGATTCCGCACTGTTGAGAAAAGTCGTTCCTTGTGCATTTGTCAATGTAAAATTATTATTTAAGTCGGTCGAATATGTATAATTGCTTCTATCAATGACGAGCTGTAATGTCCCTGTTGCCTGTCCATAGCTGGCGGGCACGACGACTGATTGGGCTCGCTTAATATCATAACTCATCCGAGAGAGTATATATGTTCCATCTTGTTGTACACTTGATGTTGACTTCGATTCAAGCTGCACATTGAGCGAGCTAATAAATATTTGCGTCAGAACAGTCATCAGAATAGCAAAAATTACCATATACATCAGCATTTCGACCAATGTTATCCCTCTTTGTAAATTTTTTATTTTTTCTAACATATGCTTATGGTGAATAATTGGTTGACATGTCATAAAGAACAGCAGTCTGTGAGATATTTGTAGAACTAAAAAAGAATTTATAGCGGAAACATTGCCCTGGGTTTTGGTAATTTGTACCATAAGAGCCAAAAGGCAGACTTGCACTCAGGGTCGCTCCTGTAGGTGTAAAATATGCACTTGGATCTCCATTTGGTCCAACATAGGTGTATGTGGTTGTCGTGCAATTTCCATTTACTGATGGTGCGACAGCAACTTGAGCCTTTATGTTTGTATTTGCAGGTTGCGCGATTGTGGCGTAGATATTATTAAATAAAGCAGAAGAGGTGGCAGCAAACGCTGCAGATTCATAGGTACCTGAATTTGTATAGGTTCCTCCGCTGCCACCTTGTATAATTTTAAATTGATTTTTTGCTTCTCCGGATATAATGTATGAGTATGCATCGCCGTTAGCTTGTACAACTGAAGAAACACCATTTACTCCCGCACTAATGCTCAATCCTCCACAGAGAACCGGTGCAGATTCATTGCTAAGATCTACTACCTGGTACTGTTGCGTCCCTCCATTACCTACAATAATAGCTCTATTCGTGTTTGGCACGACAACCATTCCAGAAGGATTCATTGCTCCAGTATCGTATTCGCCAAGTATCGGATAATAATTAGGTATTTGCCAAAATGGAGGTGGATCTGCCATAGAGGTATCAATAATTAAAAAACCCGCCACATGTGATCCTGCGCCATCATTAAAGGCGACATAAGCTCTTGTGCCATCACTATTTACATATATTCCCTGCGGTGATTGTTTTATCGTTTGATCGGAAACACCGACGAGCTGGATTGTCGTCGAGTTATTAGAGACTTTAAATTTTTGCATACCATATAATGCACTTGAGGCGCCTATATAAATATATCCATTTCTTTCCACTATTTTTTCAGCCTCTGCTGAGTTTGCCAAGCCTTTCCAGACTTCCGCTGTACCAAGCGGCGTCGTATGATCACCGGTTTTTACGCTCACATCATAGGTATAGATTTGATCGCTACTGGTGATATAGGCAATATTATTATCGACATAGATGCCATTTGCTGGTTGTTTGCTCGGAAGATCTATCCAGCCAATTTTTGTGTAAGGATTTTGAGTTAAATCTAAAATAACCACTTGTGAGGAAGAGCCATCAGTAGCCAAATATACATACCTGCCATCGCTAAAAATATCATTCGTTTTATACGTACTACTGTATGTGCCAGCAACTGTCGCTGATGGGCTGGCTGGAGGAGTAGGTTGAGAAATTCCTATATTTATAAATGTTACTCCTTGTGTTCCATCGCCTGTCCCCACATACGCTCCGCCAGGTAAAGCATAAAGTGTATTCCCTTGTTTTGGTAACGTGAGGGAATTTATGATTGAATTTTGGGGTGTACACCAGTCTGCATTCCCTCCTCCTCCACTCATCACAACTTCTCCCCCACTTGTATTAGTAACCGATGTTCCGCTCAGCGTTCCTTTATTAAAATCAGTAACTGTCGTATCTGTGTGAGAAAAATTACTTAAATATCGAGTCAAATACATAACAGATTGTATAGAAGAGGGGTATGGAGTACTCCACGAGACTTTTGTTGTTACTTGCTTTGTTGCCGGATCAAGCGTTCCTCCAGTCGAGACAATAGTACCAGATGTATCGCGATACACATCGCTGATAGTGACTTGGTCTGTATACCCATTGACAGTTTGATTTCCTGCAGCCAATGTCCAGATCGATCCTGAAACCACAGGATGATACGTCCCGTCAGTTGCAATTGCCGTCCATCCACTTTCGCGAATACTGCGCATTGCTTCTTGGATTTGTTGTATCTGAGTGACTGCTTGCAGATGTTGGTCTTGTTGGGCACGTCCTCCCCTGGATGCAATAACTCCGACGATAAGGGCTGGCAAAAGAATGGCAGCTAGACCAATAGTTATCAAGATTTCAACGAGAGCTTGACCTTTTGTATAGTCTTTCATTTTATCCATATTTTTTATGCTTGTCATTCCCGCGACAGCGTCTAGCGAGGGATAACAACTCAATTTGCTAAACGAAATCTGGTTTGTACCCTGCGGCTCAGGCCGCCGGGGATGACAACTTTTAATTTATCCCTGTTAACACTCCCAGGTAATTAAATTGTAATTGTTTCTGTTGATTGTTTGTCGTATCCTTTAAAATGACACTATTGGCAAGTGTGCTATAGCCATACATTTCGCCACTCAAGGGAATAAAAATAAGATTGCCATTGGTTAATGTAATGTTTGTAAATTGGAATACTGTGTCAAGAGGGAAGGTTAAATTTGTTGAGTCACTTGCATTGTACGATGTACCGTGAAAAAGTGTATATGAATTGCTAGCGAAATGAATTCCGTAATAGTCAGGTGTTGCTCTTCCTTCAGTGTCTCCTTGCATAGCTTTTATTTGCTGTTGCTTCGTATCCGCAATTAGCGTTGTGAGCTGTCCTTGCAAGGAGGCTGAATGTTGTGCATTAAGTAAACTGATCGTTGCCAATCCAGAGAGAATAGCAAATATGCCAATAGTTATTAATATTTCCACAAGGGAATAACCACGTTGCAGTGTTTTTTTCATTGGTTAACCTGGATTGCTTACATTAGCGATCAAACTATACATGGGAGCAATAATGGAGAGCATCATTCCACCGATGAGAATGCCGACAATGACCAACATAGCAGGCTCGATGAGTGCGGTAACAGTTTTCAATGTACCAGAAACTTGATAATCTAAATACTCTGAAGCATCTTGCATCGATTTGTCAAGAGTACCACTTTTTTCGCCTGCTTCTGTAATTTTTATAATCATTCCTGGAAAGATTGCTTTATAATCTTTAAATCCTTGTGAAAGATTTCGGCCCGACACCACGAGCTGACGTGAATGTTGAATAGCTACCAGTACTTCACGTTTGTTAATAACAGCTTCTGAAAGTTCCATTGCATTGCCAATAGGGATACCTGCATTGAGTAGAAGATATAAACTACGCGTAAAACGGGCAACATCAATCTCCTTCCCTAATTTTGAAATATACGGGAGTGATAGCAATGTACTCACGATTAATCTTTTTTGCGTTTTAAATAAGAAATAAAAAGATGCTAGTACGCAAATAGTAATTCCTATAGCCAGAAGTGTATTATGGATAAGAAAATCAGAAGAATTAATGAGCATTTGTGTCGGCAAGGGTAGCGTTGTGCCAAGACTTTTGAAAACTGTCGCAATCTTGGGCATAACCACAATAAGAATAACGAGCATAACACCGATGAAAACGAACGAAATGAAAATTGGGTAAATAAGTGCGGAACGAATTTTGTCGGTAAATTCCATATCTTTTTTCATATTGATACGTAAATCATTGAGTGTGGTATCCAAGGTTCCTGCTTCTTCGCTGGCTCGAATAATATTGGCTGTTACATTATCAAAGATTTTGGGGAACCGTTCAAAGGTGGTATAAATTCGTTTGCCTTGCATTAAATCGGCACGCAATGCTTCTAAAAATATTTTCATATGTCCTTTCGAATCTTCGAGTAAAGAATCCACTGTTTCAATAATCGGAATGCCAGCTCCAAGCATGGTCGCCAGATTACTAATCAAGCCAATTTTCTCATTTCCCGAAATAGTAATATTTGCTATATTTTTCATTCGCTTTCTACTTTCGTTACGCGCATTACTTCTTCAATTGTCGTCAATCCCTTAGCGACTTTGGCTAACCCATCATCAAGCATCGTATGCATTCCTTCCGAGACCGCTAACTCAGTGATTGCATTTGCATCGTTCTTTTGGGATAGAAAATCACGAATCTTTTTGGTTACTTCAAGTACTTCGAAAACCCCAATACGACCGATATAACCTGTTGAATGACATACTTTACACCCTGATCCTTTATAGGCTCGGATTTCTTCGGCGTCTCCAAATGCTCGTATAAGCACTGCCTCTGGAATATGTTTCTTTAACTCTTGGCGCTGCACACTGATAGAGACTTTGCACATATCACAAATTTTTCTAATTAAACGCTGTGCAAAAATGACATTGACAGTTGACGCGACTAAGAACGGTTCAACACCCATGTCAGTTAAACGTGGCAATGTTGTTGCAGCATCATTCGTATGTAATGTGGACAATACCAAATGTCCGGTTAATGCAGCATTTACCGCAATGCTTGCTGTTTCATTGTCTCGAATTTCGCCGACAAATACAATATTAGGATCTTGACGAAGAATAGATCGTAAACCATTGGCAAAAGTTAAACCGGCTTTTGGGTTAACGTGAATTTGGTTTACGCCTTTAATCCGGTACTCAACCGGATCTTCAATG
>Ga0068855_100006275_pt1 | contig 14487 bp, 14 predicted proteins | sample KBSCornC52_FD_66592 | JGI IMG/M metagenome (GOLD analysis project Ga0068855, IMG submission 66592) | Corn rhizosphere microbial communities from Kellogg Biological Station, Michigan, USA - KBS Corn C5-2 | ecosystem: Host-associated > Plants > Roots > Rhizosphere > Soil ... | reverse complement strand
ACGGCCAGCGCCGTGGCCGCCGCGGTTCGGGGTGATGTAATGCGCCGCTGCCTTAGCCTGGGGCCGGGCATCCGCCGTGGCAATGGAGAGTCCGCAGAGCCGCATGACCGGCAGATCGACAACGTCATCGCCAACATACGCAAGCTCGTCGAGCGAGATGTTGGCACGTTGAAGAATATCCTTCACTGCTTCCATTTTGTATGACTGGCCCTGGTAGATAAATTCGAGCTTAAGGTCACGCGCTCGGATAGCGACAGTTGCAGACTCCCGCTTCGTAATGATGCCGATCCGCAAGCCGCCGAGCCGCGCAAGCGTGATGCCTAGTCCGTCATGTGCAGAGAAGCCCTTGAACTCAAGGCCGAATTCTTTGCCCGCCGAACTGGATTGGGGAAGGAAATAGAGTTGACCGTCGGTGAGAACGCCGTCAACGTCAAAGATCAAAACCTTTATGCGGCGCGCGCGGTCTTCCGCCGAAAATGTCATGCCTTGATGATACGTGCTGCGGAAGCCCTGATGCGGGCCCGTTTATCGCGGACCCGCATGAATTCGGTTTAGCGCCAATGTCCTTCGACCCAGAACCAACCGCCACGCCTGTGGTTCCAGTGACCCGGTACCCAACGTGCACGCGGCCGGGGCGGCTCAGCGTAGCGTCCCGGGACCCACACATAGGCATGTCCATCCCACCGGTGAAAGCCGGGTACCCAAACCCACCCTGGATGGCCAATTGGACGTGCGGGGACAACCTCAACAGGGCGCGGTGGCGGCGGCCCTATGCGAACAACGATTTGTGCCTGCGCTGCAGAGCACGTTAGAAAGGTTGCAAATACTGCGTTCAGCAGGAGTTTCTTCATCTCTATCATCTCCTTCGTTCTACTTCCGCCAGTAATTGACTCAGATTGGCTGGCGAAGTTGCGGAGACAGTCGCCGATTAATGCAGGCCGAGTAACGGATTTGTCAGCATCGGTGTCGGGATGGCTTCCACCGTTGCCCGACGATAGGCAGAGGAGTATGGGTAAAGCTCCGGTGCGGAGACCAGCTTTGCGCGAACAGGAATCTGGTGGAGATATGTTCGGACTAACTCCAGGTCATGGATATTGGCGACTGAATATGCTGTAAAGCTGTGTTCCCATATCGGCAGCTCGGAATCCATGCGGTAAGCGAATCCGTTCTTGATCAGTTCGATCGCGTGCGCGAGCGCGATGCTTTGCGGCGTGAGCAGCAAATGCAGTTGCGACGGCATTACAACATAGGCGTGCAGCTTATAGTGGCCCAGTTTGCGGTAGTGCAGCAGCGTCTCCACCATCAGGTCTGCGACGCGTCCGGTTTCGAACAAGGGACGACGATCGCGAGTGGCCGCTGTGACGAAAGACATACCCGAATGAGGAGTGCGAACGTTCTTCGCCATACACCGATGCTATGACCGCCTCAAAATCCGGTGAATCCCACGAATAGGGGTAACCACGAAAAGCTCGCAAGTAATAGTGCTTTGGTGTTAACCAACTCAGACCGCTTGGGCCGCGTCCTAGTGGGCTGGCACAAAAGAGATTAAGAGAGGGTACGAATGCAGCGGAAGTTACTGCCGGGGAAGCCTCATCCTCTGGGCGCTCACGCGACTTCAAAAGGGGCGAACTTCGCCGTCTATTCTGAAACTGCAACGGCCGTATTCGTGTGCCTCTTCGATGATTCCGGGAAGCAGGTCGATTGTGTGGAACTGCACGAGCGCACTGCATTTGTGTGGCACGGATTCATTCTGGATGTGAAACCGGGTCAACTTTACGGATTCCGTGTAGATGGACCATGGAATCCCGATCAAGGCTTGCGCTTCAACAAGAACAAGCTGTTAGTCGATCCCTACGCGGAAGCCGTGTCAGGCAAAGTGGACTGGAAGAAGCCCATTTTCCCGTACGACGTTGCGAGCGGCGACGACGCAAAGTTCTGTGACAAGGATGATGCGGACGCGGTACCTAAAAGCGTCATCATCCGGCATGACTTCAACTGGGAAGGTGATTGCTCGCCTCAGACTCCTCTGGCCGATTCGGTGATCTATGAGATGCATGTGAAAGGCTTCTCTATTCGGAACCCCGACGTCCCGGAGAACCTGAGAGGGACGTATGCAGGGCTCGCCCATCCATCCAGCATCGACTACCTCAAAGAACTCGGCATCACCGCTGTAGAGCTGCTGCCCATTCACGAGATGATCGACGATGGCTTTCTGCTGGATCGCGGGCTTCGCAATTACTGGGGCTACAACACACTGAACTTCTTCTCGCCGACGGGCCGTTACTCCGCGAGCGGTGATCGCGGCGGCCAGGTGCGTGAGTTCAAGGAGATGGTGAAGGCGCTCCATAAGGCCGGCATTGAAGTCATCCTCGATGTCGTCTACAACCACACCTGCGAAGGCAATCGCATGGGTCCTGTGCTGAGCTTCAAAGGCATCGACAACAGCACCTATTACCGGCAGGTTGTCGACAATCCGCGCTTCTATATGGACTACACCGGGACCGGCAACACTGTGAACGTCCGGCATCCGCAGGTTTTGAAGCTGATCATGGACAGCCTGCGCTACTGGGTGACTATCTATCACGTGGACGGTTTCAGGTTTGATCTCGCCGCGACTCTTGCGCGTGAGTTGCACGACGTCGACAAATTGGGCGGGTTCTTCGATACGATTCACCAGGATCCAACGCTGCAGGAAGTGAAGTTGATTGCCGAACCGTGGGACGTCGGAGACGGCGGTTACCAGGTCGGCAACTTTCCAGTGATGTGGGCAGAGTGGAACGGCAAATATCGCGACACCGTCCGTCGTTTCTGGAAAGGTGACGGCGGTGTGCTGTCGGACTTCGCATATCGACTTACGGGGTCAAGCGACCTCTATCAGCACGATGGCAGAAAGCCATACGCGAGCATCAACTTTGTGACCGCCCACGATGGCTTCACGCTATGCGACCTGGTGAGCTACAACGAGAAACACAACGAGGCGAACGGGGACAACAACGAAGACGGCGAGAGCCATAACAACTCGTGGAACATGGGCGCAGAAGGGCCGACAGATGACCCGGAAATTAACACCATGCGCGAACGGCAGATCCGCAACTTCCTGGCAACGGTTCTGCTGAGCCAGGGTGTACCGATGATCTGTGGCGGAGACGAGTTTGCGCGGTCGCAGCGTGGGAACAATAACTGCTACTGCCAGGACAATGAGCTCACCTGGTACGACTGGCAGCTTGACCCCTCCCGCGTCCGTCTGATGGAGTTCACTCGCAAGCTGGTAAAGCTTCGGCTGACACATCCGAATCTGCACCGCAGAAAGTTTTTCCAGGACCGTACGATTCGCAACTCAGTCGTGCGGGATATTGCATGGTATGGTGCCGACGGCAACGAGATGCCGGAAGCAGCGTGGAATGCTGAGTGGACACGGTCCCTCGGCCTCATGCTGAATGGCAAAACGTTGCAGGTGAGCGACGAACATGGCAATCCTCTTGCCGACGACAGCTTCCTTATCCTGGTAAACGCCTTCCATGAAGGTGTGGAGTTCGCGCTTCCGCCGGTCCCGAATGGTTCTCCGTGGTGCCAGGTGATGGACACCGAAAACATCGATGACCCCTTCAAGAACGTGAAGGTGGGAGACAAAGTCATCGTGGGTCCAAGATCGATGATGGTCTTTAGCGACAGCAGGGAAGTCATGCGCAAACTGAACGCCCCCGATGAGCCGAAGCCTACAGCGTCTGTGAATCCTGGAGTGCCTTCTTCATCCCGGCCCAACTGATGCGGCTGGATTGTTCTGGCGTACCACCGCCATGCCAATGGGTCTCCAGCGAAACGGCCTGGCGGTATCCCGCCGCCTTCAGTGCGCGGAACTGCGCCGACCAGTCCACGTAACCTTTGTCGACCGGTGCCCACTCCCGCTTACCGGCCTGATTAGCCACAACATTCTTTACATGGCAATGGTGAATGCGTGCCTTCGGAAGCATGTTAAATCCGATAGGAAAGACGTCGGTTTCCCCGACGAGAGCGGCGTTACCAGGATCCCAATTGAGGTTCAGCTTCGGTACGGCTTTCAGCACGCGCGCAGCTTCGTCGGCCCGGGCAGTGTTGCACGCCGGCTCATTCTCGAGAACCAGGTCGATACCCTGTTCGTTCGCGATTTCGCAGGCCTGCCGCAGCTTCTCATCCATATCCGCGCGGTGCGGTGCCGGATCGGCCAGGCGCCAGAAATCAAAGCAGCGAATCTTGTCCGTCTTGAACTGCTTTGCCACACCTATGCAGGCAGCCAATACGTCGTCCTGCTTCTTAAACTCGGCATCGTCATGCACGGGGTCGCTCTTTACGGATGCGTTCACGCGCGCTGCACCTGGCCAATTGACCTTGAAGAGCGGACTCGCAATATCCGTGACACGGAGCTTGTATTTCTGGAGCACAGCCTGTGCGCGGGCGACATCGTCTGAGCTCAGGTCTGCGACGTTCTTTCCCCAGGTGGTACGTATCTCCACCCACCCGAGTCCAAATTCGTTCGCGGCGACCGAACAGGCATGGTCGAAATCATTGGAGATCTCGTCCGTGATAACGCTCACTTTGAATGGCGAATTCTTCTGAGCCAACGCGCGAAACCACGACGAGCCCATGACAACGGCGGCCCCACTAAGTGTCACGAAATCTCGGCGTGTCCTCATTTTCACCACCTTCTGCGCTCTGGGCAGTGTCAACCTGCCACTAGCTACGATAGTCCGATCTTGACATTGGTCAAAGGCGACGATCCTCGCTGTTAGCAGTGGCCACTCGCAAGCCGGGCGCCTATCGCAGGGTTACATCCCAGATTCGGGAGAACCGCGCTCTTCCGGATGGTCCCTCGACGTTAAGAACAACGACGTACTCACCGGGAAGCTTGTATTGGTGCGTCGGATTCTGTTCCGTCGACTGGCTTCCATCCCCAAAGTCCCATTTCCAACCCGTGATCTGTCCCGTGGACTCATCCTGAAACGCCACGACGCGGCGCGCCGGATTGATCACCTTGAAACTCCATCTCGCATCCATCGGCTTCCGAAACTGTGGCTCGAGCGGCATAAGCCGGAACTCCCGCAGATAAGTGGAGTTGCCATACATCGTGTGCTCCGGTGAGAGATTCCAGAACCCGTTGTTCTTCCCATCCGTAGCGCCATCGTAGTCGATCACTGCCCAGGACAGGCCAACGATCTTGTTTTCGTCGAGCCGCGACTCCACCGAGCGCAGCGGTCCCTCGCACGCCGCGTAGTCAAAGGGTGTGATGTAGAACTCGAGCACGTACCTGCCGGACTGGCCCGGTCGAAAGCTGTAGGACTGTGCGTGGTTCGCCCATGGCAGTTCCTTATCCCAAGGTTGGCATCCCCACGCGAGCGCCCAGTCTTTCCCTTCAGATGGCGTAAAAATGTGATAATTCTGCGCCTGCACGCCGTGCATCGAGAAGTGTGCGTCCCACGGATCCTGATCGGTGTTGTTGCGGAAACGCGGAATCAACGGCCCGCCGGAGCGGTCGCCGTCTACCACCACTTCAAAGGTGTCGTTATGTAGACCTGGGTCGGCGAAATCCCAGTAGTTGTCGTAGGCCTCGTAGAGGAAGTACAGCCGGTTCAGTCCCTTGACCCAGCCGACCTTCACCTTGATCTCGAGATCCTTCGGGTCTGGCCTCGCATGCTTCTTCTCGTCATCGTGCATGTTCGCAAGCGTCACCGCGTAAGTTTCCGGCACTATCGCCCAGTCGTCGTCCTTGCCGTCGATCCGTGGAATCTGGTCGGCAGGGAACTGGAATACCTTCAGGATGGGCTGCGCCGGCGCGGTTGCCTCCTTCATGTTGTCCGGCTGGTTGGGCGCTGCCAGGCGCGGTGCCGCTCGTTGCGCCAGACTGCTCAACGCAACGCCGGAACACAATGCGATCACTCCCAGGGCTCTCACGAGTTCGAAACCGCCTTTCCAGGCCCAGTCCATCCTAGAACGCCGTTCAGCGGTTGATCGCCCCGATCGCACCCTTCATCTCCGCGCCGTAGATAAAGCTCTTGTGTTACCGCCTGCTACGCTCCTGTGCGAGTAGGGTTCGCCGTGCCGCTCCACCTGGCTCACATCAAACTCCGTGGTTCCCACCGGGTCCCACCTCGCACCCTGCGGGACGAGCACATTCTCCACCAACCGGCCAGTATTCTCTCCAGTCCGAACCTGGATGCGACTGCCGTCAATTCCTTTTTCCGCGGTCATATACTGCTTCACATTCAGGGTGCGTTCAGCGGCGGCATCAGGTTTCTCCGCCGTATCGTGATCGCCGACGATCACCAGCTTTGCACTGGCATCTCGAGTCAATTGCAGTGCGATGTCGTCGAGGCAGCCCTTGGCCTCATTATCCACGCGCATCGGGCGCTTACGATCACGCGCGAACGAAACGCTGCAGAGGCTACGTGCTGCCGGCGCAGGCGCCAGTGGCGGCGGAGGCGGCGGCATTACCTCCACCGCGATGGTCGCCGTTGCTGCCTGTCCCCGGTCGTCGACCACGTTGCACTTCACCGTTATAGTTCCCGGGTTAACATCTACGGCCGCCAGAGTCGCGCTCGGCCCCGTGCCGGTGATCTGCCCCGCCGTCGCTCCGTATGAGTAGCTCAGCGGCCAGCCCAGAGGGCTCTTTGCAACAGCCGTAATTGAGGTAAACGCACCCGGCACAATCCGCGTCGGACTCGCGGAACACGCAATCGACGGTGGAGCGCTCCCCACCACGCGGAACGCGGCCCGGCACTCGTGGATCTGCGACTTGCGACGGCTCGTCCGCGCGCGCCCGGTCACGACGTAGTCACCGGGCTGAAGCCCTGCTGTGCTCACACGCGGAGCGGTTCCCACGGTTGAGATCTGCCCACCCGTGGTGGACCACATATATTCCGGCGGCTTCGCGCCCGGTGCCTGCCCGCCCGGTGAACCCTCGGCTAGCTCGCCGGTCACATGAACGGTCTCGCCCGCCATCACCGTTGCAGGCTCCGCGATGCAACGCAGCTCAGCCGGTGCCGGAGCGTCCGTCTGGGCAGACACCGCCGCCCGCCCCTGCGTCGATATCAGAGCGCCAATTCCAATCATCAGGACCCAGCAGGCCCGTTGCACACGCGAACCCATGAGCGATTTCCCTCGCCCAAGTGTTGCAGAGATTCACGAAGACGAGCGCGTGGGGAATCCGCACAGTTATCCCCGCCATAGACGGGCATCATGTTGCTCGGCAGGCGCTTACAGTAGAAGAAGGGGCATCTTACTGTCTATGGCTACTGAGATCGGCGACAACGCAATCGCGAGGCGAAGCCTCGTCGTGCGTGACGCCCTATCGTTGCTGACGATCTCGTTGATCACAGGCCTTCTGTTCGCCTGCACACTCTTTCTCTTCCGATCATTCTCAACTCACCGCGCCGAACTCGCACAGCGCTGGTCAGATCGCGGCCGTCGTGCACTGCTGGCAAACAGACCGCAGGAGGCGATCGCGGACCTACACGCGGCGCTACTCTACTCACCAGCGACACGTGAGTATGAACTCCTGCTCGCGCAGGCTCTCGGCCAGGCCGGTCGTACCGAGGAGAGCTACAACTACTTTCTCGGCCTGCACGAAACTGCTCCCGGTGACGGTGATATCAATCTGGCGCTCGCGCGGTTGGAATCAGCAAAGGGCGATCGCGACCAGGCGGTTGAGTATTATCGTGCTGCCATCTACGGCACTTGGAGTCAGGGCGGGGGCGTCGAGAGGCGAGCGGCGGTTCGTACTGAACTTGCACGCTACCTGATTGTCCAGCATGACTTTCAGACCGCCCGCCTGGAACTTCTCATTGCGGGTGGCAACACCTCGGACAGCTACGAACGGGACATGAACTTCGGCCACCTCTTTGAAGAGGCGCAGGATCTCAGGGATGCCGCCGCGTATTATCAGAAGGCAATCGCTACTCGCCCGGATGACACTCAGGCGCTTGAGAACGCCGGGCGTGTTGCATACGCGCTGGCAGATTACACGACCGCTCATAAACTGTTGGATCGCGCCGCCGCACTCCGCACCCGGGAGCGCAGCCCTCAGGCAGCAGCCGACGCATCGATCGCGCGCAACGCGGAGCGCTTGTTGGAGCTTAACCCGTCCCTTTCGCTGCCCCCCGGTCAACGCGTGGCCCGCATCTTGACTCTGCGCGCGATTGCAAAGAAGCGTCTCGACGCCTGCACGCAACGCACCGGCGTGCAGCCCTCTGCTGCGCTTCAGGCGATTGCAGCGCGATGGACTGGCCCTGACGCTACCTCCAACGCTGCGACCCTGCTCCGTGACCCAGTACGGCAGGACGCAGCTCTCAAGCTCGCCTTTGACACCGAACGCGAGTTGGAATCGCAATGTGGCCCCGCATCCGGCGACGACGCTCTTCTCCTCCGGCTCGCCCAGCCTCAGAAGGAGGGCGCCGCGAGTCATGGATAGCTCCTTCAAGAGCGCTCTGCCTGCCGCCACTTCCTCCATTGCCCAGCACGCTGCCAGCATTCGCGAAGAGCGCCTGCTGTTGCTGCTGTCGATCTTCGTCGGTGTCATCTCCGGCCTTCTGGTGGTGTCGTTCCGTATGGCTATCGAGTGGCTCACGGTACTGCTGCAGGGATCCTTGCCTGCACCGCATCAGGCGAGACTGCTTGAAGTTCCGGCCATCGCCGGTATTTTTATCGCCTTGTTTGTCCGGTTTGTATTTCCGGCTGCCCGCGGCAGCGGCGTCAATCAGACCAAGGCCGCTCTCTATATCCACAACGGCTACATCTCCACGCGCACGGTGCTGGGCAAATTTCTGCTCTCGGCGTTCGCCATTGGAAGCGGCTACTCCCTGGGACCTGAGGACCCATCGCTGCAAATCGGCGCCGGCGTCGCCTCGCTCATTAGCCGGCGGTTCGGCTTGTCCCGCGCGCGTCTGCGTCTCTTTGCACCTATCGGAGCTGCGGCTGGCCTCGCTGCCGCATTCAATGCGCCCATCTCCGCCATACTGTTCGTAATCGAAGAGGTTATTGGGAATTGGAGTGCAGCCGTTCTTGGTTCCGTTGTGCTCTCGGCCGTGTCCGCAGTTGTTGTCGCTCGATGGTTCTGGGGCGCCGAGCCGATGTTCCGTATACCCGTTGTGAACCTCGTAGATCCGCGCGAACTGATGGCCTACGCTGTTCTGGGCGTTATCGGTGGCATTGCGTCGCTGGTCTTCACGAAAGCGCTCGGATGGTTACGCCCTTTGCTGCGTCGCCAACCGGCGAACTGGCAGCTCCTCCATCCGCCCGTGGCAGGGTTTCTCGTCGGCTGCATCGGCTACTTCGGCCTGCCTCAAATCATGGGCGCGGGATACGAGACCATCGACCAGGCGATGCACGGCCAGTTCGCACTGAAGCTGCTCCTGCTCCTCGCCCTGTTCAAGATCATCGCCACAACACTCTCGTTCTCAAGCGGAACGCCCGGCGGCATGTTCGCCCCAACCTTGTTCATCGGCGCGATGCTAGGAGCAGCCGTCGGAGCATTCGAGCATATCTACTTCCCTCATTTCAGCGGTCCCATCGGCTCCTACGCACTGGTCGGAATGGGGGTCCTGTTTGCCGCCTTCCTCCGGGCACCCCTCACCTCCGTTTTCATGGTGTTGGAGGTCAGCGGGAACTACTCCATCATCATTCCTGTGATCCTCTCCAATACGATCGCGTACCTGCTCTCTCGCGCCCTCCAGCCTGTCCCCGTCTTCGAGATATTCACCCACCAGGATGGGCTTTACCTTCCCTCGATGGAAGAGCGGCGCGAAGAGAGCAATCTTCACCTGGAAGACGCGATGCAGCCCATTACCGCTCCAGTGCTGCAGGGCTCCGATACTCTGCCGTCAGCAGCCGGCGCTTACTCGCAGTACGCCGAAAGCCCTGCCCCAGCCGTGCTTGTCCACTGCACGGACGGTCTCTGGTATGCCGCTACGCGGGCCGAGATGGCCGCCATTCTCACCGGCTCCGCACCTCAGTCCGAATCCGCGCCAGCCGCTCCTGCCGAACCTGCCGCCGGAGCAGGGCCGGACCCCAACGCCATCCTGGAGCAGCGACTCGGGTCCGAGCGCACACCCGTCCTCTTCCCGGACCTTCCGCTCGCCTCTGCGCTTCCGCACTTTCGCCGCTGGCCTCTGTTGCCTGTCACGAATCGTGCGGTTCGCGGGGCTCTCGAAGGGACGGTTTCACTGGAAGACGTTCTGAAGCGTTACCAGCAGCGCTGAGCGCTTCCACTCGGCGTATCCTTAACAGCGAACAAGATGGGCCGCAATCTCTACATTCTCGCCGTCTCGCTCGCTCTCTTCGGGCTTCTCTCCTGCGGTGTGGCCTTCACCAACATTGCGCATCAGCCTGGCTCGCCGGGTGATTCCTCGCTCTGGCGCATGATGGGCCTGGTCCTCTTCGTGATTGCGCTCCTCGTCGGGCTTGCGGGTATCCTCTCAGCCCTCTTCGAGCAGGCCGAGCGCCGTGCAGACGAAGCCCGCCAGGCGCGGGGGCGCCGCCCTTAAGGCCTGCCTCACTTCGATACAATCGCTGAATGCGGCACTTTGCGCTTTGGAAAGGACACCGACCCACGCATGTTTGAGGTCACCGTAGAAGCCGGCTTCTCTTCAGGCCATTACCTGCGGAACTACCACGGGAAGTGCGAGAATCCCCATGGCCACAATTATCGTGTGCTCGTGACGCTCGCCGGCGCCAAGTTGGACGAGACCGGACTGCTACTCGATTTCAAAGTGCTCAAGACGCTTCTTCGGCCCGTCGTCGATTACCTCGACCATCGCATGATCAACGACCTGCCTCCTTTTACCGAGTTGAATCCATCGGCCGAGAACCTCGCCCACTACTTCTTCCAGGAGACCAGCCGTGCACTGGTCGAGAAGACCGGCGGTCGCGTTCACGTGAAAGACTGCACTATCTTCGAGACCGACACCAGCTTCGCTCGCTACTACGAGTAGCGCCCCAGATCACCACTTCTTCCGGTAGACCAGCGCATCCAGCCCGCGCCCATAGAAGCCTTCGTGCATTGCGACTCTGTCATAGCCCATCCGTTCATAGAAGCGGATTGCGGCGATGTTGCCGTTGTACACATGCAGCCCCATGCCGCTCGTGCCGGCGGCGCGCGCCTGCTCTTCCACATCGCCCATGAGGCGGGTTGCCAGGCCGAGGCGGCGACCCTCCGGCGCAACGTCCAGCGTCACCAGGTACGCCCACTGGTCCTCCAGGTGCGCGATGCAGAATCCGCTCAGGATCTCGTCGCGCTCGGCAAGGACGCAGATAGCGCCGCGGGCCTCCGCAAGCCGTCGCATCTCGCGCAGGCCAAATCGGAATGGCAGCTCGAAGCATACGATATCTAACGCGTGCATGGGCTTCCAGTCACCTGGTCTGTAGCCACGGAGCACCAGCTTGCTCTGTTCGTCAGCCTTCATTCGATGCTCCGTGCGTGCCGTCTTCATTCCTCTTCCGATATACCATCACGTATGCGCTTAGCCTCAGCCGTTCTTCTGCTGTCTGTCGCTGCGTCTGCGTTCGCCCAAGCCCCCGCGCCGCCTCGTCCCATCGAAATCAAGGTTGTCGTTGTCAATATGTTCGAAATCGGTGCTGACAGCGGCGATGCGCCCGGGGAGTACCAGTACTGGGTGGACCGGCAGCACCTGGACAGCGTGATTTCATTCCCACAGGGCAATCACGACCTGCGCCTGAACCGGCGGACGGGCGTGCTTGGCGTGCTCACCGGCGTCGGCACCGCGCGGGCAGCCGCTACGATCATGGCGCTTGGCCTCGACCCGCGCTTCGATCTGACCCATGCTTACTTCCTCGTTGCCGGAATCGGCGGCATCGACCCCGACGCCGGCTCGCTCGCGTCGGCGGTTTGGAACGACTGGGTTGTCGACGGTGACCTAGGATACGAGATCGACGCCCGGGAGATCCCGCGGGACACTCCCGAGCAGCGGGCGCTTTGGAGCACCGGGTACGTTCCGCTCCGCAAGTCGGTACCTTACGAGCAGCCGCCGGATGAGGACAGCCGCCTGGTGTACCGGCTCAACGCCGGGCTGGTGGACTGGGCTTACCAGCTCACCCGGAACGTCCCGCTACCCGACCCTCCGGAGCTCCAGAAGCTAAGACTGGAGTTCGATGGCTCCGCTGCCCAACGGCCACCGTTCGTCTTCAAGGGTGCCAACCTCTCCGCCAGTACGTTCTGGCATGGGCGGCTAATGCAGGACTGGGCCGAGCGCTGGGTCAAGTACATGACCGGTGGACAGGGCAGCTATGCGATCTCCGGCATGGAGGATTCCGGGACTCTCCAGTCGCTCTCATGGCTGGCTCGGGCTCACCGCGTCGACTTAGACCGCGTGCTCGTGCTGCGCACCGCCAGCAACTTCGATGTGCCAAAGCGAGGGCAGTCGGCGGCGGACTCACTTGCTGGTACCAAGCTCGCCCACTACTCGGCCTTCCTGCCGGCGCTTGACAGTGCCTATCGCGTCGGCCATGTGGTTGTGGACGATATCGTCACGCACTGGACCGAGCGGCGGGACCGTATACCCCGGTAATTTATTTGCAAAATATTCTAAACAGACAGCTTAGGGAAATAGATACTCGTAAAGTATTCAACCGCGGAAGCTTACGGGCAAAGTATTCGATTCTTTGAACTTAGACCGACCGCCAACGAAATGGACGATCGGAGTACAGTTCAACGCAAAATTGCACCTATTTCTATTATATCAAGCCATGCAAGTTCACATAGCAATCTATTTTAATTCTAAACCGCTGAAAGCAGGAGGCTTATGCTGGATTAGCAGCATTGAGGACTTGACAGCTATTCAAGGCGCCTGCGAACGAAGCCGCGTACGGTTTCCGCTGCAATGCCAAATACGACGAAAGCCGTCATCTCGCTTGCTCGCTCACGGATGCTCTGATCTTCCTTGGGGCGGAGCAGGCCGAGAGCGGGAAGGGCCTTTTCCTGGGTGAGCGCTTCGAGTGCGATTCCGAAGCTGGCTCCTTCCTTGGAGGTTGCAGCAGGGTAGAACTCGGCGAGAATGCCGTACGCAGCGCCGGCCGCGAGTCCTAGGCCCCATTCGATGCCCTCTGCCGCAAGCTCGCGGGTCTCCGGGGAGAGCTCATGCCCGGCGACTTTTTCGGCCAGCAGCTCAGTGGGCTGTTCCTCGTCCTCGTCGGATCGCGGTGGAAACATGCGCTCGGCAAACGTCATGGCGATTGTTCCTGCGACGCCGGCGGCCAAGCCCGCCAGCAAACCCCTGGCTATGGAGCGCGAGGGTTGCGCCACCATCTCTTCTGCACCTCTACTCATCAACACCACCTTGAACTGCTGCTCGAAACCGTTGGATGCAAACAGGGTTCATGAAGAGTGCCCCAAGACAGATCGAACGCGGGCGCACAGCCGAAATTTAAGTCATGCATACGACGGATCAGTTGCAGGGACCAACCAAGGTGCTGGATAGGGTTGGCTAGCGCTGGCCAGCGCTCTCGTTCCACTCGTAGACGACGACACCCAGATCGCCGAGCGTTTTCAGGGTGGATTCGACGGTCCGCCGGACTGCAGGCCGGGCGGATTGGGGAGTGTTATGCGCTTCCTCAACAGCGATGACGCGGCCGTATGGCCAAGAGCTCTCCGGCAGGGCGCTGAGCGCTTTCGGCAGGTCGCTCATGCGGATCACGACGTCCTGCCGACGCGCACCCTCGGGCCGGAGCATACCGCCGGTGCCGATTGCGCTCGGGTTCGCGTCCGCGACGGTAACGTGTAGCGTTGCCATGTTCTGCTGGACCGTGAGGTAGGGGTTTTCCCAGCTGGAAAGACTGTGGACTGCCATGTACCGGCTCTTGGACGGCGGGGGAATCAGCGTCAGGAACTGGCGTGCGGAGTCGATATCGGCCGCGCTGGCCGTCAACGGAGTGGTGCCTGCTGCGGCTGTGCGACAGCCGCCGAGAACGAGAGGCGAGGCGAGGCAGGCTGCGAGGGCGAGGGCAGTCAGCGCATTGCGCACGGAACATAAACTAGAGGAATCTGCAGGGGAGCTGGGGCTGGACACGACATTAAGCATACCAATCCCTGAGATGCCGATCCAGAGGGTTCTTATCGCCCCGTCCAGACCGGAGTGCGTTTTTCGAGGAAAGCCCGGGTGCCCTCGCGCTTGTCGTCAGTTTCACAAAGACGCCCGAAGATCTTTGCCTCGAGTGCGAGCGCGTTCTCCAGTGTGAGGTCGGCGCCGCGGTCAACTGCCTCGATCGCGGCTGACACGGCGAGCGACGGCATGGCAGCTATACTCCTAGCGAGATCGAACGCGCGGGCGAGCAGCGCCTCGGAGTCGCCCTCGACGAGTTCATCGATGAGGCCGATGCGTAGCGCCTCCGCGGCGTCGATAACCGCACCGGTGAGCAGCAGTTTCAGGGCAGCGCCGCGGCCGACGAGCCGGGGTAGCCTTTGGGAGCCGCCGTACCCGGGAATGAGTCCGAGCTTGATCTCCGGTT
>Ga0068855_100006269_pt1 | contig 14498 bp, 12 predicted proteins | sample KBSCornC52_FD_66592 | JGI IMG/M metagenome (GOLD analysis project Ga0068855, IMG submission 66592) | Corn rhizosphere microbial communities from Kellogg Biological Station, Michigan, USA - KBS Corn C5-2 | ecosystem: Host-associated > Plants > Roots > Rhizosphere > Soil ... | reverse complement strand
AAGCCGACGCCAGGATTCGAACCAGGGACCTGCTGTTTACGAAACAGCTGCTCTGCCACTGAGCCACGTCGGCAAACCGCTCAGTAGTATGGCAAATTCGGACGCACTTGTCAAGCTAGATCCGAATGTGATCAAAGCAAGACTAAGTTCTCAATAGCCTGAACTGTATCCCGAATGTCAAACCTTGAAGCGCACGTGCAGGATGTCGCCATCCTTAACGAGATACTCCTTACCTTCCAGACGCATTTTGCCAGCGGCTCGGGCCTCGTCCCAGCAACCACCTGCCGATTGAAAATCCTCGAACGACATCACCTCGGCCCGGATAAAACCACGGGCAAGGTCGCTATGAATGGCCCCGGCAGCGCCCACAGCATTCGTTCCCTTCTGGATGGTCCAGGCGCGAACCTCATCCTCGCCAACGGTGAAGAAGCTCATCACGCCCAGCGCGGAGTAGGCAGCTCGAATCAGCCGGTCACGGGCGGCTTCCGGAACCCCCATCGCCTCCAGGAACTCCCGCTCGTCGTCCGGTTCCATCTGCGAGACTTCCATTTCGATCTTCGCGCACAGCGTCACGACGGTCGTCTGATGCTCTGCCGCATAGGCGCTCAATGGCCCAACGCTCGCGGGAGCCTCCTCGCCCAGGTCGCCCTCTCCCACGTTGGCGACGAGGATCAGCGGCTTCTGCGATACAAAGGCGTAGCTCTTCACAGAGCGCGCTTCATCCTCCGACAATGTGAGCGTTCGCACTGGCTGTGAGTCTTCCAAGTGAGTCTTGATCCTCAGCAGCACCTGTTCTTCAGCCGCTTCCGCGTTGTTCTGGCGCTTTTGCAGCCGCGCCTTCTCCAGCTTCTCAAGCCGGGTCTCGACCACGGTCATGTCCGCCAGAAGGAGCTCTTCGAGAATCTTCTCTGCGTCACGCAGCGGGTTTACACCGCCCTCAGGGACCACGACGGCAGGGTCGTCGAAAGCGCGAACCACCAGAATAAGCGCGTCCATATTGCGCACCGCCGCAAAGAAGTCCGCGCCATACTTATCGCCGCGTCCGTGTGCGTCACTTCGCTCGACACGAGCGCCCCCCTCCGTGAACTCAATGCTCGCTGGAGTGATCTTCTTTGGCGTGCACTGCTCGACCGCATAATCGAACCGCTTGTCCGGTACCGGAATGACGCCTACTGAGACTTCACCGCCGCCAAATCGATTTAGCTCAATCTGTGTTCGCGTGAGCGCGCAATAAAGACTCGTCTTGCCGGATTGAGGCAGACCGATAATTCCTACCTTCATAATCGAATGATATTCCTGTTGAGTAAATTGAATCTTGCTATAAGTCGTCGTGGAGAAGCTTCAAGAAAGGACGCAAGCCCATTTCGTGCCAGAATTCCTGAGCCGCCGGGTTGGACTCTGCGATATACAGCTCGACCGCAATGGCTTTGCGATTGACAAACCACCGCCTCAGCTCTTCATAGAGAGCCCGTCCTACGCCACGATTGCGCCACGATTCCAGCACATAGATGTCGGATATAAACCCGTAGAGGCCCGGAAGCGCGATCGCGGGTCGCGGCTGGAGCTCACCCATGATGTAAGCGACGATTTCCCCAGACTCGATGCTTTCAGCAACGACCACGCGTGCATTTGCTGAGCGCATCATTTCGACCACGTGCCGGACGTACTTCATCTCACCATCCGGCGCGATTGTAAAGCGCGAATCGATGGCTCGATGATGCTCCATCAATAAGCGCCACATACATCCGATTTCTTCGCGGTCCGCACGACGCGCGTCTCGCACAAGAAACTCGCTCATATTAGCCCTCAAGCTGAGGAACAGCGTGTTAAGCCCGGTATCGCAGCCTCGCGGCGCTAATAACGATCGTGGCGGAGGCCGTGAGCAGAATATCCTGTGCCTGCGCGCCATCCCCCCGCGGGCACAGGAGGACTCTGCCCGTCAATCACATCCTCTATCTCGGCAGCCATGCCTGCTGGCGAGCCCGGCTCCCTCATCCGGTCCGTGCGTGCAATGGCCCTCTCAAGATCTCTCAAGTCGAAATAATTTCGGCCCGCGACGTTTCGCAGCTCCCTGGCAGTCATTTCCGGATGCGCCACAACCGCAATTCTCTTGCCCTTGCTTCGGACCAGCTCCAGAGCGCGCTCGAAATCGCTGTCTCCGCTCATTAGTATACAGGTTTCGTAGAGCGTGACGGTGTTGAACATATCGATCACGAGCTCGATATCGAGGTTGGCCTTTTCAACGATATCGCCCGTCGAATCGTCGACCATCTGCTTGATGGCCTTTGTACGCACCGTATACCCCGAATAGATTAGATACTCGTGGAACGCGTTATCGCGGTTCTTGGCCTGTGAATCGGCGCCGGTGTAATAGTAGGCCTCGCTGATGACATTGCCAGCGTCGCGTCCAAAGAATGCAAGCACCTTACGGAAATCGACGTACCATCCAAGCTTTTTTTGGGCGTAATACATGTTCGCCCCATCGACAAAGATCGAAACGCGCTGCATCGTCCCCCCTTTCAGGACCGCAGTAACTTCGCCATGCCGACCTATTTGCTTCTTGACGTAGTTGCTATGTATTGATAATAATTGAGCAAATCGTATTTGAGCGGCGCCAGACTGAGGCACGGCCCCGGATGTAGTTCCGTGTGGTTGGCTGGGTATCCTGCTGGAATCGCTTGTTTTTCTTCGGGGCGAAATGTAGGGGCGAGTCAAGGCGGAGGCGATCCCTCTAGCGGACGGGCCGCCGGTGATGGCGGCCCGAGGGATCACTTAAATTATTTAGCGTCGCGAGCGAGCCTGAGAAGGTCTTCGCAGGCTTTCACCTGCTCGACGACCTCTTGCTTCACACTCGCCATTGTTTCATCATCGAATGCGAGCCATTCCACAATCGCCGGATCCAGCGGATGCTGCGACGTGTGCTCAGAAGCGATATAACCGCACTCCCAGGCTAGCCAGTTACCAACGTGGACCAGAGCCGTCATTTCGAAGTGCTCCGTCTCACGACTTGGATCGTGATGGCTGCCCATCATGGCGACAAGATGCGGCGGGAAGTTCCAGTATTCTGCGATCCGCCGGCCGACCATCACGTGATCCAGGCCGAGCACCATATTCTCAGCCTCACGTGAAGTCTTGTGCTCGCGCGCTGCGAAGGCCATCGATACGGCGTACTGCACAGGGAAGTAACTATCGAGAAACAGCGCTCCTAGATCGTGCAGAAGTCCCCCTACGAACGCTTCATCCGGCGCGCTCCGCAGTTTCGGCAGCCTCTTGCGACCAACGATACCTCCGGCAACAGCGGTCGCAATGGAATGCTCCCAAAACTTACTTCTGTTCAGTCCGTAGGGCATGCTCTTCTGGCCAAGAAGCCCGAACGCGGAGACGCCAAGAACAAGATTCCGAACCGTATTGAAGCCGAGGATCACGACCGCGTGCGTGATTGTGCTAATTCGCTTCGGGAACCCGTAGTAAGACGAGTTCACTATTCTCAGCACTTTAGACGAGAGCCCCTGATCCATGGAGATAAGCTTATTCAGGTCTTCGGCAGACGTGTCAGGGCTGTTGACCGTCTGCATGATCCGCGTTACGACGGCCGGCAGCGGTGGAAGGTCCGCAAGCTTCTTTTCTAGAGTTTGTTGGAAGACAGCACGGTCTATCCGAATGGATTTCACATCGGGTGGCATTCGCCAGTCCTTTCTCAATCTGAGCGGCGGAAGAGATGCCTGCTAAGGCTTCCAATTCTGCGCCCAAGCTTTCGGTACGGGTTGAACACAAAAGTTATCTTACAGCCGAGAACGCTTGTGCTTACGATAAGAGCGCTACTGTAATCCGGGATCATAGTCAGGCAATATGACGCGTTGCGAGTGAATTTTCGGACTTGCAGTTCTCAAACTTTAGAGAGAAAGCGTGCGATTTTCGACGAGTAGTCGATCTTCGGCCGTTTCGACCGGACGTGCGCGATTATGTTCAGGTCAAAAGAAGGAAATATAAGATATTGCAAAGTAACCTGCGCAGACAAGCAATTCCACTGTCTAACTTTAGTTGGGAGAATAAGTAGAATAGGTAAAAGACAATAATCTATGCCTCAGGAGCATGTCATTGCACGTTACGTCACCCGGGATGTCGGCACATTCTGTCCGGCATCTAGATCAGATTGGGACCCAAGGAAGAGGCTATGGAGCCGAAAAGTGACAACAGAATCCTCATTCTCAGCGATCGAATTGATCTGGCCGACGAAACCGCGATCGAGCTGCAGACGCTTGGATTCTCGGGTGTCATCGCGCAGGGAATTCAAGAAGCCGTGGAGTTCGTTGAAGACCGAAACGTTTCGGTAGTCCTTATCGTTTCCGCATCGTCGCATTCGGCCGCGAAGGCGTACTGCGGCACAATTCGCACAGTGTCTGCAGTTCCCATTCTGGCCGTTTGCCATCGTGCGGGCGAGCATGACGTGGCCGGCGTGCTGGCATCCGGCGCCGATGATTGTGTTCGACCCTCGGTCGGCCACGTCGAGCTCGCTGCCCGCGTGCGATCGCTGATCCGGCGAGCTGCCACGCCCTCTTACCAGGCAGGCGCAGCGCCCTTCCGGCGTGATCGAGACTCAGGCTCTGCACTTCGGGTTGGCGTCGTGCGGCTGGACCTCACAACCTGCCGCGTTAGCGTCAACGGCAGAGCGCACATGCTCACGCCGAACGAATTCCGGCTCATGGCCGTGTTCATGGGCGCGCCCGGCGAGGTTTTCTCCCGTGAAGACTTGCGAAGGCGAGTCTGGCCAAACGAGCGACACAGCCTTCATCTCATTGAAGTCCATATCGCCAACCTCCGCACCAAGATTGAAGTCGATCCCCACCGACCCGCATATATCCTCACAGTTCGGTCTCGCGGCTACAAGTTTGCAGGCAAGCCATAATAGCATTCACCGATACTTTTCTCGACGTCCACGAGCGCTCTGCCCGTGGACGTTTTACCGTGTCATGCTGATTTTTTGGCGGCATGCGGCGCCTGGCTCGGCAGGAATTGCATATCCTGCGGCAGAACTTTGGTTTTGCCTGTGAGCGGGAATCGTTCAGGCTCCGCAGGAGTGGAGAGTTCCCCACACCCTCGAATATTTCGGCAAAAAGGACGGATCGCATAATGACATCAGTGAAGAATTCGCCAGCCTGGAAGGCATTGGAAGAGCATTACCAGTCCGCGTCGAACCTCTCGATGCGAGATCTATTCGCCGCGGATTCTGGCCGTTTCGATAGATTCTCCGTCCGATTTCAGGACATTTTGCTTGACTACTCGAAGAACCGCATCACCGAGGAGACTTTCAGGCTCCTCGTCGCATTGGCAACGCAGGCAAATGTTGCGAATTGGGCCGACAGAATGTTCAACGGGGAGAAGATCAACATCACTGAGAACCGAGCTGTCCTGCACATCGCGCTGCGCAACCGGTCGAATCGGCCGATCGTGGTGGATGGGCAGAACGTGATGCCGGAAGTAAATGCCGTCCTTGCCCACATGCGCGAGTTCACCGAGCAGGTTCGGAGCGGCGAATGGAAGGGCTATACCGGGAAGCCGATCACCGACATCGTCAATATCGGCATTGGCGGGTCGGATCTCGGTCCGGTAATGGCGACCGAAGCGCTTAAGCCGTATGGAAAGCCGGGACTGAATGTCCACTTTGTCTCCAATGTGGACGGCACTCACATCGCCGAGACTTTGAAGCAACTCAACCCTGAAACCGCCCTGTTCATCGTCGCCTCGAAGACGTTCACAACTCAGGAGACGCTTACCAACGCACACAGCGCCAAAGACTGGCTTCTCAGTTCGCTGAAAGACGCGAATGCGATCGCTCGTCACTTCGTCGCGCTGTCCACGAACGCAAAGGAGGTATCGGCGTTCGGGATCGACACGAAGAACATGTTTGGTTTCTGGGACTGGGTTGGCGGAAGATACTCCCTCTGGTCGGCAATCGGACTGCCAATCGCGCTCTTCATTGGGATGGACAACTTCGAAGCGATGCTGCAGGGTGGTTTTGAGATGGACGAGCACTTCCGCTCCACGCCCTACGAGTCCAACCTGCCGGTGATTCTTGCGCTCATGGGGATCTGGTACAACAATTTCTTTGGTGCGCAGACGCACGCGATTCTGCCTTACGATCAATACATGCACCGCTTTCCGGCCTATTTCCAGCAAGGTGACATGGAGAGTAATGGCAAGAGCGTGAATCGCGAAGGCGAGCCGGTAGGCGTATCCACGGGACCGATCATATGGGGAGAGCCGGGGACGAACGGGCAGCACGCGTTCTATCAGCTGATCCATCAGGGAACCAAGCTCGTCCCGTGCGATTTCCTGGCCCCAGTCGAGACCCACAACCCGCTGGGCGAGCACCACGCCATCCTGCTCTCCAACTTCTTCGCCCAAACCGAGGCGCTGATGAAAGGGAAATCGGCGGACGAGGTGCGAGCGGAGTTGGAGAAACAGGGCATGCCTGAAGCCGAAATCGCCGCGCTGACCCCGCACAAGGTCTTCACCGGCAATCGGCCGACGAACTCGATCCTTTTTCAAAAGCTGACGCCTAAGACCCTCGGATCGCTCATCGCGATGTACGAGCATAAGATCTTCACGCAGGGCATCATCTGGAACATCAATTCGTTCGATCAGTGGGGCGTCGAGCTTGGCAAACAGCTTGCGAAAGCCATTCTGCCTGAGCTGGCTGGCGAAGCTAAGGTTGAGTCGCACGATTCCTCAACGAACGGCCTGATCAACGATTACAAGGCGAGGCGGTGACAATTGTCAATTGTTAGTCGCGCTGGCTGGAGAGCAGGCGCAGGATGAGCATGAACAGGTTCACGAAATCCAGGTAGAGCGAGACGGCTCCGAATACGGCGTCCTCAGGCTGCAGTCGATGCATGATCCGCGATGTGTCGTAGAGCACGTACCCACTGAAGATCAGGATGCCGAGCACGCAGTAAACGATCGACATCCACTGAGCGTGCACGAAAAACATCACAATTCCCGCGACGATCAATGCGATCAATGCGACGAACAGCATGCCGCCCAGGAAGCTGAAGTCCTTCTTAGTCGTGAAAACATAGGCTGTCAGCCCGCCGAAGACCGCGATCGTGATCCAGCCTGCCGTCGACGCCAGACCTGGGAATCGCGCTTCGTACAGAGTAAGCAGAGGACCGAGGATCGCTCCCTGGATCGCCGAGTAGAGCAGGAGCAGCGCCAGATTCACACCTGGCACGCGACCGGCGAAACTGAGCGCGATGATGCAAACAAATCCCGCGATCGCAAGGATCGGCCAGAAACCCAGGACCGCGGCGGCGTTCATGGCTGCATACCAACCCACCAGGCAAGTCACGAGCAGCGAGCCAAAGAACAGCGAATATACTTTGCGGATGAACTCCGCGCGAACATCTTGTGAGTAATCGGCGACAAACCCTCCGCCGCCGGCATATCTAAGTCCGTAGTTCATTTTATGGTCACCTCTCACTCCATAATACTCGTGCCGGGCCTCCCCAGTTCCGCGATTCGCTGTTGCGCCGCTCGCTTACGAGACGACACTGTTCGCCGGTCCCTCTTGAACGATGTGGAGCGCGTCGTTCTCCTCGTGCGAGCCAACAAGGGCGAAGCAATCCGGGCGAAGCGCTCGTATCGGCGCAATTCCTGGCTCGCCCAGGACGAGCAGCGCGGTCGAGAGCGCGTCGCTCTCCGTCGCGGATTCTGTCGCCACAACGGCAAGAACGCTCCCTGCCGCAGGGTAGCCGGTGCGGGGATCGAGCACGTGGCCGTAGCGCCTGCCGTCCTGCTGGAACCACTTGCCGTGCGGAGCTGAGACAGACACCGCCCGGTTGCAAAGCGACATATTGATCGCGGCGTCGCGTGCGGGAGCATATGGCCGTTGGACGGCGACGGTCCAGGCGGACGCGTTGGGTGGCGCGCCGAGTGCGTAGATCGTGCTTGTGCCCCCGTGGAAGAGTGCGCTCTTGATGCCGAATTCGTCGCGCAGAAGCTCAACCGCCCGCTCAATGGCAAATCCCTTGCCGATCGCCCCGAACTCCAGCTCAACTCCCGGTCGTTCAAAGTGAACCGTCAGGACCTCGCTGTCCAGGCTGACATGCTGCATGCCAACGATCGATCGGGCCGACTCGATCTCTCGCGCGCTGGGCATGGATCCCGAGTTGCCGACAAATCCCCAGGCACGAAGCAGCGGTCCAATGGTCGGATCGAATGCCCCGCCGGTCGCAGACCAGAGCTCCTGTGCACGTCGCAGAATCTCGAATAGCCTGGGATCGACTCGCACCGGACCGAGACTGGCGGTCGCGTTCATTGCGGCCAGGTCGCTATCGTCGCGATAGAAGCTCAGCAGCTGTTCTATACGCTCAACCTCCGCTTCAACTTCCTCGGCAACCGATCGCAGATAGGCTTCCGGCCTGTCGTCCGCGAGTGTCAGCTGCCATTCAGTGCCCATGGCAAACCACGACATTTGATAAGGAGCGCTGTTCATATCCAACCTCATACCAGCAAATGTAAAAGGCGAGGAGACACTGAGTCCCCTCGCCAATGCGCAACCATCGGATCCCTGACCGTCGCTATTTTTTGGCCGCAACGTGCGTGATCGCGACCTTATGCACGGGCAGATCTGAGGCGACGGCCGTGGGCGCAGGGCCTCCCGCGCCCGACGCCGTACGTGTCTTAGGATCGAACACAAACGTCTTGCTTTCACGATACGACCGCTCGGCGAGAGATATCATTACCTGGACTCGAATAGCCAGATCGATATTGCCATTCGGCGCCGTATTGCTTCGAATGCTTTCGAACCAGTTCTTCTGGTGCCCGTCGATGGGCTCACCGTCTCCAGGCGCCTGCTCTTCGCTGCCATCCAATTCATCGGCATAACTTCGCTCGGGCTTAACCTTGATGGTGCTTCCCGAGAAGAACACTGTGCCTTTGTTGCATCGGATCGAATCCGGCCAACCCTCTTCATTGATGGTCGAGGCCATTGCCATCAGCGAGCAGTCGTCAAAATCGACGTTCAGGTTGATGAAGTCTGGCACCTCGCGGTCGCGAACTTCCTTGCCGGTGACTGGATCCTTGCGCAGTTTCTGAACATAAAGCCCGCCGCCGGAGGACACCCGCAGCGGGAAGCCTCGCAGCCCGTCCGTCGGAAGCCCCATCGCAACAAACAGCGGGTGAAGCTTATGCGGGAACAGGTCTCCCACAAGGCCGGAACCGTAGTCCCAGTACTTTCTCCACCGGAAGAAGCGGTCCGGATCCCAGGCCTTCGGCTCGGTATTTCTGCGGAACGTTTCCCAATCGACGTGCGCGTCGCCGGATGCCTGCGGGCCGGCGTCGAGGTCGAACTCGCCGTAACTGTTCCACTCCCCAACCTTGTTATCGCCGCGCATATAGTTGCCTTGCGCGACCACCATGTGGCCCAGTTTGCCGGACTTAATGATCTTGGCGACTGCCGCATATTTCGGGTCCGAAGTGCCTTGCGAGCCGATCTGGAAGATCCTCTTGGTCTTCTTGCATGTATCGTAGACGGCAAAAGCCTCGTCGAGCGTCTTGCACATCGGCTTTTCGCAATAGACGTGCTTGCCCGCCTCCATGGCGGCGATTGAAAGGGGCGCGTGCCAGTTATCCGATGTGGCGATCACGACCGCATCGATGTCTTTGTTTGCCAGAAGCTTGCGGTAGTCCACAAAGAGCTGATCGTCCTTGAGGGACAGCTCCTTTTGGGTTCGCCGCAGCCGGCGTCCATACAGATCGCAAGCGGCAACCTGCTCGGTATTGTTGTCCTTGCTGTGCTGATTGATCAGCCGGACATGGGCGTTGAAGCCTTGAGTGCCAACGCCGATATGGCCGATATGAATCCGCTCATTTGCGCCGAGGACTCGGCGCATCGCGCTCGCCGTCGTCGGCATCGAGCTGACCACCGTAGCGCCCGCCGCAGCCACAACCGTGTTACGCAGAAAGTCGCGGCGTGTGGTCTTGCCGTTTTCCGTTCCCATTTTGGTAATTGCTCCTTTGCCGACCCGATCTCAGCTCACATTTGGAATGTGCGTACCGGTGAACCGGCGACGGCACGAATTTATAGCGCGAACCATTCATCGCGGAACTCGATGCGAGTCTTGTTGAGAGCCGCCTCATGACACTTCGTTGCCACCACCGTTGCGTGATAGCCTTCTAGCGGGCCGACTGCGGGCTTCTTGTTCGCGCTGATGGCCCCGACGAATGCTTCGATCGCCTGGTAAAGCGATGTCTTCGAGACATCCGTGCCGACCTTGCCCGGATCTTTGCCCAGCGCAATCTGTTTGCTGGCGTCGGCCACGAGCGCAATACCGATGCCTATCGCCTCGCCGGTTCCGTTTGCCGGTTCGCCTGCCTTCAAGACGTCTTTGCGTGCAAAGCCTTCCCAGCCAAGAGTTCGGGCATCTGCTTCCTTGAACATCCAGGCACGTTGATCGCGGATCAAGAATGTGCCGCCCGAGGCGTAGAACACCTCGTATCCGACATTCTTATTGTTCTCAAACGAGCTGATGAGGGATGCGTCGTAATAGTAAGTGACGCCCTTCGGATACTCGATGATGCACTGCGCCATGTCCGGCACGTCGCGGCCGTCCTTGTACTCCTGCAGCGAGCTGAAACCGGTGACGGAGAGCGGAAGCGCGTTGATGTAATTCGAAGCCATGTCGATCTGATGGATACCGACTTCGCCCAAAAGCCCAGTCGACGTTTCCTTGGAAAGGCGCCAGTTCAGCTCCTTCTCGCGAGCAGGGTCCGGGTGCGCTAACCGCCACGAATTGCGGCGATGCCAGTGCCCGCGCCCCTGCACGATTCTGCCAAAATCCGTCGCCTTCACAAAGTGGCCGACGTGGATCGCCTGCGCATTCGAGCGCACCTGAAGACCAGGCATCAGGAAGGTCTTCGCGTCAAGACCGGCCTTCGCAATAGCCTTCGCCTCCCCCAGGTCGGTGGAGAGCGGAGCTTCGCAATAGACGTGCTTGCCAGCCTGCAGCGCATCCAGAACGATCTGTTTGTGCTTGTGCGAAGGTGTTGCGACGAAGACGGCCTGAACGGTCTTGTCATCAAGCACTTTGCGATAATCGTACGACATGGCCGCGGTTGGAGCAAACTCGGCGGCCCGCTTTTGCAAAATGGGCGCCTGGAAGTTATCGCAGATCGCGGCAATCGGAGCCTTGCTCGGTCCCAGCTTAGCGAGGGAGGTCAGAATCGCCCGTCCCTGCTCACCAAGCCCGATCACGGCAACGGTGACCGGTGGGCCGGGAGGCGGTTCTTTCACAGGGTCTGGACGCAGCTCGACTGCCGACACGGCCGAAGCAGATGCAAACGACAGCCCGGACGCAGCGGCGGCGTGCAAAAAGTCTCTTCGATTCATAATTGGGTCTGTTCCTTACCGCGGTAGAAGCGGACTTTAGGGACCAAGATTTGGAACGAAATGTCTGCGCCGGTGCCAAAGGCGCGGAAGTCACGTTGAAATTGCAACTTAACGGAGGCTGATCTTAATTATCAAACGTGTCTATTTTACCATCAAATCTGACGGCATGCTGTATCGCGGGAAAGCAACCGAGGTGGAGAAGTACCTGTTATTTGATCACTCCACTTACGACGCCGCCGAGGTGCCCCGTTACGGTGATCGCGAGAAGCGTTACCGCTCCGAGAAACAGATAAAGCGGGCTGACCGGTCTCTTTTCGTCCGCGACAGTTCGGGCACGCACGACCCACATCACCCATAACAGTAAAGAGGTAACGATGCCTAATACGAGGTGAATCAACAGCCATCGATCGCCTGTCAGGGGTTCTCCGCCAAATGCGAACCGCCACGCCAGCAGACCAGTGATGATTGACATCGTTCCCGTAATGGCCGCGGCGATCAAGTTGAAGTTGGCAGCTGAGTTAAGAGCTCGATTGCCCGTGCGAATGCCGATTAAGTCCAGAATGAGACTGAATACGAAGAGTGCGATTGGAAAGTGGATGATGATCGGATGTTGAGCGTGACCGGGATACAGAAGCGCCTGCAGACTGAACGGGTTGAGCGCCGGTGCTGAGGTCGATAATAGATTTGCATTCACTGCCGAGGGCGGCGAGCCAATTGGTTTGCTTACCGGATCGCCCGGCAGCGTGTCGTTCTTGAACTCCAAGCCATTCGACCAGCCGTCGCCGTCGGAATCGATGTCGTTCAGGCCGCGGAACGTCTCCGCCGTGACGGTCCCGCCGCCCTTCTTCAAAGCAGACTGAACGTCCTTACCGTAGAGATTCAAGCTATCGCGAGTTGTCGCGCTCGAATGGCAAAGATAACAGCCCTTAGATTCTATCACCCCACCGGTCTTAAATGTATAGGCCGTTTTAACCGTTTCCAGATAAACAGGAAGCGCACCAGCGCGGGTGCATGCAAACGTGAATACGATGCCAAGCATTATGCCGGCAACTTTAAGTCTCTGTTCTAAAACACCAACCATTTGATCTTTTGCTCCGCCATCGTTTGTTCTCTATACCACAGACTAGGCATGGTGTCTCATTATTCCTGCACAGAGTTGAATTAGACGCGTATTCTTGCAAAAGGTTGCGCGGTCGATGCTCCCGTGAGGTCGCGTCATTAAGGTTGAGCCAAAAAAACGGCGCTCGGTGTGCGAGCGCCGACTTAATCGATGCGATCGTCCGGTGTTACTCCCCGCTTGGCTCGTTCGTTTCCTTGCGCACCCGTCGCGCGCCCCTGAACGCCTTGCTGTAATAACCCGTTTCGAGGCTATCGACGCGCACGCCGCCCGATTTCTTACTGGAAGAGTGGACGAACTTGCCGCTGCCCACATACATCCCAACATGTGAGATTCCGCTGCGCGTGGTATGGAAGAACACCAGGTCGCCCGGTTTCATCCCTTTGTGACCCACAGCGCGGCCCGCGTGGTACTGCTCAGCGGCGGTCCGAGGAAGTGTAACGCCTTTGCGCCCATAGACGTATTTCGTGAATCCGGAGCAATCGAACCCGCCTGGCCGCGACATTCCCCATCGATAGGGGGTGCCGCGATAGGCATAAGCCGCTCGTACCACGTCGCTCGCGGCTGCGGGAGATTCAGCCTCTGGCCGGATGTGATGTGAGTAACCGCCGCTCTCGTGGCGCCGCCTCGCGGCTAGCGCTGCTCGGCGCTCGTGATTCGCTATTGCAGCCAGGTGATGCTTGGCCGCCAGCGCAGCGCGATGCTCATGGTTCGCAATGGCGGCAAGATGATGTCGCCGTGCGTTCGCAAGCGCCTCCAGGTGATGCCTGTGCTTCGCTGCCGCGATCTCCTGCAAGTGCTTCAGGCGGTGTTCGTGCGCGACCTCCTGCTCATGGTGCTTGCGGCGGGTCTCGGAGCCGGAGTGCGAATGCTTCTGGTGCTCCGCTTTCGCAATCTCAACCATGTGGTTGTGATGTCGCTTTGCTGCAAGTTCCGCCAGATGCTGATGATGCTTCGCCGCTGCGATCTCCTTGAGTCTCTTCTGATGGTGCGCCGCGGCGATTTCCGCCAGGTGCCTGTGGTGGCGGCGGGCCGATGCGATCTCTTCAGAATGATGCTTTGCGGCGAGCTTCGCAGCATGGGAGTGTCGCTTCGCAGCGGCAGCTTCCATCAAGTGATTCTCATGCTTGGCGCGCGCAACGGCTTCGGCATGCCGGTGACGATTCGAGGCGGCCGAATCGTGACTTCGCGCCCGAAGGGCATGTGCGGCCCCGGTCAGCGGATGCCGCTCTTCGTGATGCTTGCGGGCGATTCGGTCGGTGCGGCCCGCAGAGCCATGGTTCAGGCGAAGACGCTCGCGCCTACCTGTCAGAGCGGCCGGCGAGAGTGGCGCACCAGAGTCCGATTTGCGCTTTGGAGTGTTATGTGCCAGATTGGCGGGAACATGGCCCCGGCGCCGGATGAAATCCGATCTCACCCACCCGGAACGACCATCGTCGAAGCGAACATGCAGCCATGCGCCCTGCTCGGCGGTAATGACAATCGGCGTGCCGTCCTCGCAGACCCTCATCCTTTGATAAGTGGAACCGGGTCCGGAGCGAACGCTAATCCTGTCGCCCTTGATACGCGCGCTTTTGTGCATCGTGGATCGTGCCCCGACCGATTTAGGCGCATTCGGGATACGAATGGTACGACCCTCGCGTAGAACGTCGTCGGCATCCAGATGGTTTGCAGAAAGAATCGATTTCAGGGGTACATGGTACTTATAGCTAAGAAGCTCAACGGTTTCGCCATGTTTGAGTTTATGAGTGTGAGAAGCAGAAGCAATTCCGCACGTGCCCGCGAAAAGGGCGGTAGTCGTAGCAGTCAGACAGAAGTGCGCCGTCAAAAATCCTCTATTTATCACCGCGTCGAATCCCTCCTTCGTGTGGCGTCAGGTCACGGCCTGGCACGACGATACGGCGCGGTATCGCCTCGAAGCATCCTGTTTCTTATTCTGGTTGGGAGTTTGCAGCCGGCAAGGGTGGTGCAACTTGCCGAAAAGCAAGTTCG
>Ga0068855_100006266_pt1 | contig 14501 bp, 11 predicted proteins | sample KBSCornC52_FD_66592 | JGI IMG/M metagenome (GOLD analysis project Ga0068855, IMG submission 66592) | Corn rhizosphere microbial communities from Kellogg Biological Station, Michigan, USA - KBS Corn C5-2 | ecosystem: Host-associated > Plants > Roots > Rhizosphere > Soil ... | reverse complement strand
GCTTCGAGCGTCAGAACGTAATTCGAACCGAGAGAAGTAACCGTACCGCTGATATACGCTTTAAGACTCTGCCGCATACAGATCTCGCGTCCGAGGTCGCGCGTTACCTTTTCGTTCGGGTCGCGTCCCATCAGCCGCAAAGCGTGCCGGACCTTCGAATCGTTAAATATCTCAAGAAAAGGCGACTGTTCAAGCGTAATAGCAAGCGCGATGTTCAGCGTGCCGTCAAAAACCGGATCGCCTGTGAGGTTTACAAATTCCGTCAGGAGCAACGCGTCCTTACTGCCGCCCGAACTCGTGGTTATCACCGGCGGTTCTGATTTACGGTTCGGCGGACTGCTGGGAAGATCGGAACGGTTCGGAATCGAACTCCGTTCAAGCTCGGACTCGAAGTCCATTCTCCGACGCAGGTTTTTCACGTCGGTCGCAAGATCTCTGATCAGTTGATAGCGTTCCTCAGGGTCTTTTTGAAGCGCTTTGGTTACGATCCGTTCCAGTTCCGGCGGGCAATCGTCGATGTAGCGTGCAATGGGTTTGACCGATTCATACATGATGGCGCCGATCACTTCGCCGGGGGTGCTGCCTTGAAACGGCACACGGCCGGTCAGCATCTCGTACAAAACCACGCCCAGGCTGAAAATGTCCGTCCGCGCGTCGATGTCAATTGCCCCGCGGGCCTGTTCAGGCGACATATACGAGGTTGTACCCATAACGGTACCCGGATTTGTCTTGACCAGCATCTGCGTCTGAACGTTGGAATCGCTGTTAGCGCCCGCGCCGTTTTCCGTCAGTTTTGCCAACCCAAAATCCAACACCTTCACGTACCCGTCGGGACGCACCATTATATTTTCGGGTTTTATGTCACGGTGGATGATGTTCGCCTTGTGAGCCGCCGCAAGCGCGTTTGCAGCCTGCAAAACTATATCGAGAACCTGCTCCATAGACAGGTGTGAATGATTTATCCTGTCGCGCAGCGTGTCGCCCTCGATATGTTCCGTCGCGATAAAATGGTGGCCACCGCTTTCGCCGATCTCATGGATGACGATTATGTTCGGATGATTTAACGCGGAGGCCGTTTTCGCTTCCTGAACGAAGCGTTTCATCCTGTCCTCGTTTTTTGTGAATTCTTCGGATAGGAGCTTAAGCGCAACGTTGCGGTCAAGCTGGGTGTCGCGGGCAAGAAACACCTCTCCCATCCCGCCTGCACCTAAGGGCGAGCTTATTTCGTACCGGCCTATTCGTTTTCCCGATAAGGGTGACATCGGATGTGACGATTGTAACGCACTTTTATAGTTCGTCAATAGATCGGACGCTTGTCAGGCCAGAAATTTTACGTCGAACATATTTCCCCGCCCCAAAATGCCGTTAGGGTCAAACGCGCGTTTAAGCTCGGCCATTTCGTTTAGGTATTGTTCGCCCATCATAGCGTCCAGATATTTCCGCTTAAGTTTGCCGATGCCGTGCTCAGCTGAAACCGTCCCGCCGAGCATTATCGCCTGAGCAACGCAGCGGCCATAAATATGACGCGCTTTTTCGGCTTCTGTTTCATCTTTCGGCAACAGATTCGCGTGCAAATGACAATCGCCGATGTGGCCGAAAATGACGTAATCGAGCCCGCTTGCATCGAGTATTTGCTTGTAAAACCTCAAAAAACCGGCAAATTTCTCATCCGGCACCGCCATGTCCGTTCCGACCTTTTTGCGGTCATAACGTGCGATCCTTTCATTCACCGTAACCGGCAAGGCATGCCGAAATTCACGCATTTTTTCTCGGTCCTGATCGGTCGTCGTAAACCACGAACGGTCAACATCGGCGTTGTGCTTTTCCAAAAGCTCGTTCCATTGCTCGAACAAAATGTCTTCGGTTTCGGCGGTCGTCTCCTGCTCGAAAAAGATCGCGCCCTGCATATTCCCGGGCACTTCCGGAAACCGTTCACGAATAAAATCAAGAGCATTCTTGTCGAAATATTCGAGCAGCGAAGCATCAAATGAATTTCCGATTTGCGATCTGCGATTTGCGAATGAAAGCTCTCGCGCATCCGTCACAAAGGCAAGCAGATCCGATTCATTCTCAAAAAATACGATTCCGCTAAAAAACCCTTCGGGCATTGGCAGCAGCGAAAGTTCGGTCTCGGCTATCACCCCAAGCGTCCCTTCGCTGCCGATAAACAGGTCAACCGCGTCGAGTGGTTTATGATTGAAGTAGCCGCTAACATTTTTGCGAACGTGCGGCCGTTTGTAGGTCGGCCTTTTCGCCGTTACAACGTTTCCTTGCTCTGTCCTAAGTTCCAGAACCCCGTTTTCATCAGCGACAGTTTCTCCGCGCCGAAGATTTAAAATATCTCCCGACGCAAGCACGATTTTCAGGGCATTTACATAGTTCCGCGTCGCGCCGTATTTAAAGCTCCTCGAACCCGAAGCGTTCGTCGCAACCGTTCCCCCGACCTGACAACTCCATTCCGTCGGGTCCGGCGGATAAAATAGCCCTTCGGCCTCAACAGCTTTTTGCAGATCGCGCAAGATCACGCCGGCGCCGGCAATCACTGTCTTCGTATCCTTATCGATTTTCGCGATCTTATTCAGCCGCTCGAGTGAAACAACATATCCGCCAAACGGTATCGCACCGCCAACCGTTCCAGTTCTTGCCCCTGAGATCGTCACCGGGATCTTTTTCTCATTTGCCTCGCGTAAGATCTCAGCGATCTCTTCCGCCGACTCCGGAATAAAAAGCTTCTCGGCATACCCGCCAGACATGTTGCTCGCGTCAGTTAGATAATTCGTCAGTTGATCAAGTTCGGTTTTAACTTGCATATATGTCGCAAAAACAAGCCCGTAAAATAATTTATAATTATGAATTTTTAATTATTAATTATTTCCAGGTAGATTCGTTACCATCTAAATATACTGCAATTCCCTCTCTCGCAAATATTTTAACTTATCTCTTATCTCGGCGGCTTGTTCGAATTTCATTTCCTTCGCAGCGTGCCGCATGTCTGCCTCGAGCTGCATGATAGTTTCCTTAAGCTGTTTTGGTGAGTATTCTTCGAATTTGTCCATTTCGATCGGCACCTTGAAATAATCGGCTTCGTACGCTGTCACCAACGTCGCTTCGATCGGTTTAACGATCGTCTTTGGAGTTATGCCGTTGTCGATGTTGTATTGTTCCTGAATCGCACGACGGCGGGCAGTTTCGCTGATCGCGTACTCCATCGATTTCGTGATCTTGTCCGCGTATAATATCGCCATTCCGTCCGCATTACGCGCCGCCCGGCCTATCGTCTGGATCAGCGAACGCTCGGACCGCAAAAAGCCTTCTTTATCGGCATCCAGGATCGCAACAAGCGAAACTTCCGGCAGGTCCAAACCCTCCCGCAATAGATTGATGCCGACCAGAACGTCGAATTCTCCACGCCGCAGATCGCGTAAGATCTTTATTCTTTCCAGAGTGTGAATGTCGCTATGCAGATAGCTCACCTTAACTCCGACTTCGGAAAAATATTCGCTCAGGTTCTCCGCCATGCGTTTTGTCAGCGTGGTTACGAGAACGCGCTCGTTCCGCTCGGCCCGCTGGCGGCATTCTTCGAGAAGATCGTCGATCTGCCCGCGCACGGGCCTCACCTGCACCATCGGGTCAAGCAACCCGGTCGGCCTGATGATCTGCTCAATAACCTCGCCTCCGGTTCGCTGCAATTCGTACGGCCCCGGTGTTGCCGAGACATATATCGTCTGCCCGACACGTGCCTCAAATTCCTGAAAATTCAATGGGCGGTTGTCCTTTGCGCTCGGCAATCGAAAACCGTATTCGACCAGTGTCCCCTTTCGCGACTGGTCGCCCTTGAACATCGCGCCAAGCTGCGGCACTGTCTGGTGCGATTCGTCGATGACCATTATCGCGTCGTCCGGCAGATAATCGAGCAGCGTTGGCGGCGGCGCGCCTGGCGGCTTGCCGGTCAAGTGCCGCGAATAGTTCTCGATACCACGGCAAAAACCCATCTCTTTGATCATCTCGAGATCGTACATGGTCCGCTGGTGCAGCCGCTGTGCCTCGACGATCTTACCCTGATTTACAAGCTCCTCTTCCCACCACGTCAGCTCTTCCTTGATCGTCTGAACAGCGCGTTTGATCGTCGCTTTCGACATCACATAGTGCGTTTTCGGATAGATCGGAATTCGCGATTCGTGCTTGGCGATCACTTCGCCCAACAGCGGATCGATAGTGTAGATCGCGTCGATCTCGTCGCCCCAAAATTCAACACGATACGCCTGGTCCTGATAGCTCGGATATATCTCGACCACATCTCCGCGAACGCGAAAAACGCCGCGGTCAAAATCGATATTCACACGCTCGTATTGCAGCTCAACCAGCTTTTGCAAAAACTCTTCGCGTTTTATCTTCATTCCCGGCTCGATAAAGATCAGCATCCCGTAATACGCGTCCGGATCGCCCAAGCCGTAAATGCAGGAAACCGACGCGACAACGATCACATCGCGCCGCTCGAACAGAGCCCGCGTCGCCGACAGCCGCAAACGGTCTATCTCGTCGTTTATCGTCGCTTCTTTTTCTATATAAAGGTCGGCCGCAGGGACGTAGGCTTCGGGCTGGTAATAATCGTAGTAAGAGACGAAATATTCGACCGCGTTTTCGGGAAAGAAGGTCTTAAATTCCTGGTAAAGCTGCGCCGCGAGCGTTTTGTTGTGTGCAAGCACCAGCGTCGGCCGCTGGACTCTGTCGATGAGGTTGGCAATGGTAAAGGTCTTTCCGCTCCCGGTTATCCCGAGCAGAACCTGGTCCTTTGCGCCGTTATTGAGCTCTGAAACAAGCTGATCTATCGCCGCAGGCTGATCACCCTTGGGCTGATTTTCAGAAATGAGACGAAATTGCATATCTTAATCATAACCAAAAATCAGCCGTTTCAAAAGTGTTCTAACTTCTCTCAAGGGCGCCGCTCAACTAATGAACGGCGTGTTGGTTGACCACAGCACAAAGAAAATAGAATTCGGTATCGATCTCGATTGCGACCGGTGTTGTCCCGTCAGGGAGCGTGGACGCCAGCAGATCGTCGACAGCTGCTTCCGAACGTGTAGGCAGGTGGCCCGCATAGGCCGCGGCGATCGCATCATCTTTTCCGGGGTCTCCGCCGGTCAAGAATGAATAAGCCGGAACGACCAAAAACACGTGCCACAATGGGCTAAACTCACCGTGACCCGGATTGGCCGGCATCGAATCAAGTACATGATCGTGGAAGTCGATAAAATCTATACCGCCGCCATCATGGTCGCACGGGTTGCATTGCGGCGGAGCGAGGCCAAGTTGCTGCCAGTTAATCGGGTAAACGACCTGGTAGAAATCGGCCTGTGCGGTTTGAGGCGCGTGGTTTGGGACTTCGATCGCATTTATGGTTACCGTTTGGCCGGCTACATAGGCCGGCTCGTATCCCGGTTGGGCGTTCACGCTGCTGGCGAGAAAAAGGCCGAGCGCAAGTATCAATGAAAAAATAAGGGACATATTGAATTTCGTTTTCATCTGAGTATCTCCCTGCCCGTTTTTACTGGGCAGAATGCAGCAAGGGACATCATCCCTTACGTATATGACGAGGGAGCAGACGCTCTCTAACAAAAGATCGCGTAAAAAATTGGCGTGAATGCCCTAACTTATAAATCAAAATTAAACAAAGTGCAACATATTTTTTTTCCCGGTACCCGGAGAAGACTCACCTTTACTAAATCGAGCTTTCATACTAAAGTTATCTACACCAACGAAGTTCTGCTAACAGATTCTTATGACCGCTGTGTCAACAGTCACAGAGACAATTTTTGACGACCTTTCGCTTTTATATCGCGGTAAAGTCCGCGACGTTTATCAGATCACCGATAACGAATTACTTCTGGTTGCGACAGACCGGCTTTCGGCATTCGACTGCGTTTTGCCGACTCCGATCCGTTACAAGGGTGTGGTGCTCACCGCGCTTTCCGAATTCTGGTTTCGGCGGCTCGCGCACATTTCGCCAAATCATCTGATAACGACTGATTTTGAAAAAATGCCCGGGGCCGTTCGCCGTCACCCGGAGCTTCGCGGCCGCTCAATGCTTGTCAAGAAGGCGAAGGTTTTCCCTGTCGAATGCGTCGTTCGCGGTTATCTCGAAGGCTCGGGCTGGAAGGATTATAAGGCGACCGGAAAGGTGTGCGGGTACGATCTGCCTCGCGGACTGCAGCAATGCGACCGCTTGCTCGATCCGCTTTTCACCCCATCGACAAAGGCGAAATCCGGCCACGACGAAAACATCACCGGCCTCGAATGCAAGAGCATTCTCGGTACCGAAACGGCCGCGATGCTGAAGTCGACGTCGCTGAAGCTTTACAAAGCCGCTGCGGAATTTGCGCTCACTCGCGGCATCATCATTGCGGATACAAAATTCGAGTTTGGCGTTGACGAAAAAGGCGACATTCTTTTAGTTGACGAGGTTCTGACGCCCGACTCATCCCGATTTTGGGCCCGCGACACGTATGAACCCGGCCACCCGCAGCCGTCGTTCGACAAACAATTCGTCCGCGAATATCTCGAATCGCTGGACTGGGACAAAACTCCTCCCGCACCGGCGTTGCCCGACGACATTGCCGCCGCAACGACCGAACGCTATCTTCGCGCTTACAAATTGTTAACCGGAAAGGAATTGCCTGTGGTGTAGGCCTTTTATAAAAGGATATGCAGCTACGCAGCCAAATGGAGGCTCTCATCAAAGAAATGCTCGACGGGCAAATTTTGCTTTCCGAGGCCGTCAGCGAATTCGAAAAAGTTTACATAGAATCGGCGATGGCTCGTCACGGTGACCACCTCTGCAACACCGCCGCCGCCCTCGGCATCCATCGCAACACCCTCTCGAAACGCGTCGCCGAGTACAACTCGACACCAAAACCTAAGAAACGCGAACATCCCTCCCGCCCCAAGAGCCCTCGTTCAAATAAAGGCGAAAAAAACCTCAAGGTGCGCAAAAAAGCCGCCCGATAAAATGCGATTGCAAACTCGTAGGAGTTACGCGTTTACGCCAAAATCACCAGTGATAAAAGTCGTGCTGCTGAGACCACTTGATCACACTAAAAAAACCCGAAAAGGAATCCACCGTTTAGTGTTTTTTCGTGTCTTTTGGTTTCAGTATTAAAACCCGGATAAAATTCAATAAAAAACTACAACTCGCAATTTGGGTCTATTTAACTTCAACGATCTCAATTTTATCCCCGACCTTCAAAACCGCACCCGGTTTTTCCGCGATCAGGTTCTGCCCGAACAGGACCTTGCCGTTGAAATTGCGGAAGGTGTTAAGCGTCGTCAGCGGCTCTTTTCCCTTTGTGCCTTTCACCTGGTCGATAGTTGTGATGACGCATCGCTCGCAGGGCTTCACAACGTGAAAAACAGTTTTGCCTATGCTGATCTTTTTCCAAGTGTCCTCGGCAAACGGCTCCGCTCCTTCGACGACAAAATTTGGACGAAAGCGGTTCATCGGAACCGGCTCGGCCAGCCGCGAATTCAGATCGTCGAGCGATGCTTGCCCTATCAATAAAAACGGGTAGCCATCCGCGAAGCTCACCGTGTCCTCATATCTGCGCACAGCGTATTCAGGATTAACAAGACGGTTCGTCGTCTCGGGCATCCGCACCAGCTTGCATTCCAGCCCGAGCCGTTCCGAAAACCAATGGTTCACGACCGGCTGGTAAACATCGGCCTTGACCGTGCTGCCCCACACCGTTACGCGTGCCTTTGCGTCGCCGTATGCCTCGAACGGAATATCGACGCGGTCATGGCTGTTCAACACCTTCAGATGATCGTTGTGGATCTCGACCGCGAGCGTCGCCATCTTCGGGAATTCGCGCTGCGTTATGAATTTGTTATGTTCATCGACCAGCATCCATCGACGATCAAAACCGAGGCCGCGAGCCTCGATCTTCGCTTCGGTTAGCGCGATGCCTTTGAGCGATTTGATCGGGTAGATATTAATTTCCGAGAGGTGCATAAAAATTATCAGTTATCAGCTATCAATTTCAGTTATTCCGAAAAAGTCTCTTTTCAATCTTGACAACACCACACTCATATTTTCTAAATTCTCCAAAACACCCTTGACAAGTTTAACCCTGTTTACATATACTAGCACTCTTGGAGACAGAGTGCTAAAAATCTAGGTTTTGCGCTGCAAATCCAAGTCGTTATTTTATCAACTTTACTAACATTAAAGGAGTAAATCAGTTATGGCAACAAACATCAAACCGTTACACGACCGTGTGATCATCCGCCGGATCGAGGATTCGACCGACAAGACCGCGGGCGGCCTTTTCATCCCGGATACCGCAAAGGAAAAACCGCAGGAAGGCGAAGTGATCGCCGCCGGCGAGGGCAAGTATAAAGAAGACGGAACCCGTCAGCCGCTTGATGTCAAAGCAGGCGACCGCGTTTTGTTCGGCAAATACAGCGGCTCCGAGATCAAGCTCGACGGCGAGGAATATCTCATCATGCGCGAAGACGAGATCCTCGGCATCATCGAACGTGCAGGAGCAAGTGCAAAATAAATTGGATCTGTTTAGCGGCGGGCTTACCCGCCGGGTCGGGCAAGCCCGATTCTAAACAACAAGTTTCAGGAGATTAATAAAAAAATTATGGCTAAACAAGTTATTCACGGAGAAGATTCACGTGCCGCAATTCTTCGCGGCGTCAATCAGCTCGCTGACGCGGTTAAGGTAACGCTTGGTCCCAAGGGACGCAACGTCGTCATCGACAAAAAATTCGGTTCGCCCACGATCACAAAAGACGGCGTGACCGTTGCTAAAGAGATCGAACTCAAGGACACCCTCGAAAACATGGGCGCTCAGATGGTTCGCGAAGTCGCCTCGAAAACCAGTGACGTAGCCGGCGACGGCACGACGACCGCGACGGTTCTCGCGCAGGCGATCTTCAAGGAAGGCGTCCGCACGGTTGCTGCCGGTGCTAACCCGATGGCTCTCAAACGCGGCATCGACAAAGCTGTCGGCGCTGTTGTCGAAGAAATTCACAAAATTTCGAAACCCGTTTCGGGCGACGCTATCGCTCAGGTCGGTACGGTTTCGGCAAACGGAGACAAGACGATCGGAACGATCATTGCCGAAGCAATGGACAAGGTCGGCAAAGACGGCGTCATCACCGTTGAAGAGTCCAAGACCATGGACACCCTGCTCGAGGTCGTCGAAGGTATGCAGTTCGACCGCGGCTATCTCTCGCCCTATTTCGTGACCGATCCGGATAGAATGGAAGCCGCTCTTGACGAGCCCCTCATCCTGATCAACGAAAAGAAAATTTCGAACATGCGTGACCTGCTGCCGATCCTCGAACAGGTTGCAAAAATGGGCCGTCCGCTGCTCATCATTGCCGAAGACGTCGAAGGCGAAGCCCTTGCGACATTGGTTGTGAACAAGCTCCGCGGCACGCTCAACGTTGCTGCCGTTAAGGCGCCTGGATTTGGCGACCGCCGCAAGGCAATGCTCGAAGACATCGCGACCCTGACCGGCGGTAAGGTCATCAGCGAAGACCTGGGCATCAAGCTCGAATCGATCACGCTCGAAGACCTCGGCAAAGCTAAAAAGATCACCATCGACAAGGAAAACACGACCATCGTCGAAGGTGGGGGCAAAGCCGAAGCCATCGACGGCCGCGTAAAGACAATTCGCACGCAGATCGAGGAAACCTCTTCGGACTACGACCGTGAAAAATTGCAGGAACGTCTTGCTAAACTCGTCGGCGGTGTCGCCGTCATCAAGGTCGGTGCCGCAACCGAAACCGAGATGAAGGAAAAGAAAGCACGCGTCGAAGACGCAATGCACGCAACCCGTGCCGCTGTCGAAGAAGGCATCGTACCGGGCGGCGGCGTCGCTCTGGTTCGCGCAGGCAAGGTTCTCGACAACCTCAAGGTTGACGACGCCGACGAACAGGTTGGCGTAAACATCGTCAAACGCGCTCTCGAAGAACCGCTTCGCCAGATCGCCGGAAACGCCGGTAAAGAAGGCGCGGTCATTGTCGAGAAAGTCGCCGCTGCCAAGGGAGCCGAAGGCTTCAACGCGGCAACCGAGAAATACGAAGACCTCGTCGCAGCCGGTGTCATCGACCCCGCAAAGGTCACCCGCACCGCACTGCAAAACGCTGCTTCGATCGCTGGTTTAATGCTCACAACCGAAGCAATGATCGCCGACGCACCCGACGAAAAAGAAGGTGGCATGGGCGGCGGAATGCCCGGCGGCATGGGCGGCATGGGTATGGGAATGTAAACATGTCCAACAAACTTCAGTTTGTTGGCTGAATTCGGACGAAAAAAGGCCTCGTTGGGTGACGAGGCCTTTCTTTCTGCTCTTGTCTCCAACGGGGGTAATTCCCTTAGCTCTCCTCCTTACGAAGGAGGGGTGGCAGCCACATGTTTTGTATGTGGCTGACGGGGTGGTTCTCTTCCTGTCAGTACCACCTGCGGTAGCGGGTGGTTCAACGTTACGTCCCAAAATCCGCCATCCAAAATCCAAAATCGAACAAGGCCTCGTCACCCGACGAGGCCTTTTTATTCCAGAGTAGAAGCATTCATGTAACCGTGCTACACTAAGGCAGCCATCTGTTCTCGCATATACAATTGTTCGGAATTGCAGTATCGCATTAAGCCAAGAAATAGGGATCATGCTCATGAAACGATTAATTCTTGTAGCTATCTGTTTATCAACTCTCTCGTTTATTTCGTTTGCGCAAGCGCCGGAGTCCTTCGATATAGCCACTTTCCGTGCACCCGCCGGATGGAAAAAACAAGCGACGCAAAACGCCGTTCAAATATCTACCGCCGAAGGGGACGCCTTCTGTCTCATCACGCTTTTCAAGGCTCTGCCGGCACTGGGCACGACGGACAAAAATTTTAAGGCGTCGTGGGACACGATCGTCAAAGAGACTGTAACTATCACGTCGGCTCCACAGATTCAGCCCCTAGAAAATAAAGACGGCTGGGAAATATCGAGCGGGTTTGCACCGTTCGAAAAGGACGGCACGAAAGGGATAGCGGTGCTCGTTACCGCCAGCGGTTTCGGCCAGATGGTAAACGTCCTGATCCTTACAAATACCCAGGCGTATGAGAAACATGTCGCGGCATTTTTGGACTCGATAACTTTGAGAAAACCTACAGTCACTACGCCGCCGCAAACGACGCCGACAACCAACGGCTCGCAGCCTTCGCTTACCAACAACTTCTGGAAGCAAGGCGGGGTCCGCCAGGGCACGCTAGGGCAGGTCGGTCTGTCCACAGCATCTTTTTCAAAAACCTATCAATTTTTCGACAACGGCACATATAAATTTTCCACGGTAAATATGCAGTTAGCAGCCCCCAAATACTATCTGGAGAATGAAGAAGGTACTTACAGGGTCAGCGGAAACACGATCACCATCTCACCAAGAAAGGCAAGCTTCAGCCAACACCGCCTCAACAAAGAAGACCCGCCTATAAAATCGGGACCTCTCGCATTATCGACGGCACAGTATCGTTACGAGTTCTGGCTGTATGACGGCAACTGGCGACTGCTGCTTTCGCCGGTCGATGGAAACGAAACGAAACGCGACGGCACATTTAGCTTTTATAGAAACGGTGAGCCGCAGCGAACCTATCAATACCAAATGGTCGATGCAAATCAACGCCTGATCCTGCAATAATGTCGAAAAACGAACATATGAAAAACGCGAAGCATCTCTTACCGGTTCTTGCGGTTCTCTTGTGTGTCTCATTGTCCTGCACGTTTATTAAGGACAGGGTTTCGAATCTCACTGCCGGCTCGGTCAAGGCGCCGACTGTCCCGCCTTTCGATCCAAATGGGCGGCTGGTCTCGCCGGGCGCGTACGTGATCCGGCTCATGGCCAAAGACGAACCGGCGCTTGCGGCGCTGGCCGACCCGATAGACGCTGCCGAGCAAAAGATGATGAAACAGATCATCGAAGAAAATCGGTCCAAGGCGCAAACTGACAATCCACGCGCGGCATACATGACATCGCCGCCGGAGGGAACGAAAGCAATTGCGAATTCCCAAGAGCCGCCGGTTGCCGCGCATTTGATGTTTCAATCGGGAGAGCTTTCTCTGCCTACATCCGGCGACGGCACGATACTTGGTGGATTCACGGGCTTCCTGAAAGGAATGCTAGCCGACGCAGTCAACGAGAGATCGTTCAACAAAAAGGACAGCAAGACAGAAGCTGTTGAAGGTGGAACTTCGACGATGCACTCCGAGATCGGCTCGAATCCGGATGGGTCAACCGTCTTTGAAATGGGGATCGTCACCGAAACTCAAAAGAACGGTGTTAAGGCAAGGACCGAGTTGAAAGCAAGAATCGAGGGGCAAGATTGTCCCAACGCCGAAGGGCAGGTCCCGTTCACCGTAAAAATACGGCTCTCAGGACAGTCCGGGAGCTCGCAATATGAGCAGGAAATGACCGCATTTGTACGACTGATCGTAGACGACAACGCAGATGTTGCGAGCAAAACGGTAGATGTCACGCACGGCACGAAACGCACTAGAAACGGTCAAACCAGCTACTTCGAGCGCGGGTTTACCTATCACCTTAACACCAACGAATCGGAGGGCACGCTGTCGAACCAGCGCGTGGTCCAAAAAACGGACAATGCAACATTGGATGACGTCGTCGACGCCACCCGCTCAGGAGACAGTGTCGCTTACGGGGCCGCCAATGCTGCGATCAGCGCCGCAGAATCGGCGTGGCAAGGGGGTGCATGTATACAGATCGTTGCGGCTTCACCGGGAACCGTCGCGCTGAACTCATCAACTCCTATTCCGGTCAAGGTCATGCACAAAAAGGAAGGGACCGAGTTGGCGGCAAAGCTGGATAGGAAATTAGAAGGCGCCGTATCCGTAGAGCCAACATCGATCCCTAAAACACCCGGAACATTGACATACGTTGCGCCAGGCGAGACCGGGAAAAGCGCGACGATCGAATTAAAGGCAAAGTGTCGTCGTGGGCGAGCCACACTTTATCTGAAAGCCGACACGGGTGGTAAGTCATATCGTGTTTCCGGCACAAGTAACGGGGTGTCGTTCAAGGGCAAAATTTGCAACGTGAATACTGGTTTTCTTCTTGACGCTACCTTTCCGGGCGGCACTGCGAATGTCAACTTTGGGGCCGACGGCTCGACAAACACCGACGGCGGCGGAAATGGCTGCCAGATGACGGGCGCGGGAAACTATACGCTCGAGTTCGCCGACGACGGTACGGGAACATTAAAGTGGACGACAACCGACAAACTTGCGTGCCCGGGTTTTAGCAACAGCAGGACCGCCACGTTCACACTTCTTCTTCAACCGGCACCGGAGCTCTCGTGTCCATGATTTTCATTTCGATAGAAATCCTCGTTCGGATCGGTTCAAGCGAGAGCGAGAGATAATGTGGCGTTACGAAAAGTGGTTTGGCTCGGAATTGGAGTTCTGCTGGGCGCCGCGCTCTCGGTCGTGTCGGTGTTTGCGCAGCTCGCCCCGCGCAAGCCATAATCATTGACCCGCGCTATTTTCTGACTACCCGAGAAACGTGATGGTTCCCCGACGAGGCCTTTTTTATGCAACCTCAAGCCCCCCATGACCGTCAAACCTTTTCGCCCAAAAAACAACGCTTTAATAGGCTGATTATTTTTTCACTCTCACGTTATAGCTATGTCTTCGTCTACGAATACCTCACATTTGCCGCGTAACATCTTTGTCCTCACTGTTTTAATACTGGTTTTGGGGCTCTTGTTTCGTGCTCGATTTCCCTTTCAGGCTCAAGCTCAGCAGCCGGTAAAGACTGCCTCCGTATCGTCTTTTGTCGCACCACCGTCACAACCAAGGTCCGCTAGCGACATTTTTCTCGAGCTCGCGACGACCGTCGGACAAGCGGCCCCGGCAAAGCGGCTGATCGACTATAAACTCAGATCCGATCCGTCAAGCCAGCCGCGTTTCTGGGCAGTTGTGGATTTCAATCAGCCGTCCACGAGCAAGCGCCTGTACGTTTTCGATACCGTTGCGAAAAAGGTCGAGAGCTATTACGTCGCACATGGCCGCGGTTCCGAGGGTGCAAAGGACGACGGTATGCCCGAGGTATTTTCAAACCAGAACGGTTCAAACAGCTCTTCTCTCGGTATCTATCGAACCCTCAATGAGTACAACGGTCAACACGGCCGCTCGCTTCGCCTCGAAGGTCTCGAGCCCACAAACTCGAACGTTCTTGCCCGGGGCGTCGTCATGCACACCGCCGATTATGTTTCCGAATCTTTCATCCGACAAACCGGCCGCCTCGGCCGATCCGAAGGCTGCTTTGCCGTCGAAAAAGCGGTCGGCGAGACCATCATGAACGAACTCAAAAACGGTGCTTACATCATCGCGTCAAAAAATTAGCAGGCTTCCAGCGGGCAATGCGGCAGGTCATCTTCTCTCAAAAGTTTGCAATCGCCTTCAAAAACGAGCTATCCTTTAAATCTGAACAAGATA
>Ga0068855_100006264_pt1 | contig 14507 bp, 14 predicted proteins | sample KBSCornC52_FD_66592 | JGI IMG/M metagenome (GOLD analysis project Ga0068855, IMG submission 66592) | Corn rhizosphere microbial communities from Kellogg Biological Station, Michigan, USA - KBS Corn C5-2 | ecosystem: Host-associated > Plants > Roots > Rhizosphere > Soil ... | reverse complement strand
ATGATCGACCTCTTTGGCGATCGCCGCGTCCGGCGGCGGGGGCGCGGCGTCGGCGGTGGCAACCGGGGTGGTCGGAATGGCCTCCGGCGTTTTGGCGGCCTTTTCCGAAGGTGCGCTCTTCTCTTCGAAGCGCCGCACGGGGGCCTGCTTGGTCCACATGTCCGGCAGCTTCATCTTGACCTTCTTGTTGCCGAGCTTGAGCAGCGGCAGGTCGTCGAGCACGGGCTTTACGGCGATCGGCAGTTCTTCTGCGGGCGGCGATTCATGCGCCACGATTTTCGCGCGGTTCTGCCCGGCCGTAACCAGTAGCGCAAACAACCCGAGTTCGACCATGCCGGCGAGCACCGCCGCCAGCGCAAACTCCCTCGGCAAGAAGACGCTCGCGGCCATGACTCAGGGCGCCTTTGCGCCCGGCTTCTTCTTGTCCTCGGGCGCGTCGGTGTCTGGCTCGATTTCGGGTTGAACCAACAGATTGAGTGATTCGACCCCGCTGTTTCGCGCCGCGGCGACGACCGTCGCCACGACGCCGTAGCGAGCGTCTTTGTCGGCGCGAATGTAGAGCTCGTGCTCCTTTTGTACGCGGGGATTGTCCTTCAGCGCTTGGTCCACGTGTGAGGTCACGTCCTCTTCGCCGAACAAGATTTTCTCGTCTTTGGTGACGGTGACCAGCAGCCGTGCGTCTTTCACCGGCGTATTTGCAGCGTGCACTTCCGGCAAATTGATGCGCAGACCCGTCGTGAGCAGCGGCGCAGTCACCATGAAGACCACCACGAGTACCAACATCACGTCGACCAGCGGCGTGATGTTGATGTCACGGAATCCGCCGCGACGGCCTCTGCGAGCGGCACCCATTGCCATGGCTCAGCCTCGGCCGCGCGTCAGCGGCACGGCGTCGCTCGGATCGGCGATCAGCGTCTCTACCCAGACCTCGGCAGAAGCAGTCAGCTCGTCGAGCAAATCCCCGATGCGCTTGTCGACGTAGTTGAAGCCGATCGTCGCGGGAATCGCCGCAACCAGGCCGAACGCGGTCGCGATCAGCGCTTCACCGATGGCCGGCGCCACCACCGGTAACGACGCGCTCTTCTCGACCCCAATGCGCAAGAACGCATCCATGATGCCCCACACCGTGCCGAACAGGCCGATGAACGGCGCGGCCGATGCGATGCTCGAGAGCGTGGGCATCAGCGCCATCGAGCGCTGTTGCTCGCTGGCGATGGCGCGCTTGGCGACAGCCATGAGCAACTCCGATGTGAGGCGCTGCTGATGGTGGCGCTTGGCGAGCTCGAGCACGACGCGCGCGCCAGGCGCGGACCTGTGCTGGATGGCGAGCGCGATCAGGTCCGAAGAACGCTCGACACCCATGGCCGCTTTTTCGAAGGCGTGATGGGTGCTGCGCAAACGCCCGAGTTGTGCGGACTTGAGAAACCAAATCAACCAAACCAAGAGCGAAGCCGCGATCAGGATCACGAGCACGACGAGCACGACACCGGACGCGCCGAGCATGAGCCCGATCGGGTCGACTCCTTTGGGATCAGCTGCCGCAGCTGCGAAGGCGGGTGTCATGGCTCGACTCAAATGCATCTCACTCTCGGTTGGGAGGAATAGTCCTCACAGCTGCGGCGCCGGGTACGGCAAAATCGCTTTCGAGGATCAGTGACCGAGGACCACGTCGACGCGGCGATCCTTTGCCCACGACGCCTCGTCGGTGCCGGTAGCGTCGAGCTTCCCTCGTGAAGTGGTGGCGATCTTGTCTGCGCTCATGCCTTCGGCGGCGATCGCGCTCTTGACGTTGTCTGCGCGGCGGCCACCGAGGACCATGTTGTATTCTTCGTCACCGCGCGGGTCGGCGTGACCGACGAGACGGAGCTCACGGCCTTTGAGCGGGCCGGTCATGAAGCAGTCAGCGAGCTTCCTGAGCACGGCCTTATCCTGCGGCCGGACGTTCGCCGAGTCGTAAGCGAAGAAGGCCTCTGCGTCGGTGATGCCACAGGCCTTTCGAATCTCATCGGAGATATTGATGTTCGACTGCGACGGAACATCGCCGGCCTTTTCGGCGGGCGGCGCGGGCGGCGGCGGTGTGGTGGTGGTGACGACGGTTCCGCCAGTCGGCGCTTTGGGCGGAGGAGCCGGGTCAGAGCCGCACGCAGTGAGGGTAGCGGTGGAGAGGAAGAGGATTGCTGCGACGTACTTCATGAGAGCCTCCTATGCGCGGCGTGCCCGCGATTTGGGCGCGCTTGGTATACCTCGATGCTCGGATTTCCGGGCTGATAGAAACCCGAGCGTGAGCGTTCCGGCAACGTGCGACGCACCCCGTGTATTCCGATGTAGGCCGATGTTTGCGGTGGCCCGACGTAATATACTTTAATATCAAAAGGTTAGCGCCCGAGCGCGAGTAAAACGTAAGCCAACAGGCCCACCGTGGCGAGCCCGAAGGCTGCGGCCAGCACCAGCGCGCCGGTCCGCGGTCCAGAAGTGCGTGGCGGCGAGCGGGTCGCTTCGAGCTGGGCGAGCGCCACGATGGCCACGCCTGCGAGTCGCTTTTCGGCGACAGCGCCGCGCTCGCGATCGCCCTTCATTCCACGATAGCGCGCGGCGGCCTCCGCGAGTTGCGACGTCTCTTGGCAGTGCTCGAGGAACGCTCCGTGCGCTCGCTCCTCGTTCCAGTGATCGAGCACGTTCTTCCACAGCGCTTCCAGCGCGGCGTCGGCCATCGCTCAGAGCTTCAGCTCCCGAGTCAGTCGTTCCGCCAACGCGAAGTAGTCTCGCCGCTCGTAGCGTTCATTGAGAATGTGAAAATCTTTGCCGCTCAGGCCCACGCAGCCGAAGCAATACGAACAGTTGCTGAGCGCGCTCGAGCGAATGACGTAGGAGCTCGTGGAGCAGTTTTCACTGTCGATACAATGCTGGCAATTGTAGAGCCCGCGGCAGCCTCGACAATGCAGGCTGTCCGAACAGTGCGCACAGCGCACGCAGAAATTGCAGCGGATGAGGTGTTCGGAGTCGCTGCAAAAAGTGCACGAATCGCAGGCCACGCAGCGCTCGCACGCAACGCACGACTCGTTTTCGCGCTCTCGCCCGAGACCGGCCATCAGCTTCCGGAGCCTCATTTCGAAGGCGCGCGCGGTCAGCTTCGTTTCTTTCGCCATGAGAACTAGGAAGCTCGGCCTCAGGTGCGCAGCACGCGGCGGAGCTCCGCCGCGCGGGTTCGTGTTTCCTGATTCTCGGCGCTATCTTCCAGCCGCTTCAAGCGCTGTTCGAACACGGGCAGTTTGATCGGCGTCTGTCGATCCAAAAGCGACGCGAGCACCTCGAGCGCGTGGCACACCTCTCCCTCATCGGAGTGCTCGAGCAGCTTGAGCTGCACGGGTTGCTCGTCGGGAAATGTGAAGCCGCCTTTGCGGTAGGCATTGGCAGCGCGGGTTACCGCGCTCGCTCCCTCGCTGTCGAGCAAGCGCGACAACAGATGCCGACGCTCGAGCTCTACGTCGTCCAGAGCCGTAGTTTGGGTGATGATGCGGGCTGCGCGCTTGGGCGGACCTGGAATTGGCGTTTCCAGTCGCGGCGCGGCAGCCTCGGCTGCGCTCGGCTGCGCGCCGGTGTCGGCCGAAGGGCTTGCGTTGGACGGCCGCCGTGCAAGGACTACCTCGGGCAGAGGTGGCGCTTGGCGTCGCTGCGGCCGAGGGCGCTCTGCCTTGTCGGACTTCTTATCCGGTCTCTTGCTACGTCGGGACATGGTAGTCGCAGACGAAGCCCGAAATAGCACGATGGGCTCGGGTCAGGTTTCCAGAAATGGGCCGGGCTCGACCGGGCGCCCCGAGCTAGCTACTGTCCGCGCCCAGGCTCATGGCTTTGCCTCGAATTTTCGGCATTTTGGTGGTGGTCGTCGGTTGCTCCCGAGCGCCCGCAAAAACACCGGTGTCCGCTTTGCCCGCGCCTCCCGCACAGCCAGCGCGGTCCGCGCCCGACGCCAAGTCGGAGCGCGTGCGTTCGCGTACGCTGGATCTGCCGATCGAGTTCGTGCTGCCGGATAAGGCCGAGTGGCGCATCAGCGAAGGCCGCGCTTGGCTCGAGGCACGACAGCCCGAAACCGCCTCCTCCTTCGCGCTTCGCACCTGGCGCGCCGAGCGCCTGGTTCGGCGCAGCGAGTGCGCGGAACAAGCGCGCATCGTCCGAATGACGATTCCGGTCGTGCACGACGAGTCGATCCTCGACCAGCGCGCGTTTCCGGCACCGGCGGGTTTCGATGCGGAGCTGATCGTGGGCGCCGAACCGAGCCCCGAAGGCGTCTCCGGCTTCGCGCTCGTGTTCGGTGCGTCGGTCGGATATTGCTATGCGGCGGTGTTCACGACCACCGCTTCCGGGAACGATGCCGAGCAGGAGATTGCGGCACGCCTGAGGTTCGCCGTAGATCGCGTGTTGAGCAGCGTGCGCACGCGCCGCGTCGACGATCGGGCGGTACGCCGCCACCTCGTTTTGAGTCCCAAGCCGCCCGCCAGCGTGCCGCCCAACGAGAGCAGGTGACACTTTAGAAACCTTGGCGTCTCGCTCGCGCCATCGTCACGGCACGGAGCACGGGCAATTCTGGCTTCGAGGATCGATGTCTTTGAAGTCCGATGGCGCGCGCTCTCTGCGCCCCCGCATAGTGGAAGAAGTCCTGCGCCCTCGCGCGACCGACTTGGCAGTCCGACTCGCCGAGCAGGTGCGCCGCTTGCGGATTCAGGCTGGGCTCACCCAGGCGGAGTTGGCGGCGCGGGCCGGTGTCACCGTGGAAACCGTCGCCCGACTCGAACGCGTGCTGCGTGGTCGCTTGTCGGCCAACGCAAACCCGTCGCTCGAGACCATGGAAAGAATCGGAACTGCGCTCGGTGTGGAGGTCGCCGAGCTCCTGTCAGCGCCGACGAAGAGCAAGCCACGGGACGACCGGCTTGCGGCCGTGCTGCGCGGGGTCAGTGCCGCCACGCGGCGGCGCGTGATTCGCGTGGCGGAAGCCCTCGTGCGCGAGGATCGCGTGGACGCAAAGCCCGCGCTGCGCCGGCGCTAACTGTCGCGCTCCCACGCTTTCAGAAAGCGTGGACGGCGCGCTCGAGCTTCGCCCGAACTTTTCCGGCGAGTGGCCCGACGATCAGCACGTTTAGGGCGTCGCGCGTAAACAGGCGCGCGGCGGCGCTGCGCACCTGAATAATCGTGGTCGCCTCGAGCACCTCGAGGCGCTCGGCCGGGGTGCGTGCAATGCCGGTCAGCTCGCCCAACCCGTAAAACGCCGACAGGGCGCCGGGATCGTCGTCTTGCTCGGCGAGTTGCCAAGCGAAGCGTCGCTTGGCTTTGTCGAGCTCGCTTTGACTGGGGCCCGCGTCGCGCAATTCGCGCATCACCGCGAAAATTTCGCTCAGCACCCGCTCGGCTCGCTCGGGCGCCGCGTCGGCGGCGATGTCGAACAGGCCCGCGTCCGCATACGCTTCGTAGCTCGCCGATACGTCGTAGCAAAGCCCGCTCTCGTCGCACAGCCGCTCGTAGAGGCGCGTCGCCATGCCGTCGTCGAGCACGCGCAGGAGCAGCTCCGTGGCCGGCTCGTCTGGATCGTGTTCGCCGGGTGCGCGCAGTCCGACCCGCACCGCTGCCTGACTCCCCGCGTAACGAACGTGCGAAAAACGTGCTCCGGATTGAGCCGCGGGCGGGCCGGCCGTGGGCTCCACCCCGTGCGGCATGGCCGAGAAAACCCGGGCAATTTGCGCCAAAATTTGCTCTGGGTCGATCGGCCCCGCCACCGTGACCACGCTGCCCTCGGCGATGTAGTGACTCGCATGGTGCGCGCGCAACATCGGCACATCGAAGCTGTCGAGCGTCTTCAGCGAGCCCGTGATCGGAAAGCCGAGCGGGTGATCGGCAAACGCCAATGCGCGAAGTAGCGTGTCGGCTTCGACCGAGCGCCCATCTTCGTCGAGGCTCTCCAGAATCTCTTCCCGTACGATGCCCTTCTCGACCTCGAGCCCGGAATAGATCGGCGCGAGCAACACTTCTGCCAGCACGCCGAGCAACGGCGAAAGATTCTCCGGTGGCGCGGCCAAGCTGATGGCACCGTGATCGACGTACGTGGCGGCCGACAGCGCGCCGCCAAGCGACTCGAAAGCGAGCGCCAGCGCATGCGCAGAAGGATGCGACGCGGTACCGCGGTGCAGCATGTGCTCGAGGAAATGGCTGATCCCGTTCTGCTCTGCGCTCTCGAAACGCGAGCCGATGCGGGTGTGGATGTCGATCACGCTGCGCCGCACGTGCGGCATGCGGACCGCGCTGACGCGCAGGCCGTTGTCGAGCTTGACCTCGACGCGCGGCAAAGTGGAGTTCACCTGGCGCTTGGCGGTCACTCGTCGTCGTCTCGCGAGCCCGACTTTTGCTCTTCTGCGAACTTGGGGTCGACCTTCAACTTGTCGCCGAGCTTGCGGCGCAGCTCGCCCACGTAGCGTGTGAGCGCGTCGTTCGCTTTGGCGACCGTCAACGGACCGACGATCTGGTCCTTGTTCTTATCGAACTCGGCGCGCTGCGCCGGGTTCTTTTCTTTGAGCTGAATCACCAGCGCGCCATCACTGGTCAGGATCGGTGTTTGCCACACGTCGCCCGGGTTCTTCAGCTCGAACGCGCGCGCGGCTAGCGGCTCCTTGGGCGTGACCTGGGGCACCGGATTGCCGGAGATGCCAAACGGCGCCGAGATTTCCAGCTTCGGTCGGTCGCTCGCGGCGAGCGCAGGAACTGGCGCGGCCCGCTCATCGCCGGCTTTTTTGGCCGGTGCGGGCAAGGTCAGCGCGAGCTCTGCGTCGAGCGCGTCCTCCAATTTGGCGCCAGCCTGAGCGCGCTTGATTAGGTTCTCGCCGAACGTCTTGACCTTCTCGTCCGCGACGAAGCGAACGTACAGCTTGCGCGCCACGTAGCGTTTACCGACGGCTTCGAGGTTGGTCGCGTCGAGCTTGGGATCGACCTCGAGCAGATGAAACCCGCGCGGAGTTTCGATGATCTGCGATAGCTCTTTGGGCTTCAACGCCTCGGCGGCCTTGGCGAGCTCTTCGTGTCCGACGCCGTAACTCGCGGAGATGCAGCCGAGCTCACCGCCGGTGACGGCCGTTTGCCCCTCGCTCAGCTCGCGCGCCACGTTGGCGAAGGCTTCGCCCTTGCTCACGCGCTCGCGTGCCGCCTCGATCTTCTTGCGCAGCTGCGCGCGATCCTCGTCGTTCGCACCCGGGCCAGCTTCGAACAAAATCTCACGCGCCGGCACGCAGCCCGCCGTAAAATTGGCTTTTTCGGTCTCCCACGCGGCATCGACTTGGGCTTTGTTTTCCGCCGTCCATTTGTCGAGTGCAGCGTCGCTCAAGTCAGCCGCGTATTTGGCAAACCAGTCGCGTTGTAGGGCCACGCTGCGGATCGTGGCCGTACTGCGCTCTTGCTCGAATTTGGCGAAGGCCTCTACGTCCGAGACGCGCACGGGCTCGCGAACCAAGGCGCGCATGCGCGCGGCAACCAGCTCGCGCTGCTGCATTTCCTTGAACTCCTTGGGTCCGCGATTGGCGAGGATCCGCACTTCGCGCTCGTACACGGCATAGTCGAAGGGTTCGTTGGCGGTGCGCTTCACGTGCAGCTCGCGCACCATCGTGTCTGCGCCTGGTTCGCAACCGGGTCGATCTTCCGAGCGGCGGCACAGCCCGAGCTGATAACTGAGCTTCTCCGAATCTTCCGCGGGCAGCGACACGTGGGCACGGCCGTTGAACAGCTCCTCCTCGACCTCGCTCTCACTGACGCTGATGCCGAGGCGTTCGGCTTCTGCCACGAGCAGCTCGCGCTCGACCAAACCGTCGAGCACCTTCTTGTGCAGCGAGAGCTGGCGTGCGGCTTTCGGGTCGACGCCGCGTGGCACGATCAAGCCAAAGGAGGCGTAGTACTCCTTGGGGTCGACGCACGTGCCTTTGATTTCGAGCGCGCACTCCTTCTTGAGACTGGCAGTGGGGCCATTTCGGCCAGCGCGAAACTCGAGTGCGAACACCAGAATGATCGAGAAAGCGATGCCTCCGACGATCACCTGGGAGACTCCGCCACCTCGGAAAATACTCAACATGGTCTAAATCTTTCGGTCCGAAGCAGCCTGCGGGCCGAAGCCGCAGCGCGAGGGGCGCGGCAAATACCACGCTCGGTGCGGTGGGTCCATCGAACCCCAGTGGTCGCGGATTTGTCGCGAAAACCAGGAAATTACGCCACGAGCTCGGGCAGGGTCAGCGGCGAGAATCGTTCGGGACGGTCTTTTCCAGCGCCAGCGCGTAGCGCAGCTCGGCGACTAGCTCGGCGCTGGTCGACAGCTTCTTTTCGAAGGCGACCTCGTGCCAGATGTCGAGTGTCAGCGAGCTGTCCCCCGGATCGCGCACCTCGACGCTGTTCACCGAGACCTCGTGGTAATCGCGTCCGAGCGCCTCGGTCGCCATCCGGCGCGCGCGCTCGAAGATCTGTTCCGGCGAATCAGCCGGAAAATCGCTGGCTTGTGCGCGAACGGTGAAGCGCACGCTGGGCACCGGTCCGAGTCGCGCTGCGACCCCACTGTCCATGATCAGGTTGTCGCGGACGCGGTCCGCAAGCACGATCTGGTCGCTCAGCGTGCGATAGACCTCGAAGCCTTCGGCGAGCAGCAGCTTTTTCAGCTCACTCGGGGTTGATGAAGACATTATCCGCAGCGGGAGACCCTGATGTGGGTGGTCAGTGACTTCAGTCGACCGCAAGGTCGACAAGACTTTTCAAGGCTTTCTCGAATCTGACCCTCTCGCCAGCAGAAAAACACTTGGAACCGTACGCGGAACCCGCGGCCAGCGTCAAGATCGACTCGCTCGAAGCCGCCTTGTCTCGGGGCGAGCGGTACCGCGCCGCCACGTTTACGGCGCACTCATGCTACGCTCGCGGCGGCAGTTGGTTTGACCGTGACGCGCGAAAAGTCTCGACCCAGTTCAGAGCCTGAAGGGCTTTTACGAGCGCCTCGGCGCCACGCCGGCGGAGCGCGTCGCGAGGCGTCCGAGCGGGTGCATGTGCGGGCGGGCACGTTCGAGACCCACGGCTGGACGCTGAACGTCAGTCGCGGAGGTGTGCGCGCCATCGTCGAGGATCCGCTGGCCCAGGGCATCGAATACCTGATCGTCGTCGGTGACGAAGAGGGCGCGACGCCCCGGCGTGCTGGCGTCGTGTGGTTGCAGGACGAGTCGGACGGACAAATCGTCGGTCTCAAGTACCTCGACGGCGAGGACGGCTCCGTCCCGCCAAAGGACGGATAGCCGGCCGCCGATGGCGTCCGCCGAAGAGCTATTGGGCCCGGATGGGCCGCTCGCTCGCAGCCTGCCCGCATACGAGGCCAGGCCCGCCCAGCTAGAGATGGCGCGCGCGGTGGAGAGCGCGCTCAGCTCGGAACGGGTGCTGATCTGCGAAGCGGGCACTGGCACCGGCAAGAGTCTCGCTTACCTCGTGCCCGCGCTGCTGAGCGGGAAGAAGGTGATTGTCTCGACCGCGACGCGAGCGCTCGAGGAACAGATCTTTTGGAAGGACCTCCCGCTGATCGAGCGCGCTCTCGGCGTGCCGGTGCGGGCCGCCTTGATGAAAGGAATCTCGAACTACCTGTGCCGCCGACGACTCGCGGAGTTCCGCGCCAGCGAAGACAGTCAGCGACCCCGCTTTGCACGTTCGCTCGCTCTACTCGACGACTGGCTCGGCGAAACGGAGTCTGGTGATCTGGCGGAGCTGGCTGGCATTCGCGAAGATGATCCGCTGCGCCGCGAGGTGAATTCCTCGAGCGACACGCGGATTGGCGCAAGCTGTGCCTATTTCTCGGAATGTTTCGTGACGCGGATGCGACGCGAAGCCGAGGCGGCGCAACTCGTCGTCGTCAATCATCATCTGTTTTTTGCGGATCTCGCGCTGCGCGGCCCACACCCCGCTCGCGTCATCCCCGATTACGACGCGGTGATTTTCGACGAGGCGCACCAGCTCGAGGACATCGCGACCGATTTTTTCGGCATGCGTGTGTCTCGTGCGCGGATCGAACGCCTGCTCGGCGATGCGGAGCGCGCGCTGACTACTGCCGGAGCTGGCGATCCTCTGTTCAACCCCCAAACCCCTACTTTGGCGAGCGCGCGCGCGCTCGCAGAAGCCCTGTGGTCGGAGCTCGCACGACGCGGCAAAAGCGAGGATGCGCGCTTCACGCTCGAACGAGATGTGTGGGTCGGCGCGCTCCAAGAGCGCTATCACGCCCTCGACAATGCGCTCGAAGCCGTCGGTGCGGCGGCCAATGTGGCCTCGGGGCGTGTCGCGCCGACGCTTTCCGGCGCCGCGCGCTCGCGCGCCGCGTTCGCGGCGATCGAAGCGCTCAAAATGGTCGAGACACGCGCCGAGCTCGTGCGTGAAGAGCTCGCGGCGATCGTCTCGGGCGCCCCCGGGCGCATCACTTGGTTCGACATGGCCGGCCACGGCGCCGCGCTCAGCTCTACCCCGGTGGATTTGTCCCACGTCTTTCGAGCAAGGATTTTCGAGAGTGTGCCGTCGGTCGTGCTGACCAGCGCGACGCTGTCGACCGCGCCGTCGAAGAGCGATCCGACTGCGAGTCCATTTTCTTTCTTTCGTTCGCGCATCGGGCTCGTGGGCGATGCGGTGCCCGTGACGGAGCTCGTGCTCGAGTCCCCCTTCGATTTTGCGCGAAATGCCCTGCTCTACACGCCAAAAGATCTGCCGATGCCCGGCACGGAAGCATTCGCAGAAGTTGCTTCGGAACGCATCGCAGAGCTGATCGAGATCACCCACGGTGGCTGTTTCGTCCTCACCACCTCATTGCGCTCGATGAACGCGCTTCATGCGCGTTTGTCTCGGCGGCTGCCAGGCCGCCGTCTGTTCGTCCAAGGTGCCGCGCCGAAGGCGGCGCTGATCAGCGCGTTTCGTGCGGCGGGCGACGCCGTGCTCGTCGCCACGATGAGCTTTTGGGAAGGCGTCGATGTTCCTGGCCGCGCGCTACGCTTGGTCGTGCTCGAAAAAATCCCCTTTTTGGTGCCGAGTGATCCAGTCGTCCAAGCGCGCTCGCAGGAGCTCGAGAAGGCGGGAGAAAACCCGTTCATGCGCCTGCACGTGCCGGCCGCTGCCATCACCCTCAAGCAAGGCTTTGGGCGGCTGATCCGCACGCGCGACGACGCGGGGATCGTCGCGTTGCTCGATCCGCGCATTCATCAAAAGGGTTATGGCGCGCGCCTGCTGGCTGCACTGCCTCCCGCGGGGCGCACGTCGGAGCTCGCCGACGTGCGCCTTTTTTGGCAGCAGGTTCCCGCCGCAACGCGCGGAGCGCCTTCGAGCCAGTCCTAAAACAATACCGTTTTGCCCGCCGGCCCGGGGTTCTAGGCTGGCTCTTAGCGCTTCTTGGCGGGTTTGCTCGGCTTCGCGGGGGCCTTCTTGGCCTTGCCGGTGGCTGGCTTGGGCGCGGCCTTCTTTACCGACTTGGGCGCTGCCTTCGCGGGGGCCTTTTTGGTCACCGGCTTCGCTTTCGGCTTCGCGGCGGGTTTGGAAGCCAATTTGGCTTTTGCGCTCGGTTGAGCACTCTTCGGCTTGGGCGCCGGTGCGCTCTTTTTCGCCGACGCTTTGAGCTCGGGCTTTGCCTTGGGCGCTTTGGCTTTCGCTTTGGCGGGGATCTTGGCCGACGGTGCTTTGACCTTGGCTGGCGCCGGCTTTGCCTTCACGGGCGCCGACTTGGCCGCCTGCTTTCCGGGGGCCGGCTTCGCGCTGGCTGGCGCCTTCGCGGCAGTCTTCTTTAGCTCGGGAGCTGCCTTGCCGGGCGCTTTCACGGGGGCCGACTTATCCGCCTTGGGCGCAGGACGCGCCACAGCCTTCGCCAAGGCCGGCTTGGGGCCGCCCTTCGGCTCCGTGACTTTGGCGGGTCCCGCTTTTGATGCAGGCGCTGATTTCGGCGCGGGCGCTGCCTTCTTCGCGGCAGGTGTGGCCTTCGGCGCCGGTGCGGTCTTCTTGGGTGCGGGCGCCGCCTTTGGTTCGGGTGCCGCTTTCGGCGCGGGCGCTGCCTTCTTCGCGCTGGCCGGTGCGGCTTTGGGTGCCGGTGCGGCTTTGGGTGCTGGTGCGGCCGCCTTGCTCGTCGTGCCAGCCTTTGCCGGCTTGCGGGCGGTCACGGCGCGCAGCGTCTCTTTCACCGATTTCGCGTCGTCATCGTCGTCATCATCGTCCGCGTCGTCATCATCGTCCGCGTCGTCATCGTCGTCCGCGTCGTCATCATCGTCCGCGTCATCATCGTCCGCGTCATCATCGTCCGCGTCGTCATCGTCGCCGGCCTTACCGGTGACGGTCGGCTCGTCGTCGTCGTCATCGTCCGCGTCATCGTCGTCATCGTCCGGATCCTCGGCGTCTTCGCCGTCGGCCCTGCCGAGCGCGCCTGCGCTCCGCCGCGCGATGGTTTCCGTGATTTTCTCATCTAAGTCGGAAAATTCGAACGGCTTGTCGAGATAAGCGTCCGCGCCATAAAGCGGCGAGGTCATCTCGTTCAAGTTCTCGCCGATCCCCGTCAGCATGATCACGCCGGTGTGCGCGAGCGAGACGGCTTCGCGGATCTTGCGACACACTTCCCAACCGCTCATGCCCGGCATCATCACGTCCAGCAGCACGAGGTCCGGCAGATTTTCATGCGCGAGCTCCCAGGCTTGATCGCCATCGGAGGCTTCGAGCACCGTGTAGCCTTTCGTGCGCAGGTGACTCGACAACATGGCAACCGTGCTCGGCTCATCGTCGGCGATGAGCACGACAGGCTTTGATTCTTTGGGCATGGCGGCAGAAGCTCCGGGGCAAAGGCAATGGATGGGCGCGAATTCATTGCCATTCGAGACCAGCGCATGGTGAGGGGTCAAGCCCCGTGACGCGGCGCTGCTCCGCTCGGGCCGCGGGCCGCGGTCTGGGTCCTTGGCGCTGCCCCGATCGCTCGAGGTTGGCTCTCCTGCCAAGGGGGGCCACGGTCCACTTGTCCTACTCGAGCCGTGAGCGCTGTGCGTCGCGCCCGCCGGGTGCTTAACTTGAGTCGAATGGCCCAAAGCGACGGCATTGGCGCGCTCCGCCGCGCGGCAGCGCGAGCTTCGCGGCGGGCGCGCGCCCGCGCGGTATTTGGGCGCGCCATGCTGCTTTTGCCCGTGCCGCTGGGCTACGCCGTCGCGGCGCTGACGGGCATCAAAGCGCTCCGGCTGTCCATTTCCAGCCAACGGCCATTGTGGCTGATCGGGCTCGTCCCGCTGGCGGTATTCGTGGTCGGCGTCGGGCGCGCACTGTTTCGCGAGCGCCCGGCCTGGCGCGCCTCGCTCGCGCTCGACGAATTTCACGGGCTAGAAGATCGGGTCACGACCGCGCTCACTTTTAGTGCCTTGCCCGAGGCCGAGCGCACCCCGCTGATGCAGGCCGCCATCGAGGACGGCGTCGCGCTTGCGCGGCAGCTCGATCCCCGACGGGCGGTACCGATTCGGGTGCCGCGCGAGACGCTGCTCGCTGGGTTGCTCAGCGCCGGATTGTGCGTGCTGTCCGTGCTCGAGGTTCGTCACGAGCGGCCGCTCCCACCGCCACCCTCGTTCGAGCCGATGGTCATGAGCGCCGACGACATCGAGCTCTTTCGCGACGTGGCGAAAGAGCTACAGGCGAAGAACGACGATCCCAATGCGCTGATCGCCGTCAGGCGCTTCAACCAGTTGGTGGAGGACATCGCCGAACATCGCCTCGATCGGCATGAGGTCTTCCAGCGCATGGGAGATCTGGAACGCGATCTGAAAGACAACCTGGATCTCGATCAAGACGCCCGCGACGAGGGCTTGAAGGGCCTGGCGCGCGAGCTCGAAAAGAGCGGCCTGACCAAGCCTGCGGCGGCTGCGCTCGACGAAAAGCGGCTTGCCGATGCGGAAAAGGCGCTGCGCGAGCTCGCGGAAAAATTGAAGCGGAAGGACGCCAAGCCCAACGCCGCGGAGCTGGAAAAGCTCCGTCAAGCGCTGGAGAAGGCCAGCAAGACCAACGAAGAGCGCTCGAAAAATATCGAAGAGCGCCGCCGCGAGCTGGAAGAAGAGCACAAGAGCCTACTGAAGAAGAAGGGCGACAAACCGGATGCCGGCGCCAGCCCCGACTCGAAGCTGGCAGAAAACGAGCGCAGGCTCGAGCACCTCGATCGCGAGCGCAGCCGAGCCGAGCGCAGTCAAAAGCAAATGTCCGAGCTCGACAAACAGCTCGCGCAAGCCGCGCGCGATCTGATGAAGGACGCCGGTCAAAGCGCGGAGGACCTGCAGCAGGGCGCGCAAGACATCAACCGTATGGCCAAGCAGGAGGCGAGCGAAGAGCAGAAGAAGGAGCTCTTGCGAAAGCTGCAAGAGATGCGCGAGCTGATGCGCCAGCAGGGAAAGGGCGGCAAAGACCAAATGCAGCGGCTGCAGCGGTTCGGACAGCGCGCGCGCGGTCAAGGCGGCTCGGGTGAAGGGCACGGCGCGGGC
>Ga0068855_100006262_pt1 | contig 14510 bp, 10 predicted proteins | sample KBSCornC52_FD_66592 | JGI IMG/M metagenome (GOLD analysis project Ga0068855, IMG submission 66592) | Corn rhizosphere microbial communities from Kellogg Biological Station, Michigan, USA - KBS Corn C5-2 | ecosystem: Host-associated > Plants > Roots > Rhizosphere > Soil ... | reverse complement strand
CGCCCTGCGCGATGTAGCCGGGGATGGTGGGAGTGCCGGCCGAGCCGAGGTTGATCTTGTTGACCGCGGCGACGAACTCCGGCACCGAATCCGGGTTCGCGTACTGCGGCTTGGCCATCTTCTGCCACGTCAGCCCCGGGTACTGCCCGAGGGCGTTGACGATCGAGCCCTCCTGCAGCTGGTTGTAGACCTGCATGCCGTACGGCGTCAGGTACTTGCTGAAGTCGATCCCGTACGAGCGCGCGACCCCGATGATCGCCATCGGGATGACGCCGGACCACACCAGCGAGCCCGCGACGTACTTCAGGTTGTGCGCCGGATCCACCAGCAGGCCGCCCTCGGCGAAGCCCACCAGGTTCCGGTTGACCTCGGGCGCGTACGACGGGGCGAGCGCCGCGGCCCAGCCGGTCGCGATCGCGCCGCCGGAGTAGCCCTCCATCCCGAACTTGGTGGCGCCGTTCATGCCGGTCCCCGCCGCGCTGCTCGTGGCCGCGCGGATCGAGTCCAGCGTGGTGGTGCCGTACTCGGGCCCGGCTGCGAAGTCGGCGGTCTGCCCCTCGGTGTCCGGGATGACGACGTTGTACCCCTGCAGCACGAGCGGCGTGACGAACAGCGCCTCGGCGTTGGGGATGACACCGCCCAGCGTGAGGTCGCCGGCGATGGCCCGCGACGGGCTGTCCGCCGGGTTCAGCGAGTCGTAGAAGGACTGGTAGGACACGGCCTTGCCGCTGTTCCCGGTGATGCTCCGGATCACCGACGTCACCCCGGCGGTGGCCCGCCCCTGCGCGTCGGTGGTGCGGTACAGGATCTGGATCGCGGTGACCGGCGTGGGGATGCCGACGACGTGATACTGCAACGTCCGCGTCTTCAGGACGGTGCCGGGCGCGTACGAGGACAGCGGCGCCGAACCGCTGTAGCTGTAGAACGAATCGGACGAGGCGGCGGAGGACGCGGTGGCCGTGGCGGCGCTGATGCCGGCGGCTGCGAGCGCCACCGCGGCGGCGGTGGCAGCGGTACGCCGAGCGGGTCTTCTGCGCATGGCACTCCTTGGCGGGTGAAGTGGATCACAGATCTGACTCGGAGTAAGTTACCAACGGGTAATCGCGGTGTACAGAGCCGGAAACAGGCAGTTCACCGTCCGATCACGGAGCTCAGCGGGAGAATCACCCGTCCGGCGCAGGCCCCGAAGACACCGTTGACGGCACCCGCACCGCTACTTGAAGCCGAACACCGGCCCGTGCGGCTTGAACGGCAGCGACAGCCCGGCCGGCACCAGATACGCGTGCCGCCGCCGCACCGTCAGCACGTCGCAGTCCCCGTCGGTGATGATCAGGATCGGGGCGTCGGCGGGGAAATCGGCCGCCTTCTCCAGCAGCCGGACCCCGGGCTGGAGCACCGTCCCGCCCCGGCCCCACACCCGCAGCCGGTGCCCGATCTCCTCGACCGGGAGGTATCCGGCGTCCTTGGGCGCCGCGTCGCAGTACACGACCCGCACCGCCGGCACATCCCGCGCCGCGGCGAAGGAGGCCACCGCCCCGAGCGCCTTGCCGAGCTGCCGGACGTCCATCGACGCCGAGGTGTCCAGCACCACGCCGAACGTCACCCGCGGCACCAGCTCGGTGGGCTGGTACCGCCCCGGCCGAGGGATGTCGGGGGTCGATGACTGACGCCGCGAGGGCCGCGCGTAGCTGCGGACCGGCTCGACCCGCGGCAGGTACTCGTCGAACCACCGCGCCAGCTGCGCGTCCCACTTCGGCGGCGGCTGTTCCAGGGCCTTGATCTCCTGGCTCAGACCGGCCGGCAGGAACCCGCGGTCGCCCTCGCGGTGGTAGGAGAAGCCGGTCAGCAACGCGCGCCGGTAGAAGTCGTCGAGGTCTGTGACACCCCGCTGGTCGGCACCGCGCGGCAGCGGCTCGTGCAGCACGTCGCCGACGCCCGCACCCCGCAGTGTGCGCAGCTTGCGGATCCGGCGCAGGTCCCGCGCGATGCGGTCGTAGACCTCCTCGGCCGACAGCCCGGCCAGGTCCGGGTCGTACAGGCAGCCGTCCGGCATGTCGCCGACTTCCATCTCCAGCAGCCAGCCGTTGATCACGTAGTCCGCGGCGACGTTCCACAGGAAACGGTCCCGGCCCCCGACGCGGTCGCCGTGCCGCAGCGCGGCGTGCAGCATCTCGTGGGCCAGTACGAAACGCCATTCGGCCTCGGTGAGGGTAGCCAGGGGGTTGATGTACACCTCACCGATCGCGGCGTCGACCGCCGCGATCCAGATCTGGTGGGCCTGCGCGGTGTCCAGGTCGGAGACGATCGTCAGCCCGGCCGCGATCCCGCCGAGCAGCGGGTACGACGCCACGAACCAGCTCAGCGCCAGCTCCCACGGCTTCTTGCGCCGCGCGCCGTGGCTCATGCTCTCGCGGCCGCCGCCGGCGACGTCCACAGCGGCCGTCACGGCCCGGGACAGCGACCGCGCGAAGCCGGCCCGCCAGTCCGGCACCTTGCCGTCAGCCGTACGCCAGCTCTCGGTGTACGCGACGAGAACCTGGTCCGGCTCGGGCCCCGCGGTACCGGTCAGCTCGGGGTCGGCGAAGGCCGGCGGCACGCCGAGCCGGCGCCACCGGTCGATCAGCGCTTCCTCGTCCGAGCCGCTGGTCTCGACCAGCTCCGGCGGCAGCGGCGCACCGATCTTGAGCGAGTCCAGGAACCGGTTGACGACCGCGCAGCGCGCCGCGACCTCCACGGCATCCGGCTGCGGACGGTCGCCCGCGGTGTCGGCCGGGACGTGCCCGAACCCCAGATGCAGCTGCGCGTGCGCGACGGCCCAGGCCCACTCTTCCGGCGTGGCTCGCTGGGAGCGGGACACGTGCACCGTCCCGTTGGAGTCGACGACGCAGTAGCCACGCTCCGGCGCATGCGGACACTGCGGAGCACGGCAGACCGAGCCGACGCGCAGGTGGGCGAAGGCCGGATGCGAGGACAGCAAAGCCATCCCCGCCTCGAAGTCGGGGAGCGTGGGATCCGGAATCTTCTTCTTCGGCTTGCCCATCGGGCTGCTGCCTTCCGCCTTCTGCCTTCTGCCTACTGCCGCGCCGCGACGAGCCGAGGCAGATCGCGCGCCGCCTCGACCAGGAACCACGTCGGCAGCAGCGGCACGCCGTCCTCGTCGTCGGCGAGCACGGTCTGCGCGATCTCCAGCGAGATCTCCGCGAGCTCGACGAGCAGCGTCTTGGCCCGGAAGGCCAGCTGGCGTCCCGCGTTCGAGCCCTGGTTCTTCTCCGCAGGCAACTCCTTCACCAGCCGCGCCCGGAACGCCTCGGCCAGGTAGTACAGCAGGTCGCGGTCCTGCGGCCGGCGCGGCCACGACGCGTCGCCCTTCAGGATCGCCTCGAAGCCGTACGAGTTCCGCACGATCTTCACCCAGCCGCAGAACCCCGCGGCGTGCGAAGGCGTCAGCGTGCCGGAGGCGAGAACCTTGAGCATCTCCTCGTCGGGCGCCTCGCCCCAGGAGTGCAGCGCGTCGGAAAGCATGTGCCAGGAACGCGGGGTCGAGAACGGCTCCTCGGTCTTGGGCGCCTGCGACCACAGCTGGTCCGGCCGGTCGGTGAGGTAGTCCAGCACCCACGGATGCACGTTGTTCGCCCCGGCCCACTCGAACCAGTCGGCCGCCGAGGCCCGCAGGTGCACGTGGATCAGCCGGTTGACCAGCGCACTGGCCATCGGCCGCGCCAGCGCGTTGTCCGTCGCGCGGTTGCCGGCGCCGATGACGATGGAACCCGCCGGGAGCTCGTAGGAGCCGATCCGCCGGTCGAGGATGAGGCTGTAGAAGGCCTTCTGCACGTCGGGCGAGGCGGCGTTGAGCTCGTCGAGGAACAGGCAGTACGGCTCGTCGCGGGCGATCAGCTCCGGCGGGCAGAACTTGCTGCGGCCCTCCGGGGTGATCTGCGGAACGCCGATGAGGTCTTCGGGGGCGAGTTGGGTGCCCAGCAGCGAGACACACGGCAGGGCGAGGCTGTCGGCGAAGGCTCGCACCAGCGAGGACTTGCCGATGCCGGGCGCGCCCCACAGGAAGACGGGGCGGACGGTCGCGGTGGCCAGCAGCAGAGAAGGCAGCTGGGACGGGGTGACGGTGGTTGCGGACTGCATCGTGCGTTCATGGTCGCCGCCGGCCTGACGTGTTGTCATGAGGTTTTCTCGAGTGCCCGCCGAGCGGCCTCGGGGCTACTGTTCCCGGGTGACTGACCACATCACAGATCCTGAGACCGTTCCCGCCGATGACCACAGCCCCCTGGATGAGCACAGCCCCTTCGACGACCTGGCGAAATTCATAGCGATCCCGCGGGTCGGCGGCCTAGCGCTCGCCCCGGATGGAAGCCGGTTGGCCGTCGGGGTGCAGCACCTCTCGCCGGACGGCAAGAAGTACGTCTCCTCGGTCTGGGAGGTCGACCAGAACGGCGGCGCGCCGTTCCGGCTGACCCGGTCGGCGGCCGGTGAGTCGTCCCCGGCCTTCCTGCCGGACGGCTCGCTGCTGTTCGCCGCCAAGCGCGCCGACCCCGACGCCGCCAAGGACAGCGACGACAGCAACGGCAACGGTTTGTGGATGCTGTCGGCGCGCGGCGGCGAGGCCCGGCTGCTCGCCGCACCGCCGGCCGGGATCGGCAGCGTCGCGGTCGCGAAGAAGACCGGCCGGATCGTGCTGACCGCGCGGGTCATGGCCGAGGCGAAGGATCTCGAGGACGACGCCGCGCGCCGCAAGGCCCGCAAGGACGCGGACGTCACCGCGACGCTGCACACCCGGGCGCGGATCCGGGAGTGGGACTCGCAGCTCGGTCCGGATGGGACGCGGTTGTTCGTCGCCGAGGCGCCGGGAACAACCGGAAAGGACGGCGCCGACGGCTCCGCCGTCGGCGAAGGAAAGCTGGAGCTGCGCGACGTGACCGGCGACCTCGGGCCGCTGGTGGATTCGTTCGCGGTGAACTCCGACGGCTCGAAGGTCGTGTACTGCGTCCTCACCGAGCTCGCCAACAGCGAGCACGTCTTGGAACTCCGGCTGGTCGACGTCGAGTCCGGGACCACGACCCTGTTCGCCGGCGATCCAGGGCACGAACACTCGGGGCCGGCCATCTCCCCCGACGATGGCACCGTCGCGTACCTGCGCAGCGCCAGCGACACGTTCGACGCGGCCGGAAAGCCGACCATCCACCTGCGGCCGCTGGCCGGCGGCGAGGCCCGGGCGCTGGCCGAGCACCTGGACCTGTGGCCGCAGGGCCTGGTGTGGGCTCCGGACTCCTCAGCCCTCTACTTCACCGCCGACCAGCTGGGCCGCGCACCGGTGTTCAAGGTGGACGTGGCGACCGGCGAGGTCACGCGGCTCACCGGGGACCGTGCCGCGTACAGCGGTCTGAAGGTCTCCCCCGACGGCCTGACCCTGTTCGCGATCCGCAGCGCGACGGACGCCACGCCGCGTCCGGTCCGGCTGGACACCGTTACGGAGGACCAGGATCCGGTCCTGCTGTCGGCGCCGGGCGACACGCTGAAGCTGCCGGGCTGGGTCGAGGAGGTCACGGCGACCGCCGAGGACGGCGCGGTCATCCACTCCCGGCTGGTGCTGCCGGCGGGCGCCGAGGGCCCCGCGCCGCTGATCGTGTGGATCCACGGTGGGCCCCTGATGAGCAGCAACTCCTGGAGCTGGCGCGCCAACCCGTGGGTGATGGTGCAGCGCGGCTATGCGGTCCTACTGCCGGACTACTCGCTGTCCACGGGCTACGGCCAGGCGTTCATCGATCGCGGCAAGGGCGAGGGCAGCGGCCTGCCGTTCCACGACATCATGGCCGCCACCGACGCGGTGATCGAGCGCCCGGACATCGACGCCACGCGCACGGCCGCGATGGGCGGCTCGTTCGGCGGCTATCTGACGAACTGGATCGCCACGCAGACGGACCGTTTCAAGGCCCTGATCTCGCACGCCGGCGTCTGGAACGCGCAGCTGCGCACGGTCTCCGACGTTCCGTGGTTCTTCCGCCAGGCGTACGGCGACGTCATGCTGCAGCCCGACCACGCCCTGCGCTGGTCACCTCATCTGTACGCGGACAACGTCAGCTCTCCGCTGCTGATCATCCACGGCAACAAGGACTACCGCGTCCCGGTCGCGAACGCCCTGTGGCAGTGGCAGGACCTCCAGCGGCGCGGCAAGGAGGCGAAGTTCCTGTACTTCCCCGACGAGAACCACTGGATCCTGCGGCCGCAGGAGTCGAAGCTCTGGTACGAGACCGTGCGGGCGTTCCTGGCCGAGCACGTGCTCGGCGAGGCGTGGGAGCAGCCTGATCTCGTGTAGGCGCGCTCTCAGTGGTGGCAGGCCCGGCCTTCGGCGCGCGCCTTGAGGTCGGCCGGCCACGCGTCCAGACCCGGCGCCAGGTAACGGATCGCGGCCGCCGGGTCTGCTTCGATCTGCGCGCCGGTCCAGCTCCGTCATGGCCGGGACTCCTTGCGATCGAGCTGTCGTTGACTACTGTCGCCGCAGTTAGGAGCTATAACGCATGTCGTGAGAGTCAATAGAAAAAGTGAGACCCTCTAACGCCATGCGCGCCGCCCGAAGCCGAGAAGAATGACCGCATGATCACGTCCATAGCCCTCCTCAAAGCCCGCGAGGGCCTCAGCCGCGCCGAGCTGATCGACTACTACGAGAACCACCACGTCCCGCTGATCCTCAGCCTCGCGCCGGCCCCGGCACACTACCGCCGCACCTACCTTCCCGAAGCCGGCGAGCGCACCTTCCCCGCCGACTTCGACGTGGTCACGCACCTGACGTTCGCCGACGAGGACACGCGGCGCGCGTGGCTGAGGCTCGTCCTCGCCGAGGGCTCGGGCGTCGCCGAGGACGAAGCGCGCTTCCTCGACCGTTCGGCCACTCGTGGGTGGATCGTCCAGGAGCACGTCACGGCGTAGTGCGCCAGGTCGGCACGCGGCGTCGGCGGTCCGGAGCGGGCGGTCGGCACTCCGCTCCGGCTATTCACGCGCTCCGGTTGGATCTATCCTTATTTGAGCGGAATTGTCTGTCCCTTCCTCCGCAAGGAAGGAGTCGCGAAATGAGCGAGACGACACCCACCGGCAGGCCGGCGCCCCCGGCGCCCGCGCCCCTTGGCATCGCCGATCCCGCCCCTCTCGGACTCGCAGGGTTCGCCATGACCACGTTCGTGCTCAGCTTCCTGAACGCGAACATCATCAAGGAGACCGGGGCGGTGCACGTCGTCCTGGCCCTGGCCCTGTTCTACGGCGGTATCGCGCAGCTGCTCGCCGGGATGTGGGAGTTCAAGCGCGGCAACACCTTCGGGGCCACCGCGTTCGCCTCCTTCGGCGCGTTCTGGCTCAGCTACTGGGCGCTGGTGAGGCTCACGCCCAGGGACGCGGGCGACATCCACCAGGCGATCGGGCTGTACCTGCTGGCCTGGTGCATCTTCACCGCCTACATGACGCTCGCGGCGCTGAAGACGAACCTCGCGGTGCTGGGCGTGTTCGTGCTCCTGACCCTGACCTTCCTGTTCCTGGCGATCGGCGCCTTCCAGAACGACCTGCCGGCGCCGGACACGATGACCAAGGTCGGCGGCTGGCTCGGCATCGCCACAGCGGCGGTCGCCTGGTACGCGTCGTCGGCCTCGGTGGTGAACGCCACCCACGGCAGAACGGTGTTGCCGACCTGGCCGCGCTGAGCCGTCGTACCGCCGGACGCGGTGTGAGAGGCCGGGACGGGCCGCGGGGGCGGTCCGTCCTGGGCACCCTTTACCCTTGGCAGGCATAGCACGGCCATCAGTCGGCTGACCCGAACGGGCGCGGGTCGGCTCTCGGTATCTGTCAGCCATGGGGGGACACAATGAACCAACCCGAGCCGCAGTACGGCCAGCCGGCACCGCCGCCGTACCCGGCCCGCCCGGTGAACCCGTACGAGCACGGGGCTCCGTCGCCGGAGTCGTATCGGCAGGCTTATCAGGCGCCTGCGCAGCCGCAGGGGTGGCAACAGCAGCCGCCGTATCCGCCGGCGCCGCAGGGGTGGCAGCAGCCCGGGCCGCCGAACCAGGCTTGGCAGCAACAGCCCGCAGCACCTCAGGCACCTCCTGCTGCCCCAGCGTGGCAGCAGCCTGCGCCTCCCGCGGCCCCGAGCCCGGCTTGGCAGCAGCCTGCGCCTCCCAACCCCGCCTGGCAACAGCCTGCGGCTCCCGCAGCTCCGAGCCCCGCCTGGCAACAGCCTGCGCCTCCCGCAGCTCCGAATCCCGCCTGGCAGCAGCCGGCCTCGTATCAGCCCCCTGCTCCCGCTCCCCAATACCAAGCACCACCCGCCCCCGCCTGGCAGCAGCAACAGCCCCAAGCCCAAGCCCAACCCGCCAGCTTCCCGCCCCCGCCGAACCACACCCCGGCTCGCGATCGCCTCGTCGAGGGCGCGGCCCCGTTCCTCGAACCGGGCGAGACCGTCTACTACGGCTTCATCCTCAAGCTCGACGACACCATCCCCGAGACCCCGCGCGAGCTGATGATCGCCATCGAGGGCCAGCACCGGGTCCTCGGCGGCATCACCCGCGCGGACAAGAAGATGAACAAGGGCCTGAAGTGGGCCCTGAATCCCATGGACGCGATGAACGAGCGCATCGCCGAGAGGAGCGTCGAGGCCCTCAACCGCAAGCTCGCCGGCCCCGTCTTCGTCGGCGGCTGGGACAGCCAGGCGGGCTGGTTCATCCGCTATTCGCGCGCGACCCGCGAGGACTACGGTCCCGGCTCCTGGGGCGTCCTCACCGACCGCCGCTACCTCATCTTCCGCGCCGGGCGCGCCGGCGGCTCGTCCATGCGCCTGGTCTACGGCGTGCCGCGCACCCTGATCGCGGGCGTGCGCACCGAGGGCACCAAGGACGCCGCGCTGCACGGCCGCACCCCGCGCGCCGAGCTGCACTTCACCGACGGCTCCATGGTCGCGACCATGATGCCGACGAAGCAGGGCGAGCGCGTCGCCGCGATCCTCGCCGTCCAGCAGCAATACCAGCAGCCTCAGTACCAGAACCAGTATCAGAACCAGCAGCACCCGCGCTACTGAGCCAGAGCCGAAAAAGCAGCTGGGCCGCGGGGTGCCGTCAGCACCGCGGCCCAGCGAAGACGAACGCCACACACGTCGTCAGTTCCAGCCGATGTCCCTTTTCCGGGCCATGACGGTCACCTCCTTCCGCCCCGCCGAAACGGGTCCGGAGACAACTGGATCACCGCGCCGATCAAGCCGCCTGAGTAATCGCTACTCAACGCGAGCGCAAGCCCCGGCCGCGTCGGCTCTGCCCTACCCGCCCGCTCTGCCCTACGCGCCCGCTCTGCCGGAACCGCCGGAAACCCCCAGCGCGTCAGCCAATTCCCCGCGCGTCGTCACACCGAGCCGCGCATACGCGTTCTGCAGATGGTTCTCCACCGTCCGCACCGACAACTGCAACCGCGCAGCGATGTCCTTACTCGCCACCCCCGCCGCCGCGAGCGCCGCGATGTCCCGCTGCCGAGCCGTCAACGGCGCCGCCGCCTCGGCAGCGGTCAACGGCGTCCGCGCCCCCTCGCACAACGCCCCCGACTCCTCGGCCAGCCGCGCCGCCACCGGCGCCCGCCGCGGACGCCCGACCCGGCGGAACGCCGCAGCCGCCGCGCTCGCCGCCTCGGCCGCGTACAAGTCGGCGCCCATAGCCGCCAGCTCCCGCGAGGACTCCAGCAGCCGCTCGGGATGGTCGTCGGCGAGCGCCCCCGCCAGCTGCGTCACCGCCGACACGAGCTGCCCCTGGGCCGTGGCGGCGATCTCGCTCAGCCGCGGAAGAGCCGCCTCCGCACCGCCCAACCGCACCAGATCCGTCAGCAGCCACACTTCCATCGCCACGTTCTCAGCAGCCTGCGAACGCTCCACACCCTCGGCCAGCTCACGGCGCGCGCCGATCAGATCCCCGCGGGCGACCCGCAGCCAGGCCCGCGCCAAGTCGCCGAACTCCCCGTAGAGACCGAACGCCGGATACTTCTTCGCCTGCTCGGCGGCCTGTTCGGCAGCGGCGACATCGCCGCGCAGCACAGCGGCGATCGCCAATCCGTTGAGCCCGGGGTTCAGGGGCCTGATCTGCCCCTGCGACCGGGCCCGCCGCACGGTCTCAGCGAACCAGCGCCGCGCACTGGCCGCGTGTCCGCAGCTCAGCTCGACCTGGCCGCGGCTGAACGCGATCCACGTCCGCGTCAGCTGCGTCGCCGAAGCCGCGAGTTCGGCGTGGGCGCGTTCCCCGTTCGCCCGCGCCTCGGTGAACCGCCCGGCGTCGCGCAGCGCCACCGACAGCGAGATGAGTTGCGCGGCCGACGGCGGGTACAGCGCACGGTCGGCGACGTCGAGGTGGGCACGATATGCGTGTTCGGCCCAAGCCACAGCGTCCACCGCGCGCCCGCGCATGGACAGCCCCATCGACTTCATCATGGCCGCCGTCAGCCAGCACGTCGGATCGGCGGCGGCGCCGGCGGCCTCGGGCACGTCCGGCATGTCGTCCAGGAGCGCGAGCGCGGACGGATCGCCGTCGGACAGCCGGATCGAGGCCCGGTGGTACCGCAGCATCCTGCGACTGTCGGCGCCGGTCATCGCGGCGTCGGAGGCGGCCATCAGATCCAGCGCTTCCCGGGTCCGGCCCGCACCCCAGAACAGGTTCCAGGACCTGACCACCGCGACCGCCAGCTTCTCCGCATCGCCGCGGGCACCGGCGTCCGCCGCCGCCAGCACGGCCTCGGCCCCCACGGGGGCCCCCAGTTCGAACAGCGCCTCGCCGAGCGCCAGCCGGGTCGCCGTCGTCTGGTCTTTCTCCTGCAGCGATTCGAGCAGCGTCTTCGCCTGCGCGTAATCGTGCGCGTAGCGGGCCAGTCCCGCCGCCTCGACGAGCAGCGCCGGATCGGCGGTGCCGGTCGCGGCCAGCTGCCAGGCGGCCATGCGGCGGGTGTCGTCCGCACGCCGCGCGCCGGCGGCCCGGGTCCGCTCGATCTGGTCCAGGAGCAGCTTGGTGCGGCGCAGGAGCGGGATGCGTGCGCGCAGGGCTTCGCCGTACAGGGGATGCGCCAGCGCGACGACGGTCCGGCGCTGACAGATGACGACCCGGACCAGCCCGGACTCCTCCAGCTCGGTGAGCGTGTCGAGGTCGATGGTCGCCAGGACGTCGGCGACGGGGACCGGTTCGCACAGCGCCAGCAGCTCCAGCGCCGGCCGTGCCCGGACCCGGGCGGCGGACAGGCGCGCGTCGATCATCTCGGACAGGCGGCGCGTGCCGGCGGCGAACGGGCCGGTCTGCTCCCAGATCTCGCCGTCGTGGACGAGGGTTCCGGAGGTCAGGGCACCGAGTACCAGCTCCCTGAGAAACAGGATGTTGCCGCCCGAGGCCTCGTGCAGGTTCTCGACGGTCCGCCGCACGACGGGCCCGCCGAGCGCCGCCTGCAGTGCCTGCTCGGTGGCCCGGACGTCGAACGGCTCAAGATCGATGCGGTGCACGGCGTCTCCGCCGCACAGCGCCCCGACCGCGTCGCCGACGGGCTCGCCGCTGCGCACCGTGCCGATGAGACGCACGATGCCGGCGTCCATGAGCTGACGCAGCAACACGGCCGAGGCGGCGTCGAGCCACTGCAGGTCGTCGACGAGCAGCACCCACCGCCGCTCGCCATGCGGCCCCGACAGCGCCCGCGCCACCGCGGCGAACCCTCGCACCGGATCCACCAGGTCCAGCCCCGGCGGAATCAGATGCGCGATGGCCCCGAGCGGCACCGCGGCAGCCGGCGCCGAAGCCGTGGCCCGCCCGGCCTCGAACCCGGCGCGCACCGCGCGCGGCAGGCACTCCTCGGCCAACCGCGACTTCCCGATCCCGGCCGGCCCATGGATGACGACGCCCTGGCACCGCCGCGCGGCCCACACCGCGTCGAAGCAAGCGATGTCCGACTCGCGCCCCACCAACGGCCACGGCACGGCCGTGTCGGGCACGCTCATCCGGCCTCCCGGCACACGACTGGAAATGGGGCGTACCGATGATGCGCGGTCGGCGACGGGGTGGCAAGAGTTGATCTATGTGGGGAAAAACACGGCAACCCGGGAGGCATCGCTCGCCGAGTCCTTAAGCGGCCCGCACGTCCGGGTTCGCGAACTTCGCGTACAGCGCATCAGCACGCTGCCGCGTCCCGTCGAACACGGCGCAGACCAGCAGCCTTCCCCCTTCACTGCGCGCCTTGTCCTGCGCCACGTCCTCGGCGGACAGCGGCGAGTCGGCGAGCACGTGGTCGCAGAAGCGCTGGCCGCCGCCGGTGTGCTCGTTCCACCGCCGGTCCTTCAGGGACTCGATCAGCCCGAGCACCGTCCAGGTCTCGTTGCGCAGTCCCGGGACGTCGGGATCGAGCCCTTCGGCGTCCAGGTTGCGCACGTCGCGCGGATCGACGTACAGCGTGTAGCGGTCGACGGAGGCGATGACGCCCTCGAAGACGCCGGCGACGCGCAACGCGGCACCCCGGTCGCGCGCGTACATCTGCGCCAGGTCCTCGGCCGCGCGCGCCGACGTCGCCTGGAACACCTCGCCCCAGCGCTCCGTCGAATGCGGCCAGTAGCCGTAGACGGAGAAGTCCCGCAGCAGCACTTCTTGCCCCCTCGCAACGAACCGCCCCCACTGCTGCCGGACTTCGAGTGCCCGGACCCGGACTTCGAGTGGCTGGAGCCGCCGCTGGTGCCGCCCGACGACTCGTCGCCACCCGACGAACCTCCGGACGAACCACCCGAAGCGCCGCCCGACGTCCCGCTGACGGATCCCCCGCTGGATCCGCCGCGGAGTGACCCGCCACCCATCGTCGAGTTCGACCCGGAACCGGTCGAGAACTTCATCTTCGCCGTGTCCACCTTCGACCCGGACACGGTCTTGCCGTCGGACCCCATCCACGTCGCCGACTTGGCAGCCGCGGCGATCACGCTGGCGTGCTGCGTGTAGTAGGTGTGGTACGTGCCGACATAGTGCGAGCGGTACGCAACCGGCACATAGGTGTTGTAGTAGGCCGGAGAGTCGTAATACGCGAAGTATTCGTTGAGCCACGACTCCGGCATCTTCGTCGGCACGGAGCCCGGAGGGCACAACCCGCGCGCGATGAGCGTCTGCACTTCGGCAGGACTGTCCACGTAGTAGCACTGGAACACACCGCCGACCTGCATTCCGTATGCGGCCGGCGCGTACGCCACGGGTTTCGGCTTGGAGCATCCGCTGAGCGCGAGCAGGACGGCGAAGAGCCCTGCTATCAGGATGGCGAAACGTCTTGTCATGAGGGGAATCTTGGCGCGTCCGCGCCATCGATGGCGAGTACCCGCGCCACCGACAATTTTTCTTGTCTTGACAAATTCCCTTGTCGGGATGATCCTGGACTCATGCTCGACGTAGCCGTGATCGAAGAACCCGCCGCCGCGGAGGCCTCCCTGGACCCGATGCGGTCCCGGATCCTCGCCGCCCTGGCCGAGCCCGGATCGGCCGCCATGCTGGCGACCCGGATGGGGCTGCCGCGCCAGAAGATCAACTACCACCTGAAGGAGCTCGAACGGCACGGTCTGGTCGAGCTCGTCGAAGAGCGGCGCAAGGGCAACGTCACCGAGCGCGTGTACGGCGCGACCGCCCACTCCTACGTCATCTCGCCGGCCACGCTGGCCGCGGTGAGCCCGGACCCCGACCGCGCCCCCGACCGGCTCTCGGCCCGCTGGCTGCTGGCGCTGGGCTCGCGGCTGATCCAGGAGGTCGGCACGCTGCTCACCGGCTCGGCCCGGGCCGGCAAGCCCGTCGCCACCTACGCCGTCGACGCGCAGGTGCGCTTCGCCTCCGCGGCCGACCGCGCGGCGTTCGCCGAGGAACTGACGCAGGCCGTCACCGCCTTGGTCAGCCGCTACCACGACGAGCACGCCGAGCGAGGCCGCGACCACCGCCTCGTCGTCGGGCTCCATCCCATACCGACGCCGCAGACCGCCGCCGAGGCCGGATCCGCACCAGAACCCCAAGCCGAACCAGAACCCGAAGCAGGACAGGAGGACCCCCGATGACGCACCCCTTCGACATCGAGCTCGAAACCACCCTGCCGGCCACCCCGGAGCAGGTCTGGGAAGCGATCGCCACCGGGCCGGGCATCGACTCCTGGTTCATGGGCCGCAACGAGATCGAGGCCCGCGAAGGCGGAACCGCCTCGATGGAGACCGGCGGCCACCGCGAAGAAGCCCTGATCACCGGCTACGACCCCGGCAAGCGCCTGGCGAGCCGCACCGCTCCCGGCCCCGACGGCCGGTTCATGGCCTTCGAGTACCTCATCGAGGGCCGCGAAGGCGGCAGCACCGTTTTGCGCGTCGTGCACAGCGGCATGCTCGGCGACGACTGGCAGGACGAGTACGACGCGCTGCGCAGCGGCTGGCCGTTCCATCTCAATACCCTGCGAGAGTACCTGGCGCACTTCCCGGGCCGGGTCGCCGAGCCCGTGTTCGGCGTGGTCGCGGG
>Ga0068855_100006259_pt1 | contig 14514 bp, 16 predicted proteins | sample KBSCornC52_FD_66592 | JGI IMG/M metagenome (GOLD analysis project Ga0068855, IMG submission 66592) | Corn rhizosphere microbial communities from Kellogg Biological Station, Michigan, USA - KBS Corn C5-2 | ecosystem: Host-associated > Plants > Roots > Rhizosphere > Soil ... | reverse complement strand
TTGAGGATCAGCACCGGTCGCCGGCGAGCGCGACGTTGCTCGTTCGAGGAGCAATACAGGTCTTCCGCAGGCGCGACGTTCCTCCTTCGAGAAAGAGCATCGATCTCGGCAGCCGTGTCACTCCTCCTACGAAGCGCGACATTGTTCCTCGACAAGATCGACATTCCTCATCCGAGGCGCGACATTGTTCCTCGACAGGATCGACATTCCTCATTCGAGGCGCGACGTTGCGCCTCGACAAGCGGGGCGCTGGCCTTCAGCGGCGCACCGGTGCCGCTCCGAGTCGTAGCGTCGTATCTCGGTGGAGAATCGTTCCCCCTGCGGGCCGTGACGGCCGGCCTCGTCGCGGGAACGACGAAGCCGCCATGCCGGCAAGTCGGATCAGGGAGGCAGGGTCTGCACGTCCGTGCGACATGCCAGGGACTCATGGTCGAAGGCGCAACCCGCGTCGAGGCAGGAATCCTGCAGCATGAATCGGTGGAAGCGGACGGCGATCAAGCCCAACAGGATTGCCGCGGCCAGGATTCCAAGAACACGCGCAAGTTTGCGCCGCATGCTGCCGTGCCTCGTCGGTTGCGCTAGGGCGCGTAGTCGTAGTAGGTCTCGCGCCAGGCGACCAGGCGCCAAGCACCTGATCGATGGTCGAGCCTGGCATGGATCGAGCTCGCGACGAGCACCTCTTTCCTGGACGCGTGGAACAAGTAACGCAGGATGGTTGCATCGGCACGGGTGCCCGAAGTCGCTGCGTCGCAAACGACGAACACGCCATCCGGGTAGGCCGACGGGAATGACGGGCTCGTGATCTCGGGGAGTGCCGCCGCCGAAGTGCAGTGGGGGGCCGTGAGGACCACCGGCACGTAGCCATGCGCCTCGGCGCGCAGCCTTGCTTCGATGCGCTTGAGGGGAAAGTCCAAAGGTTCAGCGGCGGAAGCCAATCCGCAAACTGCAAGCAATACCGCGACGACAGGCTGTGCGCGCATTTCACGATCCCCTGGCGTCGACCCAATGGATTCCGCGCCGCCCCGGCAATCAGCGCACCGCCACCAGCTTCAGCGTGACCGTATCGCCCTTCTTCTCGGTCTGCTCGATCTCGACCGGCATCCAGCCGAGCGATTCGGCGAACCAGCTGCGCGCGACGCGCTTGCGGTCGGCGCCAGGTTCGCCGTCGCGCTGCATGAGCTGCGCCTTGTACTCGCCGGCGGGCACCTTCAGCGTCTCGACCGCGCCGCGCGTGTAGCGCATCGTCTCGACGCGGTCCTTGACCGCGACCGGGTATTCGAACGTCGTCGCACCGTGCACGAGGTCGCTCGCGAGCGCGAGCGTGACGGCCTGGCGATCGATCAGGCCGGGGACGATGGCGTAGTGGTAATCCTGCCCGCCTTCGCTGACGCGCACGTCGCCGCCTTTCCAGTCGAAGTCGGCGTGGCGCGTGCGCTGCTTGAACGCGCCTTCCTGCTGGTAGTCGTAGGCGATCGCTTCGGGGCGACCGTCCTTCCAGTGGAAGCGGGAAGTCTCGACGATGTGGATGCCGGCGAGTTTCGCGAGGCCCGATGTGCCCTTGGTCTCGCTGCGCAGGGTCCAGCTGCCGTCGCCGTTGTCGGCGAGGTCGAGCGTGGTGCGACCGACTTCGCCGCCGTTGCGCAGGGTTGCGTATTCGGCATGGAACGGCTTGATCTCCGCGGCGAACGCGGGCAGGGCGGCGAAGGACAGCGCGCACGCGACGAACAGGTTCTTCATGGTCGGCCCGATCGATGATGACGCGCCAGTATCGCCGCGCATTCCTGAACGAAACGTGGTCGCAGGGTGGGACGCGGTGCGGCGGCCCTTGAGCACGCGATGCCCGTCACCGCGAGTCCCACCGAGCGATCGGCATTCGAAATTTGTGGGAGCAAGAGACGTGCGAGACCGCGACGGATTCACGCGACGGTGAGCCTCTCCTCGCCGAGGCGCAGCGGCGCGGCGATCGGCGCGCCGTCGAGCAGCACGCGCGCCCCGTCGAACGCGAGGCGTCCGGCGGCGATCAGGCCGACGGTGGCCACGAGCAGACGGTGTTCGTCGTCGAGCAGACGTTCCGCCAGCGTCTCGGGCGTGTCGCCGGGTCGCACCGCGATCTCGACGCATGCGATCGGCGGGCCACCATCGAGTTCGGCGGTCACGTAGTGCACGGTCGCGCCGTGCAGCGGATCGCCGGCCTCGAGTGCGCGTCGGTGCGTGTGCAGGCCCGGATACTTCGGCAGCAGGGACGGATGGATGTTGATGATGCGGCCGGCCCACGGCGCGAGGGCCGCGGGGTCGATGATGCGCATGAAGCCGGCGAGCACGATCAGGTCGGGCGCGTGTGCCGCAACGCGCGCGAACAATTCCGCGTCGAACGCGGCGCGCGTCGCGAAACCCTTCGGATCGAGCGCGAGCGTGACGATGCCGGCGGCTTCGGCGCGGCGCAATGCAGGCGCGTGCAGCTTGTCGCTGGCGACAAGCACGAGTTCGATCGGCGTTCCGGCGACGCGTGCATCGATCAGCGCCTGCAGGTTCGAGCCGCGACCGGAGGCGAGGATGGCGACGCGGAGGGCCGAGCGCTGAGGGCTGAGGGCTGGTGCGGTCATCGATGTCGAATGGTTGGCGGTTTCCGGCGAGGCGAGCAAGAGCGCCGGGAATCCCTCAGCCCCCAGCCCTAGGCGATATGCACGCGCTCGTCGCCGTGCTGCGCTTCGACCGCGCCGATCGTCCAGGCCGCGAGGCCGAGCGCTTCGAGCGCGTCGAGCGTCATGCCGACCTGGTCGCGCTGCACGATCAGGGTGTAGCCGATGCCGCAATTGAACGTGCGCAGCATTTCATCGCGCGCGACGTTGCCTTCGCGCTGCAGCCAGTCGAACAGCGGCGGTAGTTTCCAGGTGCTGCTGTCGAGCGCGATGCCGAGGCCGTCGGGCACGACGCGGATGATGTTTTCCTTGAGGCCGCCGCCGGTGATGTGCGCCATGCCGTGCAGCTTCTGCTGCTTGAGCAGGGCGAGGATCGGCTTGACGTAGATCGTGGTCGGCGCCATCAGCGCATCGGCGAGTTTCACGCCGCCGACGTCGAGGTCGAAGCCGCCGTTGTCGGGGGTGGCGCCCACGCGCGCGACGATCTTGCGGATCAGCGAGTAGCCGTTCGAGTGCGCGCCGCTGGAGGCGATGCCGATGATCGCGTCGCCGGCCTTGATCTGCGAGCCGTCGACGAGGGCGGACTTCTCGACCACGCCGACGGTGAAGCCGGCGAGGTCGTATTCGCCCGGGGGGTACATGTCGGGCATCTCGGCGGTCTCGCCACCGACGAGCGCGCAGCCGGCGAGTTCGCAGCCTTTCGCGATGCCGCCGACCACGCTGACCGTGGTGTCGACATGGAGCTTGCCGGTGGCGAAGTAGTCGAGGAAGAACAGCGGCTCGGCGCCCTGCACGAGCACGTCGTTGACGCACATGCCGACCAGGTCGATGCCGATCGTGTCGTGGCGACCGAGGATCTGCGCGAGCTTGAGCTTGGTGCCGACGCCGTCGGTGCCGGACACGAGTACCGGCTCGCGGAAGCGGCCGCCGAGCTCGAACAGCGCGCCGAAGCCGCCGAGGCCGGCCATGACCTCGGGCCGGAACGTGCGACGCACGAGGGGTTTGATGCGCTCCACGACTTCGTTGCCTGCGTCGATGTCGACGCCGGCGGCGCGGTAGCTCAGGGATTCGAGTTCGGCGGACATGGTGGGGCCGGCTTGCGCGGGGCCGCGCATTCTAGCAAAGCGCCGCGGCGGACGAGGGGGTGGCGGTGCGCGGCGGGCCGCGCGCTCCGCGGCGGCATGGACGCGCCGGCGCGCTTTGGGCAGACTGGCGGCATCGACAGGCAAGGATGACTCCGTGCGACTCCACGTTCCATTGCGCCTGTTCGGCTGGATCCTGGCGCTGGCGCCGTTGACCGGCATCGCCGCGCCGTCGAGCTATACCGGCAGCGCGCCGGTCAACTCGCAATCGGACGACGAGCGCGTGGGCGCGCTCAAGACCGCCCTCGCCAACGTGGTGATCGAGCAGGCCGGCGACCCCGGCGTGGTTGCGCGCCCGGAGGTGGCCAAGGCGGTCGAGAAAGCCGAACGCTACATGCTGCAGTACTCGTACCGGCGCAATACCGGCGGCGACGCGGCGATGACCCTGGTGGTGCAGTTCGACGCCACGGCGGTCGACCAGATGCTGCAACGGCTCGGCCTCGGTGCGCTCGCGAACGTGCCGGTCGCACCGGAGACACCGACCGAAGCGACGCTTTGGATCGGCGACATCCGCACGGCCGACGACTATGCGCGCGTGATCGGCTATCTCGGCAAGAGCAACTTCGTGAAGGCCGCGCAGCCGATGCAGGCGACCGCGGACGGCATCCTCGTGCGCGTCTCGCTGTCGACCGACCTCGCGCATTTCCTCGATGCGGTGGCGATGGAGCGCACGCTCGCGGCTTCGACCACGCGCGCCGACGGGGCCGACGCGGCGCTGGTCCTCGCGCGCTGATCGGGCAGCGATGCTGCGCCACCTGCCCAACCTGATCACCGCACTGCGCATCCTGCTGGTGCTGCCGCTGTGCTGGCTCATCGACGCCGGACGCTACGACGGTGCATTGGTGGTCGCCGCGATCGCCGCTTTCAGCGACGCGCTCGACGGCTGGCTGGCCAAGCGTTTCGGCTGGACGACCTGGATCGGCGGCATGCTCGATCCGGTCGCCGACAAGCTGCTGCTCACCGCGGCGTTCATCTGGCTCGCACTGGCCGGCGACATCCCGGGATGGCTCGCCGCACTGGTGGTCGGGCGCGATCTCGCGATCGTCGCCGGCGCGATCGCGTACCACAACCTGGTCGGTCCGTTCGACGCGTCGCCAAGCCGCCTGTCGAAAGCGACCACCGCGGTGCAGCTCACGTTCGTGCTCGGCGAGCTGCTGCGCCTGTCGCGCTGGCTGGTGTTGCCGGCATCGTTGCGCCTGGTCCTCATCGCAACGACCGCGGTGCTGACCGTGGCAAGCGGACTGCACTACATCGTCGTCTGGACCACGCGTGCACGCGCGGCCGTGCACGCGCGTCGGGAGAACAAGGCATGAGCGAAGACACCGGCGGCAGCCTGCACCTGCGCTGGCAGTGGCTGATCCTGCTGGCGACGGTCGCCGGCGTGCTGTACCTGCTCGCGCCGGTGCTGATGCCATTCGTCGCCGCGGCGTTGTTCGCCTACCTCGCCGATCCGATCGTCGACCGCCTCGAACGCTGGATGAACCGCAACCTCGCGGTGTGCCTGGTGTTCCTCGTGGTCAGCCTCGTCGTGGTGCTGATCCTGCTGCTGCTGGTGCCGTTCGTCGAACGCCAGATCAGCGCGTTCCTCACCCAGTTGCCGATATGGCTCGGCTGGTTCCAGACCCGTGCCACGCCTTGGCTCGAGGCGCGTTTCGGCATCTCGCCGGACATCCTCGACACGCAGCAGATCTTCGATGCCCTGCAGGCGCACTGGAAGGAAGCCGGCGGTTTCGCGGCCAGCGTGCTCGGCAAGGTGTCGAAATCCGGCATGGCCGTGGTTGGCTGGGTGCTCAACCTCGTGATGGTTCCGGTGGTCGGGTTCTACCTGCTGCGCGACTGGGACGAACTGGTCGCGCGCATCCACGTCCTGATCCCGCGTTCGATCGAACCGGTGGTGTCGCGCCTCGCGCGCGAATCGGACGACGTGCTCGGTGCGTTCCTGCGCGGCCAGCTCAGCGTGATGCTCGTGCTCGGCGCGTTCTACGGCATCGGCCTGTGGCTGGTCGGCGTCAGCGTCGGCCCGTTGATCGGCATGATCGCCGGCCTGATCAGTTTCGTGCCGTACCTCGGTGCGATCACCGGCGTCGTGATGGGCGTGATCGCCGCGCTGGTGCAGTACCAGGACTGGACCCATGTGCTGCTCGTGCTCGGCGTGTTCGCGATCGGGCAGACGCTGGAAGGTTACGTGCTGGTGCCCAAGCTCGTCGGCGACAAGATCGGCCTGCATCCGGTCGCGGTCATCTTCGCGGTGCTCGCGGGCGGCGAATTGTTCGGCTTCCTCGGCGTGCTGCTCGCGCTGCCGGTCGCGTCGGTCGTGATGGTCGTGCTGCGCTACCTGCATGCGCGCTACACGCAGAGCGAGCTCTACACGAGCGCGGCGGAAAAGCCGCTGATCGTCGTCGCCGGTGCGCCGACGGCGGACGAGCGGCCGGTGCCCGCGCCGGCGGCGGTGGCGGAAACCGGCACGCCGCCGGCCACGCCGCCGGTACCCGAGCGACGATGAGCGGACAACTGCCGCTGGCGCTGCGCTGGCCCGCGCACCAGCGCTTCGAGAGTTTCCACGCCGGCCCGAACGCGGTCGTGCTGGATCGCCTGCGCGCGCTCGCGCAGGGTACGGACGCCGCGTGGCAGTACCTGCACGGCGGTGCGGGCAGCGGTCGCACCCACCTGCTGATCGCGACCTGCGCCGCGGCGAACGCGCAGGGGCGCAGCGCCCAGTACCTGCCACTCGCGCGTCTCGGTGCGGAGCGCGCCGGCGCGATCCGCGGTTTCGGCGGCAGCGACCTGCTCGCGATCGACGACATCGACGCGATCGCCGGCGACCGCGACGCCGAGCACGCCCTGTTCGATCTCTACAACCGCTGCCACGCCGAACGCGCAAGCCTGCTGTTCGCCGCCAGCGCAGCGCCGGCACAACTCGGCATCGGGCTGCCGGATCTCGTCTCGCGCCTCGGCGCCTGCATCCAGCTGGTGCTGAAGCCGCTCGACGAAGCCGAGCGCCGCGGCCTGCTGCGCGAACGCGCGCTCGCACGCGGCATCGAACTCGACGACGGCGCGCTCGACTGGCTGTTCACGCGCCGCAAGCGCGACGTCGCGACCCTGCTCGACCTGCTCGAGCGCATCGACGCGGCATCGCTGGCCGCGCAGCGTCGCGTCACCGTGCCGTTCCTGCGCTCGCTGTTCGACTGAGCCGCACGCGCAGGTCGCCTCGCCACGCCGCGGGCCGAACGCCTGCAGGCAGTGCGCGGAACTGTGGCGCGGTACCGTGTGCGCAATCGGAGCTTCGATATGCTTGGCGAACGTACTCTCTGCCAAGGATGACAGCATGACCCGCGCCTGCATCATCGCATCGGCCCTGCTCCTCGCCGGCACCGCCGCCCGCTGCAATGCCGCCGACGACACCGTCTTCCGCGACGGCTTCGATCGTTGGGCGCCCGTGCTGCTGTACACCGACATCGTGTCCGGCCCGACCAGCGGCGGCGAAGGCGGCAAGGGCGCGTACCTGTCCCTGTTCGGCAGGAATTTCGGCAACGGCGTCGCCGGCACGAACCTCAAGGTCTACATCGGCAACAGCGAAGTCGCGGGCTATCGCACGTTCGGTGCTTCACGCGGACGCGCGGACATCCAGCAGGTGACCGTGCAGCTCGGCGCGCTCGGCAACCAGGGCGCGGGCACGCCGCTGCCGATCAGGGTTGTCGTGGATGGCGCGCCGTCGAATACGGATCACGCGTTCACGATCAATCCGGGCCGCATGATCTTCGTCGACCCGCAGAACGGCAATGACGCGACCGCAGTCGTCGGCGACATCGGACATCCCTACAAGCATGTGCAGAACGCGAGCGACTTCGGCGCGAGCGCATGGGGCCAGGTGCGCGCGGGCGATTTCCTCGTGCTGCGCGGCGGCACTTACACCGACGTCGGCTACGAGCAGTATTTCCTGCGCTTCATGATCCGCGTCGGCGGCGTGCCGGATCGCAGTTCCGGCAGCGCACCGACCGGCACCACCGGCACGGGACCGATCACCGTGCTCGGCTATCCGGGCGAAACCGCCTACATCGATGCGGACGCGGCGACGCATCCGGGCGGCGGCCTGTCCGGACTCAACGGCGAGAACTACCCGCTCGCCGGGAAATGGATCGTGATCGCGAACCTCAAGGTCGAAGGCGGCGGCTACGACGGTCCGATCAGCCAGCAGATCCACGGCGACAACTGGCGCATCGTGAACAACGAACTGGTCGCGTACACCGGCGTGACGAGCGGGCCGAGTCCTTCGCGCATGGGCGGCATCACCGGCAACGGCGCCAACAGCGTCTGGCTCGGCAACCACATCCACGACATCCAGGGCAGCACCAACGAAGCGCACGGCATCTACGTCGACGGCGACGGCTCCTACGACATCGGCTACAACGACATCCACGACATCCACAGCGGCAAGGGCATCCAGTTGTTCGCGAACGGCGGCAACGGTTCCGACGTGATCAACCACGTGCGCATCCACCACAACTCGGTGCGTCGCGTGACGCAGTACGGCATCAACATCGCCGACGGCTCGCAGGACGACATCGCGATCTGGAACAACCTCGTCACCGACGCCGCCTCGGGCGGGCTGCGCTTCAACACGAACACGCTGCACGGCTGCCGCATCTACAACAACACGTTCTACGCGAACAACACCGTCGGCTCGGAAATCTATGGCGTGCTGATGAACGACTGGGGTTTCCCGAGCGACGCGCTCGACCTGCGCAACAACATCGTCTGGGCCCGCAGCGGCACCGCCTATACCGGCGGCTCGGTCGGTTTCGACGGCGCGATCGGCACGATCACGCGCAACCTCTGGCACGGCGGCAACGACGGCCATGCGTTCGACGCGGATCCGCTCGACGGCGATCCGCAACTGGTCGCGCCCGGCACGGATTTCCATATCGGCAACGCCGCCAGCATCGCGGTCGACAGCGGCGATCCCGCCGCCGCGACGCTCGTGCGCGACGATTACGACGCCGCCCGGCCGCGCCCGCAGGGCAGTGCGATCGACATCGGTGCGTGGGAGCTCTAGCGCCGGGCGACCGTCGAGTCGCGTTTCGCCACTACGGCGACCCGATCGCTGGACGATGCTTCGTCGAAGCAACGCGTCAGACGGATCTTCCGCGCTCCAGTTCCGCCAGTTGCGCGGGCGTGCCGATGTTGCGCCAGAAGCCGTCGAAGCGTTCGCCGGCGAGGCGTCGCTCGTGCATCGCGCGCTGGAACATCGGCAGCAGCTTGAAATAAGCGGCGGGTTCGGCGGCGACGAGTTCGGGGCGGTACACGCCGATGTTGCCGAACGTGAGGCGCTCGCCGGTGCCGTTCTCGTCGAGGCGCGTCCCATCGAGGCAGAAGTCGCCGCGCGGGTGGAAGTCCGGGTTCGGAACCATGACGAGATGCGCGAGCCCGTCGGGTTCGGCCGGCAGGCGTGCGTAGTCGTAGTCGCTGACGATGTCGGCGCTGACGCCGATGAACGGCGCGTCGCCGAGCAGGGGCAGCGCATGCTTGATGCCACCGCCGGTTTCCAGGGGTTTCGGCCCTTCGTAGCTGTAGTGGATGCGCAGGTTCCAGCGTGCGCCGTCGCCGAGCGCGGCCGGAAACTGCGCGGCCAGGTGCGAAGTGTTGATCACGACCTCGCGCACGCCGATCGCGGCGAGCTTGTCGAGGTGATGCTCGATCAGCAGGCGATTCCCGATGCGCAGCAGCGGTTTCGGCGTCGCGTCGGTCAGCGGTCGCATGCGTTCGCCGCGACCGGCGGCGAAGATCATTGCGGCGCGGATCATGCGACGGCGTCCGTGCGCGGACGCGTGAGATCGCGGCCGTCGCGCGCGCGTTCGAGCAGGTCGACGAATGCGTCGAGTTGTGGATAGGCGCGCGCGACCGTGCTCACGTAGCGCCAGACCAGGGGCAGGTCGGCGAGGTACTGGGGTTTGCCGTCGCGGTACCAGAGCCGGGTGAAATTGCCGAGCACCTTGAGATGGCGCTGCAGGCCGACGAGGTCGAACCAGCGGCGGAAGCGCGCGCGATCGACATCGGCGCCGATCACCCGTGCATGGCGCAGGCGCTCGTGCTGGCTTTCCATCCATGTTCCCACGCGTACGGCATCCCACTCGATGTAGCAGTCGCGCAGCAGCGACACGAGGTCGTACGTGACCGGTCCGCGCACCGCGTCCTGGAAATCGATGATGCCGGGGTTCGGCAGCAGGTCATCGACGTGTGTGTCGGCGTCGACGATGAGCAGGTTGCGGCTGTGGTAGTCGCGGTGCACGAACGCCTGCGGTTGCTCCAGTGCGCTGTTGACGAGGAAAGTGAACGCGGCTTCGACGATGTCCCATTCGTCGCAGCTCGGCGCGAAGCCAAGATGATGGCCGAGGAACCATTCGGGCATGCGTTCGAGTTCACTGACCAGCAAGGCCCGATCGTAGGCGGGGAGGCCGCTCGCATCGGTGTGCGCCTGCATGTGGACGAGTGCGTCGAGCGCATCGGCGTACAGGGCATCGGCGCTCGCGGCCGTCAGCTCCGGCAGGTAGGTGCGCGTGCCGAGGTCTTCCATCAGCACGAAGCCGCGCTCGCGGTCGACCGCGAGCACGTCGGGCACGTGCAGTCCGCTGCGGCGAAGCCGCGCGCCGATGTCGAGCCATGGACCCAGGTTTTCCCGGTCGGGCGGCGCATCCATGACGATGCGCGTGCGGTTTTCTGCACTGCGCACGCGCCAGTAGCTGCGAAAACTCGCATCGGCCGAGGCGGGCTCGATCTCGATGCTCGCCGATGCCAGCGCGCCGGTGGCGAAGCGGCGCAGCGCGTCCATGCGTTCGGGGATGTGGGCCAACGTGGTTGCCTGGATGAATGGTCGCGAAAGTCTAGCGCAGCGCGTTTGACCACCGTGGGACCTAAATAGTACTATTTCAGTCCTCATTAGGCCGCCACCCATGCTCCGCGTCAGCAAGCTCACCGACTACGCGACCGTCGTCATGACCTGCCTCGCAGGCACCGGCGACGGTGTCCTCAGCGCGCAGGCCCTGGCCGAGCGCGCGCGGCTCGAAGTGCCGACGGTCAGCAAGTTGCTCAAGCAGCTCGCCCAGGCGGGCCTGGTCGTGTCCACGCGCGGCATCAATGGCGGCTACCGCCTCGCGCACGCGCCGGAGAAGATCACGATCGCCGACATCGTGACCGCGATGGAAGGCCCGATCGGCATGACCGAATGCAGTGCGCACGCGGGCCTGTGCGGGCACGAACCGCACTGCGGCGTGCGCGTGAACTGGCAGCGCATCAACCACGCGATCGCCGACGCGCTCGCGAGCGTGACCCTCGCCGACATGCTCAAGCCGCCGCCGAAACGCGCCGGCACGATCCCGTTGCGCGTCGCGAACGCATGACCCCGACTCCAGGCAGCCCGATGGCCACCCAGACCGAGATCGAAACCGAACTGCACGAACGCGTGCCCGAGCCGAAGGGCAACGCGGCGGTCGAGGCTGCGCTGAACCGTCGCTACGAGGCCGGCTTCGTCACCGACATCGAGAGCGAGAGCTTGCCGCCCGGTCTCGGCGAGGACGTCGTGCGTGCGATCTCGGCACGCAAGGACGAGCCGGAATGGATGACCGAGTGGCGCCTGAAGGCATATCGCCACTGGCTGACGATGACGCCGCCGCACTGGGCCCGGCTCGACATCGCACCGATCGACTTCCAGGCGATCAGCTACTTCTCGCAACCGAAGAACCGGCCGAAGTCGCTCGACGAGGTCGACCCGAAGCTGCTCGAAACCTACGACAAGCTCGGCGTGCCGCTGCACGAGCGCGCGCGCCTCGCCGGCGTCGCGGTCGACGCGGTGTTCGATTCGGTCTCGGTCGGCACCACGTTCCGCAAGGAGCTCGCCGCCGTCGGCGTGATCTTCTGCTCGATGTCGGAAGCGGTGCGCGAGCATCCGGAACTGGTGCGGAAATACCTCGGCAGCGTGGTGCCGACCGGCGACAACTACTTCGCTGCGCTGAACTCCGCGGTGTTCTCCGACGGCAGCTTCGTGTTCGTGCCGAAGGGCGTGCGCTGCCCGATGGAGCTCAGCACCTATTTCCGCATCAATGCGCGCGACACCGGCCAGTTCGAGCGCACGTTGCTGATCGCCGAGGAAGGCGCCAGCGTGTCCTACCTCGAAGGTTGCACCGCGCCGATGCGCGACGAAAACCAGTTGCACGCGGCGGTGGTCGAGCTGGTCGCGCTCGACGACGCGACGATCAAGTACTCGACCGTGCAGAACTGGTATCCCGGCGACGAGAACGGCGTCGGCGGCATCTACAACTTCGTGACCAAGCGCGGCGACTGCCGCGGCGCGCGTTCGAAGATCTCGTGGACGCAGGTCGAGACCGGCTCGGCGATCACCTGGAAGTACCCGAGCTGCGTGCTGCGCGGCGACGATTCCGTCGGCGAGTTCAATTCGGTCGCGCTGACCCATCACCGCCAGCAGGCCGACACCGGCACCAAGATGATCCATATCGGCCGCAACACGAAGTCGAAGATCGTTTCCAAGGGCATCAGCGCCGGGCGCGGCCAGAACACCTATCGCGGCCTCGTGAAGGTGGAGAAGGGCGCCGACGGCGCACGCAACCACACGCAGTGCGACAGCCTGCTGATCGGCAAGAAGTGCGGCGCGCACACGTTCCCGTACATCGAGGTGAAGAACCCGGGTGCGATCGTCGAGCACGAGGCGACCACCTCGAAGATTTCCGAAGACCAGTTGTTCTATTGCCGCAGCCGCGGCATCGGCGAGGAAGACGCGGTGTCGATGATCGTCGACGGCTTCTGCAAGCAGGTGTTCCGGGAGCTGCCGATGGAGTTCGCGGTCGAGGCGAAGAAGCTGCTCGAGGTATCGCTGGAGGGTGCGGTCGGATGAGTACGGCGTCGCACTGGGATGCGGTCTATCGGGACAAGGGCGAAGCGCAGACGAGCTGGTTCCGCCCGCATCTCGACGAATCGCTGCGCCTGATCGGCACGTTGCGTCCAGCGCCGGATGCGCCCCTGCTCGATGTCGGCGGTGGTCGCGCGACCCTCGTCGACGACCTGCTGCTGCGCGGATTCCGCGATGTTTCCGTACTCGACATGTCGGACGCTGCGCTCGCGCAGGTGCGACGCCGGCTTGGCGCGAATGCCGCGCGCGTGCAGTGGATCGTCGGCGACATCACCGAAACCGAGTTGCCGGCGGCGCGCTACGCGCTCTGGCACGACCGCGCCGTCTTCCATTTCCTGACCACCGCCGCCGAACGCACGCGCTATGTCGCCGCTGCCGCGCGCGCGGTGCGCGCCGGTGGTCATGCGTTGATCGCGACGTTCGCGCCGGATGGCCCGGAGCGCTGCAGCGACCTCCCGGTATGTCGCTACGACGCGACCATGCTCGCGGCGATGTTCGCGCCGGCGTTCGAGCAGGTCGCCGAGAGCCGGCACATCCATGTGACACCCGCCGGCCGCCCGCAGCCGTTCACCCATGTCGTCCTGCGTCGCCACCGTGACGCCTGAATCCGTGAGCCACGCATCATGCTGAAGATCGACAACCTCCACGTCCGCGTCGCGGGCAAGGAAATCCTCAAGGGCCTTTCGCTCGAAGTGAAGGCGGGCGAGATGCATGCGCTGATGGGGCCGAACGGCGCCGGCAAGTCGACGCTCGGCAACGTGCTGGCCGGGCGCGACGGTTACGAAGTGACCGCCGGCACGATCGAGTACGACGGTCGCGACCTGCTCGCGCTCGAACCGGAGGAACGCGCCGCGGAGGGAGTGTTCCTCGCGTTCCAGTACCCGGTCGAGATTCCCGGCGTCAACAACACGTATTTCCTGCGCGCGGCGCTGAACGCGCAGCGCAAGCACCGCGGCGAGCCCGAACTCGATTCGATGCAGTTCCTGAAGAAGGTGCGCGAGAAGCTCGCGGTGCTGCACCTCAAGGACGAACTGCTGCATCGTGCGGTCAACGAGGGTTTCTCCGGCGGCGAGAAGAAGCGCAACGAGATCTTCCAGCTCGCGCTGCTCGAACCGCGCCTGGCGATCCTCGACGAGACCGATTCCGGGCTCGACATCGATGCGCTCAAGATGGTCGCCGACGGCGTAAACGCGATGCGCGATCCGGCGCGCGCGTTCCTCGTCGTGACCCACTACCAGCGCCTGCTCGACTACATCGTGCCGGACGTCGTGCACGTGCTCGCCGACGGACGCATCGTCGAGAGCGGCGACAAGTCGCTCGCGCTGAAGCTCGAGGAGCACGGCTACGCATGGATCGCCGGGCGCCGCGCACCCGACGCGATCGGCGCCGGAGCCGTCTGAGATGGCCAGCGCCCTGCTCGAATCCCTGCTCGGCGCCGACGACGCGACGTTGCCGTCGGCAGCGCCGGCGCTGGCGCGCGCGCGCGGCGAAGCCGCCGCCCGGTTGCGTCGCGACGGACTGCCGGGGCCGCGCGACGAGCGCTGGAAGTACACCAGCCTGCGCGCGCTGGAACAGCGACGCTATGTCGACGGCGACTGCGGTGCCGGCCATCGCGCGGTCGATCCGTCCGCATACCTGTTGGCGGGCGTGGAGGGGCCGCGCGTGGTCTTCGTCAACGGCGTGTTCCGCGCCGACTTGTCGGACCTGCGCGCGTCGCCCGGGCTCGAGATCGTGCGTCTCGGCACTGATCCGCTCGGGTTTGCCGCGGCGCTCACCGATGTCGATGCGCTGCCCGGGTCGACCGACGCGTTCGCAC
>Ga0068855_100006257_pt1 | contig 14518 bp, 17 predicted proteins | sample KBSCornC52_FD_66592 | JGI IMG/M metagenome (GOLD analysis project Ga0068855, IMG submission 66592) | Corn rhizosphere microbial communities from Kellogg Biological Station, Michigan, USA - KBS Corn C5-2 | ecosystem: Host-associated > Plants > Roots > Rhizosphere > Soil ... | reverse complement strand
CGCAATGACCGCAATAGTGATTGCGCGCCGCATGATGTTAACCGCTCCCTCCTGAACTCGCCGCATAGAGCGCGCCTGTGCCCTTGCCCGTCAACCGCTCAAAAGTCGCGGCTGAAAGTTATGAGCATTTCCGGGCTCGAGGCAAAAATTTCTGGTTCGCAACGGATTCCAAACCGATCCGTTGCGCGTTTGAGATGCGACCCTCTCGGTCAAACCCGGAAGGAGGAAGCCATGCACAAAATCTCTTTCGCAGTAGCAATAGTTGCGACAGCGGCCGCTTGCCCCGCCTATGCCGCGGACCTCTGCACCGACGCCCATATGAAGCAGATGGATAAATTGATCGCCGAGATGACCGATCCAACCAAGCAGAAGGAGGCAACGGCGGCTCTCGATCAATCAAAGGCAGCCATGGAGAAGGGCGATAAAGCGGGCTGCATGCAGCACATGACCGAAGCGCACAAAGCCATGGGCCTGTGAGGCGCCAGCTTACTTTGTGAGCGAGGTGGGCGCGGCCTGCGAGATCATTGGGCAATCGAGCGTCTTCTCGAGCGCTTCCACGAGCTCTTCCTCGCTATTCGTCTTGATGTAGAGGCCGTGGTTCTCGTTGGCGAGACACATCAGGTCCATCACGCTGCTCTCGCCGGTCCATGAGAAGCTCTCATAGCGGAAGCCGATGACGTGAACAGTGAGCTGCTGAGCGGTCATCTGGAGCTGCTTGGCAAGCGCGCAAGGCGATCGGCCACAAGTCTCCTCGCCGTCAGTCACGACCACGACTACGCCAGGTTTCTTTTTGAAGTCGAGCACCTGGGCCGCCTGCTCTACGGCCGAGGTGAGCGGTGTCTTGCCCGCCGGCACTAAGGCGTTGACCGTGCTCATGATGGCTTGGGCAGCGTCCGGCGTTGGTGGGAACTCGACCTTGACGTTGCACTGGTTGTACGGCCCTGGCCCGTAGGTGACGAGACCGACTCGCCGGAACTTGGTGACGCTCGGCAAGACCTGAGCCAAGGCCGCGCGGACCTCATCAATGCGCGCTTGCGAATTAGGAATCCCGAGAGTCTGGTTGCCTGACATTGAGCCGGAGGCATCGAACACGATCATGGCGTCTTCAGTGCAGGGCGACGGCTTCTTCTCCTCGCTTTTGCTAGAGCCGCTACCAACCGTGATCGTGAGTAACGCCATGATCGAGAAAGAGAAAATCCAATAAATGGCATTACTACTGCAGGCACGCTTGAGGGCCATTTGCGTAAATCTCCCCGTTGGACGTGCCGGAATTTACCGCAGGAACATGCCCGGCGGTTAGCTTTCCTGTCGCAGCGGGCGAGCTATGGGGCGAAACCGGAGTTAGCCTTTGCCCTTGGTTCGAGTGTTATTCGGGGCTGCGTGGCGCTCGAGGAACTCGATGATCGGGGTTGCCACGTCGATGCCGGTCGCCTTCTCCAGCCCCTCAATGCCGGGTGATGAGTTGACCTCGAGCACAAGCGGGCCGTTTTTCGATCGCAGCATGTCGACGCCGCAGACATTGAGACCGAGCGTGCGCGCTGCCCGGACCGCCGCGCTTCGCTCTTGCGGGGTGATGCGCACCTTTTCGCCCGAGCCGCCGCGATGCAGGTTCGAGCGAAACTCGCCCGGCGGCCCCTGCCGCTTCATCGAGGCCACCACGCGATCGCCAATCACGAGCGCGCGGATATCGGTCGAGTCGGCCTCCGCGATGAACTGCTGCACCAAGATGTTGACGTTCACGCCCTGAAACGCCTCGATCACCGACTTTGCTGATTTCACGGTCTCCCCGAGCACAACGCCGATGCCTTGCGTTCCTTCGAGCAGCTTGATGACGACCGGCGGCCCGCCGACGAGGTCGATGATGTCCTCGGCTTGGCTTGGATCGTGGGTGAAGGCTGTAACTGGAAGTCCGATGCCACGCCGCGCGAGGAGCTGAAGGCAGCGCAGCTTGTCCCGCGAGCGTCCGATGGCAACCGACTCGTTCAAGGGATAAACGCCCATTACCTCGAACTGCCGAAGCACGGCAAGACCGTAGAACGTCACCGAGGCGCCGATACGCGGAATTACCGCGTCGAAGTTGTCCAGCGCCCGCTTGCGGTAATAAAGAGCAGGCTTGCGCGAGGTGATGTTGATCGAGACGCGGATCGTATTGATGATCTCGATGTCGTGCCCGCGGGCGCGCGCCGCCTCGACGATACGGCGGTGGCTATAGAGATGGGGATTGCGCGCGAGCAACGCGATCTTCATTGGGATTCTCTTGGCCGAGCTCGATTGTCAACGCAGTAATTTGCTCGGCCTTAAAGGAGACGCGCGCCGCCGCCGCCGCCTCGGCGGGCGTGCGCCAAGAAGGTAGGAGCGGCCGGGCTCGATCAGCGCGCGGCCCTCGAGCGCAGTGCGGCCAAGCAGCATCCGGAAGCCCATCTGGTCGCGATTGGCGAGTGCGAGCTCGATCGACCAGGCCTGTTCGCCGAGCTTAAGCATTGTCTTCACGATGTAGCGGCGCTCAACCCCTCCACCTGAGTTGCGGACCGTGCGTTCGTCAATGGCGCGCGCTTCGCATGTAACTTTACTCGCCTCGCTTCGCTGGATCGGGTGTAACTTGAAGCGAAGCCATAATGCGCCGCCCCGGCGGAATGGCTCGATTTGGTAGGCATGCAGCGCGCTAGTGCGGGCTCCGGTGTCGATCTTGGCCTTAATGGCGCCAACTCCGAGGTCAGGCAGGCCTACCCATTCGCGCCAGCCAATCTTGAGGGGTTTCGGGGTAAGGCGGGCTTCCATTTGAGGCGGCGAGAGAAAGCAAGCGGGATATGTCGAGGGCTCATGTAGCACACCGCCAAACGCTTGGCTTAGCTTCTGTAACGAAGCCGGCTCAACTATAGTTAAGCGGTCAGCTGGCGGGGGATGGAAGGCCATGGGCAAGAACCAGCACGTGGTCAGCCTTGGGAATCGATGGGCGGTGAAGGAGGAGGGGGCGGCCGAGCCCTTTGCCGTGTTCAAGACCCAGAGCGAAGCCTGGGAAAAGGCGAAGTCGATTGCCCGGAAGGAACGCACGGAGGCATTCCTCCATGGCCGAGACGGGCAGATCCGTGAGCGCAATACCTACGGTTACGATCCGACCCGCCATAAAGGCTGACGCTCAGGGGCTGAAGATCAGCGCCACATAGACAATGAACAAGAGGATGTGCACCGTGCCTTGCAGCACATTGGTGCGAACTCCGCCGAAGGTTAGCCCGCTGACGAAAAGGGTGAGGATGAGGAGGACAGTCTGCACCTCGTCAAGGCCAAGATGCACCTAGTAGCCGGTGATGAGACCGATGATCAATACGGCGGGATGGTAAGTCCGATGGTGGCTAGGGCCGAGCCGAGGCACACATTCACCGCACGCTGCAAATGATTGACCAGCGCCGCATGGAAAGCGGTCAGCCCTTCCGGCGAGAGAACGAGGATCGCGATCATGACGCCGCCGAGCGGCGCAGGGAATCCAAGATTCTCGATGCCGATGGCGCGGGACTTCGAGAGCAGCACGATCGGAATCAGCGTGAGCAAAAGCAACGCCACATGAAAGGCGAGCGAGCTACCTCTACTACCACCATGCAGCGCATTGGATTCGTGGCTATGACTGTGCGAAGGTTCTGCGAAGAAGGCTCTATGCCGCACCGTCTGGATAATGACGCACACGATGTAGAATGGGACGGTAATGGAGGCGAATAAGACTGCCTTCATAGGCGCCTGGCTCGGGTCGGGCTCGGTCTTGGTGTAGTTCGGAATGATCAGCGCGAAGACCGCGAGCGAGGCGATGACCACGAGGAACGCGCGGGTTCCAGCGAGATTGTACTCCTGCTCCCAATAGCGTAGCGCGCCCATCAGCAGCGCGGTCCCAACCATGCCGTTCAACACGATCATGAAGGTGGCGAACATTGCGTCGCGTGCGAGCGTCGGATTGTTTTGGCCGTGCAGCATGATCGCTGCGAGCAATGCCACCTCGATGATGATGACCGAGAGGGTGAGCACGAGCGTCCCGTAAGGCTCTCCGAGGCGCTCGGCGACCGCCTCGGCATGGCGCACCACACCGAAGGCGCACCACATCATCGTGCCGAATAGCCAAACAAAGAGAAGGATGGTGAGCATGTAGTCGTGGAGATCGGAGAAGAGCGTCTGCTGGAAAACATTGGCGACGAGAACACTTCCAATTCCGGCGACGACTGCCCCGAAGGTGGAGAGGAGCGCGCCAATCCTGCCTGCTCGCGGGTGGCCGGCTCGAAGGTCTCGCGCTGGTTCATGAAGGCTCCCGTCTGCCCGGCCCGATGCCGTCTCATCACGCCAGCTGGCCGATGATGAGGCGAAACTAACACGGCGACGCTATGCCGCTAGGCTTAACCTCGTGGATTCCCGGCCTTGGCAGTCCCGCGTGGCTTCATGTAAAAGCCCTTTACATGAATCCTCCAGATCGCGGCTGGCGCCGATCTCGCTCCTATCATCACGGCAACCTCAAAGAGGTATTGCTAGAGGCCGCTCGCAAGCTGATCGAGGAGCATGGTGCCTTCGGCTTCAGCCTGACTGAGGCCGCGCGGCTTGCCGGAGTCAGCCCTGCAGCGCCCTACCGGCATTTTCGCGACCGCGACGCGCTTCTCGCTGAGGTCGCCAAAAACGGCTTTGAGCGCTTTGCCGCGCGGCTCGACATGGCGTGGAACAATGGCTTGCCCACGGCGCTCTCCGCCTTCGACAACCTCGGCAAGGCCTATCTCGCCTTCGCCCGTGAGGAGCCGGCAAGTTATACCGTGATGTTCGAGACCGGTGCGATTCCGGGCGGAGAGGTCGAGACGCTGCCCGCGGCCGAGCGCGCTTTCGATGTGATACAGCACGCGGCAGCCGCACTCTGCCGTCAGGTCCCCGAGGCCGAGCGTCCGCCGCTCAAATTGATGAGCCTGCACATCTGGGCGATCTCCCATGGCGTTGCGACGCTGTTCGCGCAAAACGACCTACAGGCGCACAAAGTACCGATGAAGCCTGAGGAGATTCTCGAAAGCACGATGCTGATTTATCTGAAAGGACTCGGAATTTTGGGCGACGGCAAGAGCGCTCAGCGCCGGCCCTGATACAAGGATTCAGCGGTTCACGTAGAGCTGGTCGAGAATACCGCCATTGGCGAGATGCTCTTCCTGCACCTTTTGCCAACCGCCAAAGACGTCTTTGACCGTGAGCAGACGCACATTGGCGAAATCGTTCGCGTGCTTTGCCGCAATCTCCTTGTCGATTCGGCGGTTGTAGTGAGCAGCAATGATCTCCTGCGCCTCGGGCGTGTAGAGATATTGCAGATAGGTCTCGGCGAGTTTGTGCGAGCCGCGCTCATCGACCACCTTGTCGACCACGGCAACGGGAAAATCGGCGCGCAGGCTGACCGGCGGGATCACGAGATCGGTCTTGTCCTTGCCGTACTGGCTTCCGATGCTCTGCACTTCGGCCTCGAAGGTGACGAGCACGTCACCAATGCCGTGCTCGACGAACGTAGTGATCGCCGCACGGCCGCCAGTGTCGAACAAAGGCACATTGGCGAACAGCTTGCGCACGAACTCCTTCGCCTTCTCCTGATCGCCTTTGTTCGCCTCGAGCGCGTAGGCGTAGGCCGCAAGATAAGTGTAACGGCCGTTGCCCGAAGTCTTGGGATTGGGGAACACGACCTTCACGTCATCGCGGACGAGATCGCTCCAGTCCGTGACGCTCTTCGGGTTGCCCTTGCGCACGAGGAATGCCGGCAGCGAGTAGTAGGGAACCGAATTGTTGGGGAAGCGCGATTGCCGATCCGCAGTGACTAGGTCTGCTGATCGTGCAGAACCTGGATATCGGTCACCTGATTGAACGTGACTACGTCCGCCTGAAGACCGTCCAGAACCGCGCGAGCCTGCTTCGATGAGCCGCCATGCGACTGATTGATGGTGATGTCTTTTCCTGTCTCGGCCTTGTATTTTGCGACGAATGCCTTGTCGATGTCGGCATAGAGCTCACGCGAGACGTCATACGAGACGTTGAGAATGTCGCTTGGCTCCTCAGCCACGGCAGGACTCAGCCAAAGCGCAGCGAAGGCTGCCGCGGCGGCCAGACTTTTCTCATGATGACCTCCGAAGAGCGCAAGCGAGCCACAATCCCGCTTACAAGGATCATGCGTAGCGCCGCAATGTAAGCAATTGAAAAAGCAGTCTGCTTCAAAGAGTGTAGGGACTGGGCAATGTCATGCCGCCGTCTCCCGTGTGGAGAGGTGGCGCGTGCTCAAGCGAAGCACGTATTTGGTGGCGCAGCTATTCGCCAGCTTGCAGCCATTTCAGCACGCTCTCCCAATCTTGTTGCGTGCCGTTGAAGCTGTTGCGATCGACTTTTCCTTCGACACCAGGGACTTTGCCCGTCGTGGTGAACTGCCAAAACGCGTACGGCCGTTCGCCGTAGAGCCGCCCCGGCGAGGCCGCGACTGAGCGCAGCCAGAAATGGTACTCGGGAAATTCGCCTTGCAGCACCTCGCGGTGGAACACAGGGTCGGTATAGATGATCGGCCGCTTGCCTGTGTGAGCCTGCATTGCATCGAGCAGGACCTTGATCTTGGCGAGCGCTGTGTCGCGCGCAACCTTGCCGGGACAGGTCTTTGAATGGCTGTTCCACTCGAGGTCGAGCACCGGCGGCAGCGCATCAGGATCAGCCGGCACGTTCAGCATGAACCAAAGCGCCTGCTCGTTGGCCGGACGGCACCAATAAATGAAATGATAGGCGCCCCGCGCCACGCCCGCGCGCTTTGCACCTTCCCAATTTTCGATGAACTTCGGATCGACTCGGTCGCCGCCCTCTGTAGCCTTGATGTAGGTGAAGCTCACGCCGGCATTGCGCACCTTCTGCCAATCGATGTCGCCTTGCCAGTACGACACGTCGATGCCCTGGATCGGCATGGCATGGGCAGAGGCCACGCGATCATTCGGCTTTGCATCTTTAAGCGAACCAGCGGTTGCGCTGCTCACGACGAGACCAGTGCCAAGCAGCATTGATGCCGTGGCCAAGGCCACAAGCTTTCGGCTGAAAAAGTTCAACGAACGCCCCCGTTGACGCAGCATTCCTCATTCCCGAGATGAGGCTAGCCTGTCGAAGATTAAGATTTTTTTGTGGACGTTGGCGCGGGACAAAACGCGCGCTCCCAATCACATTTTGTGTCGCCCCTTGACTCTGGACAGGGCAGGGGCATCTATGTGAATGTAAATTACATTCACACTGGAAGGAAGGACCCCTGATGCACGTGGTTGCGACCTTAGACGAGTATGGGAAGCCGGCATGGATCACAGCCATGATCGTCGGCTTTCTCCTCTGGTGGCCTATCGGCCTTGGCGTTTTGGCCTATCTGATCTGGAGTGGACGCATGGGATGCGGAGCTTGGAAACGCGAGTGGAAAGACAGCGAGTTCGGGCGTGAGGTGATGCGCTGGCGGCGGGGTGTAAGCCCGCTTAGGTCGACCGGCAACCGCACCTTCGACGAGTATCGCGAGGAGACCTTGCGGCGCCTCGAGGAGGAGGTCGACGAGTTCCAGGCCTTCTTGCAGCGCCTGCGTCAGGCCAAGGACAAGGCCGAGTTCGACCAGTTCATGGCTGAGCGTCGCGGCAGCGGCTCAACCGCCTGACTTCGAAACGTGCCCGGTCAACGGGCGACGAGTAGAGAGGCAACGAAAAACGAGGGCGCGGGATCTCTTGTCCCGCGCCCTTTCTTATGCTGCTTCCAGACTACCCGCGGCGCTATTCCTCGCTATGATGCTCGCGGGGAGTAACACATGAGACTGGGGCTTGCTGCTTTCGCGCTCGCGACATTGATCGGCGCCTCTGCCGCATCGGGCGAGTGCTTGCAGGCGAATCAGGATGAGCAGATGGCCGAGGGAATTCTCTCGCTCGGCTCCTTCGAGGATGCAAATGACCGTCCGGAGAAAGCCTACATCCTCACCTTGTCAACTCCGGCTTGCCTGAGCGGCGGCGACGAGATGGACAAGGTCGAGAGCGCCGACACTATCCACATCTTTTCTTCCGACGAAACCGTCGCGCAAAGCCTCAAGCAGTTGGTCGGCAAGAGCGTCAAGGTGAAAGGCAATCCATTCGGCGCGCACACGGCGCATCACCACGCGCCGATCGTCATGGAGATCACCGAGATCGATTCAAACTGAGAAGAGCGGCTCCGCCTATCCGCCGTGTTCTGGCCCCTTCTCCGCATGAGAATTGTCGCGTGCGAATTGCGACGTGCGAAAGTTTTCCCAATCCTGTTCGGTGGCCTCGGCCATGGCGCGCCCCGCTTCGACGAGCCAGCCCGGCTTGCGGTCTGCCAAGTCGCCTAAGATCTCGTCTCTCCGCTTAGGACTCGCGAGATGCACATTGGCAGTCTCGCGGCCCATGTCTCTCAAGATCAGCCGCTCGTCGCGACGCTTGGGGAATTGACCGAGCTCGATGCGCCCGCAATGTGGTCCGATCCGGCGAACCACCCAACCGGCCTCGACGGAATAATAGGGATCGGGCTGCCGCACCGCATGCTTGAGCATTCGCACCGAATAAGCGTGCTCCTTGACGCGTCCCCTGGCCCAACTCCAGGCCGAAGGCAGCCACGCTTTCGCTTCGCGCGCAATTTTGCCGCCGTTGCAACTGCCCACCTCAACGTAGCGTGGCCGGCCGAGACTCCCGATGCCTGCGACACGATGCAAGAATCTGATCTCCGAAACTCCACCGGGAAGCGACTGGTCCAACAACCGGCGAACGCGCTTTGGTGGTTCGAGTTGAGGTGAATCCTTCAACTTGGACCAAAACGCAATGGGGTCCCGTTCGGCGCTCAGGGCCATTGCCCGCAATCCAGGATGGCTTTCCTCGAGGATGAAGGGACCGCCGCCGGTCTCCAGCCATTGCGAGTAGCCCTCCAGCACAGCATCCGCTGCGTGTTCCGCGTCGATGGCAAGCTCATTCTGCCGCTTGGCAAGGATGACACTAGTGACCAGCCGCACCAGGTCGATCGTATAGGGCATCTCCGCGACCTCATCGAAATCGTTGATGCCCCAAACGAGCCTGCCCTCGAGGTCACGCCAAGTTCCGAAATTCTCTACGTGCAGATCTCCTATCGCGAGTAGCTCGGGCGCGTCCGCGAGGCCGGGACAGACCTGTGGCCACAGCATGCTCCACCGATAGAACGTAGCGCGCAAAAACGCGAATGGCTCTTTCCGCATCTGCGTGTATTTCTGCCGGAGATCAGACTCAACCACGGCGACACGCTCACGCAGCCAGTTCTCGTATTCAACGGTGGCGGCGACGACCGGGGGGACGTTGACCGGCGAAGAAGTTTCGCCCGAACCATGCGCGTTCGCCTTTTTTGATTTAGCCATGGGTTTGTCCCCCAAAGGCACCACACAACGCCAGCTTAGCGCAAAATAAAATAATGACGCCTCAGCGCCGGTCGCTTTTCTTGCCGAAGCCGCCACCGGTTGGCGTTTTGATGATGATGGCTTCGCTGGGCTCGAGCACAGTCTGGTCAGAGTTTTTCAGCCGTTCGAGCCGGCCGCTCTTCCGCCGGACCCAGTTCTCGCCGGCCTGGCCTTCTTCTCCGCCGTGAAGTCCGAACGGCCTTGCCCGGCGGAAACCCGAAAGAATCGCGCAGTCCATCCGCTCCAGGAACCTGATCACGCGGAGCGTGCCATCGCCAGCGTGCCATATCCCCTTGCCGCCCGATCCGCGCACGATCTCGAAGCGCTCGAGCAGCACTGGATAACGCAGTTCGAGCACCTCAGGATCGGTGAGCCGCGAGTTGGTCATGTGCGTCTGCACGGCAGGGACGCCATCGAAACCTTCGCCGGCTGGCGCGCCTGAGCAGATGGTTTCGTAATATTGGAAGCGCTCGTTGCCGAAAGTGAGGTTGTTCATGGTCCCTTGCGCGGAGCCGAGCACGCCAAGCGCGCCATAGAGGCAGTTCACTATGGTCTGGCTGGTCTCGACATTCCCTGCCGCGACCGCGGCGGGATAACGCGGCTTCAGCATCGATCGCTTCGGCACCACGATCTTGATTGGTCTGAGGCAGCCGGCATTCATTGGAATGTCCTCATCGACCAGAGTGCGGAAAACGTAGAGCACGCAAGCCCGCGTGATCGGCTCTGGCGCATTGAACGTATCTCCCGTCTGCTTGCTCGTGCCGGTGAAGTCGACGACTGCTTTCTTCGCCTTGCGATCGACTCTGATCGCGACCTTGATAAGGTTGCCCTGGTCGGTCTCGACCGCGAAGCGTGAGGTCTTGAGCTTGGCGATAGCGCGCGCCACAGATTCCGCTGCGTTGTCCTGCACGTGGCGCATGTAGGCCAGCACCGTGGCAAGTCCGTAATGACGCACCATCTTGCGAAGCTCGAGGACACCCTTCTCGTTGGCCGCGACCTGAGCCTTTAAGTCGGCGATGTTTTGAGAAGGATTGCGGGCAGGGTAGGAGGCTTCGGTCAGAAGCTTGAAGACTTCCTCCTCGCGGAAGCGGTCCTTGGCCACAAGCTTGAATGGATCGATATAGACGCCTTCTTCCTCGATGCGTGTCGCCTTGGGACTCATCGAGCCAGGAGCAATGCCACCGATATCGGCGTGATGCCCACGCGCCGCGACAAAAAAGAGGAGGTCGGGGCTGTTCTCACCGAACACCGGCGTGACCACGGTGATATCGGGGAGATGCGTGCCCCCGTTATAGGGTGCATTCAACATGTACACGTCGCCGGGCTTGAGCTTGTCGCCAAGCTCGCGGCGAACCGTTTCGACACTCCGGTCCATCGACCCGAGATGCACCGGGATATGCGGGGCATTGGCGATCAGCCCCCCGCGCGCATCGAAAATCGCGCAGGAGAAATCGAGCCGCTCTTTGATGTTGACCGAGCGCGCGGTGTTTTGCAGCGCGTAGCCCATCTGCTCGGCGACCGAGGTGAAGAGATTGTTGAACACTTCGAGCATGACGGGGTCGACGCGCTTGCTCACGCGCGCAGCCTTCTTCTTGGCGACGCGCGCGAGCAGGAGATGATTGCGCTGCGTGAGCCGGGCCTTCCATTCAGGCTCGACCATGACGGTCTGATGGTCCTCGATGATCAGCGCGGGTCCTTCGATCTCATGACCGGGCGCGAGGTCCGAGCGGAAGAAGACGCGCGCGTCGTGCCAGCCTCCGCCCGTAAACAACTTTGTGGTGGCATGCGGTTTGAGAGGCGCGGTTGGCTCGGTCGAGACCTCGGGCTCCTCGATCTGTTCTCCGCCGCCTTGGGCCTCCACCTCGAGCGCCTCGATCTCAATATCCTTGTCCGGGCTGATGAAGCCGAAGCGCTGTTGGTGCTCGACCTCGAACAGGGCGCGCATGCCGCGCAGGCTCGCGACCGTAACGGGAAGTGAGCTGTCGGTCCCGGCATAACGAAGATGCGCCTGCGCGATGGTGATGATCGCGCCGCTTTCGACGCCTTGCTGCAACAGTTCTTTCCGGACTTCTTCCTCCAGAGGCTTACGGAGCTTAGCGGTCTCGGCAAGCCCCTCATCGTCGAGGCGCTTCAGCACACTCTTGCTGCGCGTCGCTTGCAGCGAAGCGAGCCCCATGCCGAAGGCAGACAGCACGCCCGACAGAGGGTGGATCAACACTGTCTTGATACCGAGTGCGTCGGCAACGAGGCAAGCATGCTGCCCGCCGGCGCCGCCGAATGAGTTGAGGACGTATTCGGTGACGTCGTAGCCGCGTTGCACCGAGATGGTCTTGATCGCGTTCGCCATGTTCTCGACGGCGATCTTGATGAAGCCGTCTGCGATTTCCTCCGGCGCGCGTCCATCGCCGAGCTTGCGGGCCAGCGCGTTGAAGGCCTTGCGCACGGCCTCGGCATCGAGAGGCTGATCCTGGCCAGCGCCAAAGATGTGCGGAAAGAATCCAGGTAGAAGCTTGCCCGTCATCACGTTGGCATCGGTGACGGTCAGCGGGCCGCCGCGGCGATAGCTCAATGGCCCTGGATCTGCGCCGGCAGAATCGGGGCCGACGCGAAAGCGCGCAGCATCATAATGAAGAATCGAGCCGCCACCGGCCGCAACCGTGTGAATGAGCATCATCGGCGCACGCACGCGCGCACCCGCGACCATGCTCTCGAAGGTCCGCTCATAGGCGCCGTCGTAATGGCAGACATCCGTGGAGGTGCCCCCCATATCGAAGCCGATGACCTTGGTGAAGCCAGCCGCCTTGGCAGTCTCGACCGCCCCGACGACGCCTCCAGCCGGCCCCGACAGGATCGCGTCCTTGCCTCTGAACAAGCTTGCCGACGTTAGTCCTCCCGAAGACTGCATGAAGAGAAGCGTTGGGTTGGAGTTGCCCGGCGCCAACGCGGAGGCCACTCGGTTGACATAGTGCCGGAGCAGCGGCGAGAGATAAGCATCGACCACGGCGGTGTTGCCACGCCCGACAAACTTGACGAGCGGGCTCACCTCGTGGCTCGCCGAGATTTGCGTGAAACCCACCTCGCAGGCAGCGCGTGCCGCCTCGAGTTCGTGCGCGGGGTAGGCGTAAGAATGCATGAAGGCGATGGCGACGGCCTTTATACCGTCGGCGTAAGCCGCCTTGAGCGCCGAGCGGACCGCGTCGAGGTCGAGCTTTCTTTCAACCATGCCGTCGGCCCGTACGCGTTCAGGCACTTCGGCCACGCGCGCGTAGAGCATCGAAGGCTTCTCGATGCGGCGGGCGAAGATTTTGGGGCGCGCTTGATAGCCGATCTCGAGCGCGTCGCGGAATCCGTCGCTGACGATGAGCAGCACAGGGTCGCCCTTACGCTCCAGCAGCGCGTTGGTGGCGACGGTCGTGCCCATTCTGACGCTTGCGATCAGATGCGATGGCAGCGAACGCCCGCGCGGCGAGCCGAGCAGATCGGCGATGCCGGCGATTGCCGCATCCTCATAGGCTTCCGGATTTTCCGAAAGTAGCTTGCACGTGACGAGCGTGCCGTCAGGCGTCCGTGCCACGATGTCGGTGAAGGTACCGCCCCGGTCGATGAAAAACTGCCACTTGCCGCTAGTGCTCATCCAATGCGCGTGAGCCCCGTGGCGTAGCGCTTCCAGCGCTTGACATAGACATCGGCGGCACGGGCCGTCATGGCCCTGACTTTCTCGTCGCTCTCGCGCACGAGCTTCGCCGGTGCACCGAGGATGACGGAGTCATCCGGGAATTCTTTGCCTTCGGTGACGAGCGCGCCAGCGCCGACTAGGCAGTTCGCCCCGATGCGCGCCCCATTCAAGACAATCGCCCCCATACCGATCAGGCTCTGGTCGCCGATGGTGCAGCCATGCAGCACCACGTTATGACCGATGACGCAGTCATGGCCGATGGTAAGCGGAAAGCCGGGATCGGTATGGAGTGTGGCATTGTCCTGGATTTGCGAGCGCGCGCCGATCTCGATCCATTCATTGTCGCCGCGAAGCACCGAGCCGTACCAGACGCTCACGTCGGAACAGAGACGCACGCGCCCGATCACCGCGGCGGTGTCGGCGACCCAATAGACTCCGTCGGATGGAAGCTCGGGCTTTATGCCCTCGAGTTCGTAAATCGCCATAAATGTTTTCTAGGCTCCTTTGACTCCGCAAATCGGGCGGATACACTCCACAAGCCGACTGGACTTCGCCGCGCGCCCTAAAGTGCTCCCAAGATCTCGCTCAATAAGGTTAGGCACTCTCGCCGCCACCCTTTGGCTCTTAGGCGCCAGCTACGCCCACGCCTGCACGATTCCGGCCGACATTATCAACAACATCGTCGAGACATTCGACGAGCCGGACGACAGATTTGAAAGCGAATTCACCAAGGTCACCAATGGCAAATTGCGAGTCACGCCGGAGCCCGATCCTCAGACCCCGGTTACTGCACTCGAACCAGGCTCATATACCGATTTCGACGCTTGCGTCATGGTGGAGAACAAGGAGGCGGTCTTCTATCAAGACTACAAAGCATGGGGCGGTCTCGCCTTTTGGGGGAACGAGGAAGGAACCGACTATTATGCTTTCGTGGTCGATGCAAAGGATGCCTTTGCCGTGCTGCGGTTCAAGAACGACGAACCAACAGAGCTTGTCGGGTGGACCAAGAACGATGCAGTCAAGCCGGTGACCATGCTCAGAGTGGTGGCGGCTAAAGGTCACGTCACCTGCTTCGCGAATGACGTCCAGGTCTGCAATCTGACGATTGGGTCAGGCTCCGGTTCAGTCGGCTTCGTGGTGTGGCAAGACCAGAACTCGGGCACGAGCTTCGATTTCGATGACTTTGTGGTGATCGATCCGAAGGCGTCAAAGCCCTGATGCAGCGAGACCGGCGCGTCAATGAGGGGGAGGGCCATGGCAAAACCCAAAGGAAAGGGTTCTCACGCTGCTTCCGTTGAGGCCGCCGATAAACATCCTGGAGCGTCCAGGGGTCCCACACCATCAGCGGCAATATCTCGACCAGACGCGCTCGACCGCTTCTTCGCGCTGTCGGCGCAAGGCACGAACATCGCGACCGAGTTCCGCGC
>Ga0068855_100006255_pt1 | contig 14519 bp, 10 predicted proteins | sample KBSCornC52_FD_66592 | JGI IMG/M metagenome (GOLD analysis project Ga0068855, IMG submission 66592) | Corn rhizosphere microbial communities from Kellogg Biological Station, Michigan, USA - KBS Corn C5-2 | ecosystem: Host-associated > Plants > Roots > Rhizosphere > Soil ... | reverse complement strand
ACTCAGTTCATCACGCTCGACAATGCCGGCTTCACGCCGGCGAGCGGACAGGCAGGCCTGCGCGTCTTCAATGCGGCGGCGACGATCGGAAGCATCGTCGCCCTGAACAACGGCACCGCACTCGGCACCGGGACCGGCGTCAGCTACGGGAACGCTGGCGCGTTCATGAACGTGCCCACCGGATCGCAAACGATCACATTCAACACGGGCACCGGCACGACGACGGTGGCCAACACTGGCTCGCTCAGCTTTACCGCAGGACAGAAATACACGCTGGTGGTTGCGCCCGCAGCAACCGGCAGCAACACGCTGCGTACGTTCATGGTCGCGGGCTGCTGACGGACAAGCCGAGCGCGGCTGGTGTGAATGCGACCGTCTCTTCGGGAACGTTCTCTCGAAATGAGCGAGTCTGCGAGATGACCTGAGCGGAGTTACCGTTGTTCCCACACGGCCAGCTGCTGCTCTTCGACCAGATCTCTGAGCATGCCCAGCTCGTCGGCAAAGAGCTGATCGATGTTCGGCGGCACAGTGTCACCGAAGATCGCCGTGACATTGTAGAGACAACGGTCATCCGGCAAGCCGACGATGCGTGTGGGCCAACGCTGGGCGGTTTCCATTGTTGGTCCGCACCACCAATCGAGCACGCCGAGGTCGCGGTCCCCGGTAATGCCGAAGTACACCTCGCCGCCGGGCGACGTGACGATCGCTCCGTCCGCGATGAGACGAATGTCTTTACAGAAATGGATCGACCAGCGTGGCATGTTGGCCAGATCGCTAATGAAGTCGAACAGCGACTCGGCGGGTGCGTCGACGACGACCTGATAGTTGCGAACGTTCACGGCGTCAAGCATGGCTCGTTCTCCGGTTGGGGTCACGCGTTTCTCATCGCTCTGGCAGAATAAAACGAATCATGCCATTTTCTGGCATATTTCATCCTACCGTTCAGCTCTCGCCACGACAGGCCGCCATGCAGCGCGTCGACCGTCTCGATCTGCTCGCCAGAATTCTTCGTGACCGTCCCGGCATCACGATCGCGGTGTTGGCGCAGGAGCTGAACGTCAGTGTGCGCAGCGTCTGCCGCGACATCGATCATTTGCGGGAACGCGGCTATCCGATCGAGGCGGATCGTGGCCGCGGCGGTGGTCTCCGACTGCACGCGAGCTGGGGACTCGGGAAAGTGATGCTGTCGAGTGAAGAAGCGCTCTGCACGTTGCTGAGTCTCGCGATCAGCGAGAAGCTTTCCTTTCCGATGTTCTCAGCGGACGTGTCGCGCGCGCGCAAGAAGATCGTCGATGCGTTTCCGACCAGCGAGCGGAAGCGCATCGCGCCGCTTCGCGAGCGCGTCTTCATTGGAGGTCAAGCCTCCGCGTCGATAGGAATCTCTTATCGCACGCCGGATCCGGCGATCATGCGCCGGCTCCAGGTCGCGTTCGTGCGCGAGCTGACCGTGCGTGCGGAGTATGTGAAGCAAAATGGTGAATCGTCACATCGACGCTTGGAGCCGCATGCGATGCTGATTGCGTGGCCGGCGTGGTACCTCCTCGCGTTCGATCATTTGCGTGGAGAGCCGAGGACCTTTCGCTTCGATCGGTTTCGGTCGGTGGAAAGCGAGGAAGAAAGTCGGTTCAGGCCACGGCCGCGCGACATCGCGTCGACATTGCTCGGCGAGCATGGACTGCGGGTGAATCCAGTGTGACCGTTGGCCCGCGAACGGCCGGTCGTTCAGAGTTCTTCTATCGCGCTGGTCGCGACGGACGTTGCTGTGGCTCTTGGACGACCGGCGATTGGATAAAATCCGGCCCTTGAATCCGTCATATACAAAGCTGGCCAAGGGTGTTACTGTCTGGCACCGAACACCCACCCCTCTCACGGGAGACACGATGCGACGCCGCATTTCGATGTCCGTTCCGCTGTTGCTGGGAATCGCCACGCTCGCCCCCGCACAGTCGATGCCCTCCGGGCCGACTTCACCTCCACCAATCATCCAACGCTTTCGCGAGAGCGTGAAGATCGGACGGAATGATGCGCACGAAGCGAACGAGCGCGTTTGGGCCGCGGCGTATGCGAAGTCTGGCCTCCCGGCCTACAGCATCGCGATGACCGCCATGACGGGCTCGAACGACGCGTGGTGGATGTCGGGATGGTCGTCGTTCAAGCAATACGACGACATGAACGCAGCGATCGCAAAGAACAAAGAGCTCTCGGCGGCCCTGGTTGCGTACGGTGCCAAGGACACCGAATTCATTACCGACGGCGCGAGCTCCATGTGGACGCTGCGCGAGGACATGAGCTACCGCGACACGGTGGACTGGTCGCGTATGCATGCCTATCAGGTCATCGTCGTCCGCGCGCGTCAAGGTCACAGCGGCGACGTCAAGCGCATTACCGACAGGCTGGCCGCAACGCACAAAGCGGCGGGCACCGCCGCGCATTGGGCGATGTATCAGGGCATGTTCGGCGTTGCCGATGGAAGTTTCATGGTGCTCATTCCGCTCGCCTCCGTCGCCGATGTCGACGTCGGTATGAAGGAAGATGCGGCGTTCGGCAAGGCGCTGGGCCAAGCTGGCGGAGAGGAGTTGGACAAGCTCTCTGCCGACGGAATCATCTCGGTCGAGACGAACCTGTTTGCCGTCAGCCCGAAGATGAGCTACGTGAGCAAGGAATGGCGCATGGCCGACGCCGATTTCTGGAAAGGGTCGGCGGTCATGCAGGCCGGTGAGCCGATGGAAAAGAAGCCCGCGAAGAAGCCATAGCGCGCGAGTTTCGCCGGCTCCTCGTCGTCGTGCATCTGATCCACTCAGTCCGGCACTATGCCGAAGGGACGATACTAAAGTGGCGCGACGCGCGCTCCGGTTTTACAATCTCCTCCACACGCCGCGTACTGCCCCCACACTTCCCATACATATGAAGTCCCTAGTCGCCTGCGCGTTTTGCGCGTCCGCCGCGCTCGCCGCCGCTCAATCGCCGTCAACGTCTCCAAACGGCGCGAGCTGGATGCGATACCCCGCAATTTCCCCAGACGGCAAGACGATCGCCTTCACCTTCAAGGGCGACATTTATAAGGTGTCGTCGAGCGGCGGAACGGCCACGCCACTCACGACTCACACCGCGAATGACTATTCGCCGGTCTGGAGCCACGACGGCAAGCAGATCGCGTTCGCGTCGGATCGCTACGGCAATTATGACATCTACGTCATCAGCGCCGACGGTGGTGAAGCGAAGCGTCTGACGTTCCATTCCGCGAACGAGACGCCGTACACGTTCAGCGCCGACGACAAATCCATCATCTTCGGTGCAGCGCGGCAGGACGCCGCGGCGAACCGCCAGTTCCCCACTGGCGCGCTGCCCGAGCTCTACGAGGTCCCGGCCGCGGGCGGCCGTCCCATTCAGATTCTCACCACGCCCGCCGAGAACGTGCAGACCAGCCGTGATGGTCAGTATCTCATATACGAGGATCGTAAAGGCCAGGAAAATCCGTGGCGCAAGCATCATACGTCAGCGGTCGCGCGGGATATCTGGCTCTATGACGCCAAGACCGGCACGCACAAGCAGCTCACCACGTTCCCGGGCGAAGATCGCAATCCTCTCTTCGCCGACGGCGGCAAAGCGTTCTACTACCTGAGCGAAGAGAGCGGCAGCTTCAACGTCCACAAGATGGCGATGGACGGCGGAAAGTCGCAGCAGCTCACGTCGTTCAAGGGAGTGCCAGTACGCTTCCTCAGCATGTCGAACACCGGGACGCTGGCATTCGGATTCGATGGACAGATCTACACGATGGCATCGTCGGGCGGCTCGCCAAAGAAGGTCGACATCACAGTCACCGCCGACAACAAGGCGAACAACGAACGCATCATGGCCGTAAACAACGGCGCGCGCGATCTCGTCGTTTCACCGACGGGAAAAGAAGTCGCCTTCATCTATCGCGGCGACGTCTTCGTGAACAGCGTTGAAGGCGGCGGCACGAAGCGTATTACCACGACCCCCGACGCCGAGACCGGCGTCGAGTTCGCACCAGACGGGAAGTCGCTCATCTACGCCTCGGAGCGCGGCGGCAAGTGGTCGATCTACGAAGCACGCCGCACGCGTGACGTCGAACCGTACTTCTTCGCGTCCACCATCGTGAAGGAGGCGCCGGTCGTCTCGAACGAGCATCAGAATACGCACCCCGCGTACTCGCCCGACGGCAAAGAGCTCGCGTTCCTCGAGGATCGCAACACGCTCAAGGTGCTGAATCTCGCCACCAAGCAGACACGCACGCTCCTCACCGACAAGGAATTATTCGGCGGCGATCACAACTTTGAGTGGAGCCCCGACAGCAAGTGGATCGTGTTCGACTTGGATGTGCCGGGCATCGCGCCAGGTGAAGTGGGCCTCGTCGCCGCCGATGGCAGAAGCCCAGTCGTCAACCTCACGCAGAGCGGATTCAACGACGCCCGTGGGAAGTGGATTCTCGGCGGCAAAGCGCTGATGTGGTTCAGCAATCGCGACGGACTCAAGTCAGTCGCGCAGGGCGGACAGTCGCAACAGGACGCGTACGCCATGTTTTTCGACCGCGACGCATGGGAGCGATTCAAGCTCTCGAAGGACGAGTACGCGCTGGTGAAAGAAGCCGACGAGAAGCTCGCGAAGACCAAAGCCGACTCGGCCAAGATCAAGGCCGATAGCGTGCGCGCCGAGAAGAAGGATCTGATTCTCGATCTCGACGGGCTCGATGCACGCAAGACGCGACTCACGGTCGCCTCATCCGCGCTTGGTGATGCGCTCGTGAGCAAGGACGGCGAGACACTCTATTATCTCGCGCGATTCGAGAAGGGCTTGAACCTCTGGTCGACGAGCTTGCGAACCAAAGAGACGAAGATGCTCCTCACGCTCAATGCCAACAGCGGCAACATGGCGTGGGACAAGGAGCAGAAGTTCATCTTCTTGCTCTCCGACGGCACGATCTCACGCATCGATCCATCGTCGGCGACACCAAAGCGCGACATGGTCGCGATGAGCGGCGAAGAGGCGCTCGACGTCGACGCCGAGCGTGCCGCGATGTTCGATCACGTGTGGCGTCGGACGCGCGACACATTCTACTCGAAGGGCTATCATGGCATCGACTGGGTCGGTCTGCGACCAGTCTACGCGAAGTATTTGCCGTACATCGGCAACAACTTCGAGTTCGCCGAGATGATGGCGGAAATGCTGGGTGAGCTCAACATCAGCCATAGCGGCGCAACGTTCAATCAGACCAACCCCAACGATGACGCGACGGCGTCGCTCGGCGTCTTCTACGACCAGACCTATACCGGACCAGGCGCGAAGATCGTTGAAGTCATCAAGGACGGACCGCTCGATCGCCACAACATCGACATCAAGCCGGGCGCGATCATCGAGGCCGTCGACGGCAATCCCATCACGCCAAACAAGGACATCGCGGAGTTCTTGAATCGCAAAGCGGGCAAGAACGTCTTGTTGAGCCTCGCCGACGGGGCGACGAAGACGGAGTACGTCGTGAAGCCAGTGCCGCTCACCGATGAGAATCGTTTACTCTACGCACGTTGGGTCAAGCGTAACGCCGATGAAGTGGACAAGGCGAGCAATGGACAGCTTGGTTACGTGCACATCCCCGGCATGAACGACGGCGCCTACCGCACGACGTTCGAGGAGATCATGGGCAAGTACGCGACGCGAAAGGGCGTCGTCGTCGATACGCGCTTCAATGGCGGCGGCGATCTCGTGGCCGATCTCGCGATGTTCTTGAGTGGTAAGAAATTCTTCGACTACACGACCGACACGCGGAGCACGGGTTACGAGCCCAACTTCCGGTGGACGAAACCGACGGTCGCGATGGCGAACGAAGCGAACTACAGCGACGGCCACTGCTTCGCCTACGCCTACAAGAGTCAGAAGATTGGACCGCTCATCGGCATGCCGACGCCCGGGACGTGCACGTTTGCCGGCTGGGAATCATTGCAGGATGGCATCCGGTGGGGCGTACCAGGCGTTGGCGTGAAGGACGCAGTGACCGGCAAGTACTTAGAGAATCAGCAAACGGAGCCGGACATCAAGGTGATGAATCAATACGGCGTCGTCGCGAAGGGGAAAGATCAACAACTCGAGGCGGCGATCGCGGCGCTGATGAAGATCGTTCAGACGGGCGTGATCGTGCCGTAGCCTGCTGGAGTAGCCAGTAGCGCGCGGCAGCGTCAGGCTCTGCGCCCACCGCGCGCTAGTCGCAACGCAAGATGGCGTTTCACATCGGGCCACTCCGTCGCGAGGATGCTGTACATGAAACTGTCTCGCACCGTTCCGTCCCGTCGCGCCTGATGATGGCGAAGCACTCCGTCGCGCTTTGCGCCGAGTGCTTCGATGGCGCGCTGTGACGTGAAGTTGAAGTTGTCCGTTCGCAGTCCGACCACAGCGCACCCGACCGTCTCGAACGCATGCGTGAGGAGCAGCAGCTTGCACGCAGTGTTGACATGGCCGCGCTGCCATTTGCCGGCATACCACGTCCAACCGATCTCCACACGATCGACAGCCGGCACGATGTCGTGATAGCGTGTCGTCCCGACGATTGTGCCGCCCTGCGTTTCTCGCACGGCCCAGGGCAGCATGTGGCCAGCATTCTGCCCTTCGAGCGCCGTGTTGATGTACGCCTCGGCTTGATCGGGCTCGGGTACGCTGGTGAACCACAGCTCCCATAAGCGTCCGTCGCTCGCGGCCACCGCAAGTCCGTCGCGATGTTCCTGGCCCAACGGCTCGAGCCGGACTCCATGTCCTTCGAGCGTCGCGGGTGTCAACGTGATCATGCAGGCCTCGATCCGGAAGTGAGAGGAAGGCGCCTCGTTCTGTTCCGTGAAACTATAGCTGCACGGCTGCTCCGACGACGGGAACCTCAGCCTCACTCGCGTCATACCGACCTACGCGGCCTTGTCCGGCGTCGGGATACGTCGGCCTGACAATCGATTCCTAATGCAAATCGAATCGACCGTTCACGTCGCCGCCATCTCGAGCTAAGGCAGGCATACTAACGTGTCGCCAACCCAGCCGGAGCGAGCCATGCCTGCCACGACCTACGCAAGCCCGACATGCGAGCCGAACGTCACACCGATGCTCGACGTGCTCCTGGTATTGTTGATCGTCTTCATGTCAGTCGTGATCCAGGTGCATCGCACGGTCGACGCGAATCTCCCGCAGACGTGCCTTGGCGCATGCGCCGGCGACGCACAGATCGTTCTCGAGGTGCGTGCCGGACCAACCTATTGGATCAACAGCACGGAAGTGCCGCGTCAGCAGCTCGCGGAGTACATCCGCATGCTGTACGGCCCGCGGCCTGATAAGACTCTGCAAATCGCCGGCTATCCAGGTGTGCGGTACGATGATGTCGTTGCCGCGATGGACGTCGCGAAATCAGCGGGCGTTCTCGTCCTTGGGATCGTACCGAAAGCATCTTACCTGTCTCGCTGAGGCTAGATAGGCGTTGTGAAATGCTCACGGCATCCCGGCGCCGTCGGCACCGACCCAGTCATACGTCCGCTCACGTCCCATCAATCGCCAGTGAGACGGATAAATTGCCTGCTGCCAGTCGATCGGTTCGCCGAGCGGTTGTGGGGCGGCGGCGAGCGCGAGCGCTTCCTTGAGATCGCGTCGTTGCTCAGCGCCGAGCGCGTCGGGAGCGAGCGAGACGAACAGCATCGTACCGCTGCGCGCGAGTAGATCGAGCCACTGTTTCGTATACGACCATGGCACATTGTTAGTGACGCCGACGCAGTCCGCATCGGCGACGTAGAAGGCGCCGTGCTGTGCGCCGCGGAACGCGAGTGAATTCACGCCCATCTTGCGCGTGCGAGACCATTCCGTTCCGCTCGTGTCGTCGCCAATCCGACAAATCTCGAATCGCCCTGCCGAGAGATGGCTCACGGTGTTGCAGCCGATGACGAGCACATCTCCGGCGGCTTGCCGAATCGCCGCATACAGATCGTCGATCACTTCAGCCGTCGTGCGGGTCGGACCCGACGCGAAGGTCCAACCATCTCTCGTGAGCGCGGCTCCCATCTGAAAACCCCAACGTCCGAAGATATCGTACGTGGTGTAGTCGTGTTTAATCATCTCGAATCCCCACTGCCGGAGTCGTCCAACGTCCTCCGCGACTTTGTGCAGCGCCTCGGGCACGGTTGGATCGAGAAACGTCTTGTCGCGCGACAGACGCCACGAGTCGGGTGTGTTCGCCGGCGCTTGAAGAGGGCGAATCCAAATTCCTGGACGTGCCCCAGCTCGCACGACGTCGGAGGCGAGCGCGTGCATGTCGGGGAATTTCTCATTGCCGCGATCCCACAAGCCGATCCCCGTCTTGTCCCCACCGCGCGCCGGCTGCCAGCCGTCATCGATCACCGCAAACGGCCTGTTACTTACGGTTGGCGACAGCTCGACGATGTGATGCGCATCCGACAGCACCGACTCGGCGCTGTTCTTCCCATACGCCCAGTACCAATCATTGCTGCCGTACACGGGCTGGTGAGGGATGCGCGCGTTGGCGCACATCTGTCGGCAGAACGCGTGAATGGCGGCGAACGCGGACTCGCCATCATGACCGACGCGACAGACCACGTCGCAGACATCGAGCGCGCGCGAGCCCAGTTGCACGCCGACGCCGCCGCTTCGTACGTCGGCCCAGAGGCTGATGCCCTCCGGATCGACTTGCCAAAAGCATAAGGCACGCGCGCCCGTGCGAACGCCGTACGCATGAGTGTGCGAGCCATCATGGGTCGCGAAATACCACGGCATCACACGATCGGGAACCCATGAGCGCCACTCGAGATCTCCGTACGCGCGCTCCCACGCGTCGCCGAGTATGAGTCGCGCATCGCTCATCCGTCCGCGCCAGCGAAGATGTATCCGCTTGACGGCGGTTGTCGGAGCCGAGAGGGTAACTCGCAATCCACCGGCCCGCACGTTGGTGCCGACAACATTGTCGCCGCCGGTCCATTGGCCGTTCGGCTCGCGGTCGAGTCGCCGTTCGCCCGCGGAGGTCTGGATGATCACCCCATCTGGAAAGCGTGTGATGTCCAGAAAGCTCGACGACGCCGCGGCTGATGGGGCGTCGGAGATCGGTGAGAAGATGGAGCGGCTGAACGGCAGCGTTGCGGCCGTGAGCGCCGCTCGCTCGAGAAATTCGCGTCGAGAAGTCATTGGCTCCATGTGGCGTCCGCCGGAAAGTATTCCCTGACTCGACGGTTGATAAGCTCGCAAGCCGCTCGTCGAGATTTTGTAAGAAATCCGCCGAGCTCGATTTCGCCCGCTTAACTTGGAGCAGATCGTGCACACCACGAGTTCGCTATGAGCCTGACCATGATCCGACCCTGCCGATCGCAATGAGACATCAGCGTTCGTTGTTCGTTGTTGCCGGCCTGCTCATTGCCGCGCTGTCGTGCGGTGGCGTCACAGACACGACCAGCGAGGGCAGCACGAGCACGCTTCTCACCGACGCGCCCTTTCCCTACGACCGCGTCGCGCGCGTCGATGTCTTCGTCGTGAGCGTCTCGGCATCGCTGTCGCCCGATACGAGTGCTGCACAAGGCGGCGCCTTCTTTACGCTCGCGACGCCGAACCGTCGCATCAATCTGCTCGGACTTCAGAATGGAATCACCGACGAGCTCGGAAAATCTAATCTTCCAACCGGCGCGATCACTGCCGTCCGCATGGTCATCGACACCGACTCGTCGAGCATCACGCTCACCAACGGCAAGGTGCTGACTGGCCGATCGACGCCCGGAATCCAATGGCAGTCGAGCGCCGGCCGGCCCACGCTCAATGCGCTGATTCATGAGCAAATCCGCGTGCCAAATACCGGCGCGATCGTCGTCGTCGACTTCGACGTCGGCAAAGCGTTCATCCCGCCGCAGGAGATCAATCCAGCGAGCACCGACAGTGGATTCATCTTCTCGCCGGTGCTGCATGCCGCTGACGCCACGCGCACGGGTTCGATCGCCGGTTTCGTGCACGCGCACACGACGTCGGGCGCCGCGGTTGCGAACGCGTCGCTTCGACTCTATCTCGGCAATCCGTCGCAGCCGGAAAATACCTGGAGCACATTGTCCACGACCAGAACTGACGCGACAGGTGCGTTCAAGTTCTCTTATATAACGCGCAGCGCGTTCTGGGCGGCGACACCCGCGCAAGCCGGCAACACCTATATCGTCGCCATCGATCCGCCGTCGAACGCAGGATTGGGCCGGGCGCTCGTGCCGAACGTCGCGGTAACCGCCGGAACCACCACGACGCTGCCGCCCGTCGTCTTGCCGTGAGTTAGGGAACCGCCTCCGCTAACGGCTTCCCTTTCTCGACGAGATAGACGGCGAGAATCTTCACCGGTTTGGTTCCGGTGTTCCGCGCGTTGTGGGCTTCGCCTTCGTTCTCGATCGCCTCGCCGGCGTTCACCGTCACCGGTGCTTTGCCGGCGTGCTCGATGATCACCGATCCGTCGAGGACATACGCGACCTCGATGCCCGGGTGACGATGTTTGCCCGACATCGCGCCCGGCGCAATCTCGGCGATGGCCATCACCGCTTCGTATTTTGGCGACGCGGGATCGTCTGCGCGCAGCAACATCGTGCGTTTGATGCCGGGCTGTTGCGCGAGCGCGACGTGGTCGACAACGATTCCGACGGCAACGCACGACAGCATCGCGGCGACAAAGAGAATGCTACGTCTGCCGCGCGCACCAAACATTGAACTCATGCCAGGCTCCGGTCCGAGGATCGTTGAATGTGACGACGAACCAGAACGGGAGCCATAGCTCCCGAACAGGCATCAACGCCTTCGCTCCGCGGGATAGGGGCGCGTGGTAGGCACGGTGTCCTACGTGCAGCTCAATGGAAAGTATCAGGACCGATCGCTTGATCCATTCTGGATCTGGAACCGGAACCAGGTGCCGTCCGTTAGTGTCCAAGGTGGCCACCCATTCGCTGATCATGCGATCACTTTCGATCGTTGCGGTTCTGGTGCCGGCACTGTTAGCGGCTCAGAGCCCGGCGGCACCGCCGGCGGCCGCTGAGTCCTACGGCCACCGAATTCCAGTGCCGAGCGCTGTGGCGGCGCGCCGCACTGGGCCAATCGTCCTCGACGCCAAGCTTGACGAAGCCGCGTGGCAAGCCGCGACTCCGGTCACGAACTTCCGTCAAACCGATCCCGACGAAGGCAAGCCCGCGACGCAGCGCACCGAGGTGAGGTTCCTTTACGACGACGAGGCGCTGTACATCGGCGCGAAGATGTACGACACGGAAGGCGCAAAGGGCGTCATCACGCGACTGGTGCGCCGCGATGCGAGCTTCGACTCGGATTTCCTCGACATCGAAATCGACGGATATCACGATCACCTGAGCCGCGCGATCTTCCAAGTGAATCCGTCGGGCGCGAAAGCCGACCAGATCGGCGTGGGCACTTCATGCTGCGACGCGTCATGGGACCCGGTCTGGGAGGCCGCAACGCACATCGACACCGACGGCTGGACTGCCGAGCTGCGCATCCCATTCAGCCAACTGCGATTTTCGCGGGACTCGGTGCAAGTCTGGGGATTGCAAGTTGGCCGGCTCATCAAACGGCGCGACGAGGCGGACGTTTGGGCATTCAACCGCAAGGACGAGGCGGGCGGACCGTCACGCTACGGCCACTTGCTCGGCATTCGAATTCCATCGTCGACGGCACACCTCGAGCTTCTTCCCTACGTCGTCACGAAATCGTCGTCGGTGGCCAGCTCCGCGGATGATCCGTTCAATCGGCACGGACGACCGACGATGCGCGCCGGACTCGATCTCAAAGACCGGCTGACGTCGAACCTCACGCTCGACGCCACGCTCAATCCAGACTTCGGTCAGGTCGAGGTCGACCCCGCGGTGCTCAATCTTTCCGCGTTCGAGACGTTTTTTCCGGAAAAGCGGCCATTCTTCATCGAAGGCGCGCAGGTATTCGACTTCTCCAATCACGCGTGCAACTTCTGCGACAACTCGCAGGACATGAACGCCTTCTACTCGCGCCGGATCGGTCGTGCGCCGACCGGTGCGTCGCTCGCGACTGACAACTATGCGTTCTCGGACGTGCCCGATGCCACCACCATCCTCGGCGCCGGCAAGATCACCGGCCGAACGGCGAGCGGATTTACGCTCGGCTTGCTGAACGCCGTCACTGGACGCGCCAACGCCGACGTGCAGACCGCGACGGGCGTCCGCGGAACACAAGAGGTCGAGCCGCTGTCCGACTACTTCGTCGGACGCGTCAAGCGGGATTTCTTGAACGGCAATTTCGTCGCCGGCGCCGTCGTCAGCGGCGTCGCGCGCAACATCGATTCGACCTTCGCGCCGCTGCTCGCGCGACACGCCGAGCTGATTGGTCACGACCTGTTCTATGCGTTTGCGAATCGAGAGTATACGTGGCGCATGCAAGCCGCGGTGACCAATGTCTCGGGCGACCCGCGCGAGATATTGCTTCGACAGCAGTCGAGCGCGCGCTACTTCCAGCGGCCTGATCGCGGCACGGGGAACGGCGGGTTTTTCTCGAACCGCCTCGACTCGACCGCGACGTCATTGCGCGGCGGTGGCTTGTACACACGTCTCGCCAAGGAGACCGGCGCTTGGTTCGGCGAGTTGTCGCTCGACACGCGGACCCCGGGCTACGAGTCGAACGACTACGCGTTTCAGCAGCGCGCCGACTACATCTTCACAAACGCGAATGCCGGCAAATCCTGGAATACGCCGACACGTTGGTATCACCAATTCATCGCACTTACCGGCGCACAGACGATCCGGAATTTCGAGGGCGACCGAACGCAGACCGACTATCACGTATTCGCTGAAGGATCGACGCCGCAGTTCTGGAACCTTGAAGCTTTCTACATCGACACACCTTCCTCGATCGATGACCGACAGCTCCGCGGTGGTCCAGCCGTGCGCTCGGCACATGCCCATTTCATCAACACCTTTGTCTCGACAGATTCACGTCACGCGTTCGTCGCGAACGCGGGCGCGAACGACTACTGGGACGACAAGGGCGGCAACAATCCCAGCATCTCCCTCGGCGTAACGTATCGGCCCGACCCGAAAGTCAGCCTGACATTCGGTCCGTCGTGGTCCCACGCGCACAATTACGCACAATTCGTCTCGACCGTCGGCGATAGTACGGCAAAGAGCTTCTATGGAACGCGCTACATCATGGCCGCCCTCGACCAATCCATCCTCGGCCTGGACACGCGTGCGAGCGTGACGTTCTCGCCGACGATGACGCTCGAGGTCTACATACAGCCGTTCTTCGCGGCCGGCCGCTATCACGATTTCGAGGAATACGCGTCACCACGGAGCAGCGACGTGCTCGTCTATGGGCGCGATCGCGGATCGATCAGCGCGACACGGGATGCGAGCGGAATCGTCGACCACTATACGATCGACCCAGACGGTGCCGGCCCAGCGCAATCATTCGCGATCGACAATCCCAACTTCAGCCAGCGCTCATTGCGCGGCAATGCGGTATTTCGGTGGGAGTATCGACCGGGGTCCGTGCTCTACATCGCGTGGACGCAGTCGCGCTCGTCCGACGCGCCGTTTGGCGATCTCGATTTTCCGCGCGACAAGTCCGCACTCCTCGCGACGCGCCCGGACAACATCTTTCTCGTCAAGGCGAGCTGGTGGTTGCCGCGGTAGCAAGCCTGTGCTCATCCGGCGCCCGCACACCGGCAACGAGCGGTAGGGTCAGCGTGAACGTCGATCCGATCCCGACCGCGCTTTCGACGACTAGATCTCCGCTCATGCCGCGCGCAAGCTCACGACTGATCGACAACCCGAGCCCGGTGCCTTCGGTTACACGACTGTGACCGGCATCGATCTGCACAAACGGATCGAAGATCGAGCTCAGCTTGTCCGGCGGAATTCCCCGGCCCGTATCGCGAACGCTGATCGACGCGAATGGCTCCGCCACGGAGCCTCGCGCTTCCGCAGACAGAGTGATTTGTCCTCCCGATGGCGTGAACTTGATAGCGTTCGAGATGAGATTGAGGAGAATCTGCCTCACCTTGTCGGGATCTGCGTGAACGACGAGCGTCGGATCGCACGGCGTGCATTCATATCGATGTCCCCGCGCTTGCATTTGCGGCGAGACGAGCGGCTCGACCTCGGCGAGCAGCGCCGCGATCGCGACGTCGCCCATATTGTAGACGACCGACCCTGCCTCGACGCGCGCGAAGTTCAGGACGGAGTTGATGACGCCGAGTAAATGGCGCTGGCTCTGTTGAATCCGCGCGAGGTACTCGTTGTGCACCGCCGGCACTGGCTCCGGCACGCCAAGTTGCATGAGCTGCGTGTAGCCGGCGATCGCGTTGAGCGGAGTCCGGAGCTCGTGGCTCATCGTCGCCAGGAAATCGCTCTTCGCGCGATTCGCGATTTCTGCCGCCGCACGCGCGGCTTCGGCGCCTTGGTTCGCGTCGTCGAGCGCGCGTATCGTCGCTTCCAATTGGAGCGCCTGATCCTCGAGCTCAGTCGTTCGCTCGGCCA
>Ga0068855_100006254_pt1 | contig 14521 bp, 13 predicted proteins | sample KBSCornC52_FD_66592 | JGI IMG/M metagenome (GOLD analysis project Ga0068855, IMG submission 66592) | Corn rhizosphere microbial communities from Kellogg Biological Station, Michigan, USA - KBS Corn C5-2 | ecosystem: Host-associated > Plants > Roots > Rhizosphere > Soil ... | reverse complement strand
GCAAACAAAAAAACAAAAAGGGTCATCACAAAATTGGCCTGCTTTTGTTTTTTGAACAGGAAAATAAGCAGATAGCTGCAACCAAGGAAAATAGGCGTTATGGCAATGTATAACCAGTTGGTAAAGTTAAATTCGGGATAATTTTGCGCCCGGGTGAGGCTTTCTGGAAACGCAGCGTAGAGTAAACGCAAAACAACGTTAAGGATCAGAAAGATGATGCTACCTGTCCTTACAGCTCCAAGGTTCTTAAGCGTATAATAGTCGCGGTATGATATCCGGGTTTTACCCCTTACCTTATGGTTGTTATGGTTATTCAATACATTAAATTATGGTATATCAAAGATAAAAAAATTAGGAATACTCACAAGTAGTAATAGGGTTTTACTACCTGATAATGTTTCGGTTATGGATATAAAAGTAGACAAAATGTCTTTCAAAACTAATTTCTTCGTGACATTTTTTCATTTTCATTAAAATGGCAATTTTTTTGATAATATGATAAACGTAAAATAATCAATTAGCATGAATTTTAACAACTTCACTATAAAAGCACAGGAAGCCGTGCAGAAGGCTTCTGAGATTGCAACTGGTAACCAGCAGCAGGCAATTGAGAATGCTCATTTGCTGAAAGGTCTGTTGTTGGTTGATGAGAATGTGATCTCCTATTTATTAAAAAAACTGAACGTTAACCTTAACCGGTTGAATGACAACCTGGATGAACAAATAGCATCATACCCAAAGGTGAGCGGCAGCAATATTTATTTATCATCAGAAACTAATTCTGCTTTGCAAAAGGCACAATCGTACCTGAAGGAGTTTAAAGATGAGTTTGTATCTGTCGAACATATATTATTAGGTATTCTGGCAGCAGGTGGCAAAGCAAGCACTGCGCTGAAGGATTTGGGCGTGAACGAAAAAGACCTTAAAAAAGCCATTATTGAATTGCGTGGCGATACTAAGGTAACTGACCAAAATGCCGAAGCGACTTATAATGCCTTAAATAAATATGCCCGTAACCTGAACGAATATGCCGAATCAGGTAAGCTCGACCCGGTTATAGGTCGTGATGAAGAGATCAGGCGGGTGATACAGATATTATCGCGCCGTACAAAAAACAATCCGATCCTGGTAGGTGAACCCGGCGTTGGTAAGACTGCCATTGCCGAAGGTATTGCTTTCAGGATCATTAAAGGCGATGTGCCTGAGAACCTGAAAACTAAAACCGTTTACTCACTGGATATGGGCGCACTGATAGCAGGTGCTAAATATAAAGGCGAATTTGAGGAACGTTTGAAAGCGGTTATCAAAGAGGTAACCCAGGGCGATGGCGAGATCATCCTGTTCATCGACGAGATACACACTCTTGTTGGTGCAGGTGGTGGCGAAGGTGCTATGGATGCCGCAAATATCCTGAAACCAGCCTTAGCACGTGGTGAATTAAGGGCCATAGGCGCTACAACGCTGAACGAATACCAGAAGTATATGGAAAAGGACAAAGCTTTAGAGCGCCGTTTCCAGATGGTATTGGTAGATGAGCCAGATACTCAGGACGCTATTTCTATCCTGCGTGGCTTAAAAGAACGTTATGAAACACACCATAAAGTGCACATCCGCGACGAAGCTATCATAGCAGCTGTCGAAATGTCACAACGTTATATTTCCGACAGGTTCTTACCGGATAAAGCGATCGACTTAATGGACGAGGCCGCTTCAAAATTACGGCTGGAAATGGATTCGGTACCTGAAGAGGTAGACGAACTAGACCGCAAGATCATGCAGCTTGAAATTGAGCGTGAGGCGATCAAACGGGAAAAGGATGAAAAGCGTGTAAGCGAACTCAGCGAGGAAATCGCTAATCTTTCATCAAGCCGTGATTCACTGCGGGCGCAATGGAAGAGCGAAAAGGATGTGGTAGACAATATCAACCAAAAGGTTGAACAGATAGAAAACTTTAAACTGGAAGCTGATCAGGCCGAACGTGCCGGTGATTACGGCAAAGTAGCCGAATTGCGCTATGGACGCATCAAAGAGGCCCAGGATGAAGTAGAAAAACTGAAAGCTACTTTACTGGAAAACCAGAAAGAGCACCGTATGCTGAAGGAGGAAGTTACTGCCGAAGATATTGCAGGAGTAGTTTCCCGCTGGACAGGCATACCGGTTTCCAAAATGATACAAAGCGAGCGTGAAAAGCTGCTTCACCTGGAAGATGAGCTCCACAAACGTGTAGCAGGGCAGGAGGAAGCGATTGAAGCGATCAGTGATGCTATTCGCCGTAGTCGTGCCGGTTTGCAGGACAAAAAGAAACCTATCGGCTCATTTATATTCCTGGGAACTACCGGTGTTGGTAAAACCGAGCTGGCAAAAGCATTGGCCGAATACCTGTTCAATGACGAAAATGCGCTGGTGCGTATCGATATGTCTGAATACCAGGAACGCCATGCGGTATCGCGCCTGATCGGTGCGCCTCCGGGCTATGTTGGGTATGATGAAGGCGGTCAGCTGACTGAAGCCGTTCGCCGTAAACCCTACAGTGTGGTGTTATTGGACGAGATCGAAAAGGCTCACCCTGACGTGTTCAATATCCTGTTACAGGTGCTGGATGATGGCCGTTTGACCGACAATAAAGGTCGCGTAGTCAACTTTAAGAACACCATCATCATCATGACTTCGAATATCGGTTCGAACCTGATCCAGGAAAACTTCCAGGATTATGAAGATAGCGATAAAGAGGCCGTGGTTGCTAAAACCAAAAACCAGCTGTTCGAGTTATTAAGACAGACCATTCGTCCGGAATTTTTGAACCGTATCGATGAGATCATCATGTTCACCCCGCTTAGCCGCGATGAGATTGGCGAAATTGTAAAACTGCAATTCAGGCATGTCCAGGATTCGCTGGCCGAAATGGGTGTAAGCATCGAAGCTTCGGAAGAAGCGTTAGACTGGCTAGCACAACTAGGTTACGACCCTCAATTTGGTGCAAGACCGTTGAAACGTGTTATCCAGAAAAAGATACTGAACGAATTGTCTAAACAGATACTGAGCGGTAAGATTGATAGGGACAGTAAGATCAAACTGGATATGTTCGACAACCAGTTTGTATTCCTGAACACACAGGAACCGGAACATGCAGAGTAAATAAGTCTATTAATTAATTTTAGCTATATATCAGAAAGCCACCTTCAGGTGGCTTTTCTGTTTTACTCCTAAGTATAAAGGTTTATCAGGACTTCAATTTGTTAATGTCTGTTAAGGATTCTTCACCGGACGACCCCGGCGTGTTTTCATCAACCTCAGATACAGCTTCGATATCGGCAAATAATTTCCTGTCCTTTGTCAATGTTGGAGCTACGCCAAATATGCCGATGCCGCTTGCTGCCAGCAACATAAACAAGATCAATGCACATACCCTTAACATTCTTTTGAGGTATTTCATTTATATATTTTTAATGCAGGAACGTGCCGCAAGCAGATGCAGAACACACTACAGAACGTGATCAAATGGATTATACCGCCGCGACGGTCAAAAAGAAAGGGGGGATAATTACCCTAGATGAATGACAGGATAATCACCTGCATTTCGAGTGAAGTTTTTCACCAGGAAGAAAAAGGCAATTTTGGACCTACACTTATAAGATATAGACAGGCTATTAATGCAAGTGCAAAGTTGACTGCTGTGTATCCGGCTTATATCAAAAGTTGATATTGTAAAAATTGAACGGGTAGAGTAACTGTTGTAAACCTGACGTAAGGCCCGTTTATAACTTATGACTTTTGACAGGCCAATTTGATTTGCGACTAAAGTGGTTCGCTGAACGTTCGGTCCGGCCTGTGGTTTGAGAACTATCCCCGAAAAACAAAAAAAACTCAACAACAAAACGACGGCAAATAGCCATTTTGAGCTTTTGTTTTTAAAATCAGATGAGAGGATGGTACTCATTATAGAAATAAAGATACAAGAAAAAGATCGTTGTGTTTGGGTAGAATCATCGTTCATTCGTGATTTTCAAATTCTTCCAGTCTCCATCACTATCAGTCCACAGGCCGATCATAGTGCCATTGGTATGCACCAGAGGTTCAACCACCAATGATGGCGTGGTATTCCCATTAACATAAACCTTGATATTTTTACTGTCCACGGTTATCCGCGCGTGAACCCATTCATTTGGATCAGGGGCAGGGGAGATAGGTTGCTCGTACTTGCCGGGGAATTCGTTCCTTAGTTTCTCCCAACCAAATTTAGGCGCAGCAATGTATTGTACGGCATGCAATTTTCTCACCGGGTCGGTAGAACGGAAATTAAATGGACGGAAATAAACAACCTCAAATGTGGAGTCGTTTACCCCATGGAAAGCGATTCCTACAAAACTAGCTTGAAGCTTATCTTTTCCCTTGATATCAACTTCAATAGTGCCATTGGTGAATTTGGTATTATTAAGCCAGGCATGTCCTTCACTTTCCGCATAGCTAAGATGAATACTTCCGGGTTCTGTACCTGGGCTTATCGTCCTGTTGAAGACAGTATACTTCTTTTGTAGTCCTTCGGATGATTGAGCGAAGCAATTAAGTGTACCAAAGAGAAAGATGGCAAGTAAGAAGCTTTTCATAGTTTGATCGATAAATTTTAGGAATAAATTTCCGGATAATAGTCAGCTATATCAATTCATTTTCTGTTCAAGTTTTTTCAAGTTCAAAAAAGGTATTAATCTATAATCGATATCCCATTTGCATCCGTCGTCAAAACCTCGCTCATATAATCCAGAAATGGTCTGAGATTTTTAAAGGCATTATTCGCTATGAACAAAAAATCAGGGCTGAGTACTTCCTCATCAGTAAACTCAAGCCTGAACATAAATTGCTTATACCGCAACAGATCGATGGCAGGATGATCTTTGTCATATCCGCGCGGTGCAGATATTACTTTTTCCCCTCGCATGTTACCGAATGTTTCTTTCAGGATTGGGTTGGCCAGTACACTTCTCCAGTCCTCGTAATTATCATCAATATCCTGCCTTATCCGTTTCATGTCATCCGGCACTGGACCGAAGAAGCCGCCGACTACTCTCGAATCGCCTGGCTCTATCCGCAAATAATAACCACCGCGTAGCTTTTTAGTCGCTCGTCTGAATATGCAGCTCCAGTGCTTGTTATAAGGCGTTTTATCTTTCGAAAAACGAACATCCTTGTATATCCTGAACATGCTTTTCCTTCCAGATGGGGTTTCGATCATGTCATGCTTATTTAATTCTCCGATCAATGCATCGGCAAAAGCAATAATGTTATTGTGCGCTTCTAAATAACGCTCTTTGTTAATACTGAACCACTCGCGGTTGTTATTTTGAGACAGATCTTTTAAAAAATCAAGCGAATCTTTATTTATTGTAGCAACGGCCATTTTATTACTCATATGATATTCCAAAGCTAACCAAATGCCCGTTAAACAAAAAAGCTCCCCTGGATATACAGGAGAGCTCTTCGTATAATTCTTAATCTTAGTTTTTCTTTTCTTTTTCTTCGTGCTGTTGTTTAGGCTGACGGTTGTTGTTGCGCTGGCCTCTTTGCTGGTGGCCATTATTATTCTGTCTTTGATTACGGTTACCCTGCTGTGTGTTCGGATTGTTGCCATTTGCAGGCACTTGGCCATTTGGCCTCTGGTTACTTTGAGCATTCGGATTGTTACCGGTAGCAGGTGTTTGTCCATTTGGTCTCTGATTACCTTGAGCATTCGGATTGTTACCGTTAGCAGGTGTTTGTCCGTTTGGTCTTTGATTTTCCTGAACGTTCGGATTGTTACCCGGTGCTGCATTGCCGTTTGGACGCTGGTTCTGATTACCTTGAACATTTGGATTAGCACCGGGACTTGCATTATTGTTAGGACGCTGTCCCTGGTTGCCAAAACCACCGTTCCTTTGGCTCGGATTGTTCGAGCGTTGCGCCGCATTGCCACCCGGGTTGTTATTAGTATTATTTCTTTGACCAGAATTTCTCGGCATATTATTGAATGCACTTCTGTCTGGCGGGCGTTGAGCGGCTAAATTGGATGGTGCTCCGCCACGATTGTTTGATGCAAATTGTGCGTTATTACTTCGGGCCAGTTGCTGGTTCCTGTTTTGCTCGGCAGTAGCCATTACGTGATGGTCGTTATTGGCAGAGAGCTCTGCCTGGGAAGGTCTTGCAGTAACTCCACCCTGACCGTTAAAGCTCACACGGTTGTTTACCACAGTCGTATTGTTGATCACGGTCCGATTTACATAAGTGTTATGCACCACAACCGTATTTACTCTTACAACAGCCGTATTATACCTGAAGCGGTTTTCATGCCATTCGCCACCGACAAATCCTACGCCAACATATCCATAACCATAATTAATACCGCCGTAAAAGCCAACGTGTGGCCCCCAATAGCCTACATGGAACATATATCGCCCGCCTACAAAACCCCAGTAAGGGGGAGTCCATAAGTAACCAACAGTCGGAGGGGCTACCCATACACCTGGTACCCAATAATAACCACCTCTTACCGGACTAAATGCCCAGTACCCCGGTTGCCATAAATAGCCATCGGTCGGGCATTCAGGCTGCTCATATTCAGGAAGCGGAGGAGGAGCTGTTTCTGCCGACACATCCGTATCCACAGCGCTATCGTACTCTGAGCCGTCATCGCCCTGGTTATCGCCTTGCACATTTTCTTCCGGCTGGCCATTGGCCTGGTTGAACTTGCCATAGGCCAAACAGTTATTCATATTGATCACATTATTGCCCTGTACAACCTCCGGCACCCAATTACGGGAAGATGGATTGAAATAGTATAGTGTGTTTTGATCTACATTGTATAAGAATGAGTAAACGATCTGGCTGCGTCCAAAAGAAGTGGTTTCCATATCAAGCTGAAAAGCATTGCCATTAGCTTGTGGGTCAGCCTGGATAACCCTGACTGTTTTGCGGCCGGGTATCATGCGGGTATTATGCATGCGTGCCGATTGTGTATTGATAACCAGTGTGATAAAAGCGTCTTTAAATAAAATGGCGTCGTCGGTATTTACCGGAACTTGCTGACCGCTTTGATAGTCGATCACCGAGATACTTGCATTCGGGAATACGTCTCTGACCTGGTTCTGAGCATAGCTCACATTGATAAGTAGAAATAATAGTACTGCAATAGGGGTAATTCTTTTCATAATGTTAAATTAAATGTATTGTTTGGATCGGGCTTTTTTTTCATTAAATTTTATCAAAGGTCTGTAGTTATGCGATTTGTATTGTGTAACATTATTATTACCAACTTTAATTTGGCTGGTTTCGTATAAATGAGTTAAAGTAGTTAAATTAATTTGAACTGCCGGGCGCGAGGTCTGGCTTTTCTTTTTTATAGACGCTCCATTCTCCATGGAGTTTAATTGCTCCGGACAATAAATCTCACCTTCCCAATAGCTTTTCAATCAAACAACAGCACGGTTTTAAAGTTTACTCATTATCACCTTAATACAAAAACCTATGAGAAGCTATGAAACTTTAGTGGATGCCACTAACGATATGAATAAACGGGGATATACTGCCAATTTGAGCCTCGAAGGCGATACTTTGGATGATAAAGACCAAGACATCCATATGGGTGCCGATGATTTTGAGATAGACGAGTTTTACCGGTTTGAAGGGGAAAGCAATCCGTCCGATATGTCAATTGTATATGCTATCAAATCACAGAAATATAATCTAAGGGGCGTTTTAGTAAATGCTTTCGGTACATACGCCGATAATAGCCAGTCAGCAATTGAAGCCAAACTGCATCATTACCAGGTAAGTACACATTTGCACAGGGAAGATCAGCCTACATCTGATTAAGTTTGCAGTTTGCAGTGGGCAGTTTGCAAGAAGAGTTGGCAGTATGCTGTTTGCAGTTGACATAGTTTAAAATGGAGTTACTTGCAAACTGCAAACTAATAACTGCAAACTGAAATAAGAGCTGCGAACTTTAAAGTCGGGCCAGGAGTTTCCTTCCTCTTGATTGAATAGCCGCCGTTCCATCACGCATGAGGAAACGGATTTGGTTAGCGAGCTCTTCGGTTATCCACGGATAGCGGTCACGGACATTGAATAAGGCTTCGGCGGCAAATACTTTAACAGCGATCAATATCTTCGGGTCGATCAGCCAGTCGAACAATTGTTCAACTACTGGCTCAAGATCAATCCCAATTAATTTTTGCTTGATGATTGCCGGTGCTTTTGGCGCAGTGATATGCATCAATATTTTGGCATAATGTCGTTTGCAGCTTGGATTGTCTACATCTTTTATTCTTGAAATGAGATACTCCAGGTTTTCAGTATAACTCTCCGGCTTTTGCAGGAACAGGTTTTCCAAAATCCACGCTGCCCTGAATGCAATGTTTTTATCGGGATGAAAAGTAATGTCTATGAGATTGGATATTGAGAACTGCTGCTCTTTAATGATCGCACTTAATTTAACCACCTTGGTTTTGATCATGGTGGTGCTAATTTCTTTTATCAGTTCGTCAGATGTAAGCATCTTTAAACCTGATTGAGGGCAAAATTAATCTTCCGGGTGAAGGTAGCTCAGGATATAGTTACACTTAGCCAGCAGGTTTGGCGTGGCAGTGCGGGTCATAAATTCCAGTTGTTTTGAAAGTTCTTCGGCTATCCATGGATAACGGTGACGCAGATTGAACAATGCCTCTGCGGCATATGCACGAACGCTAACCAACATTTTAGGGTCGATCATCCATTCAAAGCATAGCTCTACCACGCGCTCCATTTCAATCTCTTTCATCTTTTCGCGTACATCTCTCGGTACTTCCGGCGAAGTGATATGCATCAGCACTTTGGCGTACGGTTTTTTGCTGCTTGCGCTTTGTACATCAAAAACATGATCGATGAAATATTGAATATCCTGGTAGTAGTTTTCGGGAAATTTGAACAGCACGTGTTGTAGCAAACGCGATGATTTTAAGGCGATCTCCTTATCCTCGTGAAAAGTCATGTCAACTAATTCCCTTAAAGAGAAGTTTTCCCTCTTTATCTGGCGCCCCAGTTTGGCTACTGTGGTCCCCTTTCCGGGTGCGGACATATGTTGAATTAATTGCGACTGCGTCATTACGGCTAGGATTTTCTTTACTTACCTATTCTCAGCTGTTCAAAAGTTATTAACAATTGTGATAAACGTATGTGGAAAGGCAATGTAAATATAGTATTAGTTTATATCTTCTCCAAGATTTTTTAATTAAAAAAATATTTTTTATTTTATACTGACAAAGTCACTTATTAGCTACTTCGGCTAAAAATTCTACATTTGCAATCCACCTTTATTAGTTTTTTTGATGGTTAAATTCAACCGTTTTACTTTGGATAACGGACTTCGTGTCATCGTGCACGAAGACCACACCACGCCTATGGCTGTGCTCAATATTCTTTATGATGTTGGTGCACGCGATGAAGACCCTGACAAAACAGGCTTTGCGCACTTGTTTGAGCACCTGATGTTTGGTGGATCGGTCAACATTCCAGTATATGACGAACCCTTGCAGCGCGTAGGGGGCGAGAATAATGCATTCACTACCAACGATATCACCAACTATTACATCACCCTGCCCGCAGCCAATATCGAAACGGCTTTCTGGTTGGAAAGCGATCGTATGTTGAGCCTGGCCTTTAGTAAAAAAAGTCTCGAGGTGCAACGCAATGTGGTAATAGAAGAGTTCAAACAACGCTACCTGAACCAGCCTTATGGTGATGTTTGGCTGAAATTGCGTCCGTTGGTTTACAAGAAGCACCCATATCAATGGGCTACGATAGGTAAGGAGATCAAGCACATAGAAGATGCGCAGATAGAGGATGTAAAATCATTCTTCAAAAAACATTATAACCCGCAAAATGCCATTATGGTAGTTGGTGGCGATGTCACTACTGAGCAGGCTAAGCAATTAGCTGAAAAGTGGTTTGCGCCGATCCCTGCCGGAGAAAAATATCAACGCAATCTGCCGCAAGAGCCTGAGCAAAAGGAAGAGCGCAGATTAACTGTCGCCGGTAAAGTGCCATTGAATGATGTTTATATAGCGTTCCATATGCCCGGTCGTTTAGATGAAGGCTATTACGAGGCCGATCTGATATCGGATATTTTGTCGAGAGGGAACTCATCTCGCTTGTATAAAACCCTGGTAAAAGACAAGCAATTGTTCAGCGAGATACACGCCTACAATATGGGCAGCTTTGATAAAGGTATGTTTGTAGTTGAAGGTAAACCTTTGGAAAACGTGAGCATCGAAACTGCCGAAGCTGCTATCTGGGAAGAATTGGAAATAATTAAGCGGGAACTGGTTGCAAACGATGAGCTGACCAAGGTGAAGAACAAAACAGAATCGACCATGGTGTTTTCTGAAATGTCTTTACTGGATAAAGCCATGAACCTGGCCCAGTTCGAACTGTTTGGAGATGCAGAAAGCCTGAACCGCGAAACTGATAAATACCTGGCCGTAACAGCTGAACAGATACAAAAACAGGCTCAGAAAATTTTCCGCAAAGAAAACTCCTCAACGTTGATTTACCTGGCTGCTTAAATATCAAAATGGAAATGAAATTAGAAAGGACAATAGCACCTGAATTTAATGCAGTAGGACAGATTGAGTTGATCAAACCCGAACAGATCAACCTGGACAATGGTTGTAAAATATTCTGCTTTAATTCGAGCGACCAGGACCTGGTACGTATTGAGTGGATATTCGGCAATTTACGTTTTGACCCGGCTAAACCGCTACTGAACGTCGCGGTAAATACGATGCTAACCGAGGGTACATCGAAACTGTCGGCTGCGCAAATTGCCGATAAGATCGATTTTTACGGAGCTTTTTTGCAGGTAGATTACGGCTACGATCATTCGCAGGTAGTGCTATATACTTTAACCCGTCACCTGGCGGCTACTTTGCCGGTGCTGAAAGATATTATTACCGATTCTGTTTTCCCTGAAAAGGAACTGGCGACTTTCATTCGCAACCAGCAGCAAAAATTACAAGTTAGCTTGCAAAAGAATGATGTGGTTGCACGCCGCAAGTTCAACAAGGCGGTTTACGGAGATACCATTTACGGCTTAGGAGCCGATATGGACGACTACAAAACTCTTCATCGCGAAGATATGCTGGAACATTTTAAACAAATGTATCAGCCGTCAAACTGTGCCATTTTGGTATCAGGAAAAATCGAACAGTCTACGCTTGATCATTTAAAAGAGTCGTTCGGAAATGGGTGGTCTAATTATTCAATTAAAGCCGACACCTCTCAGCTTGAATTAACACCAGCGCGTGATCATTTCTATTTTGTTGAGAAGCCTGAGGCATTGCAGTCGGCTATACGGATGGGTTTACCGTCTATTAACCGTACACATCCTGATTTCCCGGCTTTGCAGGTAATGAACACCGTTTTAGGTGGCTACTTTGGTTCGCGCCTGATGGCCAATATCCGCGAAGATAAAGGATACACTTACGGCATAGGTTCAGGTTCGAGCTCATTAAGCAAAGGAGGGGCATTTTTTATTGCGACCGAAGTTGGCGCTGATGTTTGCAAAAAAGCAGTTAATGAAATTGAGAAAGAGATCAATATTCTGAAAACTGTACTGATACCAGAAGGGGAGTTATCACTAGTCAGAAATTATATGCTGGGCTCACTTTTAGGCAGCCTCGAAAATATATTCTCACATGCCGATAAGTTCAAAAACATCTATTTCTTCGGACTGGACTACGATTATTACGACCAATACACAGAAACCGTGAAGTCTATTACTTCTGTTGACGTGATGCAAATGGCAAAGAAATATTTGGATACGGATAATTTCTATAAGGTAATTGTAGGGAAATATTGATTGATTTACGAATTACGATTTTAGATTTACGATTTTAAAGAATGTGATAATAGAGCCATTTTCATTCAAATAAAAAACAATCGTAACTCGTAAACCTAAAATCGTAAATTATCATTCCAATGCCATTTTGGGAGTAAAGTCAAAAAATCCGAAATCGTAATTCCGAAATCCGAAATAAAAAGCTATCTTTGCCTGGCAAATAATAAATCCAAAAAGTTATTTGCTATGCAGTTAGATCCCACCAAATTTGTCGCCGAAGGCTTAACTTACGACGATGTTTTATTACTCCCGGCTTATTCAGAAGTTTTACCGCGCGATGTAGAAACCGGTTCATGGCTTACTAAAAAGATCAGGTTGAATATTCCTGTCCTTTCAGCGGCAATGGATACCGTAACCGAATCAGCTTTGGCTATTGCTATCGCTCAAGCTGGCGGGATGGGCATCCTGCACAAAAACATGACTATCCAGGCGCAGGCCGATGAAGTGCGTAAAGTAAAACGTTCCGAAAGCGGTATGATACAAGACCCGGTTACCTTACACGAGGATTCAACCGTAGCTGACGCTGTAAAGATCATGCGTGAGTACAGAATAGGCGGTATTCCAATTATTAATGGCGACCGTAAACTAAGGGGTATCATCACCAACCGCGATCTTCGTTTCCAAAAAGAAATGGACCGCCCGGTAAGCGAGGTAATGACCAGCGCCAACCTGATCACTGCGCCCCAGGGCACCACTTTATTTCAGGCCGAAGAAATACTTCAAAATCATAAGATCGAGAAACTACCGGTAGTTGATGAACATGGCTTCCTGTGTGGCTTGATCACGTTTAAGGATATCCAAAAATTCAAAAACTATCCGAATGCTTGCAAGGATGAATTTGGCCGCCTTCGTGTAGGTGCCGCAGTTGGTGTTGCATCCGATAATATCGAGCGTGTAAAAGCATTGGTACAAGCAGGTGTAGATGTGATCACTGTTGATACAGCTCACGGTCATTCAAAAGGGGTGATCGACATGGTAAAAGCAGTAAAATCACTGTTCCTTGATCTGCAGGTGATCGCAGGTAATATCGCTACTGCCGATGCTGCCATCGCTCTTGCAGATGCAGGCGCTGATGCGGTTAAAGTAGGTATCGGTCCGGGCTCTATTTGTACCACACGTATTGTTGCAGGTGTAGGCGTTCCGCAATTATTTGCCGTTTACGAATGCGCCACTGCATTAAAAGGACGTGGTATACCGGTTATAGCCGATGGCGGTATCAAACAAACTGGTGATATAGTAAAAGCCATTGCCGCAGGTGCAAGCTCTATCATGGCAGGCTCATTATTTGCTGGGGTAGAAGAATCACCAGGCGAAACCATCATCTACGAAGGCCGTAAATTCAAATCTTACCGTGGTATGGGTTCGGTTGAGGCAATGGATAAGGGCTCTAAAGATCGCTACTTCCAGGACGAAACCGATGTGGTTACCAAACTGGTTCCTGAAGGTATCGTGGGACGCGTTCCTTACAAAGGTACCCTGTCAGAAGTGATCTACCAGTACATCGGTGGTTTACGTGCAGGTATGCATTATTGTGGTGCTGCCAATATTGAACAATTACAGGCAGCCAAATTTGTACGTATCACCGCTGCCGGCATGCGCGAAAGCCATCCGCACGATATTACGATCACGAAAGAAGCGCCGAATTATACTAGTAAAGGGTTGATTGGTTGATTAAGTTGGATTGAGTTGATTAAGTTATAATTGTTGGAAAATTAACAACGTTTTCTTCCGGACTTAACTGGCTTTTCCGACTTTCGGACATTCATTCATTCACTAACTCACTCATTCACTAATTATGACCTCCATTTGTATCTTCTGCGGTGCTAATTTCAACGGCGATCCTGTTTTAAGGGAAGCTGCCGAGCAATTGATCGAAGTGATGTTTAACCGGAACATCAGTCTTGTTTTTGGCGGCGGAAAAGTAGGGCTGATGGGTTTGCTGGCTGATGAAATGATCAGCCTCGGCGGGAAGACGATAGGGGTAATCCCTCAGTTTTTGATGGATAAAGAAGTTGGCCATACAGGGCTGACCGAATTACACATTGTTGATACCATGCACCACCGCAAACAAATGATGAATGATCTGTGCGACGGTATCATCATGCTTCCCGGTGGTTTTGGTACGCTGGAAGAGTTTTTTGAAGTGTTGACCTGGTTACAGCTTGGTCTTCATAACAAACCTATCGGTGTGCTGAATGTGAACGGTTTTTATGATAACCTGCTTAAGCAAATGGATGTAATGGTTGAACAGAAATTCCTGAAACCTGCCAATCGTAAATTGGTACTTACATCCGGCGACCCGATTGAGCTGGTTAGCCTGATGGAAAATTTCAATGCTGTTCCTGACGAAGTTTGGTTTAAGGATAGGAATCTGACCTAAGTCTGAAGTCATAAGTCTTGAGTCGAAAGTCTTAAGTTTTGTTTTTGACTTATTACTTAGAACTTAAGACTTATGACTCAAAGAATATCACCCATGTCATAAAATCATCGGTAAAATTCTCAAAGCGGTGCTTTATTCCAGCTTTTACGAAAAGCACATCGCCTTGTTTAAAAGTGGTGCGGTCATCCCCATTTAAAAACACGCCATTACCGCTGATGACGACATACAGCTCATCTTGTTTA
>Ga0068855_100006252_pt1 | contig 14521 bp, 11 predicted proteins | sample KBSCornC52_FD_66592 | JGI IMG/M metagenome (GOLD analysis project Ga0068855, IMG submission 66592) | Corn rhizosphere microbial communities from Kellogg Biological Station, Michigan, USA - KBS Corn C5-2 | ecosystem: Host-associated > Plants > Roots > Rhizosphere > Soil ... | reverse complement strand
CGCCACCGGTGGCCGCCCGTTCGAGAAGCTCGTCACGCACGTGCGCATCGACGAACCCGGGCACCAAATCGCGCAACTTGCCGCCGACCTCGAAGCGGATCTGGTCGTGGTGGGCACGGCTAGCCGGCGCGGCGTCTCGCGCTTGCTCCTGGGCTCGGTTGCGGAAACCGTCATGCGGCTCGCGCCTTGTCCCGTGCTGGTGGTCCGCCCGAAGAGCATTCCCGAGCCCGGCCCGCAAATCGAGCCGCCCTGCCCGCGTTGCGTTGCGGCACGGCGCGCGAGCAACGGCGCCGAGCAGTGGTGCGAACAGCACTCCGAGCGGCACGGGCAACGCCACACTTATCACCAGAGCGACCGAGTTGGGGCAGAAACGAACTTCCCGCTCGTTACCCCGAGTTGAAAAAAGCGCGTAGCATCCGGGGAGAGGCCAAAGTTCATTGACTGACCGGCCAGCCCCGGATTCACGACGGCGACTGCAGCGCTCGGGCGCAAAGCTGTGGCAAGGCCTACCGCAAGTGGCCACCGCGCTGCGCAGCGCATTGGCGGAGGGCTACGATCGCGCCGCGTTGCGCGCGGATCTGCTGGCGGGCGCGGTCGTCGCCATCGTCGCCCTACCGCTCTCGATGGCGCTCGCGATTGCGGTGGGGGTCGGCCCAGAGCACGGCTTGTACACGGCGATCGTCGCAGGCTTGGCCGTCGCGTTGCTCGGCGGCTCGCGCTATCAAGTGACCGGGCCAACGGCGGCATTCGTGGTCGTGCTCGCGCCGATCGCCAACCGCCACGGCGTCGGCGGGCTGCTCACGGCCGGATTGATCGCCGGCCTGCTGCTGCTGGCGATGGGCATTTTTCGACTCGGTCGCTTGATCGAGTTCATTCCCTATCCGGTCACGACCGGCTTTACGGCAGGCATCGCGACAGTCATCTTTGCGCTGCAACTCAAGGACGCGGCCGGGCTGGAAGTGTCACGTTTGCCCGACGCATTCCCAGAAAAGATGCTGGCGCTGTGGCACGCGCGCGCCAGCGTTTCGCCCGCGGATTTGTCAGTCACGCTGGTCACCCTGCTCGTATTGCTCGTGTTTCCGCGCCTAACGCGCAAAGTTCCCGCGCCGCTGGTCGCGATCGCGCTCGCTACCGCAGGCGTCGCACTGACGCGGCATTTCTGGCCGGCTTTGCACGTTGCCACCGTCGGCAGTCGTTTTCAGACCATCGTGAACGGTGTGGCCGTGCCGGGGATCCCACAGGCACCGCCCTTGCCCACCTTGCCTTGGGGAGAGCATCTGTCGCTGAGCTACCTTCGAGAGCTCTTGCCGGCGGGCTTCGCGATCGCCATGCTCGGCGCGATTGAGTCGCTGCTCTCGGCCGTGATCGCCGACGGCATGACCGGCAAACGCCACGACGCGAATGCCGAGCTGATCGGGCTCGGCATCGGCAACATCTTGGCGCCGTTCTTCGGCGGCATCGCCGCGACCGGCGCGCTCGCGCGCACGGCCACGAATGTGCGAAGCGGCGCGCGTTCGCCGCTGGCCGCTGTATTTCATGCGCTATTCGTGCTTTTAGCCGTGCTTTTAGCCGCGCCGCTCGTCGCCTACGTGCCGATGGCGTCGCTCGCCGCGCTGCTCATGCTCGTCGCCTGGAACATGTCCGATATCCGGCACGTGCGTCATTTGCTGCGCATGGCGCCGAAGAGCGACGTCTTCGTGCTCGTCGGCTGCTTCGTGCTCACGGTGCTGTTCGATATGGTGATCGCCGTCACCGCGGGCGTACTCTTTGCGGCCCTCTTGTTCATGCGCCGGATGGCGGAAATGACCGAGTCGCGCATGCTGACGCGGGCCACGAGCGCCACCCGCGGCCCGGTCGATCTGCCCAGTCGGGTCATCCTGTACGAAATTGCCGGACCATTATTCTTCGGCGCGGCGCAGCAGGCGATGCGACAGCTCGACGTGCTCGGCGCCGATGTGCGGGTCGTGATCTTCGATTTGAGCAAAGTATCGGTGATCGACGCAACCGGCCTGGTTGCGTTGGAGAGCGCGATCGATCGTCTCAACCAACAGCGCGTATTCGCGATTTTGAGCGGGCCGCTGCCGAAGCCAAAACGCATCTTCGACACCGCGTTGCTCGAGAAAAGTCACCGCAATGTCTTGTTCTCGCTCTCGCTCGACCAAGCCACGGCCACCGCCACGGATCTGGTCCGCCTTTCACCGGAATGGGACGCGGCGGCGCGCCAAGCCTGAGCGCCGCGCAGGGCTTCTACCCGGCACGCTTCTTGTACCTCCAGCGCGTTGAAAGAGGCGATGGTGACCCACAGCAAGAGTGCTCATCCAAGTGAGGCCCGGCCGGCCGATCCCCGGCTAGAACAGCTGGTCACTCGCGCGCTCCAGGGTGCCGAGTTGCTGCGCGTCGTTCCGCTGAAAGCGGACACGGTTCAGCACGAAGCGACGGCCAAAGGCGCAGGCTACGGCGCGCCCCTCCGCCTCGATGTCCGCCACCAGGGCCAGCTAAAGTCGCTGGTGTTGCACAGCGCCACCCCGAATCAGTTCGGACACGAAAGGCGCGCCGATCGCGCCGCCGAGATGCTGGTCGCGGCCGATACCTTCGCGCTTTTGCCCCACCATACCCACGTGCTCGATGTCGGCGCCTACCGCGATGCGGGCTTCGTCTCTTTGCGCGATACCGGCGAATTCTACCTGCTCACCGACTACGCCGAGGGGCACCCCTATGCGGATGATCTGCGGCGCATCGCCAAAACCGGCGCGCTCGAGGCCGGAGATTTGGCGCGCGTCGACGCGCTCGTCGGCTATTTGCTCAGTCTGCACACCGTGAAGCTGCCAGAAGCAAACCTGTACACTCGCTCGATTCGCGATCTGCTCGGCAGCGGCGAGGGCATCTTCGGTATCGTGGACGGCTATCCCGAGCACGCGCCGGGCGCAAATCCTGCACGGCTCCAGCGCATCGAGTCCGCGTGCCTCGCCTGGCGCTGGCGGCTCAAACGCAACTACCGCCGACTGGTGCGTATCCACGGCGATTTTCACCCCTTCAACGTGCTGTTTTCGGAGGGGACATCGCTGCATCTGCTGGACGCGAGCCGCGGCTCAGCGGGCGACGCCGCCGACGATCTCGCGGCGATGGCCGTCAATTTCGTGTTCTTTTCCGAGTTCGACCCAAAGCTCTGGCAATCGGCGTTCCAACACCTGTGGCGCAGATTTTGGAGCCACTACCTCGAGCACTCGAAAGACGAGGAGGTCCTCGCGGTCGTCGCGCCGTTCCTCGCTTGGCGCGGGCTGGTCCTGGCGAACCCCGTCTGGTACCCCGATGTCAGCGCTGAAGCACGCTCGCGCCTGCTCGATTTCATCGAGGCCGCGCTCGAGGCGCCGCGTTTCGACCTCGAGCTCGCCGCCAGCGTTTTCCGCTGAGCCGTTTCTGACCGAAGGAGTCTCCGCACAGACTTCACGCATCTGCCATGGTTTTGCAATCTGCGTCTGGCAAACGAACCGCAGCCTCGAGCCACCATGCAAATCCTCTCTCCCCCAGACGAGCAAGAGCTCGCGCGGCTCGTCGCTGCGCGGCGTGAATTGCTCGATCTAGCGCGCAACCTGGCTGAGCTCGAAGCCGGCATGCGCGAGGCGCTCGAGCGCGTCCCTTCAGCGTGGCGCGCGAGCGCTCGCAACTTGGTCCACTACATCGCGCTGCGGCAGCATGATTTACGTCAGCTTCAGGTCGAGCTTGCCGGGCTCGGGCTGTCGTCCTTGGGCCGCTCCGAGAGCTGCGTGCAGAGCAGCCTGCGCCAAGTCATGCAGCGGCTGGACGAGGCGCTCGTGCTGCGCGGCGCGCCGGGCCTCGCGCCCAGCGAACAGCCCGCCGAAACCCCGAACGAGGCGGGCGCGCGCGAAGCCGCGGAATCCCTACTCCACCAGCACACCCGAGAAATCCTCGGGCCGCGACCAGCCGATCGCCACGTCTACATCATGGTCACCGCGCCACCTGCAGCCGAGGCGGATCGCGCCTGGATGGAGCGACTACTGTGTGCCGGCATGAACGTGCTGCGCATCAACTGCGCGCACGAAGGCCCGTCCGAGTGGCAACGCCTGCTCACCGCGTTGGCTGAGGCCAAGCAAGCGACCCAGCGCGAATGCCGCGTGCTGATGGATCTGGCGGGTCCCAAGATCCGCACCGGCAGCATCGGCGGCGGTCGTCACATCGCTACTTGGAAGCCGCAGAAGGACGAGCTGGGCGCGGTTCAGACGCCCGCCCGCGTCTTGATCCGCCGCGCAAGCGCGCCCGAACACGAGCCCGACAAAGCCGAGCTCGTGTTGGACGACGCCGCGTTCGCCACGCTCCAAGCTGGCGACGAGCTCAGCTTCCGCGATGCGCGCGACAAACGCTGCCGGCTCGCGCTGCGCGAAATCCAGCCCGACACGCTCGTGTGCTCGAGCAAACGCCGCGGGTACGTGCTCGAACAGGTCACGGTCCGCGTCGCTCGCCGCGGAAAACGCATCGCCAAGCTCGCGCTCCAGGTCCGCGGTGGTGAAGGCGGGTTCATCGACGTGCGTGCCGGCGACGAGCTCATCTTGTCCGCGCGCCAGGGCTCGAGCCGCGGGCCCAAACGCGACGCGACCGGCCGCGTGCTCAAGCGCGGCGTGGTGTGCTGCACGCTGCCCGCCGCGCTGGCGTTGCTCGACGTAGGTCAGCGCGTTTTGTTCGACGACGGAAAAATCGAGACCGTGGTAAAAAAGGCGAAAAAGCGGCAAAACGCCTATCTACTCACGGTGCTCAGGACACAAAAGTCGACCAGCAAATTGCGCGCGGAAAAGGGCATCAATCTACCCGACACGATCACCAAAATCCCAGCCTTGACCGACGAAGATCGACGCGCGCTCGGCTTCGTCGCCGAACACGCCGACGCGGTCAGCCTCTCGTTCGTGAAGAGTCCGGACGACGTGCGCACGTTACACGCCGAGCTCGATCGTTTGGGCAGGCCGAACATCGGCGTAGTATTGAAAATCGAGACGCGCGCCGGGTTCGAGAATCTGCCGCGCATCTTGCTCGAAAGCTTGCAACGACCACCGCTGGCCGTGATGATCGCGCGCGGGGATTTGGCGGTGGAGGTGGGTTTCGAGCGCCTGGCCGAGCTGCAAGAAGAAATCCTCTGGCTGTGCGAGGCGTGCCATGTGCCCGCGATCTGGGCGACTCAGGTGCTCGACACTTTGGCGCGCACCGGTTCGCCCTCGCGCGCCGAGGTCACCGACGCCGCCGCAAGCGTGGCCGCCGAATGCGTGATGCTGAATAAGGGTCCATTCGTCGATCAGGCCGTCCTCGCGCTGTCCGACATTTTGCGGCGCATGGAAAAACATCGCTATAAAAAGCGCAGCCTGTTTCGTCGCTTGCGCGTGTCGACCTTCGGCGAGCACGGCGCCTGACCGAGTCGAGCAGCTGGTTTTGATGGTCACCGAGTGCGTCGGGCCGCGGCGCAGCCTTCGGCGTCGCGGACGGGTGCACGATAGAAAGCTCCGCGCGCGATCGAGCGCGGGTTCAAGCTTCGGGTTCCGGCGTGATCAGCAGCACCGGACGGCGAGCTCGGTTCAAGACCGCTCGCGCTTGCGAACCGAGCACCAGCTCGACCGCCGGCGAACGACTGCGCGTGGACATGCAGATCGCGTCCGCACCCAGGCGCGCGGCCGCCTGCACGATGCCCTCCGCGGCGTTGTCGTCGAACAATACGTGCACGCGCGTTTCGATGCCCTTGCCACGCGCTGCAGCCGGCACGAGCTCACGCAGGAGCTTGCGCGGATCCGCGCTGACGTGCTGCTCGGAGGGCGTGACGACATGAAGCAAATGCGCAATTCCGCCAGGCCGGAGCATGCCGTACGCGGAGGCAATCGCTCGGTTCGAGCTCTCCGAGAAATCGGTCGGCACGAGCACGCTGCGGAAGCCGTGTATGCTCGGCTCACTCGCCGCAACCGGCGCGGCCGGAATGCAGGCCACGTTGCAGCGCGCGTAGTGAATCGCGCCGCTCGAGGTCGAGCCGTGCCACATCCTGGCGAAGCCTGCCCGGCGATGCGTGCCGATGATCAGCAAATCGACGCCTTCCGCGAGCGCGCGCTGCGTGAGGTGGGTGTCCACCCGGCCCCAGCCCGGGTGCACCGCGAACTTGGTCGTGCCTGGACCGGGCACGTGTCCGGCCCACTGCTGTAGCTCGCGGTGCAAGACCTCGGACAAGCCGGGGCGCAGCCGCTCCGGATCGACCCCCGCTTCCATACCCAAGCGATCGCTCTCACCGAACGGCCACACGATTTGCGTGACCAGCAGATCGCACGGGCCAATTTCGCGCAGCGTGCCCGCCCAACTCAGCGCCGCCTTCGACGTCGCGTCGAGCCCCACGCCGACCATCACGCTCAACGGGCGCTCACCCAACGCCCACTGCAAGATCGCCAAACTATCGCGCACGACCAAGACGGGCGTCTTCGAGGAAGCCGCCACGTCTTCGGCCACGCTGCCGTGTAGCCAATGGTCGGGCCGGCTCGCGCCGCGGGAGGACAACACGAGCAAGCGCGGCTTCGTCTCGCGCAAGAGCGCGCTCAGCACCTCCACGGCGTCACCCACGATCGCGCGCGCGGCGATGCGCACCTTGAAGCGATCGCCGAGCCGCGCCGCTTCTTCGTCCAAACGGCTCTGTAGCACTTGCTGCTCGACCGCAGACGAGTGCTTCGGCATCACGTGCACCAAATCCACGCTCTCGTGCACGCGAGCGGCGATCGCGGCGGCGGCGTCCGCTGCTTCTCGGGAAAGATCGGTGAAGTTCGTGCCACACAGAATGGTCATGGATGCTTGCTCTCTCGCAGTTCGACGTTGGTTAAGCACGGACAGTGCCAATGCCCGGGAGACTCAGTGCACGCTGAGCACCGGCACGCTGGCGAGGCGCACGACTTTTTCCGCCACGCTGCCGAGTAGCGCGCGCGTCAGCCCCTGACGACCGTGGGTGCCCACGACGATCAAATCCGCGTGGGCGCTTTCGGCTGCTGCGAGGATCTCTTGCCAAGCTTCACCCTGACGGAGTGTCGTGACGACGCGCGGCACACGCACTTTCACCGCTTCGCCGGTCGCGGCAAGCTGCGCGAGGGCAGCGGCTTCGATCACGCTCGCCAGGTCACCCGGCAAATAGAGCGCCGCGCCGTACGAAGATACCGGCACCTGCCAGGTGTGCACGAGCGTGAGCGTGGCGTCGAAGCGCTCGGCTAGGGCTACGCCGAGCTCGAGCGCACGCGCGGAACAATCGCTAAAGTCAGTCGCCACGAGGACGTGCTGGAACGTCATGACAGCAGTAGACAGCAAGAAGCGGACCGCACGGATCAGCGCCGCGGCACGCGCGGAGCGGGCCGCCGCACTCCGCCCTGCGGCTCGGGCGGCGCAAACTCTGCGCGTCCGGCGAACGGCGTGCGCGGCACGAGCCGAAGCGCTCGAGCTTGGGGCTCGAGCAGGCGCCCGAGCTCTGGAATATCGCGGATCAGGCGTGCCCGTGCGTCCGGGCTCAGGGCCTCACCGAGCACGCGACAAACGAGGGCCGCGTGGATGAACGCCTGATTCGGGCTCAGGCCTTCGCGCGCTGCCACACCCGCAAAAAAGTCCGGAGCCGGGCCCTGAGTCCAATGTTCGGCGGCCCGCATTCCCTGCGCGATCTCCTCCGGCAGCGCCTCGGCCAGGGCCTCGAGCTCGCCGCCCGAGAGCATGGTCCCGAGCGCCTCGAGCGCCGGAAAGAGCACCGCAGCAGCCGCGGCTTCATCCTCGAACGCACCCAGGCTGCGGAGCCGCTCGATCAGGACCAAATAGCGAGCACTCGGCATGAGCGCCGCGAACGCAAGGGTCGTGCCGCCCGATTCAGGACGAGCGAGTGGCGGCGCTGGCGAGCAAGCCTTCGAGCGTGGTCATCAGCTCGTCGACCCGCACGGGCTTGGTCAGGTAGCGGGCAAAGCCGGCCTCCTCCGCGCGCTTCACATCGCGGTCCATGGCCGCCGCGCTCAGGGCGATCACCGGAATCTGTTTCGTCTCCGGCCACTCACGCAAGTGACGCAGGGCCTCGAACCCGCTCATACCCGGCAAATTGATGTCCAGGATCACCACGCCAGGCTGATGCGCTCGCACGAGCTCGATGCCAATCTCGGCGTTCGGCGCCACGATCAGCTCGACGCTCTCGAAGTTGGTGAGCAAGGCTTCCATGAACGCGACATTGGACGGATTGTCTTCCACGTACACGATGCGATGCCGAGCGCCCTTCGAACCGAGTTGAACCAGAGACTCGACCACGGGCGGCGGCACCGCTGGCACGCGATCCGATTTCTGGCTCGGCGGCGCGGGCAACTCCAACCAAAATTCCGAGCCCGTGTCGGGCGCGCTGGTGAAGCCGACCAGGCCCTGCATCATTTCGGCCAGCTTCTTCGAGATCGCAAGGCCGATCCCGGTGCCTTCGATCGGTCCGGATTCCTGACCCGCGCGGTGGAAGGGTTGGAAGATCTTGTCTTGCTTGTCGAGCGGGATGCCGACCCCCGAATCGACGACCGTCAGCCGCACCGTTGCGCCGTGACGGGCGACGCGGAACTCCGCCCGGCCGCCGGCACGGCTGTACTTGATGGCATTGGAGCCGAAATTCATCAAAATTTGCGAAAAACGCGTGCGATCGGCGACGACCATCGCCGCCTCCGCCTCGACCTGCCCGACGGACAGCGCAATGCCCGCGCGTGCCGCCATCGGATCGAGCGTGGTCTTCACCTCGCGCAGCACCTCGGCCACGTTCACTTGTTCGAGCGACAAGGACAGGCCGCCCGCCTCGATGCGCGACAAATCGAGCACCTCGTCGATCAGGTGCAGCAGGTGCTCGCCCCCTTTCATCACGTGCTCGAGCATTCGCCGCTGATGCTCGACGAGCGGAGGTTTCTTGTCGATTTGGAGCAGCTGCGTGAAGCCGAGCACGGCGTTCATCGGCGTGCGCAGCTCATGGCTCATGGACGACAAAAACTCGCTCTTGGCGTTGCTCGCCGCCTCGGCAGCCTCGCGCGCTTGCTTCAATTCGAGCTCGCGCTGCACATCGTCGGTCAAATCCCAGATCGTGGTCACGATGCCACCTTCGCTGGTGCGGCGATCGATGATCCGCAAATTGCGGCCGTCGCTCAGGCGCAGATCGAACGCCCCGCGCGGATTCAGGCGGTAATCGAGCCGCCGCTGCCGGTGTTGCTCCTTGGTTTCCTCGCCCAAATCGACGAGCTCGGCCGCCAGGCTCGAGTCGAGCAGCTCGCTGAATTCGAGCCCAATCACCGGACCCTTCAGCGAAGGCGGGATGGTTTGGCGGAAAGCGCTGTTGCACATCACCAAGCGATCTTCGGAGTCGAACAGGGCGAACGCTTCTTGGATGCTCTCGACCGCGCTGCGCAGGCGCTCGGTGGAAAGCTTTGCCTCCGCCTCAATCCGCTTACGCTCGGTGATGTCGCGAATGGCGGCCGAGACGATCACGCCGTCGTCGGTTTGGAGCGGGCTCAGACTGACTTCAATCGGCACCTCTACGCCATCCTTGCGCCGCCCGAACAGCTCGACCCCCGAGCCCATCGGCCGCAGATTCGGCGCGCTCGCGAAACGCGAGCGGTGAAATACATGCGCCGTGCGAAACCGCTCAGGAACCAGTAACTCGATCTTCTGCCCAATCAGCTCTGCACGCGTGTATCTGAACAGCGTCTCGGTCTGCTGGTTGACGAACTCGATCACGCCCGCGGCGTTCGCGACCACGATCGCATCCGGCGCGCGGTCGAGCAGAATTCGATAGCGTTCGTCAGGCATGCGGCAGCTTAAGGCAGAATGACGCGCCAGGCGCCTCGTTCTCGACCCAAATCTGGCCGCCGTGCGCTTCCACCGCCACCTTGCAGAAGGCCAGCCCCAGCCCACGCCCGGTTCGCGCCAGCGCCGTCCCGTCCGCATCCGCCGGCGCCTGCACGAACGGCTCGAAGAGCGTGGCCATGATCGGCTCGGGCACGCCGCGTCCGCGATCGCGCACGCGAATCTCGACGTGCTCGGGGGCGACTTGCGCCACGACGCTGACCTGCGACCGCTGCGGCGCGTGGCGCACCGCGTTTTCCACCAGGTTCTCCAAAACCCGCTCGAGCAAGTCGGAGTCCGCGCTGACCGTGACTTGATCGACCTCGGCGTTCAGGCTGACCGCGGCGTCACGCGCGGCCATATCGAGCGACTCGAAGACGCGCGCGACCACCGCGCTGAGCTCGAGCCGCGAGCGCTCTGGGCGCAGTGCGGCTTCCTCGCCCTTGCTCACGTCGAGTACATTCAAGATCAGGCGCATCAAATGCCGGACGTCGCTGCGCATTTGAAGCACCGCCTCGCGCGCTTCACTCGGCAGCTCGCGGCTGCGCAGCAGCAACTGAGCCCGCAGCTCCAGCGAATTTACGGGATTTTTGAAGTCATGCACCAAGAACGCGGTCATCCGCTCCTTTTGCAGCTGCAAACGCATCAGATCATCGCGCTGGCGGCGAATGCTCTCGTACAAGCTGCCGACCTCCGCGCCGAGCCGCCGCAGTTTGAGCGCCGCTTGAACGCGGATCAAAAGTTCCGTCGGCCGCACGGGTTTGATCAGAAAATCATCGGCGCCCGCCTGCATCGCTTTGTCGAACGTTTCCACATCGCGGAGCGCGGTCAGAAACACGATCGGGACGTCCGCTCCGCCCGGCAGCGCGCGGATCTGCTGGCACGCGGCAAAGCCGCTCATGTCCGGCATGCGCACGTCCATCAACACGCAATCCGGTCGTTCGGCAGCGAAGGCTCTTATCCCCTCGCCGCCGCGCAAAGCAGCCACGACCTGCATGCCGGCGCTCTCCAGCGTCGCACGCACCAGCTCGCAATTTTCGGGGGTATCGTCGACGACCAAAATTTTGGGCGCGGGGCCGGAGGCGTCCATGGCGCGCAAACTTTACGGCGACTCCAGGCTTCAGTAACCAGAAACTTGGACCGGCAAGCAGCGGGCCGCTCCGTCACGCGCACGTTTCCGTGCGCAATAAACAAAGGCGCCCGGCCTAAATCGGCGGTTTACTTGCCAAAAGCGCGAGGCGGATTACTCGGCGGAAACCGTCGCGTTCTCGATCAACGCGGGGTATTTGAAGCCGACTCCAACATCGACGTCAACGCGAAGCAGGCCCTCGAACGTGGCGATCTCCCCGCGCTTGGGACGCGCGCTGGAGGTCAGCACGAGATCGGCGGCCTGCCCGTCCGGACCGAGGCTCGAATCCCGAATGTGAAAGAACGCGTGATCTTGCACGTCGGTGACCTTGGTCACCTCACCGCGCACGCGCACGCGCTGGCCGGCGAGCGATGCGCGCGCCAGAACCAGCTCCGCAACCCGATGCGCGTTTTTCCCGGTCGCCGGCTCCGTGGGTGGCGGCGGCAGCGCGGGCTGCGCGGCGGCGGCATCGTCCATCGCTGGGCCGTGCGGCGGAGCGTCGAACGGCGCGGCTTCATTCAAGCTCGGATGCCCGGGCGGCAACGAGTCTGCGCTTTCGGCGCTGCCAATCGCCGGATGACCCGGCGGCAGTGGCTGATCGTCGCTGACAGCGGGCAAATTCGCGACCGCCGCGCCTGGCTCCGGCTGGCCGTTTGCCGCGCTTTCGAGCGTGCCGAAGTAGATCACCGGGAAGGTGCGACCCAGCGTGGAGCTCTTGAAGTCATCCATCCGCGTCGCGTCGAAAATCCGAACGCGGCGGTGCAACGCGACGCTCGCGCTCGGGACCGCCGCCCAAACTTCACCCGACGCGGTCTGCAAGCGCAGGTAAGTGTACTTGGAGACGGCCAACGTTTCGAGCACTTCACCTTCCAGCCCCGCGCCCGCCGGTTCGCTCGCAGGCTGCGCCAGCGGCTCATTTTGCGCGAGCGCTGGCGCTGGCTCTAGCTCGTGATGAGCGCTGCTCGGCCGTCGCACACCGGCCAATGCAAAAAGCGCCGCAGCGGAAACTGCACCCGCGAGTGCCCAGGTCATGCGCATGACGAGCTCTTTATCACCGAACTTGTCATCTACCTCGTACAATCTCGGTCTTCGACTGCGCGCGGCGGCCGATGCGCCGCGCGACTCGCGAGCTGCTCAGGGCCGCACGGGCAGCGAGACCGGCGCACTGCCGGTGATCGCCTTTACGGAGTCGAAGATCAGCTCGCGCACATAGAGCGGATTGTGCACGCCACCTGCCGAGCCTCGCGCGAGGAGCAGGTAGTTGTAGACCGCGCCGGCCTGGTCAGCGGTCAGCCCGGTGACGCCCGGCATGGTCAGATCCAGACTAAACTGGCGGTCCGTAAGATCGGTGGCTGACAGTGGCGCGTAAGGTGCCGCAGCGCTGCGCGTGAGCCAGCCATTGTTGTTCAAGGCAACCCGCAGCTCTTGAATGCCTGCCGTCATGGCCGTCTTGCCTCCGCCCACGTCGAAGTTCTTCGCTTGCGTGTGGCAGCCGGCCGTCGTGCACGTGCTCACCACCGGCGCAAACGAGTGGTTGCCGATGTTCTGGTTGCTCGAGACCTCGGGCATGTGGCACGTGACGCATCCGTCCTCGAAGGCTTGATGCGACGAGTTGCCGTAGGTCTTGCCGGCGTAGTGATAGCCGCCGAGCCCCGTGTAGATGTCGGCCTGCGGCCCCTCGTGCGGACCCCAGTGCGTGCTGCTCAGCGTGTTGTTCGTCGCCGTGATGTAGTTGGTCACGTCCTTGCGCGACTTGTGGCACCACATGCAGGCGTTGCCGGCGGTGTATTTGCCGGCCGGAGTGCCGTCGGAGACGCCTGGCGCCGAGCTCTTTTCGAGCAGCGCCTCGTCGGCCGCACCGGTCGGGACGCGCAGCGGAAACGAATTCGGCGTGTAAGTCTTACCCGTGACGTGCGGGTCGATGGCTTGCGAGCTGTCGTGGCAGGTCACGCAGCTCACTTCCGCGACCGTGGATTGGCCCGCGTAGGTCGATTCGATGATTTTCCCGCCCGACAGGTAGCTGAGCTGACCGTGTTTCGAATTGGGGGCGGTCGCGCCGGCGGCGACAGTCACGTTGCCGGCCACGCGTTGTTGGATCGCGTCGAGGGCGTGACAGTTGCCGCACGCTTGCGGCCCAGTCCAACTAGCGACCTCCTCGCCTCCGAGGTTGGCGATGAACGTCGCGTAATGCGTGCTCGCCTTCCATTGCTCGACGATGCCGTTGAAGCCGTGACACGGGCTGAGACAGCTAGTCGCGATCAGGCCGGTGGTATTGCCTGCGCCCGCTTCGCCACTCACTCCGGGCTCGCCTTGCGGTCCGGCGGGACCCGCTGGGCCTGCAGAGCCGGGCGGTCCGGCTTCGCCGGTCGCGCCAGGTGAGCCATCCGGGCCCTGGGCACCCGCTGGCCCTACCGCTCCGTCCTTTCCATTGTCCCCGGCACACGCCGAGAGCCAGACACCGAACGAGCTCGGCACGAGTGCACCGATCAATAAGAGGTAGTACCTGGATGTTTTCATCGATCCGCCTTCCGGTTTCTTTGCACTTGCAACTTGAGTGCCGACGACCAAACGGAACCCGATGTACCGTTCAGCGTTGATGGCTGATGTCTCACTACGAGTCCGAAGGCTTGTGTTTCGCGGAATCGACGAGCGGGCCGGTTGCCTGCTCCGAAGCCTGCGGCGCGCTCACAGTGGGTGAACGCTGGCCGGCATCCAGCACGACGGCCAAGAGGTAACAGACGAAGGCCGCCCCGCCGATGGCGTGCCCGAGGCTCATGGCGAAGATCACGGGCAGCGGGCGCGGATTGAGCACCGACCAGCACACGAGCCCGAGCGCGATCAACGCCAGCACGCAAGCCAACCGAATCAAGGCCGGCACGCCTCGCTGCACGAGCCGTGTGTAGAGCTTCACGGCTTTTCTCCGGCGAGCTTGGCCGGCTTCGAAAATGGGTGAGCGAAGCCGTGACAGCCGCCGCTCGCGCAGCTCACCTTGTTCGAGTCGAGCTCTGCTTTCAAAGAGCCGTGATCGGGCACGCGCTGCCAATCACTCCCGGTCGTGGTGTGGCATTGGCGGCAGTTCAGGTTGTCGTACGGCTTTCGTAAATGAATGACTTTCAGCGCATTTTCTAGCGACATTTGTCGATAGCCGCCGAGATAATATTCGTACACGTGGCGCATGCCGCCGGCCTTGGTCAGCGGATAACCGTACATGCCGTAGTTGGCGTGGCAGACGTAGCAGCTGCGATCGCCGAAGAAGGGATTGCGGGAGTGACGCGCGGCCAGTGACTGCGCTCGTGGATCGCTCGCGTTTTGAAAGTGCGCATCCATCACGTGGCAGGAGCCGCAGAACTCGCGATGAGTCGTGGCCTCCATGCCCGCGACGGTCGAAGTCACGGCCGCGAGCGCCGGCAATACGCCGAGTCCGAGTAGCAGCGCGAGCTTTGCCCGGAGATCGAGCGGCGGCCGCTTGACCAAGTGTCGAACCAGGATTGCCGCGGCGGCCGCGGACGCGCCCAGTACGACCAAGCCAAGCCAATCGTG
>Ga0068855_100006248_pt1 | contig 14527 bp, 10 predicted proteins | sample KBSCornC52_FD_66592 | JGI IMG/M metagenome (GOLD analysis project Ga0068855, IMG submission 66592) | Corn rhizosphere microbial communities from Kellogg Biological Station, Michigan, USA - KBS Corn C5-2 | ecosystem: Host-associated > Plants > Roots > Rhizosphere > Soil ... | reverse complement strand
TTACAAACAAAGGATCGATGGTTCCGGAAATATTACCGTTGGTGATATCGGTAAGCCCCTGTACAAGGCTGTAACTTATAGCTGGCGAGGCGCCGCTGTTATAGATACCGCTGTTGTTGTTATATATGATCGTGTTCCTGATCTTAATATTAGCTCCATTACTAAAATTATATATGCCACCTCCATTGGTGGTTGCATTGTTGCCGCTGATGGTACAATTGGTGAGCACCGAAGGAGAACTACTTTCAAAATATAATCCCGCGCCGTTAGAACAGGCATTTCCAGTTATGAGGCAGTTTGTGAGAGTAGAAGACGATGAGGTATAATACATGCCGCCACCACGCTTATTGGCATAATTGCCGCTAATAGCGCAATTCGTAAACCCAGGCGAACAACTCTGCCCATAGATAGCACCACCATAAGAGGAGGCCGAATTATCATTAAAGGTACAGTTGGTGAATGAAGGTGATGCATTATCAATAAATATGCCGCCTCCTAAATAGGCTACATTACCGGTGAAGTTGCAGTTGGTGAACGAAGATGATGCATCAGAATTATATATGCCGCCACCTGAACTGGCTGTATTGCCGGTGAAAGTACAGTTCATGACAGAAGATGATGGAGTTGAATAATCGTTATGGATGCCACCTCCATAATTACTGGCTGTATTGCTGGTAAAAGTGCAATTGGTTAGGGTGACCGATGAGCTATTGACATTATATATGGCGCCCCCATTTGACGTTGCCTTGTTACTTTCGAAGGTGCAATTGGAAAGGATAAGCTGGCATGTATAATAGTTATATATAGCGCCGCCGCTACGAGCTTTATTATCCGAAAAGTAACAATTGATGAATATGGGAGAAGAGTGGGTATTAGTTATGGCGCCACCGTCGCCGCTTGTTTTATTGGTTTCGAAAGTACAGTTGGCAAATGTTGGAGAAGAATTAACATTACGAACGGCACTATTTGTGGAACCATTCAGAATAAAACCATCGAGCAGGGCTGTGGCGCTAATACCACCATTATTTTGAATGATGGTTGCTCCGCCGTTGCTGTATAGCGTGCTTGCATTAACCGACAAATCGCGCTGGGCAGGGTCTGTTTCAAAGCCGCCAAACCCTCCATAGATCTTTACGCCATCCCACATACTGAAGGTTGGCGTGTTAAGATAGTCACCGGCCGCTACCCAAACCTGGTCGCCACTGCTGCTCGCATTGATCATAGCTTTCAGGTTACCGCTGGCATCACTCCATGAGGTGCCTGCGCCTGTAGCTCCTGCCATTACATAGCGAACGGTAGCGGCAGCCCGGCCGAACAACAATAATAAGCAGGCGAACATTAATACTTTACCAAATAACTTAATGCAGGTGTTGGGGGTACAAATAGCTTTCATAAAGGGGCTAATAATTCTGGGGCAAATGAACGTTGTCCACCTTATAAAAGCCTAAAAATGAGTATAGACAAAGTATGTACAGGATTGCCAATACCCTGATTTTCAATAAAAATAATTAGTCCGATAACAAACCAGCCCTCAGGAATAGATTACAGCTGTAAGCTATAAAGCCGCGGTGTAGCCCACCGGGGCTTTAAGTTATGCCATCACCATCATTTTTTTAGAAGCTAATTAACGGCTACCGCTGTTTCTTCAGCCAGAGCAGGCTGACTAACTTTTTCAAGACGTGTAAGATGCTCTGCAAGCCGCGCAGCAAAAACGCCGAGTAAAAAAGTCGGATTTGCCTGTCCCGAAGTAGGGAAAACAGAACTGCTGCATACATATACATTGTTGGTACCCCATACCTTTAAATTGCCATCAACTACTCCTTTTGCAGGCGAATCGGCTATTCTTGTAGTCCCGCACTGATGTATACCATCTTTCGACATACTGCGGATGGCCTCAGGCAATTCCTCATCGGAGTACCAATATTCAAGCTCTCCGCAACCCATAGCCCTGAGTTGCTGGTCGAGCACTTTATGCAATTGAATTACTGAAGCGATATCGGTGTTTGTTAGTCCGTAAGTAATCTGAAGGGTTTCTCCATCATCCGCCAGTTCCATCCGGTTGTCGGCATCAGGGATCTGCTCTGCGTGAAAATGTAATGCATACCGGTTTTGCGGGTTGTACAGAAATACGCCCGGCAATTTTCGCTTCATGCAATACCGTTTAAAAAATATTGAAGCAGGTGTTAACAAAGAACCCGGCAAGCCGAGAAGGATGTTTGCGAAATGTTTGCGCACACTGGTTTTTATACCTTTGGTAATTGAGCGGGCAATAGCACGCGGAGCCAGTTTTTTGCCCAGTACAGGCATCAGCATGGCCAGATACATGAATGATAAAGCGCCACTACGGTGTTTGGGATTATGATAAAGCGGATTGTCGAGCCAGATTGCAGTATTGAGCAGATTATTGGCAACCAGAAACTGCGGAGAAAATTGAAACCGCTGTCTGATATAAGAGCCATTCACATCGCGCAGAAATCCAAAATTAGTTTTCCGGGGATCACCGTTGAAACGTACGGATGCTATTTTGCCCGACAGGTGCCCCTGATAATAACGGCCCAGCGCGGGCGGTATAAATCCGAGATTAGAAAATAATTGTCTGTTGCGCAACAGTATGCGGGTACTTTCCTGCGCACCGGCTGCCAATACAAATTGCGCAGCTCTGATCTTTAATACATTTTGCGGATTGTTGGTTGCGCGAATATAAAGGGCAGAAACTTCGCCATTTGGATCAGGCACTGCAAACGCCCGTGCCTCATAACCTTCCATCAGATGAATGTTGGACAAACAGGCCAGTTCTTTTGCATATCGTTTGCCAAAGCGGGTAGGCATACTCCAGCGTTCAACGACAGTATCTTCCAGTATTTCGTTTTTGGTAAAATTTTCAGCAATGGGCCCGGCTGCTATTTCGGGCATGTCGTGAAGATTAAAAACAGGCCGGCCACATTCGAAATAAGAAGCCGCCTGCGGCAGAAATTGCTGGATCTCTTTCCAGATACCGGGCGGCCATGTACATCCATCATTAAGTATGGGCCGATCAACAAAATCGGTTTCATCATACATTACACAGCGGCCTCCCCATGTAGCCGAAGTACCGCCTAATCCTTTATTGGTGCATTCGTATGGATCGTGATGATTCAGCCGGTTCTTAACTTCAATAGATTCGTCAAGACTGTTTGTACGGCGTTGCTTTTTTGATCCGTATTCAACCATCAATACCTGTCGGGTTAAGTTGGCACGTGCATATTCCAATGCCATGATAATACCTGCTGGTCCGCCTCCTATTATGCAAAGATCATATTTGCTCCTCAGTCCTTTGCGGGGTTCCTGTTTTCCTACGGGCTTCATAAATGTATTTTTTCTGTTGATGCTTTCAGAATTACGATGGTTTTTCCAGGCGTATGTATCAGGATATATAATCGATGCAGAAAGATGCTATTCATAATTGTTCTCAGAAAGAACATCAACACCCCGAAAAGCATAATGGCATCTTTAAGATGGGTCAAAAACATACTTGCAAATAAACTGCCGCGCATCGCAGATTACTTTAGTCTTTGCTCTGTATTGCTGTTTGTAGTAAAATTTTAATAGTACACTTAATAGGTGCAGTTCTAAAATGAACAGAGATTAAAATATAATTAGAAACTGATTTTTGTCAATTGTGGTGAAATCTCTACGTAAAATAATATGTGGGTACGACTTTTTCCTCTTGCTGAAAGCAGTCAAATCAGTCATCTCCCCTATCCTCTTCTGAAACCTTTCCTGAGTTGCGGATACCCATTTTTTTATAGAGCCTTGTTTTCGCCCGCCGTACACTGGCGGGGTCGATGTTAAGCAGGGAAGCAATTTCCTTGGTAGAAAGATTGATGTGAAAATAAGCGCACAGCCGGATTTCATTTTTGGTAAGGGTTGGATGTTTGGCTTTCAGCTCTTCAAAAAAATCAGGATGCACCTGTTCAAAATGCAATTTGAATTTATCCCATCCATCTTCCAGGTGAAGGCTGTTTTGCACTGTCGATTCAATATCCTGTAAGCCCTTGTGTTTATTATCGGGGTATTGCTTTTTTAACTCTTTTATCTGGTCTTTAAGTTTTACCAGCATTTCATTTTTTTGAACGATATACATGGTAGAAGAAGCCAGCTCGCGTTGGTTTGCTTCCAGTTTTTGCTGCAACTGTTCATTCCTGGTTTTCTGGTGCATCGTTTCAGCATGGATGATTTGATTTTCCAGTTCAATCTGCTGATGCCGCAATGATATCTCACGCAGATCAAGCTCCAGTTGCCGGGCTTCTGTTTCTTTTTCCATCAGACTGTTTTGCAATAAGCGGGTACGCGCAACCAGTGCCAGTGAAAAGCCTATTGTTTGGGTAATGATAGCTATATCCGGCAACACTGATTTTACCGGTGAATAACCCCTATGGCTCAGGTCGGCTATTAAATGAAACAAAACGGTAGCCAGCATAAAGCCGAGTGACAATATATTGGCAACTAAAAAAGGAGTAGCTGCAGGTAACTTGCGTATGTAGCCTTTAACACTGATATAAATAATGGCCGCAAGAAATAAACCACCAAAAATATTGTCAACAAACCATGTATAATTTTCAAGGTAAACAAAGGCATTGATAACAGCACACACACTGGCTAATGCCACATAAAAGTACAATCCGTTACGGAGCACAGGATCCAGCCGTGGAAACGAACGGCGTGTATTGAGATACGAGCGGCAAAAATGTACAAGGCCATACAAAATGATTATACAGCCTGCATGCAGGAACAAACTGTTCATCCCATACTGAACCACTGAACCATTTACTGATCCGATACTAAACACCAGGCGGGGAAATAATAGATAAAAAAACTGTTTGTAAGCTGTGATATAGATGAGCGCGCCCAATTGAGCAATCAAAAAATAGAAAACGGCTTTATCTTTAAGACTGAACCAGATGTATACATTATTTAGCAAAAACACTAATAAAACAATAAGCGACACAGGGTTGGGTTATTTGGTTTTCAAACAGCAAGATACAGTATAGAAATAAAAACCGGAAACATCCAGTCACTCAATCCTGCCGGTATTTCAGCTGCATTATACAGGTTTTTAAGGGATAAGCTGCTAAATATGCGAAGGCCCCCGTTTGAAATAAGCGCAAAATGATCTTTCAGTTGTCTTTTTGGTATAAATTGCCTTTATGAAAAGGGATAAACCTGCTGAATCTGAGCCACCTGTTCCTTCCCAAATACTTGAGCAGGAAAGAAAGATCTTACTGGATCTTGGAACTGATATTACCAGAGTGCGGGAAAAGAATGACCTTCTTACCCTTTTTAAACAGCGCATCAAAGGACTGTTTCACATTACCCATACGATTGTTACGCTCATTGACTATAAAGACGAAACCTATACTCCCTTCCTGCTCGATAATGAAGGTTCACCTATCAGGTCGCACGACAGATACCAGGAAATGGTGCAATCCCGTTTTTCGCTGAATGAGCCATTTATTCAGGCAGTATTGAAAGCAGACGAACCCATATCTTTTTTACTGGAAGAAATAATGGACCACCCGCAAAGTCCCTCATTTCTTCGTGTTAATTATGAAAAAGGTGTAAGAGAAATATTAATGACCAAACTGATGAAGGAAGGTAAGCCAATGGGTTTTATTCATACTTATACCGATAAACCCGGAGGCATTAGCAATGAGTTCAAAAGTGTTATGAAGGGTATTGCTCCCCAGTTATCAAGCGCTGTATCTAATATTATCAAGAACGAAGAGCTGCTTAATAAAGAAAAGGAAAAATCATTCCTGCTTGATTTCAGCAATCATATTGCAACGGTAAGAACAAAGGAAGAATTGACCCACGCTGTTCGCATTGCAATAAGTAAGTTAAATCAGAAGAGCGGCTTTGTGATTCGCCGGATCAATGAAGACAATACTACCATGAGCCCCTATGTTTTTGATCTCGGCATAAGACAACATGATCAAAATATAGTGAGTGCTCTGCAAAAAGCCGTGTACCCTATCAACGATGGATTGCAGGACCGTGTATTGAACAGCTCCATTCCTTTATTGCTTAATGTAGAGCGCGAAATACAACGCGGCATCACGGCAAGCTATTTACAACATTGGAAGGCGATGGGCTTCAAAAATTTTGTAGGGATCAGGTTGCGCAATGGAGAAACAAACCTGGGCCTGCTGTTACTCGATATTGAAGAGATCAATGTTCAGTTATTACAGGGTATTTGTGCACAGATCTCCATCGCTCTGGCCAATATTATGGCCAACGAACAAATCGATAAAAAACAGGATGAACAGGCTTTTCTGCTGGAATTCAGTAACGACATTACACGGGTAAGAACAAAGCAGGACCTTCAGGAGGCGATCTTCACTGTGCTCGACAAAGCATTGCACACACAGTTCGCCATGATCCGCATGATAGATGACGACGGATTGCACCTGACGCCATTTATGTTTAACAGAAGCTTTTTTGAAAACGCAAAAGTGGATGTTGATAAAATGTCCAGCACCCGAATCACCATTGAAGAAACCTATACAGCACAGGTATTGGCCAGTACAGACGGATTGATATTTAATGTGGAAGAAGAATTGAAACGCGGTAGCGATTACGCAAAACTCTGGAAAACAACCGGACTAAAAAACATGTATGGTCTGCCGTTAAGAGTAGGCAATAAAAATATTGGTACCATATGGCTGCTGGCAAACCGGCTGAGCCAGTTATTGTTGAAAGGCATATGCGCTCAAATATCTGTCGCCATTGCCAACATACAGGCCAACGAAAAGTTACTGGCCTACAAAAAACGGCTGGAAGTAGAAAACGATTACCTGAGAGAGCAGATAAAAACCATTTATAATTTTTCAGAAATTATCGGCAATGGCGACGAGATGCAAAAAGTATATCGTCTGATGTCGCTGGTAGCAGAATCCAATACAACCGTATTGATCCTGGGTGAAACCGGTACCGGCAAAGAACTGATTGCCCGCGCTATTCATAATGCATCGCCGCGAAGAGATAAGCTGATGGTAAAAGTGAATTGCGCCGCCATGCCGGCCAATCTTATCGAAAGTGAATTGTTTGGTCATGAACGGGGCGCCTTTACAGGAGCTATCGATAAGCGTATAGGAAAGTTTGAACTCGCCAATCATAGCACACTGTTCCTCGATGAAATTGGTGAACTGCCACTCGAAGCACAATCCAAATTATTACGCGTGATCCAGGAGCGTGAACTGGAACGCCTGGGAGGCAAACAAACCATAAAAGTTGACGTACGGTTAATTGCAGCTACCAATCGCAATCTGGAAGAAGAAGTAAAGGCCGGCCGCTTTCGCGCAGACCTGTATTTCCGTTTGAATGTATTTCCTATTTATTTACCTCCGCTACGCGACAGAGCTGAAGATATTGAAGCGCTTACTCATTTTTTTGTACAGAAATATAGCAGGAATACCGGCCGTAAGATCAAAAAAGTGGCGCCCAAAGTAATACAACAATTGCGCAGCTATACCTGGCCGGGCAATGTACGGGAGCTGGAGCATTTAATAGAACGCAGCATATTACTGTCAGCCGATGGTGCACTGGAAGAAGTATACATACCTCAGCATGCCGGTACAGAAAATAAAGAGCAGGCAAATCTTTTAAACCGCTCGCTGGAAGAAGTTGAACGCAGTTATATTATCGACATTTTGAAACGTTGCAGCGGCAAAATTTCAGGTCCGGGAAGTGCTGCTGAAATATTGAAAATTCCCGGCAATACCTTACACTCCAAAATGAAGAAGTTGGGTATTGGCAAGAATGATTATTTTGGCTGATAAACGATCCGGCTTCTTTCATTTCCTCCCTTTATATAGTGAACCATTTCGTGTTTTCACGAAATACAGTGAAAAACAATACTACTGTATTTGATCATACCTCTGACTATCAATCATTTGATGAATTGGCATTTCGTTGGCCTTTTTAGAAGCATTCACGAACCAATTAAAAATCAAATTATGAAAATTGTAGTCATTGGAGGCACTGGCCTCATAGGAAGCAAAGTAGTTGCACAACTTCGTCAGTTAGGACATCAGGTTATTGCTGCCTCTCCTAACACTGGCGTTAACACTATAACCGGCGAAGGATTAGCCGAAGCGTTGAAAGATACGGATACCGTTATTGACCTGTCGAATTCACCATCATGGGAAGATCAGGCCGTACTGAATTTTTTCAAAACATCCGGCAACAATTTATTGACGGCAGAGATCAATGCCGGCGTAAAGCATCATGTGGCGCTGTCTATTGTAGGCGTTGATATTATGCAGAACATCGGTTATATGAGGGCCAAGAAGGCTCAGGAAGATCTGATCAAACAATCCGGCGTGCCTTATACTATTGTGCGCAGCACCCAGTTCTTAGAGTTCCTGAAAGGCATTGCCGACCAGGCAACCGATGGAAATGAAGTACATCTTTCTGATGTAAAGTTCCAACCTATTGCTTCTGACGATGTAGCCGCCTTTGTAGCTAAATATGCCCTGATGCCTCCCGTGAATGGCAAAGTAGAAATAGCAGGCCCTGAACGTTTCGACATGTATGAAATCGTTGCTAAGTACCTGCAACAAATAAACGATCCACGCAAGGTAATACCTAATGGCGCGCCTACATATTACGGTGGCGAGATCCCTCATACAGCATTGGTACCGGCAGGCCAGGCAGAGTTAGGAGCTCTCAACTTTGAAAAATGGTTTAGCAAACAATTGCAAAAGGCATAACCATCAATGATCAGTCACCTGCTGAAACGAAGACGACGGGTGTCAGCTTGCTGAGGCGGTTGTAACGGGAGTGCACTTTCCACCTGTTCGTGCACCAGGATATCCCTACGCCGGCGTATTATCCTTACGAAAACCGGTCAACAACACGGCAAGTCAACAGGCAACGGATCAGTGACAGAAACCAAATTATTCATTAATCAATCCCAACATCATGAATCTTTTCTTCTTACATCCCGCGTCCAGGCTTTTGAGAGCTCAATCAGAAGAACATCCGATTGTTCATAATGAGCCAGAGCACAATATCAATGAAGGCAGTGAGTTTCTTGATGACGCCATTCGTGTTGAAGATGTACCATTGACTTATACTGAAGAAAGCGTTGCTGCCGGAAGTCCCCGAAACTTATTGTAGTACTCAGTTGATCAATAACACAAAAAATTAAACGATATGAAAAACTATCAATCACTTATCGATGCTATGTCAGACCTCAGGAAAGAAGGTTACGAAGATGACTTTACAACACAATCTTTCGGCCTTTATGGTGGCGATCTGGATCTGAGACTTGATCCTGAGGATTTTCATGTTGATGAGATTGACCAGATCGAAGAAAATTCCACGCCCGGTAACGGTCCCATGCTTTATGCGATTTCTTCGTCTATGGGGGTAAAAGGTACATTGATAGTAGATGCGGCCAGCTGCCCTCGTTGTAAAGGAGATTAAGCATAAAAGAAAAACCACATGATTGGGTCGCGCTCCATCCGGCTCTTTAAACAGAGCAATGGCGGCGCGACTTTTCATTTATTCTCCCCATGCGGTAATCACCAGAGTTCTTGATCCTCCTTCATTGCGGTGTTCGCATAAATAAATGCCCTGCCAGGTACCAAGCGCCAGCCGACCATTCCTTACAGGAATCAACACAGAACTTCCAAGCAGTGATGCTTTTAAATGGGCTGGCATATCATCAGCACCTTCATAATCATGCTTATAGTCCGGATCGTTTTCCTTTACGGTTTTGTTGAAGAACATCTCAAAATCGCTGCGAACAGTAGGATCGGCATTTTCATTAATGGTAAGTGATGCCGATGTATGCTGAATAAAAACCTGGCAAAGACCCGTGGTAATTTGTCCTATTTCGGGTAAAGCCCGCAGTACTTCATTGGTAATCAGATGAAACCCTCTTCTTTTTTCGGGTAATGATATGGTTCGTTGGTAGATGTTCATGACCTGTTGTTTGTATTAATCTATGACGTCTTTTTCAAGGATATTAAGATACTTCCATAAAACAAAGGCTTTATTTCGCTGCTTTTGATCTTCGTGTTTTAAGATGTCTAATTCAATAAATGAATTAACAAGTTTTTGGGCAGTTGCGTAACTGGTACCTATTAAATCCATAACGTCATTGATTGTCATAATCGGAGTTTCACATAATTGTTCCAGCAGCTTTTCTGCATTCTTTCGAACCCTCGGAAGCTGATTTGCTATGGCGTATGAGTAATCTTTCAATAAACTGTCTATTTTCCAGGCTCTTTTTACAATATCATCTGCTGACGTTTTTATTCCTCGCAAAAAGAATTTTATCCAACCTTCATAATCTCCTTTCAACCTTACAGCATCCAACCTGCTATAATATTCGCTTCTGTTTTTCATAAAAAAAATAGAAGGATAGAGTACGGGTTCATTAATTAATTTATAATCCATCATCATTAACACTATTAATAGTCGCCCTATACGCCCATTTCCATCCAGAAAAGGATGTATGGTTTCAAATTGAACATGCGTAAGCCCAACCCTTAATAAGGGCAGAAGGCTATTATTTTCGTTGATAAATTTTTCAAGATTATAAATAAGATCTTCGATGTAATGCGCCGGAGGAGGAACAAGTTCTCCCACAAAAACCGGGACCTTTCTATAGTGGCCAGGTGTTTTATTTTCACCACGAACGCCCGACAAAAGTTTTTTATGGCATTCTCTTATTAATCTTGAAGATACGGGCAGGTTCTTGTCAGTCATCAGTTCATCGCCAAAGTTCAGAGCTTCTATATAATTCAAAACCTCCTGTACATCTTCGTTTTCAGATCTTTCTTTTGACTTATATTCTAAAACCTGGGGAAGTGTGGTATTGATATTTTCTATCTGACTTGAAAAAATAGCTTCTTTAGCAACATAAACGTGCAGAAACCTCCGCTTGCTTGGAATTCTCGTTTGAGCCTCGGCAAATTTGCCTAAACTCAACATGGCTTCTCCGTATAATTCCATCATCTCCTGGTCTATTTTGATTTCAGGAGGTAATTTGGAGGGTATAAAATAATTATACTCTGCAATTTTTTCATAATGCCCGCCTCTGGAGGAACTATTTCCCATAACTACTAATTATAATAAAAAAACCAAAAAAGACCCGTTATTATACTAAATAACAAAAATACTATAATAAGGCGAATCAAAATAACCATTATTATACAAAATAGGCAAAAAAGTATAATAAAGATAAATTAAGCAGCAGTTATTATACCAAATCGACCTAAAAGTATAATAACGCTGACTAAATCCTTGCCTTATTATAGTTTACGTCATTTCTCGTCATCATAAATGGCGTCATTTTTAGACTGATAGGCACTTCAGCCTATCCTTTCCAGGCTCTTTAGCACAAAAAAACAACAATAATCACATTTCAAACTCGGCGAGTACATGGGTTTTCTCTGGGTTTTGTCTGGGTTTGGTGTGCGTTTGGTCCCTGTTTGGTCCCTGTTTGGTCCCTGTTTGACCTTAATAAGGTGCCTTTAATTTCAGGATCAGGACATGCTAAGCCAACTGTCGTATATGAAAAAAGTATTACAGATGGCAGGATACTCTGCCAGGGCTTTGAAGAAGCTCCAATTGCATAGAAATCCCCAAAAAACAGGGTTTAACACGCTCGCGCCGATTATATCTTAGACTTTTTGTATACTTGTCATTTCGACAATTATCAGACAGTCCTTAAACATTTTATGATGAAGTTTATTAAATGGTTCATCCTTTTGCTTGCCGTTAACCCCGTATTGTTGCCCGCACAAAAGATTAATAATCAATCCAGTAAAACCAATAGTAAAGAAAAATACACCGGCTGGCTGTTTGTGTATTTTACCGGCAATAGTAAGGATGCCGAAGCAATTCGCTTTGCCATAAGTAATGATGGCTTTAATTTCCGTGCCCTTAACCATAACCAACCTGTTCTTTCTTCAAAAGAAATAAGCTTAACAGGCGGTGTTCGCGACCCCCACATTTTGCGCGGTATCGACGGTAAAACCTTTTATATGGTAGCAACCGATATGGTAGCCGCCAATGGCTGGAACTCAAACCGCGGTATGGTGCTGCTGAAATCGAATGACCTGATTCACTGGACATCTCATGCCATTCATTTCCCCAAACGGTTTTCGGGACAGGACAGCTTGCTAAGGGTTTGGGCCCCTCAAACTATTTATGACCCGGGCGCGAAAAAATACATGGTGTACTTTTCGATGAAACACGGCATGAACGATCCTGATAAAATTTATTACTCGTACGCCAACAGTGATTTTTCTGACCTGGAAACAGAACCTAAACAGTTGTTTTTTAGTCCCACAAATGGCGCCAGCATAGATGCAGACATTATTCCGAAAGACGGCAAATATTACATGTTCTTTAAAACAGAAGGCGAAGGCGCCGGTATTAAAATAGCCGTTTCAGATAAACTGACAGAAGGTTATGTTTTGCAGGACAAATACGTACAACAAACCAAATACCCCGTTGAAGGCGCCGGTGTTTATCCCCTTAACAATACCAACGGGTATGTACTGATGTATGATGTTTATACCACGGGGCGCTACCAATTTACCCAAACTACCGATTTCAAAAACTTCACCGTAATTGATGATAAGGTAAGTATGAACTTCCGTCCGCGCCACGGTACAGTTATGCGTATTACGGCTGCAGAAGAAGAAGGTCTGGTAAAACAATGGTACTATCCTGATGATGTAGTGCTTTCTGCCATTTCAAAATCCATCAAAAAAATAAACGTTGCATTTGATACGGCTAATAAAAAAGTGATGCTTCCCGTTAAACCAAATACTTCACTAAGTTCGTTCAATCCCAACTTTATTATTTTTCCCGGAGTAAATATTAGTCCTGCAGGTGCTCAAAACTTTTCGAAACCTGTTCACTATACTGTAACCATAAAAGGTAAAACACCTGAAAGCTTCGATGTAGCGGTAAAAGAATATCACAACCCTGCCATAGAAGGATATTATGCTGATCCCTATATTTTATATGCTCACAAAACCAACAGATTTTATATCTACCCCACAAGCGATGGCTTTAATAATTGGGGTGGTACTTATTTTAAAACATTTTCTTCATCAGATCTGGTGAACTGGAAAGATGAAGGCATTATACTCGACCTGGCCAAAGATGTTAGCTGGGGAAAAAGAAATGCATGGGCGCCAACCATTGCAGAGAAAAAGATCAATGGCCAATACAAATATTTTTATTATTTCTGTGCCGCTCAAAAAATAGGTGTAGCGATAGCAGATAATCCGGCAGGACCTTTTACTGATCTGGGAAAACCGCTGATTGAAAAACACCCTGATGGTATAACAAGAGGTCAGCAGATAGATCCTGATGTTTTTACCGATTCCAAAACAGGTAAAAGCTATTTATACTGGGGCAATGGCTATTTGGCAGCAGCAGAACTAAATGATGATATGGTTTCGATAAAACCCGAAACGATTAAAATATTGACGCCCGATTCTACCTTCCGCGAAGGAACACATGTTTTTTACCGCAATGGCGTTTATTATTTTTCATGGAGTGAAGATGATACGCGCAGTGAAAATTACCGGGTACGATATGCCATGAGCAATTCACCTATGGGCCCGCTGCAAATTCCTCAGAATAACCTGGTAATTGCAAAGGATAAAGAAGCAGGTATTTATGGTACAGGGCATCATTCAACTATTCAAATACCGGGAAAAGATGAGTGGTATATCGTTTACCACCGGTTTAATTATCCGCAGGGAATAAAAATGGGTGATGCTGCCGGATATAACCGTGAAGTATGTATTGATAAAATGGAATTTAATGCCGACGGAACCATTAAACAAGTGAAGCCAACACATGAAGGTATCGGCGCGGCGGGGAATTAATTCCCCGCAGGTGCTGCAGCCGGTTTGCTAAGTATATCATCATTAGTCACGCCTTTCTTTTTGGATACATTCTCTGTGAGCTTACCAAAATTCCATGTAAGTGCCAATACACCTCCCCGTCTGATCTGTGTGGTTACATTGGTATTATAGAAATTCTGATCTTTTGTGATCGTTTTGAAGTCATGCGTTTTTTCATAGAGATTGATTCCTCTTACAGAAATATTGAGCTTATTTTTAAACACCTTGTAATTAACTGCTACGTTATGCCAGGTGTTGAAAGGATAAACTGATTGAATGGTTTGCGGCTCTTTCCAGAAACCAAGAAAACTACTTATACTAAACCTGTCTGTAAACTTATAACTAGTGTTCAGGTTGAAATAACCACCAAACCCGCTATTGGATTGGGATGCATCGGAGTTATTTGTAACATTACTGTAGCGGATTGAAAAATTGGCAAACACACTCCATTTGGGCGTGATCTTCGTATTGAAATTCAGGTTTGCGCTCGACTGAAGTTCCTTTCCGATATTCAGACTGGTTGTTTTTGTAATGCCGGTTTGAGGATCAAAGAATGAATACTGTAAAATTTTATTGTCGCTATAACTTCCCTCGATATTAAGACC
>Ga0068855_100006245_pt1 | contig 14528 bp, 11 predicted proteins | sample KBSCornC52_FD_66592 | JGI IMG/M metagenome (GOLD analysis project Ga0068855, IMG submission 66592) | Corn rhizosphere microbial communities from Kellogg Biological Station, Michigan, USA - KBS Corn C5-2 | ecosystem: Host-associated > Plants > Roots > Rhizosphere > Soil ... | reverse complement strand
GTTCCGCGCGCGCGGCGGGCAAGCTCGCTTGCGCCGCTGGCCTCGATCTCGACACCAAGCAGTTCGGCAGATCGGTGAATGATTATCTCGAGGTCCTTTCGCGGATAAAAATCAAGATGGTTCACGATGCCGAAACGCCCGCGAAGCGGGGCCGAGATCATCCCCGCGCGGGTGGTCGCGCCAACCATCGTAAATCTTGGCAGATCGATCTTGATCGTGCGTGCGGCCGTTCCCTGGCCGATGACCAGGTCGAGCTGGAAATCTTCCATTGCAGGATAAAGGATCTCTTCGATCTGCGGCCGCAGGCGGTGAACTTCGTCGATAAACAGTACGTCGCCGTCTTCGAGATTTGTAAGGATCGCAGCCAAGTCGCCGGCCTTTTCAACAGCCGGCGCATGCAGAGTTTTTAGCTCGGCTCCGAGCTCGTTTGCGATAATGACGGCGAGACTGGTCTTACCCACACCCGGCGGGCCGAAAAGCAAGACGTGATCGAGAGCCTCGCGACGGCGAAGCGCGGCTTTGAGAAAAATGCGCAGGTTATTGACGATACGCGTCTGGCCGATATATTCGTCAAGGCTTTTGGGACGGAGGCTCGCCTCGGCCTGGATCTCTTCAGGTGGTTGTTCGGATGCCGGTTCGGTATGGCGTACGGGGCTTTCGACTAGCTCTAGTGTCATGAAAAAAATACCTCTTTGGAATGTTTAGCTCGCTAATTATTATGTCAGAAGTGGAAGAGTGTTGCAACAATGCAACAGCATTCAGCCACGAAAAGGCCTAATGTCTATTATCTATCCGGTTAGATATTCTGAATGAAACGCACGGCGCTCAGGCCGCGCGCTTCATTTCTTCGGTATTGTCCTCTTCGTTTAACTGAGCCTTTGCTGGTGATGCTTCGAGAGCGGACGGTTTTGAGGTTTCGGTCAGCGGCGTGCTCAGTTTGCCGACGAGCCATCGGCGATAGACTTCGGCCTCCTCAAGTTTGCCGGTCCAACGGGCACGGTCGAGCATCGTCAACGCCATTTCGAGCGTGTGATGCTGACCCGCACGGTCCTGAATGCGGTCGAAAAAACCGTACGAGCGGTCGAGCGTGTCTACGCTTCGCTCTGCTGCTTCGACGGTCTTGAACCCGAGTTTACCGCGAAAATGTTTCGAGTAGATGTTCATCGGATGGTTTGTCGAAGTGTAAAGATCGAAGTAGTTATCGATCAACCCTTCGCGTTGGAGTACCGACCCGACATAGCTGGGCTTTGCTCCCGAGATCGCCGAAATAGTCTCGACTTCGGTTACGCCTGAGTTAAAAAGCGACAATATCATGTCTTTTTTGCTCAAGATCGATTCCCGACTCTTTACATCAAAATTGCTTCTCATTTTAGTTTCACCCCTTTAGAGTTTTAGATGTTTCATTTGTGAAACGCGTTGTCTGAAAATGCAATTTCGGGCACATTTTGACGACGGTTAACGTCAATGTTTCCAGTGTTTAGTAAAAAGTTTTGAACATGTGGAAAATAAATATATATACTAACAATAAACGATCAGGGTGGGCGGGAAATGGCAGTAAACAAACAGATATTCGATACGGAAAAGACACGTGCGATCATCAAAAAAGGGCGACGGTCGAAATGGTGGCAGCGGAAAGGCTCAAAGTCGCGCGGATTTTCTTATATCGACGCGGCGGGGAAAAAGATCGCGGACGACGAGACGCTTGAGAGGATCGCCTCGTTGGTTATCCCGCCAGCTTGGCGGTTTGTCCGAATATCGCCGTCGCCGCGAAGCAACATACAGGCCGTCGGTATGGACACCACAGGCCGCATCCAGTACATCTACGATCCGAAATTTACGGAACGACAGCAGAAAAAGAAATTTGCCAAGATGGAGAAGTTCGGCGATTATCTGCCCGCGCTCCGCGAGACGACAAACCGCGACCTGTCTCTCGAAGGATTTCCGCGGGACAAGGTGCTGGCGGTGATGCTGCGGCTGATAAATTCGCTGTACTTTCGCGTCGGCACGGAAAAAAGCGCGCGGCATTACAAGACCTACGGTATAACGACGCTGCAAAACAGGCATTTTTCGATCGGCCGAAACGGGCAGTTGGTGTTCGATTTTGTCGGAAAAAGTCACATACAGCATCGCAAGGTGTTGGTCGACGCGGAGCTTGCGGCGGTGATGAAAGAGCTTAAAGACCTGGGCGGCGCGCGAAAGCTTTTTCACTATCTCGACGAACAGGGCAAGCCGCGAGCCGTGCGGCCGAAGGAATTGAACGACTATCTAAAGGCCGCTACGGCGCCTGAGTTTTCGTCAAAGGATTTCAGAACGTGGGGCGGAACGCTGATGGCTGCGGTCGAACTGGCCGAGATCGGCAAGCCCGAAAGCGAAAGCGAGATAAAGAAAAATGTCGTCCGAGCGGTCAAACGTGTGGCAGAACAGCTTGGAAACACTCCGGCGGTTTGCCGCAGCTCGTACATTCACCCGGCGGTGATCAAAACATACGAAAGCGGCTTGATCCTGGACGAGTTCATCCCGCGAAGGTCGCGGCTCATTAAATTGAAACAAGCGGGATATGAGCCTGAAGAAACGTCGCTGCTCAGGCTGCTCCGCTCATCAAATAACGGAAAATAAAAAGAGGCGATTTTTTCGACGGACTCTTTATCAAGTTGCGTTTTATTTTTTCAATAGAACAACGGGCGATTGCTCGGCTTCGAGAATTTTTGAGAAAAATTCCTTTACGGCACTGTATTTCTCGGCCGGTATGGTCGCGCGGTTCAGCGTCATGGAACGCGTGAAAACGAGCTTGCCGTCCGTGGTATCGTACCTGGTCGAGTATTTTCCAAAACTAGATTCGAGATTCACGGGGTCGGGGGTTTCGTCAATAACGAAGCCTTGCGGCAGATCGAACGTCACAGTTTCGTTCATTGTATTGGTCGATGCGATCTCGATCGGGTTTGAGCGTTTCGGTTCGGTCAGCATTACCGCGTTGCGGCGTCCGACGATGACGGGTTTGAAGACGAGGAGCCGGTTTTGCATCAACTGTCCGTAACGCGGCGCGGAAAATTGCACATCCAAATCAAATCCGGCCTCGTTTTGCTTGTCGGTCGGAGTGAAATTGACAAGCTGTGCACCGGTCGCACCACGGGTAAGCCAGCCCTCGAGAACCTTTTTATAATCGGTCGAGGACAATTCGCGGACCTCGCGTCGAAAGGATGCCGAGGCTTGCCCGCTTGCACGTTCGCTGATCGTGCCCGTGATCGCACCGGTATCGGTCAGATTGACGTTGATCTTGCGTTCGAGCGAATCGGAACCTGCGGGTGTAACGGGCATCCGCGTAAGGCCGCCGTTTTCGCCCGCAATAACGAGCGCAAAACTGCCTTGCAGATAGCTCGGCAGATCGCCGACCGGCGTGTACGGATCGGTAGCATCGAAAATCATCAAACGGCCGAGTTTTGCGTAATCGATGACCGTGCCTGCGGACGTTGCGTCACTTACCTTGACCGCGATTATGCAGTGATTGAACTGGCGCGGCGATGCCCACTCTTCACGAACAAAGGTCGGATCGCCCGAGAATATCACCACTGGATACGCGTCGATCTTCAACGAACGCAGCATCGCTCGCATCAGGTTCGCCTTGTCTTTGCAATCGCCGTAGCCGCGGCTCAGCACCACATCTGACGGACGCGGACGATAGCCGTTGCCGTGACCCACGCCGATGTCGATCGAGATATATTGCAGGTTTTGAACGTACGTGCCGATCGCACGGATCTTCTCAAGCTCGGTCTTTGCGTTTGCGGTCAGCTCGCGCGCTTTTCCGGCGACTTCGTCGTTGACGACGACCTCGGGTTCGTATAGCGGTGTTGCCCAACGAGAAACATCGAGCCAGTTAGCGAACGCCTTGTTCACCGCCTGACTGCTGTCAGCGGGCGAGAAATTTATCGCTATTCGCGGTGCCAGATTTATCGTCGCCGGACTGAGCGGTTCGTCCGGTATCGGAGCCAGGTTGTGCATTTCCCAACTATACGTGCTGCCGGTGACGGCCGGCTTGATGTCGGCGGAGTTGAAGGTGATGCTCGTTGCCTTCCACCCGTCAGGCAGGCTCAGGCTATAGCGAGATACAAGCGTCGGCAGTTCGTCCTGAAAACTCCACGCATCCTGGTAGAAAAGCGGAGTTTCTTCCGTAACGGTCGTGTAGCCGAAGACGGAACCGACTTCGACATCGTTCGATGCGTCGATGAGTTTGATGCGCCCTTCGTCGTAAACATCGTCAGGATCGGAAATGATGTCAAGAATGTCCTTTTTGCCGTATTCCTTAACAGTGCCGTCCGGCCTGATCAGCCACGCGTCGATATTGCGGATCTTGCTGCCGTTAACCAGATAAAACGCCTTTGCGATAGCGTATTTACGGCCCTCGCGGCTTAGCAGCTTCACCGCATAATTTTCGGTTGTCACGAGTTTCCCGTCCGAGCCATAAGAGACCTGCTCTTCATCGCGGAGAACGACCGCGGTGACAGTTTTTTCGTAGCCCGGCACCGACTGCGCCGCCGCCTGTTTCAGCCATGACGGAGCGTCATCGCCTGCAAAAGCTGGCACGCTCGCCAAAAGGACAAGGATGGTGAGAGATAGAACTCGGATAATTCGCTTAGTCTTGAACATCACTTTACCTCATAGCTCACGCTAGTTTTGCTTTAACGTCACGGTATGCGTATCAGCTTTATTGAATGAATCGAACAAATTTTTTAATGGCTGATACATTTTTGCCGAGAACAATATGCTGCCGCCACCGCCAAAATGAAACGTCCTTTTGTATTTCAACAAATTGTCTGCCTTGTTAATGGCCATGCGCACATCGACAAGGCCGATCTTTTGAGGATCAGCAATTTCGCCTGGTGCGTCAGCGCTATCCAGGCTAAACTCGGCAGGCAATTTTATTTCGATCTCGTCATTTTCAGACCATGGGTAATGAAAATAAATATCATACTTTCTGCTGGCACTCGAAAATAAAGGATTTGATCCGTATTCAAAAAATCCGGGCTGAAGGAATAATCGCTTTCCGGTCTTTTGCGCGTAATTCGGCACGCGAACCTTATAGCTCTCAATCAACGGCTTTGACGAATCCTCAAGGTTTTCGATCGACACAGCGGAAATCTCGGCAGTGCTTATGCGATTCTTAACCGCCTGTTTCAGGTCTTCTTCACGCTTCGTCTGAGATTCGTCATAATTCTCCAAACGATACGTCAGAGCAGGTTGTCCTGACATTTCAACCCGCACATCCCCCTCCAGCGTGCCATCGTCGAGCAGCGTAAACTTTGCCGACCGTTTTTGGAGCGATTTTTCATAGCCGGTCATCGGAGTTTTTTCCCACTGGTATTTTTTTTCGCCCACGAGCAGCGACCAGTTATTCTCTTCGTACCAAACCAGCATTCCATATGGAAGAAACCGCACTCCGGGATTAAAGAATTTCCAACTGCCGTCCGCGTTTACGGCGATCATTCCCGGATGTATGAGCTTCTCGTTCGTCATGTTCGGATCAAAAAACGTTTCACTTCGATCACTGGTGAGCACTACTCTTGACTCAAGGCCACTAGCATTTGCGAGTGCGCCGAACAACATATCGACAAATTGGGAACTAGCTGATTTGCGTTTTAATACATCGTCAACCGATTTTATCTGGGGCAGTTTTGTTCTTTCATCATCGGTGAGCGTCGGATCAAACGACGTATTCTTTATCTGCGTCTGACAGAATTCGTAAAGTTTCCTGAGCTTTTCCTCGGAGGTCGCGGCTCCAGCTGTTATTTCGGCAGCTGCGGCCTTTATGTCCTTGCTCGATTTATTCATGAATTTTGTGATGGCCGCATTCTCGGTGGCCACAGCGCCCCAATAACTTTTTGGGTCACTCGGGTCCTTAACGACGAACGATATCGAAAAAGCCGATGCATCCGTTAACGTTAATCGAGCACCCGTTAAAAGCATCCAGGCGCGTACCATATCCTCGGGCGGCATACGCGGCTCTTCGTTTAGGGCCGGAACGTTGGTCCTCGTCGCCAGATAAAAGCCCTTCTCATCCTTTACAAATTTTGTGTCGGTAAAATTATAGGTCTGATAGTGAGGTTCGTTTTTATTATAGGGCTTGTAATAGTAAGACAGTGTCTGGACGGGAATATCACGTTGGAACTGCAGGCGCATTCCCTTGGCCCCCGCATCATTAATAGCCTCAGTGTAACGGTATTCGACTATCACGCCCGGGGCGATATTAGGAACAGCGAACGACTTGGCTTTGACTTTTACACCGCTTGCCTTCACGATCTCACGTTCGAAGATGTCGTTTTTGCCTATTTCGGAAGCGGTTCCGTCGGGTTGAATAATACGGGCTTGCAGGTCCTTTATCTTCGTTCCCTTGGTAAAAGGAACATCAAATTTGCTGTACTTCTCGCGGCCTCGCTCGGTAAAGATTTTTACCCGAACATAATGTTTTATCGTCAGGTTCGCGTCCGAGCTGTCGTCAATTCGGACTTCCCAGAAGATTGCCTCGGCATCGGCGTCCGGATCGACTTTTGGCGATTTCATTTGCAGTTCACCCGGCGTGATCTCGCGCCACTCATCGCCTGCGAAGGTTGTGCGGTTAAAAAAGAAAAACAAAGAAGCGAATAGAAGAATGGCCAGTATGGGTCTAACCAGGGATGAGTTCATATCTACCTCAGTAGCTAAATTTTCGAACAGTTTTTGCGGGGTGATAACGCAAGGCTCGCCGCAAGCGTGGAAAAACGGCATCCATTTTTCACGATTTTCAGAAGCATTCTACATAAGACGCGGGATGAAAGCAATAAAAATCTGGTGCGACGGCGTATGAAATTCTCTACCGGTCCGACTATGCGTCGTTTTCACTGTTTAACAGCACTTAATAACAAATCGAACGAATTTAGAGCACGATTTCTTGTATGGTATAATCTGGCAAAATTAACTTTATTTTTATCTTTATTAGCAGAGCAGGAGAATTTTTAATGTCGGTTGATTTCAGCAAGATACAGGAGTTTTTAGGCGCCGAGGCCGAATCGCTATTAAATCACGTAACAAAAACGATACCAAAGGAAAATCTGCATTTGCCTGGCGGCGATTTTGTGGACCGTGTTGTCTCGCAGTCGGATCGTAATCCGAATGTGCTGCGCAGCATGCAGACGATCTTCGATCATGGTCGGCTCGCCGGAACGGGCTATGTTTCGATCTTGCCGGTAGATCAAGGCATCGAGCATTCCGCGGGCGCGAGCTTTGCCCCAAATCCGCAATATTTCGATCCGGAAAATATCGTAAAACTCGCCATCGAGGGCGGATGCAACGCGGTCGCTTCAACATTTGGCGTGCTTGGCGGCGTCGCACGACGGTACGCTCACAAAATTCCGTTCGTCGTAAAGATCAACCACAACGAGCTGTTGACCTATCCGAATAAATTCGACCAGGTGATGTTCGGCTCGGTCGATCAGGCCCGCGATATGGGCGCCATCGCCGTTGGCGCGACGATCTATTTCGGATCGGAAGAATCGACGCGGCAGATCGTGGAAGTTTCCGAGGCATTTGCGTACGCCCACGAACTTGGCCTCGCGACGATCCTGTGGTGTTACCTGCGCAATCCGGCATTTAAAACACCTGAGGGCGATATGCACACCGCAGCCGACCTGACCGGCCAGGCAAACCATCTTGGCGTTACCATTCAAGCCGACATCATCAAGCAGAAATTGCCAGAGAGAAACGGCGGCTATAACGTGCTGAATATGGAAAGCAGCTATGGCAAAACGAATCCGAAGATCTATTCAGAACTGACGACCGACCATCCGATCGATCTTGTTCGGTATCAGGTTGCCAACTGTTACATGGGACGTGCAGGGTTGATAAATTCGGGCGGCGAATCAAAGGGCGCCGGCGATCTCGCGGATGCGGTCCGGACGGCGGTTGTTAACAAGCGCGGCGGCGGCACCGGGTTGATCTCGGGCCGCAAGGCTTTCCAGCGTCCCATGAAAGACGGCGTAGATCTGCTGAATGCAATTCAGGACGTTTACCTGACAAAGGAAATTACGGTTGCATAAGAATAATTTGCCCGCGAGTCACGCGAAACAACGCGAATATTTAAGAGATATTCTTTCCGAATTTTTTTATTCGTGTAATTGGCGTAATTCGCGGGCAAAATGTTTCTAAATATATTTCCCGCGGCTTATCTGGTAGGCACCAGTGAGGAACGGATTGGTAGTACGTTCGTGGCCGACGGTCGTCTCAGGGCCATGACCTGAATAGACGGTGAAATCGTCACCGAGTGGCAGGATATTCGTATTTATCGATTCGATAAGCTGATCGTAATTCCCACCGGGCAGATCCGTGCGGCCGATCGAGCCTAAAAACAAAACATCCCCGACAAAAACCTTTTTATTTGCCTCTTCAGCGAGAACGACATGCCCGCGAGTGTGCCCGGGACAATGCAGTATCTTGAATCTCAAATTCCCGACCTCGTAGATCTCGCCGTGTTGCCAGTTTCGGGTCAATCGCGGCGGGTCGTCGTAATCAAGGCCCATTGCTTTTAGCTGTGCGGGAGCCATACCGAAAAACAACGGCTGGCTGGGAAGCGCATAGTAGAGATCTTCGTCGTCTTTGTGCAGTATGATCTCGGCACCGGGAAATGCGTTGTGCAGGTCACTGACGCCGCCGACGTGGTCGAGATGCCCGTGCGTAAGAGCAATTGCCTGGAGATCAAGATCGTTCGCTTTGATAAATTCGATAAGCGCTTCTGACCGTTCGCCCGGATCGATGCAGACCGCCGTGCGCGTCTCTTCGCATGCGATAACCCGCGTATTTTGTTGAAAGGGCGTCAATACAAATCTTTCAATTATCATGCTTTTGCTAATCCGTCGACGTAAGGTGCCGGATCGAAAACCGTCTCCAGGCGGTTTTGCAAAACAAAAAGAACAGCGTTGCGATACGTTTCAGCCGTCGGTTTGCCCGGAAAGCAAGGCGTTTCCACATCGGTCAGATTCAGGTAACTAACGAGGCAGCTGAGCAGCATCCAAAGCAAAATTTCCTCACGGCTCCCGATCGGATTGTGTTTAACAATAATGTCGGCATCGTTCTTGATACCGTCGCAGATGCGGACGAATTCCGCTTCGCTAATCAACATCATTGATTCGATTAAACCACAATTCGAAAAGCATTCACAATGGATTAAAACCGAACACAGCACGGCGACGACAAGCGGACATGTATGAAAAAAAGACATCACGAGTGTTTAACACTTTTCTCGCAATATCTCGATTTTTATTGCCTTCTGCAAAAATTTTGTAAATTTACGTCTGTGGCACGCTTGTTGCTTATAATCTGGCAACGGAAGGTTAGACAAACACACGGATCAGGACAACTGAAGTTGAAAAACTAAGATCGAGCAAGGGGCAGGTTTTATGGCTGGAAGTTTTAACTCAAAGCCATGTACGAGCAGTAGGGGAAGAATCTCCGGTTTTTGAATCTGATGTGTTTGGTGAAAGGGTCGGTTTAATGGGGAAAATCTTCGGATGTGGGCACGAAGAATTAAACCGACCTTTTTCCAAGATGATAGGTTTTCGAGAGTGTTGAAGGTGCGGGGCCAAAAACACTTTGCTTCGAAAACCTTAAGTACCGCCAGCCCGGCGTTATTCTCCAGCGGGAATCTGACGCGGTCAAACAATATTGATCTTTGAAAATCAGGACTTGGAAGTCTTTCATATCTTTACTTAATAGGGTGAACATTTTCTACGAATATCTCATATCCTTCTCTTGAGCTTTTAAGTCCTGATTTTCTAGGGTAATTCCGGAGTCGTTCGTAAGAGTGGCTCCGGTTTTTACTTTTCCTCTTCGAACATTAGATAATGCGAATTATTCATACCGACTTTTTCATAGACGGCCTGAGCATGCGTGTTTTCCTTTTCGACATAGAGGCGAAAGCCGCAAACGTCGCCGCGCCGTTCCGCAAGGTCCTTAACAAATCGATATAATCGCGAATAAAGCCCTGTCCCGCGTGCTTCAGGGACGATGTAAACGCTTTGTATCCACCAAAACCACTTGTTTCGCCAGTCGCTCCATTCGTACGTGATCAAAAGTCCGCCGATAAGCTTGCCGTCAGCTTCGGCAACAACATAAAAACCTTTTGCCGGATCGGCAAAAACTGCTTCGACGCCCGGCGAAAGCACTTCGGCGGCGAGCGTTTTCCCTTCGGTTTCCAGCGCCATTGCCTGGTTAAATTTTACAAGGTCGGCTGCGTCCGAGGCCGTTGCAATGCGTATTACCATGATTTGTACTTTATGAAAATCGGCATCGATTTCCCGAAAAGTCGCAAAGGCCGCAAGTAAAGCGGAGTTTCATTACGGTCGAGAACCCGAGTCGCCATTGGCACCTTGACGAAAACGGTTTCGCCAACTAATCTTTAATGTTTTGCCCATTGGCGGCAAGCTCGCTTATGAAACTTCGGATACTTTATCACGGAAACTGTTTTGACGGCGTTTCGTCGGCCGCTATCTTTACAAAATTCTACAAGTCAAAGATTCACGGCGATGCCGAGATCTCGTACACGCCGGTGATGCACCGAGCGGGAAATGCGTTCGACGCCGATCAGTTTGACGGCGATGAAAATGCGATCGTCGATTTCAAATACTCACCCGACCAGCGCCTAACGTGGTGGTTCGATCATCATCAATCGGCGTTTTTGTCGGAAGCCGATGAGCGGAATTTTCTGGCGGACGCCTCAGGCAAAAAGTTTCTGGATACAAAGAGTGCGTCCTGCGCGGAGTTTATTGCCCGCATAGCAAGAGAAAAGTTCGATTTCGAGGATGCGTCGCTTACCGAACTCATCGAGTGGGCGCACATCATTGACGGCGCTTTTTACGAATCGGCCGCGCAGTGCGTCGAACTTCGCTCGCCGGCTCTCAAATTGATGCAGGTGATCGAGGTCGAAAAAGATCCGATGTTCGTTGAGAAAATTATCCGCGGGTTGACAGAAAAAACGCTGGACGAGATCGTTGCGAGCGACGAAATTCAGGAAAAATTAAAACCGATGCTTGATCAGCATTGGAAAACTGTTGAATTGATAAAGGAACGCTCTGTTTACGAACGCGGCGTCGTCAGCTTTGATCTGACCGACACAGGCGTCGACGGTTACAACAAGTTCATCCCGTATTATTTCTATCCCGAAACAACCTACAACGTTGCTCTCACACGCAGCAGTTTTCGCACAAAGATCTCAGTAGGCTCGAACCCGTGGGCGCCGCGTCCGCGCGTGCACAATATCGCTGAGATCTGCGAACGCTACGGCGGCGGCGGCCACGCAGTCGTCGGCGCCGTGTCGCTAAAACCGGAAGATGTGGAGGTGGGACGAAAGTATATGCGGGAGATCATCGAAGAATTGCAGTTCGAGGATTAGATTTACACTGAAAAAACGGGTCGGCACTGATCAGAATGGAAATATCAAATCTTCAGATCCGTGCTAACCCGTTTCTTGTTTTGTCCGCCTTCTATTCTTTTATTTCTTTGTAAATACCATCGTCGATGAATTTGTCCCACGCGGGCTGCTCTGTTCTCTTTCGATAGTCAACGTTTTACCGTCGTCGGAAAGCGTCCAGGTTTCTTTGGTCGAGACTGACACCTCGCCATTCGGGCCATTGAACGTTCGTGATGAGGAAAGATGCAGTTTGCCGCCGTCAACCTTGGCCTTGAGCGTTACGGGAACTTGTCCCATCGGGCCGTCCTGTTGGATGGTCGTTTCCTTGCCGTCCAGGCTGTAGGTCATCGCTGAATCGCCGCCGCCAAAACCCCTGCCGCGTCCCATCCCACGGCCGCCGCCGTTACCCCCTGCGTCGCCCTCGGGCCGCGGAGCACGGGTTGTTTTGCTTTCAACCTTGATGTCCGCAGCGGTCTGCGTAACATCAAGCGTCATCGACTGAACACGCGCACGCTCGTCCAGTTTGCTCTTTGAGGTATCGAGATCCCAGTGTCCGCTAAAATTTCCCTTTTCCTGCGCATAAACGCCAACGGCCATTAAAGATAGTGCAAGTGCCGCAGCGAATAAAATATTCCTTTTCATTTGAGTCGCTCCTGAAGATTTATATGGATTTTGTCCGCAGTTTAGACGCGAAAGCGGGCAGCAGAGTTTTAGAGAATATGTAAAGATTTGTAAGCCGGTCGGGCAACCGCGTCCGGTAAATCCGAAAGGGCGGGTATGCAAGTACGGTATCCGTGCTCATTCCATTGTTTTATACGTTTCAAGACAGTCAAGATCTGCACCGCCCGCTCGCGCAGGCGGTTGTGACCTTTGTGCCAACTCTAAATGCTTTCTCCCGCTTCTTCACGCAAATGTAATTTGCTATGCGTATAGCTGTAAAAGAAATATACGATGAGGCCGACGATCAGCCATACACCGAAGCGGAACCAGTTTGTCCAGCCCAACTCGGTCATCAGGTATGTGCAGCACATAACGCCAAGTACCGGAATGAGTGAGAAGCGCTTGACGACGCAAAGAACCGTCATTACCGCCGAAAAAATAATGAACACAAAATAGGGAACCTTATGTAGAACCGCTGTGAGCGCGGTGTCGCCTTCGGCCGGCGTGAAGTCCGTAAAGAATTTGTGAACGCCTTCCGCATTAAGATAAAAGAGCAGGAACCAACCAATGATAAAAATCGCCGGTGCGATGTAGCGTGAGCTGATGAAGGGCACAAACCGTTTTTGCCCTTGAAATTCCTTATCCTTGACCAACACGCCGGCGCAGACGATGGTAAACGCGAACAAGGTGCCGATGACCGAAAGATCGGTCACCTCGGAAAGGTTCATGAACAACGCCGGAACAGCCACCATAACGCCGGTAAGCAGCGTCGAAAACCATGGCGTACGGAATTTTGGATGTATCGATGAAAAGATCTTCGGGAGCAGGCCGTCGCGGCTCATCGCCATCCAAAGACGCGGCTGGCCGAGTTGAAACACAAGCAAAACCGTCGCGATCGCAACGATCGCGCTCACTGCGATAACGCCCGAAACCCAAGGAATATTAACGCCTTCAGGCCCGAACACAAACGCAAGCGGGTCGCCGACATTCAGCTTGGTGTATGAAACCATTCCCGTAAGCACAAGCGCGAGAACGACGTAAAGTACGGTACAGATAAGCAGCGAATAGATCATCCCGCGCGGCAGTGTCTTGTACGGATCTTTGCATTCCTCGGCGGTTGTCGAAAGGGCGTCAAACCCGATATACGCAAAGAAGACCGCAGCAACGCCCGACATTACACCAGTGAATCCGTGTGGCATAAACGGGTGCCAATTTTCGGTTTTTACGTAAAACGCGCCTAGAATAATAACGAGCATTATTATCGCAAGCTTGACCGCGACCATTATGTTCGATGCTGTTTTCGATTCGCGAATGCCGATATAAACCAGTGCCGTGATGATGAATACGATGCCAAGCGCCGGCAGATCCGCAATGATCGGCAAACCGCCTATGTGCGGAGCATTCGCCCAAGCGGCGTGCGCATCAAGTTGCCCGCAGGAAACGACCGCGTCCTTTGCATCACAGGCGGCACGGAGAGAGTCCAGCGTTGTACCAGCTAGGGCGCTTTGGACCGCGTCGTAGCCTTGAGCGGCGGTGCGGTAATCCATCGTAAAACTAAGCGGAATGTGAATCCCGTTGGTCGCGAGCAGGCCGGTGAAATAGTCGCTCCACGAAATTGCAACGGCGATGTTGCCAATGGCGTATTCGACCAGCAGGTCCCACCCGATGATCCAGGCAAGTAGTTCGCCAAAGCTCGCGTAAGCATATGTATAAGCCGAACCGGCGATCGGAATTTTTGACGCAAATTCGGCATAACAGAGCGCCGAAAAACCGCACGCAATCGCCGCAAAAATAAAGAGCAAGATAACCGCAGGGCCGCCGTTAAACGATGCCTGTCCGACCATCGCGAAAATGCCCGCGCCGATGATCGCAGCAATGCCGAGCATGGTAAGGTCGAATGTTCCGAGCGATCGGCGCAGTCGTATCTGCTCACCGGGTTCACCGGGTACCAATTCGGCATCTGAAAAGCCAGCGGCCGCGTCGGCTTGGATCTGCGCGATGGACTTTTTGCGAAATAGCGAATTACTCATATAAATTTTTGCTGCAAAGATTTTATTGCTATCTTTCCCCTGAGACCAGGACGGCTGACGAAGGACGAAAAGCTATGATTTGCGAATTCTGAATGAAAAAGACGAAAGATGCAAGTCGTAAGAGTTTAGGAAGTTTCGGAGAGTTATAGAAGTTGGAGAAGTGCGGAGTCCCTTATTTGGTTCAGCCATCTGCAACTTTCCGCAACTCTGAAACTCTGCTAATTTATTCAAATGGATTGGAAACTTTTCGGGACCGCATTTTTAACTCTTTTTCTGGCAGAACTTGGCGACAAAACGCAGCTTGCCGTTATCACGATGACGGCAAAGACCGATTCGAAGTTGTCAATATTCCTGGGCGCCAGCCTGGCCCTTGTTCTCGTAACGCTTATCGGCGTTCTGGTCGGCGGCGT
>Ga0068855_100006244_pt1 | contig 14529 bp, 9 predicted proteins | sample KBSCornC52_FD_66592 | JGI IMG/M metagenome (GOLD analysis project Ga0068855, IMG submission 66592) | Corn rhizosphere microbial communities from Kellogg Biological Station, Michigan, USA - KBS Corn C5-2 | ecosystem: Host-associated > Plants > Roots > Rhizosphere > Soil ... | reverse complement strand
CGGCATTCTCCGCGAGCACGCCGTCGACCGGGCCGAGAATGCGCGCGTCGAGGCGCATGCGCCGCAGCGCCCAGAGCCCGAGCAGCCACATGCCGGCGCCTTCGACCAGCGCGCTGATCAGCCAGACGATGAGGAAATCGATCAACCCTCCCCCGCACCACCAGACGATCACGCTGCCGGTCAGCCTGACCAGCGGCTGGAGCAGTTGATGCGCGCCGATCAGGTCGAAGCGGCCGGCGAGCTGGAGCAGGCCCTGCGGCGTGGCGCGGACCGTACCGAAGATCGCCAGGCTGTAGATCAATGCGAAGCTCGTCACCGCCGCCGGCCAGCCGAGATGCGGGCCGACCAGCGGTGCGAGCAGCGCCGCGACGGCAAAGGCGGCAACGCCAAAGCCGAGCTCGATCAGCGTCATCAGCCGGGTGACGCGCAACAGCCGCTCATGCGAGCCCGCCTCGAGCGCCTCGCTGCCGTAGCGCACCAGACCGTGCCAGCCGGAAAAGGCGACGACCTCGCCGATCAGGACGGCGAAGCCGTTGACCAGCGTCAGCACGCCGTAATTGACCACCCCCAGGGTGCGCGCGACGATGACGACATAGGCGAGGCTGACCAGACCCGCCGCCGCCTTGCCGCCGAGCAGCAGGCCGAGATTGGCGAAGATGCGGCGAAAGGCCGAGCCCGTCTCGCTCATCCAATCAACCGGTCGAACAGGGCGAGATAGTCGCCGGCGATCGGGCCGATGCGGTGGCCGGTCACCGAACGCGCCAGCGCTGCTCGCACAGGCGGCGGTCCGGAAAGGCGCGCATCGATCGCTGCCGCCAGCGCTGCCGCGTCGCGTGGCGGGACGATCGTGCCGAGAGCCGGATCGCCGAGCAGCTCACGGATCGCGGGCGAGCAGTCGGTCGCGACGACCGGCACGCCGGCGGCGAGCGCCTCGACCGCAACCGCCGGATAGCCTTCGTAATCCGAGCTGATGACGCACAGCCGGGCGCCATCGAGCGCCGCGCGGATATCGTCGACATGACCGGGCATGGCGACCCGCCCGACCAGCCCCAGCCGCCGCACCTGCGCCGATAGCGCGGCGCGGCCGGGGCCGTCGCCGAGCAGAACCAGCCGCGCATCGGCGGTGGCAAGCCGCGCCATCGCCGCGAGCAGCAGATCGAAGCGCTTCTGGACAACGAAACGCCCGGCGGCGATGATCACCGGCTCGGCGGTCGCGGGGCCCGACGGCGGCGGCTGATCGGGCAGGCTCGGTTGCGCGATGGCGACGACGCTGCCCCGGCCCAGGACCGCCTCCGCCTCGCCCGCCAGCGCCGGCGACATGGCGATGACCGCCTCGACGCGGCCAAGGCGCTGGCGCAGCACGGCATCGAACAGCGCCTGGGCCAGCCGGCTGCGCCCATTTCGCGTAACCGGATTGCTCAGCTTGGCGACGATCGCTGGGCGATCCCTGCGCCGCGCAAAGCGCGCGACGATCGGGAAATGATAATTGCCCGGAACGAACAGCAGCTGCGGGCGCGCAGCGGCGACCAACCCCGGCAACCGCCGCGCCAGCCGGCGCCGCATGCCCCAGGCGCGCTTCACCGGCGGTTCAGCCGCGATGACGGCAATATCCGCCTCAACCATCCTCCGTAGCGCGCCGCCCTCATTGCCGACAAGCAGCGTCACCATCCGGCCTTGCCGCGCCCATTCATTCGCCAGCCGGACGGCGATCCGCTCGCTGCCGCCGGGCGCGAAGTCATGCAGCAGGATCGCAATGCGATCGGCGGTCATCCCGAGGCGCTCCACGGCCACAGCGCATGCGCACCTAGGCCGTTGGCTGACAACCGGCAATGAACCGGATCGTCCGAACGGGAAACTGACACCGGCCGGCCAGCGGCTGGCATTTCTTCGGCGACAGGATGTTGACTGAGGTAGGGCAACCGCGGAAACGTCCCAGCGCCATGCGCATCGGCGTTCTGCTCAATCACGATCAGATCCATCAGGCCGCGCATTGCGTGCCGATCGCTGCTGCGTTGCACGGCCGCGGGATCGACGTGACCGTCGTCACCACCAGCGCCGCGCTGAGCGCGGAGACCGCGCGGCTGGCGCGACTGCTCGGCGCGCCGGATATCCCGATCACCGAATTGCATCTGCGCCGCCCGCGCAGCCGGATTGCGGCCGCGTTGTTCGATCGCGTCCTGCCGGCCGCCAAGCTCGCGATCTATGGCGACAATGTCGACATCTTCGACCAGTTCGACGCGTTGATCGTCGCCGAGAAGACCTCGTCGATCCTCAGGACCCGTTATCGGCTCGACGCGCTGAAGCTGATCCACACGCGGCACGGCGCCGGCGACCGCGCGATCGGCTTCGACAAGGCCAGCAGCCGCTTCGACCTGGTGCTGGTGTCCGGCGCGAAGATCTACGAGCGGCTGCGCTCGGAGGCGGGCGTGCCGCCCGACAGGATGGCGGTGGTCGGCTATCCCAAGTTCGACCTGCTGGCGCTGTCTCCACCGTCACTGCCCTTCGCCCGCGACGGCCGGCCAACGGTGCTCTACAATCCGCACGTCTCGCCGCATCTTTCCTCCTGGTACCGGCAGGGCCGCGCGGTCCTCGACCATTTCCTCCGCGACGATCGCTACAATCTGATCTTCGCGCCGCATGTCATGCTGTTCCAGCGGCGCTTCGTGCTCTCGATCGAGCATTTCGGCATCGATCGGCCGGGAGCGATCCGGCGGCAATATTACGAGGCGCCGAACATCCATATCGATCTCGGCAGCCGCGCCTCGACCGACATGAGCTACACCTCGGCGGCCGACATCTATCTCGGCGACGTCAGCAGCCAGGTCTACGAATTCCTCCAGCGGCCGCGCCCCTGCCTGTTTCTCAACAGCCACCGGGTCGATTGGCGCCATGACCCGAACTACACCCATTGGCAGGCCGGCGACGTGATCGAGGATGTCGCCGAGCTCGGCCCGGCGATCGATGCCGCCGGCTCGCGCCACCAGCTTTACCGGCCGATCCAGCGGCGACTGTTCGCGCAAAGCTTCGATCTCGACGACCGCCCGTCATCCGAGCGCGCGGCCGAGGCGATTCTCGCCTTTCTCTCGGTAGCGCCGCAAATGGCACCGTTGCGCCAGGCGGTTACGGCCTGACAGGCTTTGCTGGCCAGCCCGGACAGGCCACGATAAGCGCACGCCCATGAAGGTCATCATCCAGCTCCCGTGCTACAACGAGGAGGAGGCCTTGCCGGCGACGCTCGCCGCCCTGCCGCGCAGGCTCGACGGGGTCGACAACGTCGAATGGCTGGTGATCAGCGACGGCAGCCGCGATCGCACCGTCGAGGTCGCGCGCGCCCAGGGCGTCGACCATATCGTCGACCTGCCGCTCAACATGGGGCTGGCCAACGCCTTTACCGTCGGGCTGGCGCGCGCCCTCGCCGAGGGCGCGGATATCGTCGTCAACACCGATGCCGACAATCAATATGACGCGCGCGACATCCCGCGCCTGATCGCGCCGATCCTCGAGCGGCGCGCCGAATTCGTCATCGGCGACCGGCCGATCTCGACCATCGCCCATTTCTCCTGGGTCAAACGCCGGTTGCAGGGCCTCGGCAGCTGGGCGGTGCGCGCGGTCTCGGGAACCACGGTCAACGACGCGCCGAGCGGCTTTCGCGCGCTGAGCCGCGAGGCGGCTTTGCGGATCAACGTGTTCGACGACTACACCTACACGATCGAGTCGATCGTCCAGGCCGGCCTGTCGGGGATGCGGATCACCTCGGTGCCGGTCCGGGTCAACGGCGAGACCCGACCGTCGCGGCTGGTCAACTCGCTGAGCAGCTATGTCTTGCGCGTCGGCGGATCGATCCTGCGCACCTTCTTCATCTACAAGCCGGGCCGCAGCTTCTTCCTGCTCGGACTGACCCCGGCGAGTCTTGGCCTGTTCCTCGCCGGCCGCTGGCTGTGGCTCTACTATCACGGCACGCCGCGCACCCATGTCCCGAGCCTCGTCGCCAGCGCCGTGCTGGTCATCACCGCGGTGCTGTTCTGGGTCGCGGGTCTGCTCGGCGAGCAGCTGGCGATCAACCGCCGGTTGCTGCAGGACATCCAATATATGGTTCGGCGCGAAAATCGCGTGAGGCGCGGCGGCGACGCATGAGCGCCGGGCCGGCTCTGCGCGATGCCCTCGCCGCCGCTGCGCTGGCCGAAATCCCGAAGCTGCTGACGCTGCTCGACCGCACGCCGACGAGCGCGACCTACGGTTGCTTCGACCGCGCCTATTGGCATTACCGGATGCGCGACTTTCCCTCGGGCATGTGTCAGGAGTTCGTGTTGCCGCTGGCGCTCGCCTGGGCGCTGCCGATCCCCGGCAACGCCTTCCACCGCGCCCCCGCGATCCGCGACTCGGTCGCCGCCGGCATTCGCTTCGCCGCCAAGGCCGCCCATCGCGACGGCTCGTGCGACGATTACTATCCGTTCGAGCGCGCCACCGGCGCCGCCGCCTTCTCGCTCTATGCCTGCCTCGAAGCGATCGAGCTGACCGACCTCGCCTGCGACGCATCGATCCTCGCCTTCCTGCGACGCCGCGCTGGCTGGCTCGCCGACCACCGCGAAAGCGGGCGGCTGTCGAACCACGAGGCACTGATCATCGCCTGCCTCGCGCGGATGGAAGAGCGCGAACCGGGCCAATGGGAGAATCGCCTGCACGACAGGACCGCACGGCTCCTGTCCTGGCAGAGTGACGAAGGCTGGTTCGATGAATATGGCGGCGCCGACCCCGGCTATCTGTCGCTCACCATCGGCCTGCTCGCCGAAATCGATCGCCGCCGACCGGATCTGGGCCTGCGCGAACCGCTTCGCCGCGCGATCGATTTCTTCGCCGCGACACTTCATCCGGACGGCAGCACCGGCGGCGAATATACCAGTCGCGGCACGCTCGGCTTCTTTCCCCATGGCTTCGAGATCGCCGCCGACTGGCACCGCGACGCCGCGCCGATCAACGATCGCGCGCTCCGCCCGCTCGTCGAGGGGCGCCAGCCCAGCTTTTCCGACGACCATATCGTCGGCCATCATCTCTGGTCATGGCTGATGACCTGGGCCGCATGGCGCAACGCGCGCCCGGGTCCGATCGCCCTGCCAGGCGCAACGCGCCGCTTCGACGATGCCCGGCTGCTGGTCGACGTGCATGGCGAGACCCGGCTTCATCTCGGCTGGTCGCGTGGCGGCGCGTTCAAGCTGTTCGCGCGCGAGACCTTGCTGCTCTCCGACACCGGTCCGGCGCTCGGCATGCGTGACGGCAAGAGCGCGGTCACCCATCTCGAAGGTCCCGCACAGAGCTCGATCGAAGACAATCATATCGTCATCGCCGGTCGCATGGCCTGGACAAAGGCGACGCTGCTGACGCCGATGAAATCGATCCTGCTGCGCATCGTCATGCTGATCGCGGGGCGCTTGTTTCCGAATCTCATTCGGCGAGTGCTGCAGGGAATCCTGGTGACCGGCCGGCGCGATGCGCCCTTCGCCTTCCGCCGCGAGCTGATCTGGCATGATGGCGCCTGGACGATCACCGATACGATCACGCCGACGCGCGGCTGGAACAAGGTCAGGGCGATCGGCATCGGCCATTCGCAGCTCTCGACGACGACGGTGATGGCGCGGGTCTGGCAAGCGGCGCAGATTGCGCTCTGGATCGACCTCAGCGACCGGCTGGCCGGGCTGAGCGGCAACACGCCGCTGATCGTCACCAGACGGCTGACGCGATGAGGAGGCTCGTCGGTCTCGCCATCAGCCTCGCGATCATCGCGGTGCTGTGGTGGCGGATCGATCTGCGGGCAATCCTCGCGGCTGCACGGGGCTGCGATCCCGTCTGGCTGGCGCTCGGCCTTGCCGCCGTCGTGCCGCTGACGCTGGCGACTGCCTGGCGCTTTGCCTTGCTTGTGCGACCCGCGATCGGGCTGAGCACGGCGACCCGGCTGATTCTGTCCGCCTCGACGCTCAACCTGATCCTGCCTTCGAAGATGGGCGATCTCGCCAAGGCCTGGGTGCTGACCCGGCGCCATGGCTTCGACGGCAGCTTCGCATTGGCAATTGTCATAATCGAAAAGCTTCTCGACCTCGCGTCGCTGCTGGTCTGGGGCGTGGCGGCGCTGCTCTGGATCGGCGCGCTGACCCGGCCGCTGCTCAGCCTCGCGCTGGCGGCGACCGCGCTTCTGCTGGCGCTGCTGCTGGCGATCCTCTCGCCCTCGCCCAGCGTCGCTCGCCTGCTCGCCGGGCTCACGCACCGGCTGCCACACGGCATCGGCCAGCGGGTAGCAGGGTTCGGCGGCCGCTGGAGCGACGCGGTCGGCTGGTTCTGGCGGGATCGCGCCCGCGCCGGCCGGCTGGTCGCGCTGTCGCTGGCGATCTGGGCTGGTCACCTCGCCCAATTCTGGCTGTTCGTCCGCGCGCTCGGCGGCGCGATGCCGTTCATCGACAACGCCGCGTTCGCCACGCTGGCGATCCTGATCGGGCTGCTGCCCTTCACCCTTGCCGGCATCGGCACGCGCGACGCCGCTATCGTCCTGCTCTACGCCGGCTGGCTGCGACCCGGTCAGGCGGCGGTGCTCGGCGTGCTCGCGACCAGCCGCTATCTGATCCCGGCGCTCGCCGGATTGCCGTTCATCCGCGACTATTGGGCGGAGCGAGCGCGGGGGGACGCAACGACGTGATGCGCCGGCTGAGATTGCGAACCGCAACCGTCTGGCAGCTCGGGCTGATTGTGCTCACCGGCCTGACCGCGGGGCTGTTTCTCATCCGCGCGTTCGCCGGCCGCTTCATCATCCAGGACGATGCGCGACAGTTCCTCGCCTGGACCGCGCGGCTGCGCGATCCGGGCGCGATGGCTGGCGACCTCGTCGCCGATTATTTCCACGCCGTCTCGCCGCCCCTGTTCCGCCTCGCCTTCGCGCTGCCCGCCATGGCCGGGATCGATCCGCTGGTGACCGCCAAGCTGCTGGTCCCCCTGCTCCTGATCGCCAGCGCGCTCGCCGCCTGGCGCGTCGCCACCGCAATCGCGCCGCGGCCGATCGCCGCCTTCATCACCGCCACCTGCGCGATGCTGGCGATCATCCATGAGGACGGGATCTTCTCGGCGACGCCGCGCGCCTTCTTCGCGCCGCTCTTCCTGTTCTTTCTCGACGGACTGCTGCGCCAGCGCCGGATCCAGGCGGTCATCGCCCTCGCGCTGCTGGCCGCGATCTATCCGGCCCCGGCGCTGGTCGGCCTGACCATGCTCGGCCTGTCGCGCCTCCGCTGGCAAGGCAGCAGCATCCCGCGCCTCGCGCCGGGCACGATCGCGTTCGTCGCCGCCGCGACCATCGCGGTCGCCCTGGCGGTGCTGCCTTTGCGCCAGGAGACGCAGCGATGGACGCCGAACGTCACCCTCGCCGAGGCGCGGACCATGCCGGTGTTCATGGCGCCGGAAGGACGCGGCAATCTGGTCGAGGCCGATCGGCGGATGCACTGGCTCTGCTCGGACCGGCTCGGCTTCGTGCCGTCGGTGGTCAATTGTCATGGCGATGTCAGCCGCGGCGCGCTGATCGACATCGCGCTGTTCATCTTGCCCGTCCTGTTGCTGAGCGCACGCGCGCTGCAGCACCGCTGGCGCGGGGTCATTCCCGACGCCGGCGGTCTGATGTTCGCCCAGGCCTTCGTCGCCGCCGCGATTTGGTGGACGATCGCCGCCGCCATGGCGTTCGATCTTCACTTGCCGGGACGGTACAGCCAACCCGTCCTCGGCCTGCTCGGTGCGCTGGCGTTGGGCCGGATCCTCGGCGCGTTGCTAGCCGATCCGATCGAGCGCCATCCGGCGATCGCGACTGCCCTCGGCCTGTTGCTGCTGCCGGCGGGCTTTCTGACGCCGAAGATGCGCCTGCTCTCGCCGGACGACGACGGCGCAATTGCCCGCATCGCGGCGCTGCCGCCGGCGACGCGAATCGCCGGGATCGGCGACACGCTCGACTTCGTGCCGGCGCTGACCGGACGGGCGGTGCTCGCCACCGCCGAGCACGCGATCCCCTATCAGCTCGGCTATTTCCGCGCTGCGAGCCGGCGGATGGCGGATAGCGTCGCGGCGCTGGCGACGCCGAATCGGACAGCCTTCGCCGATTTCGTTCACGGCTACCGAATCGACGTCATCGCGGTCGATCGCGACTTGCTTGCCGGCAAGCCGCTCGCGCCGCGCTACGCCACATTGATTGCGCCCGGGCTGTCGCCCGGACCGACCTCCTGGGTCGCAACCCATGCCAATGCATGCCGCCTCTACGAGAGTCGGACGCTGCTGCTGCTCGACGCTAAATGTTTGGTAAGGCCCGTGTAACGCTTCCTTAAAGCCATTCGCGGCATCCGGCGCCGAATGTGGTTGCGTCATCGAGTGACGCGGCGGGCGATGGCGGTGCTGTCAATCGCCCTGCTTGCGACATCCCCGACAAAGGCCGAGCCGCCGGCCTTCGGCGGCTGGCAATGCGTGCCCTTCGCCCGGCAGATGTCGGGCGTCCAGATCTACGGCGATGCCTGGACCTGGTGGGATCAGGCGGCCGGCCGCTATGCGCAGGGCTTCAGGCCGAAACGGGGCGCGGTGCTGGTCTTCAAGCCAAGCGGCGTGATGAAATCCGGTCACGTCGCCGTGGTCAGCAAGGTGATCGCGAAAAACATCATTATGGTGACTCACGCCAATTGGTCGCGGATCGGCGGGGTGCGCGGCCAGCCGGAGCAGGATGTCACCGTGGTGGACAGTTCTCCGCGCGGCGACTGGAGCGCGGTCAGGGTGTGGTATGACAGCAACGGCGCCCTCGGCGGCCGGACCTATCCGACCTATGGCTTCATCTATGGCGAGCCGGCCAGCAGCCAATCCAAGGCCCACCGCGCGGTGCCGTCCCCCCATTTGACCGGGCCTTCGCCCGATATCGTCGGGGCCGTGATAGACTCGCTGAGCTAGCGGCAAGGCCCCCGCTGCCGCCCGTCAGAGCGCGCCCGAGAGGCCGCGCACAGGCTGCGATCATCCAAAATTAAGCGTTTTCGACCATGCTAGAGACATGTCGGAACTGCCATCCTCGATGGTTAACCCTGGGGGGGCTTTTGCGCTCCGCGCCAGCGTCCAGCGGCTTTCGACGATCATCTTCGCGGCGATCATCGTTCTCAGCACGGCTCTGCTGAGCTTCATCGTCTATGCCGGCTGGTCGGCCAACAGCAACGCGATCGAGCGCGAGCAGCAGCTGATCGAGAATGCGATCAACCAGCGCATCGTCCAGACGCTGAGCGAGGACAAGAGCGTCGCCTGGTGGGACGATGCGGTGCTGGCGATGCGGGCACCCAAGCAGCATGCCGCCTTCATCCGCTCGAATTTCGGCGTGTTCCTGAGCGAGACCTACGGCCACAGCGAGGTCTACATCATCGGCGGCGATGACAAGCCGATCTTGGCCTATGCCGGCCATGATCTGCCCCCGGCAGCCTTCGAGGCGCGCCGCGCCCTGGCTCAGCCGATCATCTCCGCGATCCGCAATCGCTCCTCCGACGGCATGGTCACCCGCGACCAGGACTTCACCTATTCCAGCGGCCGCTACCGCGACCTGATCGCGCCCAGCCTGTCGCGCTGGCACGGTCATATCCTCAAGGATCACGGTCAGCCGGTGGTCGTCGCGGCGATGTCGATCGTGCCCAACAACACCCCGCGGCTGCTCGATCCGGTGCCGCCGATCCTGATCACCATCGTCAGGCTGGACTCCCCGCTGATCAACAAGATGGGCCGCTCGCTGCTCATCCCCGATCTGGCGATCGAAAAGTCACTCGAGAACAAGGGCCAGCGCTACGCCTATCCGATCAGCTCGGATGACGGGAAGTTTATCGGCTGGGTCAGCTGGACGCCGAAGCGGCCGGGCCAAATCCTGCTGACGACGATTCTGCCGATGGTGCTGCTGGCAATGATCGGCGTCGCCAGCGCGCTGTTCGGCGTGCTGCGCAAATTGCGCAAGACCTCGATCGGCCTGGAAACCAGCGAAGCGGAATCGCGCCATCAGGCGACGCACGACCTGCTGTCCGGCCTGCCCAACCGCCGTCATTTCTCGCAGGTGCTGGGGTCGATGCTGTCGTCCGGCGACATGCCGCCGAACGAGGTGACGGTCCTCTACATCGACGTCGACCGATTCAAGGACGTCAACGATACGCTCGGCCATGAAGCCGGCGATGCGCTGATCATGAGCGTCGCCAGCCGGCTGCGCAACGCGACGCGGCCGACCGATCTGCTCGCCCGCCTCGGCGGCGATGAGTTCGCCGTGCTCAGGCGGAACAATCCCGGCGAGGATCCGCTCGAGCTGGCGCGCAAGATCGCCGCCCAGTTCAACAAGGAGTTCGACATCGCCGACCAGTCGCTGCACGTCACCGTCTCGATCGGCCTCGCGACCGCGCCGCGCGATGGCCGCACCGTCGCCGAGATCATGCGCCATTCCGACATCGCGCTGTACGAGGCGAAGGCGCGCGGCCGCAATTTGTGGGCCGCCTTCGCGCCGGAGATGGCGAGCTCGATCCTCGAGCGCCGCCAGCTCGAATCCAACCTGCGGCGCGCGCTGGCGTCGAACGACGAGCTGGAGCTGTATTTCCAGCCGATCATCTCCGCCGAAACGGGCACAGTCAGCGGGCTCGAGGCGCTGCTGCGCTGGCATGATCCGATCCGCGGCTTCATCCCGCCGACCGAGTTCATCCCGATCGCCGAGAACAGCGGATTGATGGAGGAGCTCGGCCTGTTCGTGCTCGACCAGGCGATCGCCGAGGCGGCGCGCTGGCCCGAGCAGACCATGGCGATCAACCTGTCGCCGCTGCAGCTTCGCTCGACGCTGATCGTCAAGCAGGTCAAGGCGTTGCTCGCCAAGCATAACGTCGAGCCGGAACGGATCATCCTCGAGATCACCGAGGGCGTCCTGCTGTCGCCGTCACCGCAGACCCGGATCGTCATGAAGGCGCTGCGCCAGCTCGGCCTCAGGCTGTCGCTCGACGATTTCGGCACCGGCTACTCAGGCCTGAGCTATCTCCAGGCCTATGAGTTCGACCAGATCAAGATCGACCGCTCCTTCGTCTCGGGCATTGAGCAGAGTGAGCAGCTGCTGTCGATCGTTCAGGCGGTGATCCTCGTCGCCCGCGCGCATCGCTTGACGATCGTCGCCGAAGGCATTGAAACCGCGATCGAGCATGAGATCATGGCGATGGCGGGGTGCACCGAATTGCAGGGCTATCGCTTCTCGCGGCCGCTTCCCGCCGGCAAGATCGGCGACATCGTTCGCCGCTTCTCGCGCGAGCCGCAGCTGCCGCCCCGTACCGTCGAGGGCACGGCGGCCTAAGCCCGCGTGGCGGTCAGCAGGATGGTTCCGGAATAGCCGACCCGGATCTCCTCCTCGACGATCCCGATCATCTCGATTGCGACATCGGCGATCATGCCATCGAAGGCCGCCAGAACGCTCTCGCGCGTCGCTTGCGCGCCGGGAAACTCGTAATCGGCCACGGCATAGTGATCGGAGCGGTTGAGAAAGGCGCCGACCAGCGTGCCGCCCGGGCGGACGGTGCCCGCAAAGCAGCGGCAGGCCCGTTCGAATTCGTCCTGCCGCTGGGTGATCGATTCAGCGCAGAAGAACATCGTCGCTGCATCCCAGCGTGCCTCCGGCAGGTCGAAGATCGATCCCTGGTGAACATCGACCTTGCCGCGCAGCGCCTCCAGCGGATTGTCGGGCAAATCGGCGCCGTCGGATACGGTCTCGCGCACCAGCCGCCAATAATGCTGCCATTGCCAGCGCGGCTGCTCGCCCTGCAGCTCCTCCTTCAGCCAGGCGATGTTGGTGTCGGCAAATTCCCAAGCGGTCAGCCGCCCAGCGCGCGGCGCCGCGGTGAGCAGTGGCATCAGGTTCGGGCCGGTGCCGACATCGATCACGTCGAGCGCAGCGCCGACCGGCGCCGCCCGCATCAAGGCTTCAGCCGCCCGCCGGCAGAGCGCATCGTCATCTGGATGGGCTTCATTGTAATAATGACCAAGATAGGAATCGATATCGAACTTCGACCAGTCATAGCTTGCGTTGCCGCGTCCGCGCTGGCCTTCCATGACACTGCCTTCCAAAAATTCGTCCCAGCCTCGCTGCTGCGAGCGTCAGGGTAAACAAGAAATTAACCCGACATTCTTGCGATGTCTGCGCCTGATCGCTTCGCGCCACGGCGCGATCGGCCGGCGCGCATTAACCATTCATCGAACAGTTTGCTGTCTAATGCACGGATTGAACGAGTGCGTTCGCTGCAGCGTAGGGGCCATGATCAAGAATTTCGCGGTTGGATTGACGGCTTGCACCTGTCTGGCGTCGGGCATCGCCCACGCCGCGGTGGAGCCGTCCGCCGAGCCAGGCGACATCGTCGTCACGGCAACGCGCCGTGCTGCCCCACTGCAGCGCGTTCCGATCAGCGTCAGCGCCTATGACCAGAAGACGATGGACGCGAAGGGCGTGCGCGATATTGCCGATCTGGCGCGCTTCACGCCCGGCGTCACCTTCGACCCGACCAACAATCAGATCTCGATCCGCGGCGTCGTATCCAACGCGGGCGCAGGCGCGACCGGCGTCTACATCGACGATACGCCGATTCAGATGCGCGCGATCGGCTTCGCCTCCGACGACACCTTGCCGGCGATTTTCGACCTCGAGCGGGTCGAGATTCTGCGCGGCCCGCAGGGCACGCTGTTCGGCGCCGGCTCGGAGGGTGGGACGGTCCGTTACATCACGCCACAGCCGAGCCTGACCAAGCTTTCGACCTATGCCCGCGCCGAGGCGGCGACGATCGCACATGGCGGCACGAGCTATGAGGCGGGCGCGGCGGTCGGCGCGCCGATCGTCGATGGCAAGCTCGGCTTCCGCCTGAGCGCCTGGCATCGCCGCGACGGCGGCTGGGTCGACCGCGTCGACAACAATACGCACGCCGTCACCAAGAAGAACGCCAATTACGCGGACACCACCGCGGTTGCCGGCGCGATCACCTGGGCGCCTGTCGACTGGCTCAGCCTCACGCCTTCGATGCGCTACCAGAAGCGCGAGCGCAACGACACCGACGAATATTGGGTCGGCATTTCGGATCCCAAACATGGCGTGTTCCGCAACGGCAGCCCCGACGAGCGGCATAATCCGGACCGGTTCATCCTGCCGGCACTGAAGGTTGAGGCGAAGCTGGGCTTTGCGCGGCTGATCTCCAACACCAGCTGGTATGACCGGCGCGAGGTCGGCAGCTACGACGGTACGATCTACAACCTGTCCTATTATCAGCAGTTCTTTCTGCCGACCGACGTCAACGACCCGGACGGCCATTATCCACTGCTGAATGCAGACGGCTTCGACAAGGATTTGCCTTTCTATGTCGCGCCGGCCCGCGTGCTCAATCGCCAGCGCAGCTTCACCCAGGAGGTCCGGCTCGAAGGCGGCCATCCCGGCGACAAGCTGCAGTGGACGGTCGGACTGTTCTACCAGAACAATCGCCAGCTGAGCGTCGAGCGGATCGCCGATCCCGACATCGATACCCTGTTCGGCTACCTCTTCGGCGGCACCGTCGAGGATGTGCTCGGCGGACCACTCTACCAGGGTCTCTACAGCTACATCAGCCATACCGCGTCACGCGAGCATCACCTCGCCGTGTTCGGCCAGGCGAGCTACGAGGTGCTGCCCGGGCTGACCGCGATCGCCGGACTGCGCTATGAGCGGCTGAGCTACAGCTACAAGAATTTCACCGACGGGCCGCAGAACGGCGGCCACGCCGACGCTCACGGCGGCGACAAGGCGCGTCCGGCAACGCCGAAGCTCGGGCTGAGCTATCAGCTCAATCGCGACAACATGATCTATGCGACCTGGTCGCGCGGCTATCGCGCGGGCGGCGCGACGCCGCCGGTGCCGGTCGATGTCTGCCAGGACGATCTCGACGCGTTCGGCGTCGACAAGACGCCCTCCAGCTTCAACCCCGACAAGGTCTCGAGCTTCGAGATCGGCGCCAAGTCGAACCTGTTCAACCGGCGGCTGCAGATCGCGGCGAGCGCCTATCAACTGAACTGGCACAACATCCAGCAATTCGTCCTGCTGCCGACTTGCGGTTTTCAGTACACCGACAATGTCGGCAACGCCCGCGTCCGCGGTTTCGAGATTCAGGCAACGCTGCGGCCGCTGGAAGGCCTGTCGATCGACGCAACCGCCGGCTACACCGACGCGCGCTTCACCAGCATCGGTCATCCCTCCGGCGGCAGCACCGCGATCATCTCGCGGCCTGGCGACACGCTCGGCGGCGCACCGTGGACGGCGACGCTCGGCGCGCAATATGAGGCCAAGTTCGCGTCGAAGACCGCTTATATCCGCGGCGACCTGCGCTATCAGAGCGCCAACCGCCGGCGGCTCTCGACCCAGGATCCCGGCACCGTGATCTTCGATCCGGGCGCAACCCAGCCGAGCGCGCTAACCGATGTCAGCCTGCGCGCGGGCGTGCGCTGGCAGTCGCTCGACCTGTCGCTGTTCGTCGA
>Ga0068855_100006241_pt1 | contig 14529 bp, 14 predicted proteins | sample KBSCornC52_FD_66592 | JGI IMG/M metagenome (GOLD analysis project Ga0068855, IMG submission 66592) | Corn rhizosphere microbial communities from Kellogg Biological Station, Michigan, USA - KBS Corn C5-2 | ecosystem: Host-associated > Plants > Roots > Rhizosphere > Soil ... | reverse complement strand
CAGGTGCGCGACGTCCAGTTCCTGCGGGCGAGCACGAGCCGGCCGGTCAAGATCACCGTGCCCGGGCCATTCACGATGTCGCAGCAGGCCCAGAACGACTTCTACGAGGAGGACGCCGAGCTGGCGCTCGCCTACGCCGGCGCCGTCCACGACGAGATCGCCGACCTCTTCGCCGCCGGCGCGGACATCGTCCAGATCGACGAGCCGTACATGCAGGCGCGGCCCCAGAAGGCCCGCGAATTCGGCGTGGCGGCGCTCCAGCGGGCGCTGGAGGGGATCGAGGGGACGACCGCCGTGCACATCTGCTTCGGCTATGCCGCCATCATCCACGACCGCCCGTCGGCCTACTCGTTCCTGCCGGAGCTCTCCGCCTGCCCGTGCGGCCAGGTCTCGATCGAGACCGGCCAGTCCGGGATCGACACGGCCGTGCTGGGGACGCTGCCCGGCAAGACGATCATCCTCGGCGTGATCGACCTCGACGACGAGTCGGTCGAGACGCCCGCAACGATCGCCGCCCGAATACGGCGCGCGCTCCCCTACAAGCGGCCGGAGGAGCTGGTCGCGGCGCCCGACTGCGGCATGAAGTACCTGCCCCGCGACTCGGCGTACGGGAAGCTCGAATCGCTCGTCGCCGGTGCCGCGATCGTCCGCGCCGAGTCGGCGGAATAACGCAAATTCACTGACGCTACGAATCGAGCGTTCCGCGGACGTAGGCGAGCTCGATCCCGTCGAGCAGGCGGGCGAGGCCGAGCTCGAAGCGATCCCGCTCCATCGTCTGTGCGGCCAGCCGTTCCCAGTTCGCGCGGATGTCGCCATCCCCCACCAGCCCCCGTGTCTGCGGGAAATCGCCGTGCTCGAGCCGGTCTTCGACGTGGTCGAGGATCGCCTCGTAGGCCGCGGCGCCGCCGTCGTCCTCGTAGAGCGTGGAGCGGCCGGCGCTCATGCTGATGCAACATCCCATGACGTAATCGTCGACGATGCCGATCACCTCGAGACGCTGCACCGGTGTCAGCCGCATCGGCGCGACGGCGGCAAGCGACTGCTCCACGTGCGCCATCGCGTTCGGGCCGAAGCGCTCGCCGCGCAGCGAGTCGATCGCCCAGGGATGCCGCGCCCAGGCATCCCGCGTGCGCCGCGCGATGGCCGTGAGCGCCTCGCGCCAGCCCTCCGGAAGCGCTTCCGCAGGCACCAGGAGCTCGCCCATGACGGCGTCGTCCATCAGCTCGAGCAGGTCGTCCTTCGTGCGCAGGTAGTGGTAGAGCGACATCGTGCCCACGCCGAGCTCGCGGGCGAGCCGGCGCATCGAGACGGCGGCGAAGCCGTTCCGGTCGGCCACCGCCAGGGCGGCACGAGCAAGATCGTCGCGACCGATCCTCGCGCGGCGACCGGCCGGTTCGGGCCTCGTCCAGATCGGCCCTGGTGCGCTCCGGGAGGCCATTTCGTACAGCGTACCAGCCGAATCGAGGGTGAAGCAACGTACGGTGTACGGCGCGACGTACGCTGTACGGCACCGGTGCGACCGCTGAATTTCGCGCGACGCGGATGTCTCAACTGGGAGATGGGAACCCCCCAGCCGAAGCCGGTCACATTCGCGATCGGCGGCCCGATCACCCGGACAGACCTGCCCGGGCTGTGCGACCGCGTGTGCGAGCTGCTCGCCGAGGCAGGCACCGACACGGTGGTCTGCGACGTCCGCGGCGTCGCGACGGACGTCGTGACGGTCGACGCGCTGGCCCGTCTGCAGCTGGGAGCGCGCCGGCGTGGCTGCCGCGTCGTGCTGCGGCATGCGTCGGACGACCTGCGCCGGCTGGTGCACTTCATGGGCCTCGCCGACGTGTTGGTGGAGGAGCCCTAGGAGGACTCGAGCCGGGGCGGGAGCCCGAAGAGCGGAAAGATCGTCTCGGTGCTGAGGAAGAACGTCAGCTCCGCGATGCCGCCGTTCTCGATCTCGATGACCTGCAGCGCCCACGGGTCGAAGCCGCTGCCCGTCTCGCTCGGCTTGTACTGCCCGAACGCCGGCGAGCCGTTCGCGGCCATCGTGGGGATGACGCGGGAGCCGGCGCAGCCGATCCCGGGGCCGAGCCACCACTTGAAGATGTCGTCGCGGCCGCGCAGCCACATGTCGTAGGGCGGCATCGACTGGATGGCGTCCTCGTGGATCAGCGAGGTGAGCTTCTCGATGTCATACGCCTGGAACGCCTCGACGTAGCGGGCGAGCAGGTCGCGGTCGGCGTCGCTCAGCGGCCGGGTCGGAGCGGCGGACACGACGTCGGTCCGGTCGAGGGTCGCCCGCGCCCGCTGGAGCGCGCTGTTCACCGACGCCACGCTCGTGTCGAGCAGCTCGGCCACCTCGGCGGCCTTCCAGCGCAGCACCTCGCACAGGATCAGGGCGGCCCGCTGGCGCGGCGGCAGGTGCTGCAGCGCGGCGACGAACGCGAGCCGGATCGTCTCGCGCGACTCGGCCACCTCGGCCGGGTCGCCGTCGGAGATGGCGCTCTGCGGGATCGGCTCGATCCACGTCACCTCGGGCAGCGTGTTCAGGTTCGAGACGACGGGCTCGACGGAAGGACCCAGATCCATGGGCCGGGCGCGCCGCTCGCGGCTGTTCAGCATGTCGAGGCAGACGTTGGTGGCGATCCGGTAGAGCCACGACCGCAGCGCCGAGCGGCCCTCGAACCGGTCGATGCTGCGCCAGGCCCGGATCAGCGTGTCCTGCACGGCGTCCTCGGCCTCGAACGGCGAGCCGAGCATGCGGTAGCAGTAGGCGGTCAGCTCGCGCCGGTGCTGCTCCAGCTCACCGAACGCAGGCGGGGCAGTGAGCGACGATCCCTCCACGGACGACATGGTAGCTCGCGCGGCGCAAAGCGGACGGGGAGGTAGCGTCCGGTCGATGGAGACGGCTCCGCCGGCCGAGCTGCATGCGCTGCGCGCGTCCGCATGCCGGCTCGACCCGGCCCGGGCGCTCCGATCCGTCGACGACGCGGCCGACTTCCTGGCCGATCGGGGCATGCTCACCCGCACGGCCGACTGCGCCCTGCCGAGCCTGTTCGAGGCCTGCCACCAGCCGCCCTACCGGGCCGGCCGCGGCGGCTTCGCCGACTGGCCCGAGACCGCGTACCCCTGGTTCTGGGAGCTGGCCCACCGCGACGGCGTGTACGAGCTCGCGATCCACGGCGGCAAGAAGCTGCTCGTGACCGAGGCGGTCGCCCGCCTGGCCGATCCGCTCTGCCGCGCAGAGCTGGCGCGGGCCGACGCGGGAACGGGCGATCCGGCCCGCCTCCTGCGCCATCTGGCGACCGCCGGCCCGTCCGCCGTCGCCGACCTGAAGGTGGAGCTCGAGTGGGACGCCGCCGGACTGCGTCGCGCCCGTCGTCCGCTCGAGCGAACCGGCGCCGTGGTCAGCCACGGCGTCACCCTGCCCGGCGTGGAGTCGGGCCACGTCCACTCGAGCGTGCTCGCCCGCTGGGACCAGGTCATGCCGGAGCCGTCCCCGGCCGGCTCGCTCTGCGACCTCGTCGTCGCGGCGGTGCGGGCCGCCGTGGTCGCGCCCGAGGCCGAGGTCGGATCGTGGTTCTCGTTCACCGAGCGGGCTGATGCGGCGCTGGTGGATGGGCTCGTCGCCGCCGGCCGGCTCCGACGGCCGGCGCACGGCTGGCTCGCGCTCCGTTAGCCGTCGTGGTGGCAGGCATGCCCCGCCGAGGGCGGCGGCACGTCCAGGGCGGGGTTGCGGTCGAAGAACCCGACCGGCCGCAGCTGGAACCCGCACCGCGCAACCGGCATCACCGGCCAGTCCTCGAGCCGGGGAAAGTGGTGGGCGCCGAACACGTACCAGAGCACGATGTCCTCGTCGACGAGGTTGCGGTCGGCGGCCGTCCAGCGCGGCAGCCCGTCGCCGCCCGCATCCTGGTTCGGGTACTCGCCGGCCGGATAGCGCTCGTCGCGCCTGTACGGCGTCACCCACACGTGGTGGTCGAGGAAGCGGGCTCGCTCGCGCACCTGCGAGTCGGGCTGCTGCATCGGCCGCACGTTGTCGCCGGGGACGAGCTCGTAGGCGACCGGGTCGCCGATGCGGTTGCGGCGCGCGCGGTTCTCGACGCGGAAGCGCCGGGCCGTGTCCGGCGACACCGACCGCTGCGCCTGCGCCTCCCGCTCGTAGGTGAGGCGCACCGGCCGGAACGCGCTCCCGTCCGGGTTCTCCGGGCCCCACGGATCGGCGGCGGCCTCGACGTCGCAGGCCACGTTCGCCGTGCCGTCGATGTCGAGGTCGAGCCGGGCGCAGAAGAAGTGCTGGTGGTGGCTCGTGACGATGCCGTCGCCGAGCGGCAGCGAGTGCGGCGAGCGCTCGGCCGAGATGCTGCCGGCCGTGTGCAGGATGCCGGTGAGCTTGCCCTCGAACTCGATCGAGGCGTCCTGGTGGAAGTACCAGAAGAAGCCGTACTCGTAGTTCCCGACCGTGACGATGCACGAGAGGACCAGCCGCCGCGCCCGGGCCCGGTCGACCCGGCCGGAGTGATCGTCGGTGTGCTTCCAGAGCAGGTTCGCGTCCTCCTCGTGGATGCAGATCGCGTTTCGGATCGTCTGCGGCTCGCCGTCCCAGCCGTTCGTCACCCCGTCGAGGTAGGCGATCTCGCCGAGGCAGTCGCAGCCGAGCTCGAGCGAGTTCGTGAGCGGGCCGAGGCCGTACTCGCCGATGTCGAACACGTTCTTGAAGTGCGTCGTCGGGCCGGGGTCGCCGTAGGGGATGACGAGCTCGGCGATCGACGCCCGGTGGCAGATCGCGCGCCGCTCGCCGCCGTCCGTGTAGCCGATGTCGTGGAGGACGAGCCCCTCGCGCGGGTGGAAGCCGACCCGCATGTCCCACTTCTGCCACGCCAGATGGCGCCCGGTCAGCGTGAAGCTCGGCCCCTGCGGCTGGGTGATCTCGATCGGGAGCAGGTCGTCGCGGTAGGGGCGGCCGCCGCCGTCGCGGTAGTCGCCGCCCTCGCCGGAGGGCACCGGCGTGCCCGGGGAGACATCGTCGACACGCAGGACGCGCATCTCGTCGAGGTCGACGACCGCGGTCAGGCCGTGCAGCGGGCGCGAGTACGGGTTGTCGCCGTCGTCCGATCGGCGCACCCAGGAGATCGCGCGGGCCTGGCGAGCCGGTCCCGGCTCGAAGGTTCCGCTCGACCATGGCTCGACGTGCACGTCGGCGGGATCGACGCCGCGCCGGCGCAGCGCCTCGAGGTAGCGGAAGTCGGCGCGGACCGCGTCGATCACCGCGACGAACTCCTCGATGTGGATGGCCGGTTGCACCCCTTCGGGCAGATCGGAGATCGCCACCTCGCCGCCGCCGAACGGGACAACCGCCTCGACGCCGCGGTGGCGCACCTGGTCGAGCAGCACGCAGAACGCCTCGCGCGGCGGCAGCGCGCCGCCGTCCTTCCAGGCCAGGTAGTCGGCCTTGTCCGGCTCGCGCAGCTCGACCGACACGACCCGAACACGATCAGACAGCCCGGGCGCGGCCAGCGCCAGCCGGGCGGCCGCGGCGACCTCGTCCGCGGTCAGGGGATCGAGCGGGTGCAGCCCCGCGTCACTCGTCACCGGGCACCCCGTAACTGGGAGCGCTCGCCGGGTCGAGGGCGCGGGCGACGTAGTCGGCCGCCAGCGGCTGCCACCGTGCCCAGAGATCCGCCAGCTCGCTGACCGGGTCGCCCTCGGTCCAGTCGACGCGCAGGTCGGTGACCGGCCAGGCGACGGCGTCGCAGACGAGCATCCCGGCCGAGTGCACCGGCCCCTCCTCGCCGCCGGCGTCGCGCCCGGCCGCGAGCGCAGCCACGAGGCGCTCACCCAGCTCGGCAGCCGGATCGGCGGCGAACGCCTCCGCCATGGCCGCGGGCACCGAGTCGTCGGCGAGCAGGTTGCCCGCGGCGGCGCAACCGGTCGCGGTGACGTCGCCGTGGCGGCCGAGCGTACGCTCGCCGGAGAAGGCCGCCGCGCGGCCGAACGCGTCGACCACCGTCAGCTGACGGTAGGCGGCGAGCGGCGTCGCCGCCGTCACGGCCCGAAGCGCATCGGCCGCCGACGCTCCCGCCGCGATCCGGTCGAGCAGGGCCGGGCCGAGCGACGGGTCGGTGATGTTCTGCGAGCATGCGGCGCCGACGCGGGCCCGGGCGCGGGCGCAGCGGGAGGCGACCGCGGGGCTGGACGACGCGACGATTGCGCCCAGCATGCCGGTGCGCCCGCAGCAGCCGACCAGCGAGAGCGTCACGGCAGCACCGCGACCGCGGTCACCTCGACCACCCACTCCGGCCGGGCCAGGCCGGACACGACGAGGCCCGTGAACACCGGATGCACGCCGGCGAGATGCTCGCCGAGCACGCGGTAGACCGGCTCGCGGTGGCGGATGTCGGTGAGGTAGACGTGGCAGGACACGATGTGCTCGAGGCCGGCGCCGCACTCCTCCAGGAGCCGGGCGATGTTGCGCATCACCTGCTCGGCCTGGCCGGCCGGATCGCCGGCCGCGATGTTCTCGCGGGTGTCGAGGTCCTGGGCGACCTGGCCGCGCAGGTAGATCGTGTTGCCGGCGATCACGGCCTGGCTGAGATCGTTCCCGAGCCGCTGCTCGGGATAGGTGTCGCGGGTGTTGAACGGCCGCACCCGGATGTGGCCGCCGACCGTGATGCGATCGCCGCTCACGTGCCCTCCACGAGCGGCTCGGACAGGCCGGCGTAGCGGCGGACGAGGTCGGCCGGGCCGGCGAAGTCGTAGGTGTTGTAGACGTGCAGGAGGTGGGCGAAGGCGGGCGACTGGGCGAAGAGCTGGAAGGTGAGCCGGTGGCCGGCGTAGTCGGAGTTCAGAAGGTCGCGGGCGAACGCGAACAGCCGCCGGCGGTCGTCGGCGCCGAACCGGCCCACGCGATAGTACTTGTGCAGGAGCGGCCCGATCTCGGGAGCGTCGAACGAGGCCGCGTCCGGCGTGACGCAGAGCTGGCCGCCGCACAGGTCGCGGGCCAGGTGCATCATCGCCGGGAGCTGGGTGCACGCCACCACCCGCCCGGTCGCGAGCAGCGGCTGGTTCGGCATGAGGAGGCCGCCGGGGCTGCGCTCGCCCATCTCGATCGCGGCGGTCAGGTGGGCGTTGATGCTCTCCCGGTAGCAGGCGAGCTCGGCCAGCTTCTCGCGTACGCCCTGGTGCATCTTGACCCCGGTCTGGGTGGCCCCGGTGTAGGCGGTGCCGACCAGCAGGTCGGCGAAGCGCAGGTGGCGCTGGACGAACGGGAACATGCTGTAGCGGTGCAGGGTTGCCCGGATGAAGGCTGCCGCCCGCGTGTGCTGGTGGAAGAAGACGTTCCCCCAGGGGATCTCGACGTCGTCGAAGACGATCATCGTGTCGATCTCGTCGAACCCGTTCGAGAGCGGGTAGTCGGCGGCCGGGCCCCTGCCGGCGAAGGCCGAGCGGCAGATGTGGGTGATGCCCGGCGCGCCCATGTCGGCGATGAAGCCGACGGCGTACTCGGACAGCTCGGCGTTGCCCCAGTCGCCGATGGTCGGCTTCACGAACGCCTGGTTCGCGTAGGCGGCGGCGGTCTCGAACTTGGCCCCGCGCACGACGATGCCGGAATCGGTCTCACGGACGACGTGCAGGAGGACGTCGGGATCCTGGTCCTGCGGCCGGCGGGAGCGGTCGCCCTTGGGATCGGTGTTCGCGGAGACGTGGAAGGGATCGGCCAGCGCCGCGTGGCGGACGTGGTGGCGGATGTGCTCGGAGTAGGCCGGGTCGATCTCGTTCAGGACGTCCTGGCCGTCGAAGAGCGACCACATCTCGCCGACCGTCTCGTCGCCGACGCGGGTGACGATGCCGCCGACGTCGTCGAGGACGGTGTCGACCGCCGCCCGCTTGGCGTGCCAGTCCTCCTTGGTGAGCGGGAGCTTCGGGCCCACCGGGCAGCGCTCGCCGGTCTCGGCGTCCGCGTAGGACATCCGCTCCCGCGTCGCCTCCTCGTGGGCGAGGTCGTAGATGCGGGCCCGGACGTCGACGATCGGCCTGAAGGCGGGATGGGACGGCACGTCCTCGACCCGCTCCCCGTCGATCCACACCCGGCGCCCGTCCCGGATCGATTCGCGATATTCGGCGCCAGTTCTGATCATGCCCCGCAGCGTCGCGCAGACGGTTACATCGGTCAAATCGGGCTTTCGCATCAACTATCATCGGAAACGACGATGAACGATCCGGCCGGACGCTTCACGCTCCGCCAGCTGTCCTGCTTCGTCGCGGCCTGCGAGGGCGGCGGGATCGGCGCCGCCGCCGGGCGCCTGCATCTGGCCCAGGCAACCGTCTCGGCCGCCATCGCCGACCTCGAACGGACGCTCGGCGTGCAGCTGCTCGTGCGCGGGCGGCGGCGGGCGGCCACCCCCTCGCCGGCCGGACGGGAGCTGCTCGCCCAGGCCGGCGACGTCCTGGCGGCGGCGGCCCGCCTGGACGAGCGCTCCGCCTCCCTGCGCGGCGAGGTGTCGGGCGAGCTGCCGGTCGGCTGCCTGGTCACGCTCGCGCCCGCCGTCGCGCCCGCGGTGTGCCGCGCGTTCGAGCGGCGCTGGCCGCGGGCGACGGTCACGCTCGTGCCCGCCCACCAGGCGGAGCTGCTCGCGCGCCTCCGCGACGGCACGATCGCCGTCGCGATCACCTACGACCTGGGCCTGAACGCCGCCGTCGAGTTCGCGCCGCTCGCACCGGCGCCGCCCTACGCGCTGCTCCCGGCCGACCATCGCCTGGCGTCCGCGGACTCGGCGGACCTGGCCGACCTTGCCGCCGACCCGTTCCTGCTGCTCGACCTGCCACTCTCGCGCAACTACTTCCTGGGACTCTTCCGGGCGGCCGGAGTCGATCCCGCCGTGGCCCGGCGGGTGGCCGACCCGGAGCTCGTGCGCAGCCTGGTCGCCTGGGGGTACGGGTACACGCTCGCGAACGCCCGCCCGGAGCCGGCCCGGGCCGTCGACGGCACCCCGATCAGGGCTCTGCGATTGCGCGGCGGGCCGCCGCCGCCCCGGGTCGGCCTGGCCCGCCGGGCAGGCCTCCAGCCGACCCGCACGGCGACCGCGTTCGCCGACACCTGCGCCGGCGTCCTGGCGACCCGCTGGGGGCAGCGGTGACCGCCTTCGCCGACGTCGCCGCGGCCTCCGAGGACGTGCGGGCGGAGTCCGGCCGCAGCGCCAAGGTCGCCCGGCTGGCCGCCTGCCTGGCCGGCCTCGACCCGGCCGAGGTGCCCGCGGCCGTCGCCTTCCTCTCCGGACGGCTGCTGCAGCGCCAGACCGGCGCCGGCTGGGCCTCCCTGCGCGACCTTCCGGAGGCGGCTTCCGAGCCTGCGCTCCAGGTGCTCGAGGTGGACGCCGCGTTTCGGCGCATGGCGGCGCTCGCCGGCGCCGGATCGGCCGGGGCGCGGCGGGCACAGCTGCGGGAGCTGTTCGGCCGGGCGACGGCACCGGAGCAGCGGCTCCTGCGCGGCCTGGTGGCCGGCGAGCTGCGCCAAGGCGCCCAGGAGGGCGTGATGGTCGCGGCGGCGGCCCAGGCCGCGTCGGTGCCGGTGGCCGAGCTGCGCCGGGCGCTGATGCTGCGCGGCGACCTGGGCGACGTGGCCGCGACCGCGCTGCGCGACGGCGCCGAGGGGCTGCGCCGCTACCGGCTCGAGGTGGGCCGGCCGGTGCTGCCGATGCTGGCCCAGACGGCCGGGAGCGTCGCGGCCGCCTTCGCGCGGCTCGGCGCCGCCGCGATCGAGTGGAAGCTCGACGGCGCCCGCATCCAGGTGCACCGCAGCGGGACGGACGTCGCGGTCTTCACGCGCACGCTGGACGAGATCACCTCGCGCGTGCCGGAGGTCGTCGAGGAGGTCTCGCGCCTGCCCGCGGACGACTGCATCCTCGACGGCGAGGCGATCGCGCTCACGCCCGACGGCCGGCCGCTGGCGTTCCAGATCACCTCGGCCCGGATCGCCGGGCGCAAGGACGTCGCCGCCCTGCGGACGTCGGTGCCGCTGACCGCGGTCGCCTTTGACCTGCTCCACCTCGACGGCGACGACCTGCTCGACCGGCCCGGGTCGGAACGGGCCGCCGCCCTGGCCGCGCTCGCGCCCAGCCTGGCCGTGCCGCGGCTGTCCGAGCCGGCGCCCGAGGAGGCGGAGGCCTTCGCCGCCGACGCGCTCGGCCGCGGCCACGAGGGCGTCATGGTGAAGGCCCTGGCCCAGCCCTACGAGGCGGGCCGCCGCGGCGCCGGCTGGCTGAAGGTGAAGCCGGTGCACACGCTCGACCTGGTCGTGCTCGCGGCCGAGTGGGGCCACGGCCGCCGCCAGGGCGTGCTCTCGAACCTGCACCTGGGGGCGCGCGACCCCGAGAGCGGCGGCTTCGTCATGCTGGGCAAGACGTTCAAGGGCCTCACCGACCAGATGCTGGCATGGCAGACCGCGCATCTGCTGGAGCTTCAGACGGCCCAGGAGGGCCATGTCGTCCACGTCCGCCCCGAGCTCGTCGTCGAGATCGCCTTCGACGGCATCCAGGGCAGCCCCCGGTATCCGGGCGGCGTCGCCCTGCGCTTCGCCCGCGTCAAGCGGCATCGCCCCGACAAGCGGGCCCGGGACGCCGACACGCTCGCGGCCGTGCTCGCCATCCACGCAGCTGCCGGCGCCGCTACCGGGCCGGCTGCGACGCCGGATCCGGAGTGACCGCGCCGGTCCGTTCGCGGGTATGCTCGGGCCGTGCCGCTCTTCGACACCATCGCCGATCTCGCGGTCAGCATCGACGGCTACGAGATCGAGCGGGCGTCGCTGGACGTCTCGACCGGGTTCACGCGTATCACAACAACGGTTGTGATGAACGGCAAGGACCTGCAAGGACGCGGAGAGGACGTCACCTACACGGGCCCCGACCACGACGGGTTCCCGGCGGATCTGCCCGTCGCCGGGGAGCACACGCTGCGGTCGGCGTCGGCGGCGCTCGACGGCCACGACCTGTTCGCGGCGGCCCCGGCGATGGAGGCCTCGCGCGACTACCGCCGGTGGGCGTTCGAGAGCGCGATCCTCGACCTCGCGCTGCAGCAGCACGGCACCTCCCTGGCGGCCGCGGTCGGCCGTGAGGCGCGGCCCGTGCGCTTCGTGGCGTCCACCCGCGCCGACGTACGTGCCTGGATCGACGCCGACCCGGCCCTCGAGTTCAAGCTCGACCCCGAGGAGGACTGGGACGACGAGCTGATCGCGCAGCTGGCCGCGACCGGACGCGTGCGCGTGGTCGACTTCAAGGCCTACTACCGCGGCACGGCGGTGGACATGACGCCCGATCCGGTGCTCTACCGCAAGGTGGCGACGGCGTTCCCCGAGGTCGTGATCGAGGACGCCTCGCTCGAGGGCGACTGCCGCGAGGCGCTGCGCGGCGCCGAGGACCGGCTCAGCTTCGACGCGCCGATCCACTCGCTGGCCGACGTCGATGCGCTGCCGGTCGCGGTGAAGTGGCTGAACGTGAAGCCGTCGCGATTCGGCACGATCGAGCGGTTGCTCGAGTGCATCGAGGCATGCGAGAGCCGGGGCGTGCGCATGTACGGCGGCGGCCAGTTCGAGCTGGGCGTCGGCCGCCGCCAGATCCAGACGCTCGCGAGCGTCTTCTACGCGGACACGCCGAACGACGTCGCCCCGGCCGTCTACAACGCCGGCGGCCCGCGGCCGGGCCTGCCGAAGAGCCCGCTGCCGGCGCTCGACCAGGTCGGGTTCTAGGCCCGATCCCAGGGCAGATCGAGCCCGTCCGGGCGGGCGCGCACAGAGTCCGGGAAGCGCGCGTAGGCCTCGTCCGGCGAGGGCGTCTCCCGCTCCACGCCGGCGCCGTGCCGGAGCGCCACGTCGGCCACCGGGTAGACGACCTCCGTGTCCGGCCGCGCGCCGACCATCAAAACGACGCAGGGGCCGTCGCCGGCGCCGACGAACACGTGCTCGGTCCAGTCCGGGCAGTGGACGAAGTCCCAGGCCTTGAGCGGCCGCTCCTCGCCCTCGACCAGCAGCAGGCACTCGCCGGAGAGGACGAGGAAGTCCTCCTGGATGTTCTCGCCGTGGTACATGCAGTTCGGCTTGCCGGGACTCAGCACCACCAGATGGATCGCGAGCTGGGGGAACGGCCGCTCGCGAGCCTCGAACCGGCACTTCTCGCCGAACGCGTCGTTGTGCCACCAGCACGCGTCGGCGGCGTTGACGACGAACCAGCCCTCGGTCTGGGGCTCGAGCCCACCCTCGGTCTCGGCCATGCGCGCCTCGGGGACGGGCACTAGACGGCCCCTCCGGCGGCCCCGGGCGCAGTCGCGTCGACGGCCTCGGCCGTCGCCTCGCGGGCCAGGTACTCCTCCGCCAGGAGCGGATTTTCGCGGGCGCGCTCGACCACCCGCATGAGGTCGGACATGCTCGACACCTCCTCGACCTGCTCCTTGATGAACCACTGCATGAACTGCTCGCCCGCGTAGTCGCCGGTCTCGCGGGCGATCCCGGCCAGGGCGTTGATCTGGCTCGAGACGCGCCGCTCCTGGTCGAGCGCGAGGGCGACCGGCTCGACGGTGTCGGCGAAGTCCGTGCGCGGCGCCTCGACGCCCGGGATCGCGGCCTTCTCGCCGGCGTCGAGCAGGTACTGCACCATCATCATCGCGTGGTTTCGCTCCTCGATCGCCTGGCGGTAGAAGAACGCCGCGAGGCGGGGGAGCGTCTCGTCGTCGTAGTGGACGGCGATGGCGATGTACTGCTGGCTGGCGCCGAACTCGTAGGCGATCTGCTCCGTGAGCTTGGCGACGAAACGGCTCTCTGGCATGGGTCCTCCTGCGAAGGGCGAGGCAGTAACCTACCCGCCACGATGCCCCGGGTGCGCGCGATCAACCTCTCCGCGGTGAAGTCGCTGCGCCTGACGCCGGTCGCGGAGGCGACGATCGGCCGGGACGGGGTCGACCACGACCGCGAGTTCATGCTGGCCGACGCCGCCGGCCGCATCGCCACCCAGCGCAACACGCGCCTGCTGGCGCAGATCTCGAGCGCCTACGACGCCGAGGCCGGCGAGCTCGAACTCGTCCTGCCCGGCGGCGAGCGCGTCCGCTCGGCGCCGCGGCCGGCCGGCACGACCACGGTCGAGCTGTGGGGGCGGCAGTTCCCGGCCACCGTCATGAACGGGCCGTTCGCCGACGCCGTCTCGGAGGTCGTCGGCACGCCGCTTCGGCTGCTGCGGGCGCACGAAGGGATCCGCGGGCTCGACTCGCACGCGGTCTCGGTGCTGTCGCAGGCGTCCGTCGACGAGGTCGGCCGCCACGGCGGCCGCGAGGGCCTCGATCCGCGCCGGTTCCGGCCGACCCTCCTGATCGACGGCTGCGAGGCGCATGCCGAGGATGCGTGGGTGGGCGGCCTCGTCCGGGCCGGCGCGGCCCGCCTACGGGTGATCCGGCTCGACCCGCGCTGTGCACTGACGACGCTCGACCCGGACACCGGCGAGCGCGACGCCGACACGCTGCGGTGGCTGGCCGGCTACCGCCGCCACGACGACGGCGAGGTGTGCTGCGGGATCTATGCCGATGTGGACGAGCCGGGCCACGTGCGCGTCGGAGACGCGGTCGAGCCACTGGAGGACGCATGAGCGCCGTCGCACCGTTCCGGAATCACCTGCCGGTCAAGATCCGCTTCGGCGAGGGCGTGGCCGCCGACCTGGCATCCGTCCTGGCGGACGAAGGGGCGACGCAACCCCTGGTCGTGATCGACGAGGGCCTGGCCGGGCTGGTCCCGCGGGTGGCGGACGCGCTCGCGGCCGTGTCGGGCGCGACGACGTTCGAGAAGGCCCCCGGCGAGCCGACGGTCGCGCTTGTCGAGCAGGCGGCCGCGGCGCTCCAGGCGGCCGGCTGCGACGCCGTCGTCGCGATCGGCGGCGGCTCGGCGATGGACACGGCCAAGGCGGCGCGGCTGGTCGCCGGCCAGGGCGGGCCGTACCTGCGCTACGCCGGGGGCGGCGTGACCTACGAGCCGCCGAAGATCCCGCTCGTCTGCATCCCGACGACCGCCGGCACCGGCTCCGAGGTGTCGGGCGGCGCCGTCATCACCGACGAGGCCACCCATCGCAAGGCGGGCATCGCGAGCCCCCACCTGCGCGCGCAGCACGCGCTCGTCGACCCGGCCCTGACGTGGGGCCTGCCGCCCGGCATCACGGCGCACACCGGCGTCGACGCGCTCGCCCAGGCGATCGCCGCGATGGTCGTGACAGCGCGGACGCCGATCGGCGACGGGGTCGCGCTCGAGTCGATCCGGCTCGCCGGCGAGGCGCTGGTGCGAGTCGTGCGCGACGGCTCCGACCACGAGGCCCGCTCGCAGATGGCGTGCGCCAGCCTGCTCGGCGGCCTCTGCATGAACATCTCCGACTGCGGCGCCGAGCACTCGCTGGCGCAGGCGCTGGGCGGCCGTTACGGCATGCCCCACGGGCTCACGATCGGGCTCGTCCTGGCCGAGACGATGGACCGCGACCGCGCCCACGTCCCCGGGCAGTTCGAGCGGATCGCCGACGC